>NHCFI05602__coassemble_815_pt1 | contig 30681 bp, 28 predicted proteins | sample NHCFI05602__metabat2_high_PE_006 | metagenome-assembled genome bin NHCFI05602 | reverse complement strand
ATCACCTTCATCGGGCCGCCCCCGCAGGTGCTCGAACTCGCCGGCAACAAGGTTCGTGCCCTCGGCGCCGCCCGCGCCGCCGGCATCCCCACCCTGCGCTCCTGCGAGCCGTCCACCGACGTCGACTGGCTCGTCGGGCAGGCAGACGAGGTCGGCTTCCCAGTCTTCGTGAAGGCCGTCGCCGGAGGTGGTGGCCGCGGCATGCGTCGCGTCAACACCCCCGGTGAACTGCGCGACGCCCTGGGCGCCGCCATGCGTGAGGCCGAGTCGGCCTTCGGCGACCCGACCGTGTTCATCGAGCAGGCCGTCCAGCGCCCCCGCCACATCGAGGTGCAGATCCTGGCCGACCAGCAGGGCAATGTGATGCACCTGTTCGAGCGCGACTGCTCCATCCAGCGCCGCCACCAGAAGGTGATCGAGATCGCACCCGCGCCGAACATCTCGGACGAGCTGCGCGAGGCCCTCACCAGCGACGCGGTGAAGTTCGCCCGGTCGATCAACTACTCCTGCGCCGGAACCGTGGAGTTCCTCGTCGAGACCGACGGACCGCGCGCGGGCGAGCACCACTTCATCGAGATGAACCCCCGCATCCAGGTGGAGCACACGGTCACCGAGGAGATCACCGACGTCGACCTGGTTCAGGCCCAGATGCGCATCTGCGAGGGCGAGACCCTCGAAGACCTCGGCCTGTCGCAGGAGACCCTCGAGATTCGCGGCGCCGCCCTGCAGTGCCGCATCACCACCGAAGACCCGCAGAACCAGTTCCGCCCCGACACCGGCACCATCACCGCCTACCGCAGCGCCTCCGGCGCGGGCATCCGCCTGGACGGCGGCACGGTCGCCACCGGCGTGGAGATCAGCGGACACTTCGACTCCATGCTGGTGAAGGTCACCGCCCGCGGACGCGACTTCAACACCGCCATCCGCCGCGCGCGCCGTGCCCTGGCCGAGTTCCGCATCCGCGGCGTGAGCACGAACATCCCCTTCCTGCGCGCGGTGCTCGACGAGCCCGCCTTCGAGGCCGGTGACCTGGCGACCTCCTTCATCGAGGAACGTCCCTACCTGCTCACCGCCCGGACGCCCGCCGACCGCGGCACGAAGATGCTGCGCTGGCTCGCGGAGACCACGGTCAACAAGCCCAACGGTGAACCGCTCACCGCGCTCGACCCGTCCGCGAAGCTGCCCGCCGGCATCAACCTCGCCGAGGAACCCAAGCCCGGCTCCCGCCAGCGCCTGCTGGAACTCGGCCCGGCCGAGTTCGCCAAGCAGGTGCGCCACCAGTCCGGTGTCGAAGTGACCGACACCACCTTCCGCGACGCGCACCAGTCGCTGCTCGCGACGCGCGTCCGCACCCGTGACCTGCTGACCGTCGCGCCCTACTACTCGCGGATGCTGCCCGAGCTGTTCTCCGTCGAGTGCTGGGGTGGTGCGACCTACGACGTCGCGCTGCGCTTCCTCGGTGAGGACCCCTGGGAGCGCCTCACCCAGCTGCGTGCGGCAATGCCGAACCTGTGCCTGCAGATGCTGCTGCGGGGCCGCAACACCGTCGGCTACACCCCCTACCCGGTCGAGGTGACCCGCGCCTTCGTCCAAGAGGCGGCCGCCTGCGGCATCGACATCTTCCGCATCTTCGACGCGCTGAACGAGGTCGAGCAGATGCGTCCGGCGATCGAGGCGGTCGTCGAGACCGGCACCGCGGTCGCGGAGGTGGCGCTGTGCTACACCGGCGACCTGTCCGACCCGGCCGAGACGATCTACACCCTCGACTACTACGTCAACCTGGCGCGCAAGTGCGTCGAGGCGGGCGCGCACATCCTGGCCATCAAGGACATGGCGGGCCTGCTGCGTCCGCCGGCCGCGGCGAAGCTCGTCCAGGCATTGCGGGACGAGTTCCCCGACGTCCCGCTGGCCCTGCACACCCACGACACCGCCGGTGGCCAGCTGGCGACCCTACTGGACGCGATCCGCCACGACGTCGACATCGTCGACGTGGCCAGCGCCCCGATGTCGGCGACCACCTCGCAGCCGTCCGCGTCCGCGCTGGTGTTCGCGCTGCAGCACACCGACGCCGCCACCAAGCTGGATTCCCGCGCGGTCACCGACCTGGAGCCCTACTGGGAGGCGGTCCGCAAGGTCTACCACCCCTTCGAATCGGGTCTGCCCTCGCCGACCGGACGCGTGTACGACCACGAGATCCCCGGCGGCCAGCTGTCCAACCTGCGCCAGCAGGCGATCGCGCTGGGCCTGGGCGACAAGTTCGAGCAGATCGAGTCGACCTACGCCGCCGCGGACAAGATCCTCGGACGCCCGACCAAGGTCACCCCGAGCTCCAAGGTCGTCGGCGACCTGGCCCTGCACCTGGTGGCCGTCGGCGCCGACCCGAAGGAGTTCGAGGCCGACCCAAACAAGTTCGACATCCCCGACTCGGTGATCGGCTTCCTGAACGGTGAGCTCGGCCAGCCCGAGGGCGGATGGCCCGATCCATTCCGCTCGAAGGCGCTGCAGGGACGCAAGACCCCGGTGCGCATCACCGAGGTTCCCGCGGACGATCTGGCCAAGCTCGAGGAGGGCGGACGCACCCGTCAGGAGACCCTGAACCGGCTGCTCTTCCCCGGCCCCACCAAGGACTTCGACGACTACCGCGACAACTACGGCGACCTGTCCGCCGTCCCGACCCTGCCCTACCTCTACGGCCTGGAGCGGGACGTGGAAACCGTCGTCAGCCTCGACAAGGGTGTCAGCCTGTTGTTCGCGTTGGAGGCGATCAGCGAGGCCGACAAGAAGGCCAAGCGCACCGTCCACGCGACGATGAACGGCCAGATGCGCCCCGTCCGCGTGCGGGACAAGTCGATCAAGGCCGAGCTCGCGGCGGTCGAGAAAGCCGACGCCAAGAACCCCGGCCACGTCGCAGCCCCCTTCGCTGGTGCCGTGACGGTGAGCGTGCCGCAGGGCGCGCAAGTCAAGGCCGGCGATGCGGTGGCGACGATCGAGGCGATGAAGATGGAGGCCGCGATCACCGCCCCGGTGTCGGGCACCATCTCGCGCGTCGTGGTCGCGACGACGACCCAGCTCGAGGGCGGCGATCTGCTGATGGTGATCGACCCCAGCTGAGCGGGGCCAGCCAAGCCGATCTAACTGAGGACGGCGAACAGGTCGGGGTCCGGGCGTCCAACCGCCCGGGCCTCGGCCGCCCAGCCGGGGTAGCGGCGCAAGTGGTCGAACACCTGCCCGGCAACGACGGACGAACGGTGCTCGACCGTGTCGATGACCGCCGCGAGTTGATCGGCCGTGGCGCAGACGTGCTCGTGGGTGGCATGGCCGACCTTCGTTCCCGGCAACGGTCGGACGCGCAACTCCGCGTCCCGACTCAGCAGCCGACGGATGCCGTACTCGGCTGGCAGCCCGGCCCGGGCCAGATCCAGCTCGGTCTCGTCCAGGTTGTCGATGCTGATCCGGGCACTGCCCCAGGCCAGGTCGTCCAGCCACACGTCCAGGATCGTCCACGCCTTCGGCAGTTGGTCGGGTGTGACGAAATGTCCCATGACCAGGTGTTCGACATCGTTGTGGGAGGGCATTCCCGGCGGCAGGCGCGGCGCATGGTGCGGGGTGCGCACCAACGGGCCGAGCTTCGACAACAACCCGACGCTTCGTCCCTCCACCTCGGGGACGCGGAAGTTCTGCGCGGCGATGCTGCGCAGCCGTCCGGCCAACAGGGGAGAGGCAGGCGTGAGTTGGCGCACCGTCTCCACGTCGATCGCCCACAACCGCAACTCACCCATGACGCCACCGTAAACCCCGGCCACCGGCCGAATAGAGTGGCAGGGTGAATCCGCGCTCCCGAAAGATGATCGTCACCGGCACGCTCGTCGTCCTGATGGTCCTCGCCGTGCTCGGGGCCGCGCTGCCCGCGCTGGCCAACACCTCCGTCGATGCGAAGGTCACCCAGGTCACCGGCCTGGCCGCCGACACCAGCCAGAACGTGTGGTGGGCGACCGACTCCTCGGGCACCATCCAGGCCATCGGGTCGGACGGCGCCGTGCAGGGAGAACTCACCCTGGATGTGACGCCCACCTCCGTGCAGGCGCTGACGATGCGCGGCGGGCGGCTGTTCGTCGGCGACATCGGGGACGCCGCACGGTCACGGCAAGCGGTGGACGTGTACGCCGTGACCTTCCCGGCCGTTGGAAGCGCCACCACGAAGAAGTACGAGCTGGTCTATCCCGACGGCGCGCACGACGCGGCCGCGATGACCGTGAGCCCGAACGGACGCATCTACGTCATCACCTGCGGCGACAACCCCGGCATCTACCGCACCTCCACCACCCCCACGTCGGGCGGCATCACCAATGAACTCACCCGCACCGCGGATGCACCCGAGTGGGTCACCGACGCCGTCTACACCACCGACGGCACCGACCTGGTGCTGCGCACCCTCAACTCCGTCATCGTCTACGACGGCGAGACCTTCACCCGGCAGGCCGCCGCCAAGCTGGCCGACGGCGCCAGCGGGCAGGCCCTGGCCCACGCCCTGTCCGGCACCGGACTGGTCACCGCGAACCAGTCGACCCCGGTGCAGCTGGTCGCTACCACCGTCCCCACGACGCTCGTCGACGTCGGCACCGCCCCGTCCCCGTCGACGGCCAGCAGCGGTTCGGCCAGCCCGTCCGCCTCGGCCAGCGCCGCAGCCACCGATTCGACCGCTTCGACGGCCAACCGCAGCGGCACCTTCTGGGCGCTCGTAGGCGCCGGATTGCTGAGCCTGCTGGCGGCTGGGATCGTCGCCTTCAAGCGATGAGACTCGCCGCCGGGCGCGTCATCACCGGCGAGGTCGGCGGTGATGGTCCCGCCACGCTCACCATCACCGACGACCGGATCGTCTCCGTCTCGCCGGGCATTGCCCCCGACGCCGAGGTGTTGGACGGGGTGCTCGTCCCCGGTTTCGTCGACACCCACTGCCACGGCGGGGCTGGCGCGGACTTCACCAGCCCCGACCCTGAGGCCGTCCTCGCGGCGATCGAGTTCCACCGTCGGCACGGGTCGACGACGGTCTTCGCGTCCACCGTGACCGCGCCCATCGACGAGCTCGTCGCGCAGATCTCCCGGTTGCGGCCATTGGTCGAGATGGGCGAGGTGGGCGGCATCCACCTGGAGGGTCCCTTCCTCGCCGAGGAGCGCAAGGGCGCGCACGAGGCGTCCTTGCTGTGTGACCCGACCATCGAATGTCTGGAGCGTTTGCTCGAAGCGGCCGCCGGGACGATCGCGATGGTCACCCTCGCACCCGAACTGGCCGGGGGAGTCGAGGCGGTCGCCTGGTTGGCGGAGCGTGGCATCGTCGCGGCCATTGGGCACAGCGACGCAGACGCCGCCACCACCCGCGCGGCCGTGAATGCCGGGGCCATCGTTGCCACGCACCTGTTCAACGCCATGCCGTCGGTCCATCACCGCCGCCCAGGACCGGTGCCGGTGCTGCTCGCCGACGAGCGCGTCGCCGTCGAACTGATCTGTGACGGGGTGCACCTCGCGCCTGAGGTGGTCGCGATGGCCATCACCGCCGCCGGGCCCCAGCGGACGATCCTGGTGACCGACGCGATGAGCGCCACCGGCCAACCCGACGGTGACTACCGTCTGGGCGCGCTCGGCGTCCGCGTCACCGGCGGCGTCGCCCGGATCGTCCAGGCGGACGGCTCCCGGGGGCCCATCGCCGGTTCCACCCTCACCATGGGCGCGGCCGTCCAGTTCGTCGTCGGGCTCGGCATCCCGATCGAGGACGTGGTGATGATGGCCTCGGTCACGCCGGCCCGCGTCCACGGGCTTGCCGACGTGGGCGCACTGACCCCGGGGCGACGGGCCGACGCCTGCCTGCTGAACCCATCTGGACGCCTGTTGCGGGTGCTCCGCCGGGGGGTCTGGCTCTGAGTTCCGCCAAAATCGCCACGGGAGAGCAATCCGGTCCCACAGCGGGGCCGAATTACTCTCACGTGGCGATTTTGGCGGAGCTGGGGCCGCACCCGCCCTTCGTACCCAACCATCGCCGGGCAACCATCGCCGGGCAAGCAGCGACGTGGCGGGCCATGTTGCGGGGGAATATATGGTTGCCCTGACCCCACCAGCCCCGTCGCGCAGGAGAACCACATGAGCGATCTCATCGACACCACCGAGATGTACCTGCGCACTGTCTACGAGCTGGTCGAGGAGGGGGTGCCGCCCCTGCGCGCACGCATTGCCGAACGCCTGCACCAGAGCGGTCCGACGGTCTCCCAGACCGTCGCCCGGATGGAGCGCGACGGCCTGCTCACCGTCCACGAGGACCGCCGAATCGAGCTCACCGACCAAGGAAGCCACCTCGCCGAGGCCGTCATGCGCAAGCACCGCTTGGCCGAGCGTCTGCTGGTCGATGTGATCGGCCTGGACTGGAGCCTGGTGCACGACGAGGCCTGCCGCTGGGAGCACGTGATCAGCGAAGAGGTGGAGCAGAAGCTGGTCACGATCCTGCACGAGCCCACCGAATCCCCCTACGGCAACCCCATCCCCGGCCTCGACGCCCTCGGGGGGGCGCAGGAGGTGCCCGCTTTCCGCGAGGGGGTCGTCCCCCTCAGCGAGGCGCTGAAGACCGCCGACGGTGACTTCGACCTGCGCCGGATGAGCGAGAACGTCCAGGCGGACGCCGACACCCTTGCCCTTCTGGCCGAGGTCGGCCTGCGTCCCGGTGTCCGTTTCTCCGCCCGGCAGGAGGCGCGCCGGGTCGTGGTCTCGGTCGCCGGATCCCCCGAATGCGACCTCGCCATCCACGTGTGCGACGGCCTGTTCGTCTCCGCCAGTTGATGAGCCCCACCTCCACCCTCCAGGCCATCTCCGCACGAGCGCTGGTGACCCTGTGCCATTCGCACTGGTACGACGCCGCCGCGCACCTGCTCCGGCTACGGATCGGCGCCGGCGAGACCGATCCCGCCATCCTCGAGGCCAGCCGTCTGGCAGAGATCGCGGTGCGGGTGCTCGCCCTTGACGCGGAGGACTTCATCGAACTGGCCGCCACGGTACCCGAGCGGTCGTGGGCGAATGACCTCGCCGCCTGTGCCTTCCCGGCCCAACCCCGGGACCCTCGTCGAGCTGCTCTGGGCTCGCTCGTCCCGCTGTACGAGCTGATGCTGGAGGTGATCGACCTGCGCGGCGAGCGCCAGGAGCCACAGGCGCTGGTCGTCACCGCCCACCTGATCGGTGAGTACCTGTGCCAGCTGGGCTGGGAGTCGGCGCTGGGCCACGCCGGCGACCCGCTGCGCATGGGCGAGTACGTGGGCGAGCGCTGGGGGACGAGCGACCCCGTCTGCCCGCACAACTCGGCGATGCGCCAGACCGCCAAGCGGTCGCTGAATGCCTGTGGCGGCGACGTTGCTGGCTACACCAGCTACCTCAACAAGTTCCATTCCCGACTGGGCGACACCCTGGCCGTCTGCGCGATGAACCACGAGACGATCGACGCGGGCGAGCGTCCGGACGTTGGCCCGACCTGCCCCAACCCCTGCACCTGGGCAGTCCGGGGGACGCGCGAAGCCAGACGCGACCTGGACGCCCGGATGCGCCTCGCCCTGGTCTACCTCGACTCCCCGCTGGTCGCCCTGCGCCACCACGCCCCGGTCGGGCACTTCTTTGGCGTCCCGTCCACCTCGGAGATCGCCCAGGGTTGGCTGCGCACCTGGCAGAAGCTGACGGTGCAGTGGCCGGACGGCTCAAACCCCCTGCTGGCCCAGGCTGCCGCCGATCCCAGCGAGGTGCTGCCCGGGCTCTCGGCGTTGGTCACGACCGTCGCGGGACGCCCGGTGCGCAGCGGCACGTTGCTGTCGCGGATCGGGGACGACATCATCGCGTCCCTGCAGCGCGCCTCGGAATAGTCTGGTGCCGGGCACCGTTGAACCGCATGTAGGCGCCGAATGCGGCGCGCCCGACCCGAGAGGACAGACATGCCCGTCGCCCTGAACAAGGACACCTTCGCCACCACCGTCAAGGACAGCTCCGTCGTCCTCGTCGACTTCTGGGCCTCCTGGTGTGGCCCGTGCATGCGTTTCGCGCCCATCTATGAGGAGGCGGCCGGCCGCCACGAGGGTGTCACCTTCGCCAAGGTCGACACCGAAGCGGAGCGCGACCTCGCCGCCGCCCTCGAGATCACCTCGATCCCCACGATCATGGGCTTCCGCGACGGCGTGCTGGTCTTCCGCCAGGCCGGCCTGCTGAGCGGCACCCAGCTCGACCAGCTGGTCGACCAGATCAAGGCCATCGACCCGGCCGACCTCGAGAAGGCCGCGAACGCCCCGGCCTGAGCGGCCTGACCGAAATGCACCAGACGCCCGTCCCCCGTGAAGGGGGACGGGCGTCTGTCGTCCGGTCGGACCTCGGAATACCAATCTCGTCTGGCGACCCTGGGAAGATTCGAACTTCCGACACATGGTTTAGGAAACCACTGCTCTATCCCCTGAGCTACAGGGCCAGCACCCGCGCGGCGGGCTCCGCCAAACCCTACCGCCAGCCCCCAGCCGCCACCCAATCACTCAGGGGCTGACCATCACCTGAAAGCCTGCCCCCGCGCGGGCCGAAAGGATGGTCGGGGCCGGGGCTGGCCCCTACATTTGTCCCGAGAGCGACGTCGCGTCGCAACGTCTCCTGGGGGTGGGTAGACGGCCTCACGGCCCTTCTGCGACGTCGCTCTCCCCATGCCCTGTGGTCATTCGTCCGGCTGGCCCTGCACCCGAGGCTGGGTAGGCTCGAACCATGAGTGAGCATGGGCTGAGGGCAGCACAGGGCAAGATGCGCGCCGCGGGGGTCAGCGAAGTCGCCATCGAGGTGTTCTCCCATTACTACCGCGAGCTCGAATCGGGAGCCGGGGGTCTGATCCTGGAGAGCTCGATCGAGCCCCTGACGGACGTCGCCACCGTCGACGGCATCGAGGTCTCCGAGGTCGATGCACACGACGCCTTCGCCAAGACCGTCTTCATCAAGCTGAACGGTGGCCTGGGCACCTCCATGGGCCTGGACCGCGCCAAGAACCTGCTCCCGGTCAGGGATGGGCTCACCTTCCTCGACATCATCGTCAAGCAGACGCTGTCGGCCCGCGAGCGCTACGACGTTGCGTTGCCGTTGCTGTTCATGAACTCCTTCCGGACGCGCGAGGACACCCTCGAGGTGCTCGCGAAATACCCCGACCTGGCCGTCGAGGGACTGCCCGTCGACTTCCTGCAGAACCAGGAGCCGAAGCTGCTGGCCGACTCCCTGGAACCTGTCGAGTGGCCCGCCGACCCGACGCTCGAGTGGTGCCCGCCCGGGCACGGTGACCTGTACACCGCGCTCGAGGGCTCCGGCGTGCTGGACCAGCTGCTCGCCGCGGGCTTCCGGTATGCCACGGTCAGCAATGGCGACAACCTTGGCGCGACACCCGACCCGCAGATTGCCGGGTGGTTCGCGCAGACCGGTGCTCCCTTCGCGGCGGAGCTGTGTGTGCGCACCGTCAACGACAAGAAGGGCGGCCACGTCGCCGTTCGCAAGGCAGACGGCCAGCTGGTGTTGCGCGAGACCGCGCAGACCTCGCCGGACGAGATGCAGTACTTCACCGACGAGCACCTGCACCGCTACTTCAACACGAACAACCTGTGGCTCGACCTGCAGGCGGTGCGCGACACCCTCACCGCCAAGCACTCGGTGCTGGGGCTGGCGATGATCCGCAACACCAAGACCGTCGACCCGGCCGATGCCACATCGCCGTCCGTCGTGCAGATCGAGACCGCCATGGGCGCCGCGATCGAGGTCTTCCCCGGCGCCACCGCCATCTGCGTCGGCCGTGACCGTTTCGTCCCGGTCAAGACGACCAACGAGCTGCTGCTCTTGCGCTCGGACCTGTACGAGCTCGACGACCTGGGCCATCTGGTCGCGCAGACCGAGAAGGCGCCCGAGGTGAGCCTGGGCAAGCCCTTCAAGCTGGTGCAGGACTTCGAGCGCCGCATCCCGGAGCCGCCGTCGCTACGTGAGGCGGAGCTGTTGAAGGTGGACGGCGACGTCACCTTCGGCCGCGGCGTGGTGGTCAAGGGACGCGTGCAGATCGACGCGGACGAGCCCACGACGATCGCCGACATGACGGTGCTGGAGGGGTGAACCCCGACCTGCTGAAGGTGCTCGGCCTCGCCCTGGTGGGCGAGGCCGTGCCCGTCCCCGAGGCCGGCGCCGACGTTGCCGAGTGGCTGTCCGGCAACGGATGGACGCCCGCACGCATCGCAGACCTGCGCCACCAGCGGCAGGAGGCGGGGAAGCCTTGGCCCTTCCCCGTGGCGCCGGAACTCGTTCGTCCGATCGGCTTTGCCCGGTTCACCGCCGTGCTGGCGCAGGCCCGCACCGAGCTGGGCGTCGACGGGCTGGTGCCGACCACGCACACCGGGCCGCGGGTGATCGGGCCGGCGGAGCGGCGACTGCTCGCCGAGCGCCCGCCACACCACGGCAACGTCGGCTGAGCCCACGCGCGCGCCCCCGCCCGTGGAGAAGTTGCCCATGGACGAAATTGCCCACCGGCGAACTTGGCCCACCGGCGAACTTGGCCCACCGACGAACCTGGCCCACCGACGAACGAACCCCGCACCAATCCGGTGCGGGGTTCGTCATGTGATGCGTTGGGGCCGAGCCCCTACAGATCGTCCAGATCAGATGGAGCGCTTGCGCAGCTCGTCGCGAATCTCGGCGAGCAGGCTCTCCGGGGTGTCAGCGGCCTCGGCGGGCGCGGTGAAGCGGGCCTTGGCAGCCTCGTACGGCTTCACGATGAAGAAGTACACGACGAAGGCCATCAGCAGGAAGGCGACCAGCGCGGTCAGGAAGGGGCCGACGGTGGTCAGGCCACCGGGGGCCCAGTCGTCGAAGTTGGGGGCGCCGCCGGCCTTGGCCAGCAGCTCGATGATGATCGGGGTGAAGGTGCTCACCACGGTGGCGAAAGCGCCACCGACGATGAAGGCGACGGCCAGCTCAATGAGGTTGCCGCGCATGATGAAGTCCTTGAAACCCTTCATGGGTCTCTCCTCTCGGTTAGACAGGCAGACCCGGACGGGCACTGCGCGCAGCCAACGCTAGGACACCGTGGAACGATCAACAATTCGCGCGGGCCCGGATCGAGACCAAAATATGCGTCCGGTGAGTTAAGTCTTGCCCACCCTTTTCGGCCTATCGAGCCTAGTCAGGAGGGCGCTCAACGCGCGTTTGGTGACTGGTTCCCAACCTGAGATTGTTCACAGGTTCGCCATGGCTCAGCCCAGCGCGATGCCAAGGTCGGACGACCCTGACCACGCCGCCAGCTTCTGTGCGATCTCCTCCGGGGCAGCAACCAGCAGCACGCCGTCGTCCGATTCGGTCGCCGGCACCTGCGCCACCCGGACCCTGGATGCGATGGTCACGGGGTTGCCGTCCTGGCCCGCTGCAACGATCGTCACCCGATCGCCGGAGCGCACGACCTGCAGCGCTGAGCGGTCGCGGACATGGATCGGCACCAGCAGCTCACCCTTGGCGTGTGATGCGCTGGATGAGATCACGCCCAGCGCAGTCACTGGCGCGCCCCGCGGCACCGGTGCGGCGAGCAGGCGCCCAACCAGGTCGGTGGGGTCGGAGACCGACTCGTCCGGCACCAGCCGGGACGGCATCTCGGCGACGGTCAGGTCGTCGTCCGTGATCGGGTCGCTGCCGTCGAGCGCCCGGGCTGCGACGACCACCGGTACGGTCGCCTCCGGGGCAGGGGAGAGGGCGCCGATGATCGCCAGCACGCAGCCTGCGGCCGCGAGTGCGGCCAGCGAGCGGCGGTGCCAGCGCGCAGCGCGGACGAGTTGGGCCCAGAACGAAGAGATCCTCACATCTCCACTCTGGGAAATGCGAGGACTTTCGTGTCACCGTCCACAGGCCGCGCCGAAGCAACCGGTGGCTGTGGACAAAGGGCAGTGGTTCAGGAGGCCTTGCTGGCCGGCGTGGAATTGGCCGTGGTTGAGCCGGACGAGGAGGATGACGATCCGGAGGATGAATCGGAGGACGAGCCGCTGGAGCTGCTGGTACTGGTGTTGGAGGCCGCGGACGAGTTCTCCGAGCTGGAGTTCGCGGAGTTGGAGGCGCCCTTGGTCCGGTTGTCAGTGGCGTAGAAGCCCGAGCCCTTGAACACGACGCCGACGGCGTTGTAGACCTTGCGCAGTTCCCCGCCGCACTCCTCGCAGACGGTCAGCGCTGGGTCGCTGAACTTCTGCACCTTCTCAAGCTCGACACCACATTCGCGGCAGCGGTACTGGTAGGTGGGCATCAGGCCCCTTTCTCGACGGTCGGCAACAGATCGTATCGACGCGTGGCACAACGCTCACAATCGTGCTTCTGTTCCACCGTCCTTCTGTTCCGCTCAGGCGTGCAGCGTCCGCGTCGGGGTCACGATCACGTCGATCGTCCGGTCGTGCGGTTCGGTGGGCAGGGCGTCCACCACGTCGTCGTCAGTTACCAGGGCAACCAGCAGCGCATCCGGGCGAGCGAACGCGAGCGCCCGGTCGAACCAACCACCGCCCACGCCCAGCCGACGTCCGTCCAGCGTGACCGCCATCGCGGAACACAGCACCACGTCCGCCTGCGCCAGCGCCGCCGCTCCGAGCGCGGGCCCCGTGGGCTCGGGGATGCCCCACAGCCCGTCCCGCAGCCGGTCCGGGCCATCGTAGCGAGCCCAGTCCGGGTCATGGCGAGCGCCATCGACCGTGGGCGACAGCACCGGCGCGAGCACCAGATGCCCCCGCCGCCACAGGGCTTCGGTCACAGCCAGTGTCCCGGGTTCAGGGCGCGAACCCCCAGCTGGCAACGAAAGGTAGGTCGCGATCGTCCCCACGTCCGTCAGCTGCTCGAGCACCCGGGCGTCGCGCTGCTCGTCCCATTCCTGCCAGATCATCGTGGGCACCGCGCGACGGGCTGCCAGCCGTTCCGCCCTGAGCTGGGCCTTCGCCCGTGCGGCAGCGCCTTCGGGGGTGGTCGCGGTCATCGCCCTATCGTAGGAGCCATGGCTCTGTTCGGACGCAAGAAGAAGGTCGCCGCCCCCACCGACGAGGCGGTGCCTGAACCGACCCTGCCAGAGGCGCCCGAGCCCGACGGCGACGGTCGCCGGACCGTCGACGCCCACCGCGACTACGTGCTCGGTCTGGTGCAACCGCTGCCTCCCTTTGGCATGGCGCTGTTGGATGCCTGGGGCTTGGCATTGTGCGAATCGGTGCCGGCCGCGACCGACCTGCCCGCCTTCGACTCCGCCACCGTGGACGGCTACGGCGTGCGCGCCGAGGACGTCGCCGGAGCGACCCAGGGCGAACCCCGCGGCCTGACGCTGCGCCCCGGCGGTGCCACCGGGCCCCTGACCACCGGCAAGGCCACGCCGGTGGCTGCTGGCCAACCCATGCCCGAGGGCGCGGATTGCGTGCTCCCCAAGGAGTTCACCACCGCCAAGGACCATCGGCTTCGCGTGCTCGAACCCGTTGTGGCCGGTGAGAATGTCCGCGCTCGCGCCAGCCTGATGGTGGACGGTGACAAGGTGCTCGAACAGGGACGGGTGCTCGACGCTCGCTCCATCGGGCTACTCGCCGAGGCCGGCGTCGACAAGGTGCTGGCCCGTCCCCGTCCGCGCGTCGTGGTGGTCTCGATCGGCTCAGACCTCGTCGACCCCTCCCGTCGGCTCACCAGCCCGGAACAGCATTTCGACGCGACCTCATACATGCTGGCCGCCGCTGCGAAGGCCGAGGGTTGCCAGGTCTGGCGGGTCGCCGTCGACTCCGAGGACGTCACCCGGGTGCGGGAGGTGATCGGCGACCAGTTGATCCGCGCCGACCTCGTCATCACCACCGGGGGGCTTGAGGGGGCCGCGGTGCTGGAGCAGGTCGCCCCCGGGCTGGGACGCTGTGACATCACCGACCTGGCGCTGCAGCCCGGCTCACGGCAGGGCTTCGGGTTGATGGGCGACGATGAGGTGCCGCTGCTGATGCTGCCGTCCAACCCGACTGGTGCGCTGGTGGGCTTCCACGCGTTCGGTCGTCCGGTGATCCGCACGCTGATGGGTGTTGAGCCGGTGACTCCGGTCAACCAGCGCGCGATCACGACCACGATCGTCCGCTCGACGCCCGGCGTGTTCACGGCGATCCCTGCATTCGTCCGCGAAGAAGGTGGGCGGCACAGCGTCGACCTCGTCCATGGCGACCACCCAAGCGCGAACCTGGCCACCGCGAATGCGCTGGTCGTGCTGGCCGAGGGGGCCGAGGACGTGCCCGCCGGGCAGCCCGTCGTGGTGTGGATGATCGACCGTGACTGAGCGCCGGGTCTGGCGGGCCGAACAGACGTCCGTCGATGACCTGCGCCCCGACCCTGCGCTGCGCCGCACGGCTCCGCCCATCGCAACCACGGTGGAGGTCCCGGAACTGCTGTCCCCATGGCAGTCTCCCGACGGACGGTCGCTGCCCCAGGGCGTGGAGTTCCCCAGCCGGCACACCTGGCCGGTGGAACTGCGCAGCGGGAACGTGGTGCTGCGCCGGTTGCGCCGGCCCGATCGCAAGCGTTGGGACGAGGTCCGCACCCGCAACCGTGCCTGGACGGGTCCGTGGGACGCGACGATGCCGCCCGAGGGTGGCGGCAAGCGTCCGAGTTTCGGCCAGATGGTCCGGCTGTCGGATAGGGCCGGACGCGAGGGGACGGCGCTCCCGTTTGCCGTGTGCTGGGACGAGGGGTGGCCGGGCAATCCCACCGACCCGAAGCGGTGCCGATTGTCGGGGCAGGTGAGTGTTTCCAACATCGTGCTTGGTTCGGCCAGGTTCGGCTCGATCGGCTACTGGGTGGACGAGGAACTGGCCGGGCGCGGTGTCGCCCCGACCGCCGTGGCGCTGGCCACGGACTACTGCTTCCAGGTGATGGACCTGCACCGGATCGAGGTCTGCATTCGTCCCGAGAACACCAAGTCGCTCCGCGTGGTCGAGAAGCTTGGCTTCCGACCGGAAGGTGTGCGGCGGGCCTTCCTGCACATCGACGGCGAGTGGCGCGACCACCTCTGCTTCGCCCTCACCAAGGACGAGGTCCCCGGCGGGGTGCTGAACCGCTACCTCGGCTGAACCGCGAACATTCCCGGGAACCCCAAGAGCGATCCTTGAGCCGGGCGAGGGGCCCCTGCGGCCACCTCCGCCCACATCGTGGGGGAGCCACGAGACCTCGGGCCAGTCAATTGTCAATGGATTCCTCGACACGCGGTCGAGGTCAAGTGTCCAACTCGAATCGCAACGTACGGTTTCTGCCTGTGGGAGCGGGATTGATCTATGGTGCACTGGCAGTGGTCTGGCTGGTCTTCCTCGTGCCGTGGTTCTTGTCCCGGCGTGAGGTCGACCCGATTGAGGATGGCGACATCGGCGAGCGGTTCACGCGCGCCGTCACGATCATCCAGTTGGCGCATACCGACGAGGTTGCCGAGGTCTCCACGCCCCTGACCCGTCGTGCCGCGCGCTACGAGATCCATCAGACTGCGCGTCTGGCGGCTCGTCGTCGTCGCCGCGTGCTCATCGGTCTGGTCACCACAAGCCTGCTGTCCGCGCTCGCGGCCCCCTTCACCTCGGTGACCTGGTGGCAGGCACTCGTCCCCTTCGTGCTGTTGGGTGCTTTCGTCTACATCGCGCACGTCAGCGTGACCAGCATGAACGCCCGTCTGGACGCACGTCTGGCCGCGATCGACGAAGCGGACGATGACGAGGCAACCGTGGTGCTGCGGCCCCTGGAGGCCGACGCGGAGGACTCGCACGAACTCTCCATCGAGATCAGCGCCCCCATCGAGGTGACGGGCTCCTTGTGGGACCCGATCCCCGTCGTCGCACCGACCTACCTGGACAAGCCGCTGGTGCCCCGTACCGTGCGGACGATCGACTTGTCGGCCCCTGAGCCGACGGTGTCCGTGCCGCGGATGCCGGTCGTCGCCGAGCCGCTCGAAGCACCCGTCGCAGACGAGCGTCGCGACCGCGCTGTGGGGGAGTGACCGGTTCGCGCCCCAGCGGGCTCGGGTGCTAATGTGTGCTTCGCACTTGGGGCATTGGCGCAGTTGGTAGCGCGTCTCGTTCGCAATGAGAAGGTCAGGGGTTCGAATCCCCTATGCTCCACCAGCAAGAAACCTCGCTGACAAAGAAGAACAGATCCGGTCACGCGGGGTTCTTTCATGTCCGGGGTCATTTTGCCGCATCTCGCGGACCCCCGGCGGAAGCCAGGGCCGCATTGAGCCTTGCCAGCCCCGCAACATCGGCGGTCGTGCCCAGGTGGTGCAGGTAGCGGTTCGTGGTGGCGATGGACTCGTGGCCCATCCACGCCTGCACGGTCCCCGGATCGACGCCACGGGCCAGCCACAGGCAGGCGGCGGTGTCCCGCAGGTCGTGGATGCGACGGCCCTTCCCGGTGGTCTTCCAGTGCAGCGTCCGCACCACGGCATTGCGGTGCAGCTGGGCACCCTGGGCGGTGGTGAGCAGCAGGTCGTCGGGACCCTTGCCGGCGGCGAAGGCCTTGACGATGGGCAGCACCCGGTTGGCCACCGGCACATGACGCGAACGCCCACCCTTGGTCGACTTCACACCCACGCCCTCGGGAGCCGAACGACGCACCCGGAGGGCGGCCGTGGGCAGCTCCACGAATTCACTGACGCGCAGTTCACGGGCCTCGGCCCAGCGCAAGCCGGTCCAGCCGAGCACTAGCATCACGTCGGCCAGCGTGCTGCCGAACGCCTTCCAGTCGCGGTAGGCGGCCTCCAGCTCGTCCTGGGTGAAGGGCAGCATCTCGGTGGCGGGGATGGAACTCTTGGGCACCCGCACGTCGGTCACCGGGTTGCGGGCAATGAGCTTATCGCGCACGCACCAGGCGAAGAAGGTCGACAGGATGGCCCGGTAGCGCACCACGGAGTTGTGGCTCAGGCCTCGGGAGAGCAGCGCCTCGAGGGAGCGCGCCACCTCACGACCGGACACGGCAGACACCTGCAGCGCCATCATGCTCGTGGGGATGCGGTGGAGCAGCTCGCGGTCGGTCTGCCAGGTCTTCACGGCCACCGTCGTCCGCCGGATCTCGAGCCAGCGGGGGAGCAGGTCGCGGACGCGCTCCTTGCCGGCGCTAGGGTCGATGCCGCCGTCCAAGGCGGCACGTTCCCGGGCGAGCCAGGCCGTGGCCTCCTGACGGGTGTCGAAGGTACGCGAGGCCACCTTCACCCGGCCGCTCTTGAGCCAGGCCGTTGCCTCCCGGCGGGTGTCGAAGGTGCGCGAGGCCACCTTCGCCCGGCCGCTCTTGAGGTGGGCGCGGAAGCGCCCGTTCGGGGTCTTCTCGATGGTCACGCAGCGGCCCGCCTGAGCCAGGCCTCCACGTCGGCGCGGAGGTAGCGCGGACAGGTGGACGACAGCCAGGTGCAGCGCGGCCCCTGCCCGGTCTTGCGCCAGCGGCACAGCGTCGACGGCGAGACGCGCAGCCAGGTGGCGAGCTCCTCGCCCGTCAGGTAGTCGAAGGTGGGCCCGGGCCGGGGCTTGGTGTCCAGGCTGACGACGGTGTCGGTCTTGCTCATGGGTTCAGTTCTCCTTGGTGTGGGGGGGTGTTGGTGGCTTTCCACTGGTCATACTCGCGGGCGCGAGCAGCAGCGGCCAGGGCGAGGGCTTCGTCGGCGGTGGTGTCCCAGCCGGTGCCGTCGTAGGCCCAGTCGCGCAGAACCAGCGTGGTGTCGTCGTCCTGGTCGTCGGCGAGCAGGTCGACGGCCGTCCAGTCAATGGGACGGCCGGTGCGCTGTTGCTCGGCCATGAGGGACTGGAACCGGGCCCGGCGCAGGGCGCCGAGGGTGATGCTGTAGCGGCGGCTCTTGGTGGAGAAGTGGCCGCGGAAACCCAGCTCGTGGGCCCACTTGCCCAGGTGTGCGTACACGTCGAGGCCGTCCTTCCCGACAGGGCCCGGCACGTCGTCACCGGCACGGCGGCGGTTGTCGCGGGCACGGGCATGTCCGGACCAGGTGCGGCACAGCGCAACCAAGCGGTCGAGGTGCGGGTTCGAGACGCGAGCCTTGGCGGCAATGGCGTCCTTGGTGGCGTACTTCGCCAGGTATCCGGCGACCTGGGCGGGGCTCAACTCACGGTCGGGATCGTCCGGGCGACGGCCGGGATTCACGGGCTTCGCGTCGATCTGGTCCCCGAAGCGCAGCTGCACCGGTCGGATGGTCTCGTGCGGGGCCGGGGCGAGATAGGTGACGGCCTGGGCAGCCTCGCGGGCGGTCTGGGCGAGGATCTCGCGGTGATGCTGGCGGGTGCGGGGGCGCCGATACCCTCGTGGGCGGGGCCAACGAGGCGGATGAGGGCGTGGAAGTGGATGGCGCCGCGGGTCTGCATTTCGGCGACCTTGGCGAACTGCACTGAGCACACGTCGCGCAGCTTGGAGGGCTTCACGCCGAGGGTGTGGGCGAGGTGACGGCCGAGGGCGATGGTGAAGCGGCGCCAGAGTTCGGGGGCCCACCACTGCCAGATGAGGTGGTGGTCGTAGCGGTAGCAGTCGGGACAGATCGGCTGCCCGAGCAGCGGGTCATCGTCGGTGTGGCGAGTGGTGCACCACAGGGGACGTCCGTGGGGGCAGAGGTGTCCTCCACGGTGCGGGTGGCAGGGCTTGCCGCCGCGGGTGCCGTGGACGGCGCCGAAGGAGGGTGCGGTGAGGGTGAGGAAGATCAGCGGATTGTCGGCGACGGTGTCGGGGATGTTCTTGCCGCCCTGGACGCCGCAGCGGATCACCTCGAAGGTGCCGCGGGCATACAGCCGCGAGCAGGACGGGCAGACGGATTCGCGGCGGTTGCCGCAGCGCTGGAACAACACACCCAACGGCTGGTCTTGCGAACGGAAGACGGAGAGGACTTCGCCGGTCTGGGCGTCGATGCGGCTGGTGGAGCCGGTGAGACGGATGGGGTGGGCGCAGTGCCCGACGTGGGCGGCAGCAGTGGCGAAGGCGTCCCAGGTGCCGTCCTTGATGCGAGCGAGCATGGCGGCCTGGGCGCGGGGGCTCAGGTCGAGGTCGAGAGGGGCGGCCTCTCCGAATCCCTCGAAGTGGGCCCCCGCGTGGCCAGTCATGCCGCGTCTCCTCCCAGCACGTCATCCAGCGACGGCTCACGATCCCCGCGCTTGTCGAGTGGATTCCCCTGGTCCTCGACGTTGCGGGGCTGGCGGGGCTTGCGCGGGGCCCTGGGCTTGCGGGCACGGGGCTCGCTGAACTCCTGGGCGGCATCCACGACAGCGGACGTGGCGGGCGGGAGGGCATCCTCGGCGGCCTGCTGCTCGGTCGGCAGGGCGATGCGGATCGGGGACGGATAGCGGCGGGCGACCTCGCGGATGGTCGAGGATTGCACGCTCCCTTGAGGAGAATTCGAGCCTCGAATATCTCCTTAACTGTATTCATGAATCCGAAAACTTTGACGCAGACGGCAAACACTTTCCGCGCAGCAAGCCGCATGATGACAAGACCGTAATTAGGCTGGTGTGGCGCGATGAAACATTGACGCCACACCAGCGTGATTAAAGCGGGATAGAGCCGTGCGCTAGGCTTGAGCTTTTTGGTAAATTGTGTCGTCGTTCTGTGAAGCAGCTACTTCCGAGGGGAATTGCTCCAGGTCTGGGGTAACCTTTTCGTGAGACGCTTCTTTTTTAAAAGCTGCGAGAGCCGTCGAAGGGCTACCGGTGATCTCGACGGGCTGGCGCCCCGTGGGCACCATGTGCCAACCACGCGAACTGGCTCGCGTCACGAACAGGTACGTGTGTCTCTCCTCGAGGGGGATGACCCCCTCGACAACGAATCGTTCCTTCTTTACTGAATCGAGGCCGCCCGATTGGGCAATGTGGATGGTTTTCGTTACCCGACCTTTCGAAACATCCAAGACCTTAGCGTTCCACACGGTCACCGGCAGATCGCCCGGAATTGAATGGTACTTCGGACCTGAGGTGACTTCAGCAACAAAGACGTCATCCGCCCAAGCCGCTGCATTGGCGGCTTTGTCTAGGTCGAAGGCTTCCGTGGCCGCTACGTGCACATCCCGAACGGGCTGCATCTGCCATGCGGCGGCCCCTGCTGTCGCGGTCGCGAGAAGAACAGCGCCGAGGGCAAGCTTAGAATGGCGTTGGTTCATTCTCAGTGCCCCCAGATCGAGTAGTACTTGTTCTTATCCGCCGTGCTTGGAGCATAAACGGTTCGCCCGTCGTCGTTGCAATACATTACTGCCGCGGGCGTGTTGGTGTGGCCTAGGCGGAGTGCATGGCCGAGCTCATGTACCACCACTCCCTTGCGCTTGGCGCTGCTGTATTTATCGGTGCAATATTTGTTGATCCAAATCGTGTCAGCGCCAGTTCTTTGGGTCCACAGTTCTGAATACGAAACGGATGGATTGATTACATCCGCGATTTCGACATCGTTGTAGGTGTTCCATGCGTTAGGTAGGATCTTGATTGTCCCGAGCGCGTTCCAGTTGCTAATTGCTGCACTGGTTTCTGGGATCGTCCCACCATTGACGTAGCGCATCTCCTTGCCGGCCACAGAACCGGGAAGGAGGGGATCATTGGTGCAAGCAAACGCTGGGGCGGCGGTAATTGACACTGCCAACGATGTCAGCAGGCTGCACGCGGAGGCCGCTGCTAGTTTTCGTCGCATCTTTGCGATCCTTTCGGGGGCAGGTGCTTGAGTTTCACACGGTCGATTGTTCGACGTCAACGGGCTGTGAGAATTTTCCCTACTGACTAAGGCGCCTTCGGCGCACGTGGCCGGTGACAGCGGGGCCCCGCGACAGGGCCTCGCGCTCCGGTCGCTTCGCTCCCTCTGCGCACCCCATCGCACCCCGCCGCCACCTGCCACGCACAAGCAGGGACGCCATGGGCCAGTTGGTCCGGAACGTCCCCTCGTTCTCTGAGCCGATGCATGATCGATCGGCCATGGGCCATCATCAAGTGCCATGAGCAATCCCACCCAGGAGCCATTCACGTGGGCCACGTCTCCCGCAGGAACTAAGTGGCTCGACCTGAGCGAACCCGCTTGGCAGGCGACCGTCGGCTACGGCCCGGCACGATTCGCGTCCTATGCACGCGTGAGCCTGCTCGCACCTCCACCGCCGGGGCGCGGCGCCCTGTCCCAGCTCCACGACGATGACGGCCACGAGCTCCGCATCATCGACACAGCCCTGGCCGTGCTGACGCCGTGGACCACGACCCCGAACGACGCCTATTTCCTGCTGTGGGACGGGATGCCCTGGACGGACTGCGTACCGCGCCCCGCGCGACCACCGCTGACCAGCTATGCCCGTAACTACTACATCGTGCGTGGTCCCCTGGGTGCCCTGGCCGCTGGGGGAGAGGAACAGATCGACGGCACCACGCCGGCCTTCGTCTGGCCGGCAGACAGGGCGTGGTGCCTCGCCTGCGACGTGGACCCCGATTGGGCAGGCGTGGGAGCACCGGCAGATGCCATCCAAGCGCTCCTGGCCGATCCGGGGCTTGATGCCGTCCTTGCCGAGCGTTCGGCCTAGACCCACCAGCGCGTGCACGATCTCGCGCGTACCCATCAGCACGACGAGCAGCAGCGAAGCGAGAGCAAAGCTCCTCCAAGAGATGGCTGCCAAAGCTCCGCCACGATCCATGCCGACAGCACCCATCGTGGCAAAGTTCTCACCGGCATGGACCGCGCCGGTTCGATAATCGAACAGCAACTTTCGCGCGGACCCCGGCGGACCCCCGAGCTGAAATCACAGGCATTGGCGCACCCGTCGCAAGGCGTGAAACGGGCTCAAAACGGGCCGAATCCACGCCACGGAGGCTTTGGCAATGAGAAGGTCAGGGGTTCGAATCCCCTATATGCTCCTCCAGCAAGAAGCGCCGGTCCTCATGGACCGGCCTTCTTCGTGTGCGCAACCCCTAGGCGCCCCGGCGATGTCTCGCACGTAGTCTCGGCCCATGATGAAGGCGAGGCGACGCAGCGAGTCGAGGTCCGTGTCGTATCGGGCGCGGTCGACGTGCTCGCAGACCAAGCACCAGAAGGCGAATCCCTGGATGCCACCGGTGATCGGGACGGGGCCGGCGACCTCGAAAGCGCCGAGAAATGAGCGCGGAGACAGGACAGGTCCAGAGGAATATCTCAGTGACGGCGAAGCTCGGAAAGAGCAGATGCCTGGCGCAAGCGCAGGGCGCCGACGAATCCGAGCGCGAGGAACAGGGTTGCAATCAGCAGCGCCCAGCCGGTTGCATCGGCGAGCCCGCTCGTGAGCGCGTCGATGGCTGTCGCGGTCTGATCGCCGAGACTGCTATGGCTTCCCTGCTGTCTGAGCTGCATGATCGTGGTGCCCGCTGACTGGCGGGTGGCGTCCGCAAGCGAGTCCGCCTCCGGTCCGGTGAGTCCCGCGCCCGAAAGTGCGGTGGGGAGGGTGATCGCGAGGGAGATCGAGAGCGCGGCCCCGGCGATTGCGGTGCCGAGGGCGGAGCCGATCTGCCGGGCGGTGCTCTGCGTGGCTGACCCCTGGCCGGAGACGTCGACGGGGATGTCCCGAAGGACGGTGCCGGTGAGCTGCGCGGAGGCGAGGCCGAGGCCGAGGCCGTAGACGACCAGAGGGATCGCGATGAGCCAGCCCGGGGTCGTAGGCCCGAGGGTGAGGGAGAGGACGAGGATTCCTGCGACCTCGAGGCCCAACCCGATGAGCACGGTTCCGGGCGCGCCGAACCTCGCGGCGAGGTGCCGGGCCGAGGCGCCGGAGAGGAATGCGCCGACGGCCATTGCGGCGAGCACGAGGCCGGCGCCCATGACGTCGAGGCCGAGGGCGTTGATGAGGTAGAGCGGGAGCACGAAGATGATCGCGAACTCGCCGACGGCGACCATCGCGGCGGTGAGGTTGCCCCAGGAAAACGTGGCGAACGAGAACAGTGCGAGGTCTAGCAGCGCGGCACGCTGCACTTTCTCTCGGTGTCGTTCCCAGATCACGAACAAGACCAGCGCGACCACGGCGATCCCGAAGGCGACGGGCACGGCCGAGACCGCTGCATCTTTCGGCCACACCCGTCCGAAGACGGTGAGGTCATTCTTCGGGGCCCACCAGCCGAGGTCGGGGCCTTCGATGACGGCGAACACGAGTGCCCCGAATCCGATGGCGCTGAGCATTGCGCCGTCGACATCGACGCCGGGGCGCTTCTTCTCACCGCGGGTCTCGGGCACGGTGAAGAGCACGGCAATGAACACGAGGACACCGAGTGGGAGGTTAACCAGGAAGATCCAGTGCCACGAGGCCCACTGGGTGAGCGCGCCACCGGCGAGCGGACCGACGGCAGCGGCCCCGGAGATCACGGCGCCCCATACCCCGAACGCCGCGGCACGGTATTTGCCTCGGAAAACGGCGTTCACGGTGGAGAGAGTCGAGGGCATGATGAACGCCGCCCCGACCGCCTGCACCGCACGAGCCCCAGTCAGCACCCCCGCAGTGGACGCGGCGGCGGCGAGCAGACTGCCGGCGACGAACACGATGAGACCGGCGAGAAAGAGCTTCTTGCGCCCCCACCGGTCCGCGAGATTTCCCGTGGAGAGCAGCAAGGCGGCGGTGCGGTGGTCATGCTCGGGCCACCGCGCCGCCGCGCGAGGTCAGCCGGTCGAAGAAGGGTGCACGCGCACGAGAATTGCCATGCCATCAACCCCATCAGGAAGCTCCTCCAACGGCATCGCGAACAATGTCGAACCGAACCTCAACCATTTGGACGATGCCGAGGGCACCGTCCGACAACTTCGCACACAGCGCGCTAGGCCCAAACCCCGGAGCTGCCACGCCGCCAGGACCCGACCAGGTGTGTATCGACGATCCCGACTGCCTCCATCAGCGCGAACATCGTCGTCGGTCCCACGAACACAAATCCTCGCCTCTTCAACGCCTTCGCGCACGCCACCGACTCCGGCGAACTCGATGGCACCTCGGCCGCCACGCTGGGCTCGGGCGTCCGATCGGGTCGGAAGCCCCACAGGAAGTCGGCCAACCCGCCCTCATCACGCAGGGCCACGGTCGCCCGGGCATTGGTGATCGCAGCGTCCACCTTGCGTCGGTTCCGGACGATCCCGGTATCGGCCATCAACCGTTCGACGTCCGTCTCGTCGAAGCCCGCCACGACGTCGGGATCAAAGCCGGCGAAGGCTGCCCGGAAGGCCGGCCGCTTGCGCAGGATCGTCGCCCAGCTCAACCCTGACTGAAAGGCCTCGAGCGTCAACCGTTCGTACAACCCCTGCTCGTCGCGCACCGGCATGCCCCACTCGGTGTCGTAGTAGGCGCGCAGCAGGTCGTCCTTGCTGGCCCACCGCGGGCGGGCCAGCCCGTCGGCGCCAATGTCCAGCCCCTCATTTACCGCTCCTGCGGCGACGTCCTTGCTCATGGCCACCATCGAAGCAGTTGCCAGGGGTATCCAGGACTCCGCACGTCAGCGGGGTTCGGGTAACGGGGCCCTAGGAACGCACCTTCTTGCTGGGGTCGTACTTCTCGTAGGGGCGGTCTTGCCCGCCCTCGACCGTGTACATGCCGGGCTCGTCCAGGATCAGGTTGGAGCCGCCCGCGGCGTCCGACAGGTACCTGGGTGCGATGGCCCGCGCCAGGTGCCACAGCAGCACGACGGCGATGGTGCCGAAGGCGATGCCGCCCAGGGTGAAGTTCTGGCCGATGGTCAGCGACACGTCACCAACGCCGATGATGATGCCCGCGGCTACCGGAACCAGGTTCACCGGGTTTCCGAAATCGACCTGGTTCTCCTTCCAGATCTTCGCCCCGAGCAGGCCGATCATGCCGTAGAGGACGACCGTGATGCCGCCCAGCACGCCACCGGGCGTCGCCGAGATGATCGCGCCGAACTTGGGGGAGAAGCCGAACCCGATGGCCACCAGTGCCGCCACGACATAGGCGGCGGTCGAGTAGACCCGCGTCGCCGCCATCACGCCGATGTTCTCCGCGTAGGTCGTCGTCGGGCCCGCCCCCACGGCCGTGGCGATCATGGACGTGAGGCCGTCCGCGGCGACCGCCCGCCCCATCGACTCGTCCAGGTTGGCACCGGTCATCTCCGCCACGGCCTTGACGTGTCCGGTGTTCTCCGCGACCAGCGCGATGACGACGGGCAGCGCGACCAGGATCGACGCGAGCGCGAAGTGGGGTGCGTGGAAGCCGAGCACATTGTCACCGGCCCCGTAGGCCCAGTTCGCCAGGTCGGTCTTCGGCGGCAGGCCGAACCAGTCAGCGGTCCGGACGCCGGACCAGTCGACCCGGTAGTTCTGCGTCGACACACCGTCCACGGTCTTGGTGATCGGGCCAGCCACGCGGTCCAGCAGCGCGCTGAACGCATAGCCGAACAGCAGCGACAAGAAGATGGCGATGCGGCCAAGGAAACCGCGCAGGCCCACCGAGAGCAGCACGACGACGAGCATCACCAGCAGAGCGGTCCACTGGTCCTGCGGCCAGTAGGTCTTGGCGACCACGGGCGCGAGGTTGAAACCGATCAGCATCACCACGGCACCGGTGACCACGGGGGGCAGCACCCGGTGGATCACCCGCGCCCCCGCGAAGTGGATCACCAGGCCGATCACGAACAGCGCCGCACCGACGCACAGCAGCGCACCCGAGACATCGTCCGGGCGCCCGCCCTGGGCGTAGATCGCGGTCGCGACGCCGACGAAGGACGCGGACGAGCCGAGGTAGCTCGGCACCTTGTTGCGGGTCAACGCCAAGAAGATCAGCGTGGCGATACCGCTCATCATCACCGCGAGCTGGGGGTTGAGCCCCATCAGCAGCGGGAAGACGAAGGTGGCACCGAACATGGCCACCACGTGCTGGGCGCCGAGCCCGATGGTCTTGCCCCAACCCAGACGTTCGTCCGGGGCGACGACCGCACCCGGTTCGAGATGGCCATTGCCGTGCAGCTTCCAGAGCATTCGCTCTCCCTTCCGGGGGTTGATCCTATGGTGCGGACGTCCGGGTGCTTGCACCCGGGCATGGCAGTGGCCCCCGAGCAGATGCTCGGGGGCCACCGGTCAAGAGTTGCTCAGACGGTCAGGGTCACTTGACCCAGCCGACGTTCTCCCAGATCGACCACGGGGTGATCAGGCCGTAGGCGCCGAAGTTGGCCAGGCCCTTCTTCACGCCGTACTGCTGCGGGCGCTGGTACAGCGGCAGGATCTGCGGATCCTCCCAGACGATCTTCTCGGCATCGGTGACGGCCTGGTTGCGCTTGTCGTCGTCCATCTCGGTGGAGATGATGTTGATCAGCTTGACGACCTCGGCGTTGTCCATCCCCGAGTAGTTCGAGGACGAGCTCGGGTTGAAGAACTGGTTGATGGCGCCGTAGGGGTAGGGGGTGCCCGCCCAGGTGAAGGCGATGACCTCGAAGGCGCGCTTGTCCAGGGTGGGGGTCATCTGGTCGGACGGGACCGGGGCCATGGTGACCTTGATGCCGAACTTGGCCATCTGGTCCTGGAACTGCTTGCCCTCGTTCTCCGAGACCTTCACGCCGGTCAGGGTCGTGAACTTGATGGCGACCTGCTTGCCATCCTTGGCCCAGATGCCCGAGGAGTCCTTGGCGTAGCCAGCGTCGGTCATCGTCTTCTCGGCGGCAGCCTGGTCGAACTTCAGGCCGGTCTCCTCGGCCATGTCCTTGTAGGGGGCCTGGTCTTGCATGAAGGAGTGGTTGTTGAGCGGGGTGACTTCGGGCAGGCCCATACCGGCCATGTCGGACTTGGCGATCTGCGCACGGTCGAGGTACTGGACGATCGCGCGACGGACGGCCTTGTCCTGCAGGGAGGCAGCCTTGGTGTTGAAGGTGAAGTGGCGCCACATCAGCGAGTTGGAGCGACGGATCTCGCCCTCGGTGTAGCTCTGCGCCTTCGCGTAGTTGTCGGCATTGACGCCGATGTCGAAGGCGTCGACCTGGCCGTTGAGGAAGGCCGCGGCGTTAGAGGTCGGGTCCTGCACGATGAAGGTGACGGTCTCGAGCTTGGGGGTCTCGCCCCACCAGTTCGGGTTGCGCTTCACGATGACCGACTTGCCCTTGTCGATCTTGTCGACGATGAAGGGGCCGGAGAACCAGCCAGCGTCCGAGGCCTTCTTCAGGTCGGCCCAGCCCTTGTTGAAGGTGTCGGCGTCCTTGACCGACTCGGCGCGCGCGGGGCCACCGGCGACCAGGCCGCGCCACTGCGAGTAGGTGCTCTTGAAGGTGATGACGAAGGTGTTGGCGTCGCCGCCCTGCTCGACCTTTTCGATCTGGTCGTAGCCCTCGGTGGAGGCGACATTGAACTTCTTGTCGGCGTTGGCGCCCGCCTTGACGGTGTTCGTCCAGTCGGCGAGGGTGAAGGCTGCCCCGTCGTTCCACTTCGCCTTCGGGTTCATCTTGATGGTGACGACGGTCTTGCCGTCCTTCTCCTCACCGGTGATGTCATCGCACCAGTTCTTGTCGATCTCGTACTCGCCGCTCTCGTTGGTGTTGATGAAGCGGGCGCTCATCGTGCCGCGGACGGTCGTGTAGTCGACCTCGTTGCCAGCGGCGTCCATCGAGTTCCAGGTCTCCGCGAAGGAGCTGATCGGGTAGGTGAAGTTGCCACCGTCAGAGATCTTGTCGCGGTCGACCGGGTTCATCGACGACTTCGGCAGCGTGGTGGAGCTGCCCGTTGCGCTGCCGGTGCCCGCCGAGTCACTTCCACAGGCCGACAAACCGGTGACTGCAAGGGCCGCCAACAAGGGTGTGGCGAGAATGGTACGACGCTTCACTATTCCTCCAAGGGATCTGACCGATGTCGCGGGACCGCTGGGGGCTCGCGACGATGTCTTGACTCTAGAGGCGAAATATCCCAATCAGGGCATTCTTCGGTTACGACCTGTTAACAATGGCGTCCCCTTGACAATGGCGTCCCCGACGAGGCGAGCACATGACGGCTGCGCCCCAGCCGGACAGGCATGGGGATGTGCAACGTCCCGTCCTCGTCGGCGCGCAGCAAACCTGGCGCGAAGGGACCCGTCCCCTCACATCACCTCGATGACGGCCGGATAGTGGCAGGCCACCTCGTGGTCGTCGACGCGCGTCGTGTGGCCCGACAGGGGCGGCATCATCTCGAGGCAGGGCTTGCGCTGCTCGTCGCTCAGTGCGGCGAACTTCGGGCACCGGGTGCGGAACTTGCAGCCTGTCGGGGGCTTGTCCGGCATCGGAAGGTCGCCGTTGAGCAGGATGCGCCGGCGGGCCCGCTCGGTGTTCGGGTCGGGAATCGGGATCGCCGACAGGAGCGCCTGCGTGTAGGGGTGCTGGGGGCGTTCGTATACCTCGTGCACCTCGCCCACCTCGACGATCTTGCCGAGGTACATGACGGCCACCCGGTCGCAGATGTGCCGGATGACGGCCAGGTCGTGGGCGACGAACAGGTAGCTCAGGCCCAGCTTGACCTGGAGCTCCTCGAGCAGGTTGATCACACCCGCCTGGATCGACACGTCCAGCGCGGAGACGGGCTCGTCGAGCACGATCACCTTGGGCTCCAGGGCCAGGGCGCGGGCGATGCCCACGCGCTGGCGCTGGCCGCCGGAGAAGTGTTGCGGGAAGCGGCTTGCGTGGTCGGGCTGGAGACCCACCAGCTGCAGCAGCTCCATCACCCGGTCCTCGATCTTCTCCTTGCTCCAGCCGTGGACGCCCAGCGGCTCAGCGATGATGTCGAAGATCGTCATGCGCGGGTCGAGCGAGGCCATCGGGTCCTGGAAGACCACCTGCAGGTCACGGCGCATCGTCTTGCGGTCGTGCTTGCCCAGCTGGGAGGTGTCCTTGCCGAAGACCACGACCGTGCCGTCGGTGGGGGCGGCGAGATCCAGGATCTGGATCAGGGTGGTCGACTTGCCACAGCCCGACTCGCCCACCAGTCCGAGGGTCTCTCCCGCGCGCAGCTCGAGGTCGATGCCATCGACGGCGTAGACAGTGCCCACGCGGCGGCGCAGCACCGCACCCTTCATCAGCGGGTAGTGCTTCTTCATGCCCGTCAGCTCGATGACGGCCGGACGTTCCTCGCGCGGCACCTCGGTGAGCACCGAGCGGTCGACGTCGGGGGTCTTGAAGATGTCCACGTAGCCGAGCTGTTCATCGGCGATCCGCTGGCTCTCCACGCAGGCGGCGCGGTGGCCGGGTTCCACCTCGCGCAGCGGCGGCTCCTCACCCAGGCAGGCCTCGTGGGCCAGCGGGCAGCGGGGCGCGAAGGGGCAGCCGGGGGGGAGGTTGACCACCGAGGGCGGGTTGCCCTCGAGGGTCGCGAGCGGCTCCTTGTTGGAGGCGTCCAGACGCGGCACCGAACCCAGCAGGCCGATGGTGTAGGGCATCCGCGGGCGGTAGAAGATCTCGTCCACCGTGCCCTGTTCGACCGGACGACCGGCGTACATGACGGTGACCCGGTCACTCATTCCGGCGACCACACCCAAGTCGTGGGTGATCAGGATGACTGCGGCGCCGGTCTCCTGCTGGGCCTTCTTCAGCACCTCGAGCACCTGCGCCTGGATCGTCACGTCCAGAGCGGTGGTCGGCTCGTCCGCGATGATCACGTCCGGATCATTGGCGATCGCCATGGCGATCATCGCGCGCTGGCGCATGCCGCCGGAGAACTCGTGCGGGAAGGACTTCACGCGCACTTCAGGGGAGGGGATGCCCACCAGGTCGAGCAGTTCGACGGCTCGGGCCCAGGCCTTCTTCGAGGACATGTCCTTGTGGTGGATCTGCAGCGCCTCCACGAGCTGGGTGCCGATCGAATAGACGGGGGTCAGCGCGCTCAACGGGTCTTGGAAGACCATCGAGATCGTCTCGCCGCGCAGCTTGCTCATCTCGGCGTCGGAGGTGTTGAGGATCTCCTTGCCGTGCAGCTTCACCGACCCGGAGATCTTCGCGGTGTCGGGGTGCAGGCCCATGATCGCCATCGAGGTGACCGACTTGCCCGAGCCGGACTCGCCGACGATGGCCATCGTCTCGCCGGCCTTCAGGTCGAAGGACAGGCCACGGACCGCCTGGACTGCGCCGGCCTCGGACGGGAAGGTGACGTGCAGGTCCTGGACGCTGAGCACGGTCTCGCCGGAGGCGGTCTGGCGGATCTTGCGGGTCTCCGTGGTGGTGGGCGGGTTGAGGGGTGCGGCGGTGCTCATGCGCGTCCTCCGGACATCGAGTTGGGATCAAGGGCATCGCGCAGCCCGTCGCCGATGGCGTTGACGCACATGACGAGGATGACGAGGAAGGTGGCCGGCGCCAGGAAGATCCACGGGAAGGTCGTCGCGGTCTGCTGGCCCTCGGCGATCAGGGTGCCGAGCGAGGTGTCAGGCGCCTGCACGCCGAAGCCGAAGAAGCTCAGGCCAGCCTCGGCCAGGATGGCATAGCCGACGCCGAGGCAGGCGTCCACGATCAGCATCGACGAGATGTTGGGGATGATGTGTCGAATCAAGGTCTTGGTCGTCGACAGGCCCATGTACTTCGCAGCCTGCACGTACTCGCGCTCCTTCACTGACATCGACATGGAGCGCACCACGCGGGAGCTGAGGGGCCAGCCGAAGAAGGCCAACAGGGCCACCAGCAGCAACCAGGCGTGCGGGCCCTTGGGCCCACCCGTGGTGACGATGGCGATCAGGAAGAAGGACGGGATGACCAGCAACAGGTCGAC
>NHCFI05602__coassemble_814_pt1 | contig 30805 bp, 29 predicted proteins | sample NHCFI05602__metabat2_high_PE_006 | metagenome-assembled genome bin NHCFI05602 | reverse complement strand
ACGATCAGCCAGTTCACGAAGTGGCACATCCCCTTCCCGTCCATCACGGCCCCGCTCGTCGGTGGCCTCGAGGTGCTGGGTGGAGCCTGCCTGGTGCTGGGCGCCTACACCTGGGTGGTGTGCGTGCTGCTCAGCGTCGAGATGGCCGCAGCGATCTGGTTCATCCATCGCCACAATGGCTTGTTCGTCGGCACGGGAGGCTGGGAGCTGTGTGCCGGTCTCGCAGCGGGCCTGATGGCCCTGTCCATCGCCTCCGCCGGACGCTTCAGCTACGACGCCTGGGCCAATGGCGACGACGACGGGCCGAGCCACCGTCGCCGCTCGACCCGCCGTCGCTGAGCTTCGCCGAGGGTGCTCAGCGGGAACCAAGCAGCCGCCACACCCTGCTGCCCAACAGGAAGCCGATGAGCGGAAGCCCAAGCACCAACCAGGGCGATAAGTAGGCGGAGGTCCAGATGGCGCCGTCGGCATCTCGTCCCGCGCTGAATCGGGAACCCGGGAGCAGCGTCACGGGAGCCTCGATCGTTCGTCCGGACTCGATGCCGCCCGCGAAGACCCCGTCGGCGAAGGCGAACATCGTCCACACCATGCCCCACATGACGGCGCCGAAGACCAGGGCTGCCACCGTCACGCCGACGCCCCACGCCGGACGGTGCGGGTCCCGGACGGCCTCGGCGTGCTCGCGGGCCAGGTCCTGCACCGATCCGACGCCGGCGCGGGCAGCAGGCCAGCCATGGGCCACCTCCGCCTCCATCAGGTTGGCCTTGAGTTCATTGCGCAGGGCCTTGCGGTCCTTGCCGGGGACCCCGTAGAGGTCCAACCAACTGTCGTAGCGGACAACAAGCAGTTCGCGCGAGAGGTTCATCGGTTCTCCTTGATCACGGTGTCCACAGCGCCAGCGAGGTCGGCCCATGCCGCCAGCAGACGCTGGTGCTCGGCGCGCCCGGCGGGCGTCGTCGAGTAGTACTTGCGCGCCGGACCGCTTGCGGAGGGGCGCAGGGACGAGGTGAGGAACCCCGCCTTCTCGAGTCGGGTGAGTGCGGGATAGACGGTGCCTTCGTTCAGTTCCGCGAACCCCGCCCCCTGCAAACGCGTGACGACGGAGTAGCCGTAGTCCTCACGCGTGTCGAGAAGCAGCAGGAGCAGGGGCGCGAGAATCCCCTTGAGCATCTGCGGGTCGTAGGTCATGGAACGATTCTTGGCCCGGTACTCGTTATTGTCAAGTACCTAGCAATGCCGAGCCGAGGGATGAACTGCGGGGTCAGTTCAGGGGCGCAGGGCGTAGCAGGCGACGGCCGTGGCGGCTGCCACATTGAGCGAATCGATGCCGTGGCCCATCGGAATGGTCACCACCACGTCGGCCGCGGCCAGCCACTCGTCCGACAGCCCTGTGCCCTCGGTGCCCATCAGCAGGGCGATCCGGTCCCCCGCACCCACGGTGGCCGCGTACTCGTCGAGGGCCACCGCGTCCTCGCGCAGCGCCATCGCGACCAGCGTGAAACCGGCTTCCTTCAGTGGGGCGAGGCCACGCTCGTCCAGTCGCGCCCAGGGCAGCGAGAAGACCGCACCCATGGACGTCTTCACTGAACGCCGGTACAGCGGGTCGGCCGATCCGGGTGCCAGCAGTACCCCGTCCCAGCCCAGGCCGGCAGCAGAGCGCAGGATCGCGCCGACGTTGGTGTGGTCGACGAGGTCTTCTGCCACCACCAGGCGATTGCCGGCCAGGACGTCCTCGACGCGGTGCCGGGTGTGGCGCTCCATCGAGCCCAGCGCTCCACGGTGCACATGGAAGCCGGTGATCCGTTCGGCCATCCGGGTGCTGACGACGTAGACGGGCACGTCCAGGCCGTCCAGGAGGTCGCCCAGTTCGTCCAGGTAGCGCGGTGCAAGCAGCAGGGAACGCGGACGATAGCCCGCCTCGATCGCCCGGCGGATCACCAGCGGACCCTCGGCGATGAAGATCCCCTCCGCAGCCTCCAGCGAGTGCCGCAGCGTGGTCTCCCGCAGCGCCACGTAGTCGCGGACCCGCTCGTCGGCCGGGTCGTCGAGCTCGATCAGTTCTGCCACGTCGACCAACCGTAGGCCACGCCTCTCGCGTTCCTGAGTGGGGCTGGCCGGCGAGACCCCTAAACCGGCACGGAGAACGAGCTTGGGGCGCTCTGGGAAGGTGCCGGTAACGGCCTAGGGTGTCGGGGTGAAGACGCGCAAGTTGAGGATCGACTGGTTCGTTGTGTGCATCGTGGGAGCCGCGGTACTCGCCACCGTGATGCCGGCGCGCGGTGGTGTGGTCCCCGTGCTCGACTGGACCACCAAGATCCTGATCGCGATCCTGTTCTACCTCTACGGCGTCCGGCTGTCCCCGCAGGAGGCGCTGGCAGGGCTGAAGCACTGGCGTCTGCACGCGGTGATCCTGTCCTTCACCTACCTGCTCTTCCCCCTGCTGGGCCTGGGAATGCGCGTCCTGGCGCCGACCATCATCAGCCAGCAGCTCTACCAGGGCCTGTTGTGGCTGTGCCTGGTGCCGTCCACGGTGCAGTCGAGCATCAACTTCACCTCCATCGCCAAGGGCAATGTGGCCGGGGCGATCGTCTCCGCGTCCTTCTCGAACCTGATCGGCGTGGTCGTGACGCCGCTGCTGGCGCTGGCAACGATGGCGACCACCGGCGGGCTGGTGATCCAGGCCAGCTCGATCCTCGACATCGTCGTGCAGTTACTGCTGCCCTTCGTCCTCGGCCAGTTGACCCGACGCTGGACGGCCGGTTTCGTGACCCGGCACAAGCGGCTGAAGCTGGTCGACCAGGGCTCGATCGTGGTGGTGGTCTACGCCGCCTTCAGCCACGGCATGCGCGAACACATGTGGACGATGGTCTCCGCGGGCCAGGTGGCCGCACTGGTGCTGGTCTGCCTGGTGCTGCTGGCGGTCATGCTGTGGGTGACGTGGACGGTGGCCGGGCTGCTCGGTTTCAACCGCGCCGACCGGATCGCGATCCAGATGTGCGGGACGAAGAAGTCGCTGGCCACCGGAGTGCCGATGGCGACGGTGCTGTTCGCGGGACTACCGACGCTGGGCCTGCTGGTGTTGCCGCTGATGGTCTTCCACCAGGCACAGTTGATGGTCTGCGGGACCCTCGCCGGACGTTACGCCCGTGCCGGGGACGCCGCAGCCGTCGCCGGAGCAGGCGTCACTGCGGCAGGCCCCGCCTGCCGTTGAACACCGCGCGGACGGCATAGCGTCCCTCGCTGGAGGTGACCTGCAGGGGCATGTCGAAGGTCTCGCTCATCAGCTCGTCGGTGAGCACCTGGTCGATCGGACCGGCGGCGACGACGTGCCCGCCCTTGAGCATCAGCGCGTGGGTGACCCCGCGCGGGATCTCCTCGACGTGGTGGGTCACCAGCACGGTCGCGGGCGCATAGGGGTCGGTGCAGATCTCGCCGAGGGTGGCGACCAGCGCCTCACGTCCAGCGACGTCGAGACCGGCAGCGGGTTCGTCGAGCAGCAGCAGTTCGGGGTCGGTCATCAGCGCACGGGCTATCTGGACGCGCTTGCGCTCCCCCTCGGAGAGGGTGCCGAAGGTGCGGTCGGCGAGCTGGGCGACCTGCAGCTGGTCCATCAGTTCTTCAGCGCGGCCCTGGTCGAGGGCGTCGTAGTGCTCGCGCCAGCGTCCCATCACGCCATAGGAGGCGCTCATCACGACGTCGTCGACGCGTTCCCCCTTGGGGATCCGGTCGGCGATGGCGGCCGACGTGACGCCGATCCGGGGGCGCAGCTCGAACACGTCGACGGTCCCGAGCACCTCGCCCAGCAGCTCGGCGACGCCGCGGGTCGGGTGCATCTGCGCAGCCAGCACCTGCAGCAGCGTCGTCTTGCCGGCTCCATTGGGTCCGATCAGCACCCAGCGCTCGCCCTCACGGACGGTCCAGGTGATGTCGTCGAGCAATTCGGCACCGCCTCGTCGAATGCCGACACCGGCCAAGTCCACCACAGCTGCCATGCCTGCAAACCTAGCGGATGCCTCGCGCCGGTCCCACTCGCGGGGCGCCCGCTCGCGACCGGCCATTGCGGCGGCTGCATAGGCTGTCCCGCGTGCTCGAGACCCACCTGCGCCTGACGACGACGCTGAACCTGCTGTCCGCCGGACGGATCACCGCCCCGGAGGCGGAGGCAAGGCTGCGCGGGCCGGTCGCCCACCACGTCGCCGACCCGGACGCCTTGCTGGGCCTCGACCCCTTGTCAGGGTCTCCGGTGCGCCTCGCGCTGGCCCGCGCGGAAAGGCTGGGGCCCACGGCGTGGGTGCTGCTGCTGCCCGAACCCGGACGGGTTGCCGGGCTCCGCGGACCGGCGCCGGTCACCACCGCCGCCATCGACGCGGGCGCCGTGGTGGTCAGCCACTCCCCCGTCCTCGACGGTCGGGCGCTGGCGTGGATCGGCCAGAGCGTCGGACCGGCCGTCCAGTGGCGGTTGTGGGCGGCCGAACGCGTCGTCCTGCCGGACGACCCACGCGAGGCCACCCGGATGCTGCAGGCCGAACTACTGGCCAGCGCGGAAGCCCTCACCCAGCTGGACGCCGCGACCGGGACCCGGCCCGAGCATCTCGCCGCGCCGACACTGGGCCCGGCCTATGACGAGCGCGCCCAGCACCTGCTCGATCGGGCCTGGTTGCTGCTGGAGGCCTGTGAGCAGGGGCTGGCCGATGCGTCCGAGGTGCTGCACTCGCACGCCGTGCTGGAACGCGAACGGCACCTGCGATCGCTCGCAGGTGCCGCACGCTCTGCTGTGTCGTCGGCCGTCTCGTGGCCGATGGTGGCGCTGGCCTGAGGGGCTCAGACCTCTTCGTCCTCGACGGCCTCGTCCTCACCGTCCAGGTCGGCGCGCTCGTCGCCGTCCAGGTCGGGTGAGCGGACGATCGTCGGCTCGTCCTCGCGCGGCTCGTCGACCGCTGCCTCGACGCCGGTGAGATCGGCGTCGTCGGCCTGGAGCGGCGGGATGGGCGGGTTGAAACCTGGCTGCGTCATGACTGACTCCTCGTGCGTCGTGGATGCCTTGTCAGCCATCGTGCGCCGCCGCAGCCAGGAAGTCACGACCGGTTCGCCCTCAGCGTGGCCGAGGAGCGAGCCGGTCGGGGGTGACAGGGTCGGGAGTGACGGGTGAAGCGGGGCTCAGGCGCCCATCGAGTGCACGCCGCCGTCGACGTGGATCATCTCGCCGGTCGTCTTCGGGAACCAGTCCGACAGCAGCGCCACGACGGCCTTGGCGGTGGGCTCGGTGTCGGTGAGGTCCCAGCCGAGCGGGGCGCGCTCGTCCCAGACATCGTTGAAGGTGGTGGAGCCCGGGATCGCCTTCTTGGCAATGGTGTCCAGCGGGCCGGCGGCGACGATGTTGGAACGCACGCCCTCGGCGCCCAGGTAGCGAGCCAGGTAGCGGGAGGCCGACTCCAGGGCCGCCTTCGAGACCCCCATCCAGTCGTAGGTCGGCCAGCTGACGGTAGCGTCGAAGGTCAGGCCGACCACCGAGGCCTCCTCACTGAACATCGGCTTGCAGGCCATGGCCAGGCTGACCAGCGAGTAGGACGAGACGTGCAGTGCGGTGGCGACGTCCTCCCACGGAGTGGTGAGGAACTTGCCGCCGAGAGCGGTCTCGGGGTTCGCGAAGGCGACCGAGTGGACGACGCCGTCGACCTTGGTGAAGCCGGCCGCGCGCAGCATGTCGGGAACCTGGGCGAGCTGCTCGGCGTTGGTGACGTCCAGGTCGAGCACGGCCGGGACGGGGTCGAGCGCCTGGACGACTCGGTTGGTGAGGCTCAGCGCGCGTCCGAAGTTGGACACGGCGACCTGCGCGCCCTGCTCCTGCGCGATGCGCGCGACGTTGTAGGCGATGGACGTCTTGTGGGTGACGCCGGTGACGAGCACGGACTTGCCGTCGAGGATTCCCATGGTGTTGCTCCAGTTCTGGGGTGGATGGTGGGCGGTGCCCGTGGTCAGCTGGTCGAAGGGGGTGTCAGTGGCCCATACCGAGGCCGCCGTCGACGGGCAGCACGGCGCCAGTGACATACCCGGCCTGGTCCGCGGCGAGATAGGTCACCGCCGCGGCGATGTCGTCGACCTGGCCGAGGCGCCCGGCCGGGATGCGGGCCTGGTAGCCCTTGATGACGTCCTCTGACAGGACGGCGGTCATGTCGGTCTCAATGAAGCCGGGGGCCACGACATTGCAGGTGATCCCGCGGCCGCCGAGCTCACGGCTCACCGAACGGGCGATGCCCACCAGAGCGGATTTGGTGGCGGCGTAGTTGACCTGACCCGCCGATCCGAGCAGCCCGACGACCGAGCCGACCAGGATGATCCGGCCGAAACGCTGCTTCATCATCGCGCGGCTGGCGCGGCGCACCACCCGGAATGTTCCGGTGAGGTTGGTGTCGACGACCGCGCTCCAGTCGTCGTCGCTCATGCGCATCAGCAGGCCGTCCTTGGTGATGCCCGCATTCGCGACCAGCACCTCGACCGGCCCCAGTTCCTTCTCCACCTGGGCGAAGGCGGCCTCGACGTCCTCGGCGACGGTGATGTCGCACCGGACACCGAGCACGCCCTCGGGCACGTCACCGGAACGGTAGGTCGCGGCGACCCGGTATCCCTGCTGTGCGAGGTGGGCCGCGATCGCGCGTCCGATGCCCTTGGAACCTCCGGTGACAAGTGCCACTCGTCCGGCCTCGGCCTGCCCACCGCTGGGGGTGCTGGTGTCATTCACCCGTCAAACCTATCGAGGGCAGGCATCGCTGGACGGGTGCGACTCCCACAACCAACACCGGAGGCCTTTGTGGGGTTCTGGGCAAGTTGTGGTTTCTGGGCAAGTTGTGGTTTCTGGGCAAGTTGTGGTTTCTGGGCGAGTCTGGGCACTTCTGCCATGCCGCGGACGCTCGTAGGGTGGCTTCATGGCCTTCCAGCAGCGCGAGACGAGGCCGCCGGAGGAACCGGCGGTGATCACGGACGCACGGCTGTCGAGGAGCGCAGACATCTCCCGGCGAGAGATCCGCTACCTGGTGACGATGGCCTTCCGCACCGCCTGCTTCGGGATCATCTTCCTGGTGCCCGGCTGGTGGAAGATGGTTGTCATCGCGGGAGCAGCGATCCTGCCACCCATCGCGGTCGTGCTGGGCAATGCGCAGGACAACCGTTCGTTGCCGATGGCCCGCCCAGAGGAGCCGCAGCAGATCATGCCCCAGCTCACCTCCGGCCAGGAGGTGATCAGCGGCGAGTTCACCGAGGTTGACCGAGGGTAGGGTCGCGTAGGTGAAGAGGTTGTGGTTGCGCTGGATCGCCCTGGCACTGTTCGTGATCGTGCTGGCGGCCACCTTCGTCCGGTTGGGTGAGTGGCAGTTGCACCGCCTCGACTGGCGCAAGGAGACCAACGCGCAGGTGGTGGCCAACTCGGCCAAGGCCATCCAGCCCTACCAGGCCGTCTTCGACCAGACGCCCGTGACGGACGACGAACAATGGCAGCGCGTGACCGCGACCGGCACCTTTGACGGAGACAACCAGTTCCTGGCGATGTTCCGCACCCGGTCGGGTGACTCCGGCTCGGAGGTCATCACCCCGCTGAAGACCAATCGAGGCGAGTACCTGCTGGTCGACCGCGGTTTCATCAAGCGTGATCGCGGCACCCAGGAGAACATCGCCATTCCTGCGGCGCCCACCGGGGCGGTGACCGTCACCGGCTATGTCCGGCGTAGCGAGAACGGCAAGGCGTCCAACATCACCGTCGTCGACAACCGGATGCGGCTGGTCAACTCGAGCGAGATCGCCAAGGTGCTCCCCTACCCCGTCCTGGACGGTTACCTGGGCGCGACCGAGGTGAGCGGCCAGTCGGCAGAATTGTTGCCGATGGTGACACCGGAGTTGGGCGAGGGTCCGCACCTGTCGTACGCGATCCAGTGGTTCTGCTTCACCGCGATCGCGGTGGCGGGCATGGTCGTGTTGATCCGCGGTGACCTGCGCGACCGCGCGAAGATGAAGCAACAGGCTGCAACACAACTGGAAGGGGACGTCGATGGATCTCGGGCTTGAGGGCAAGGTCTTCCTGGTCACGGCGGCGAGCTCCGGGCTCGGCCTGGCGACCGCGCATGCGTTGGTGGGCGAAGGCGCGAAGGTCGTCCTGGTGGCGCGTCGGGCCGAGGTGCTCGAGCAGCTCGCCGACGAGCTCGGCGCCGCGGTTCTTGCCGGTGACCTGGCGGACGCCGACCTCCCGCAGCGGGCCGTGGATCTTGCCGTGGGACATTACGGCCGAATCGACGGTGCCTTCGTGAGCGTCGGAGGACCGCCCAAGGGCACCGTCCTCGACACCACTGACGAGCAGTGGACGGACGCCTTCGGTTCCGTCTTCATGCCCGCGGTGCGCGCGGCACGAGCCCTGTTCGCGGTGAACCCGCAGGGGCGCGTCGGGCTGGTGCTGTCGTCGTCCGCGAAGTCGCCGCTGGCGCAGATGGCGCCCTCCAACGGTCTTCGTCCCGGGCTGGCCATGCTGGTCAAGCAGCTCGCGGACGAGGTGGGTCCGCAGGGCGGGCGCGCCTTCGGCGTGCTGCCCGGCTCGATCGGTACCGACCGGATGACCTACCTGCTGGGGCAGGCTCCCGACCCCGCCGCAGCGAAGGCCGCGACCGAAGCCGGTATCCCCTTGCGTCGGATGGGTGATCCCGCCGAGTTCGGACGCGTCGCCGCCTTCCTGTTGTCCGACGCCGCGTCCTATGTCACTGGTTGCCTGGTGCCGGTCGACGGCGGCGCCATGCGCGCGCTGTGACCTGATCGACACCCGTTCCATGATCGATGTCGCGTTGGGCCTGCTGGCCTGCCCGCAGTGCAGTTCGCCTCTGACCAGGGACGGTGGTTCGCTGGCCTGTCGCCAGGGGCACCGCTTCGACATCGCCAGACAGGGGCACGTGAACCTGCTCGGACGTGCCGCGCCGGCAAACGCCGACACAGCCCAAATGGTGACTGCCCGGGATCGTTTCCTGGGAGCCGGTCACTACCGTCCGATTGCGGACGCACTGGTGCGCCGGGCTCGGTCCGCGCGGCGGGTGCTCGAGGTGGGGGCCGGTACCGGTTGGTATCTCGCGCAGGTCTTGGACGCTTTGGACGATGCGGTGGGTCTGGCCACGGACGTCTCGCCCATGGCAGCTCGCCGGGCCGCAAAGGCGCACCCCCATGCTGGGTCGGTGGTGGCGGACACCTGGGCCGGGCTGCCCGTACGCTCCGGGTCCGTGGACCTGCTGACCTGCGTCTTCGCGCCCCGCAATGCGCCCGAGTTCGCCCGGGTGCTGACCCAGGGCGGGTTGTTGCTGGTGGTGACGCCCAACCCGGGACACCTGGCGCAGGCCCGGGAACGGCTGGGGCTGCTGGGCTTGGAGGACGACAAGCTGGCCAAGGTGCAGCGTCAGTTCGCGGGTGCCTTCGAGCCGATCGGCACCCAGCGCATCGCCTGGACGATGGATCTGTCGGCCGAGGCTCTGGCCGACCTGGTCGCGATGGGTCCCAACGCCTTCCACCAGCACGAATCGGTGCGCGAGGGCATGAGCGTGGACGCCGACGTCCAGGTCAGCATCTTCCGCAAGCCAGTCCAGCGGGGGTGAGGATTCGAGGTAGCACCGGCGGACCGAGGTCACGGCCGGTTTGGCGCCCAGCCGGTCTGGCGCTGCCACGCGGCAGGCGGTACGAACTCGTCATCCCAGGGCATTGGCTCGTAGGATCGGCAGCTCGGTTGGCGCGGCCCGGGCCACACCTGACCGAGCGAGCGCCTGCACGGGCCCCCCACAAGGGGTCTTGCCCCCTGATTTCTTCACGTGAAACCTTGCATTTGATCTGGTGTTTGAATATAATTCAATTTGACAGCTCGAAGGTGAGAGGCGGTGCGCGCAGTGCAGGAACTACCGGCAGACCGGGATGAGGCGATCCGCCTGATGCGTCGGAACAGGGACGCGATCCGTCGGGCGCAGGCCCTCGACCTCCAACTCGCCGCCCACATCGCCGATCTCTACTCCGAGCTGGACGATGACCCCACCTTCATGTTGCCAGGAACCGAACGGCTGGTGCAGGTCGGCTCCGACGGCACCCCCGAGGTCACGGAGTTCTGCACCCTGGAGATCTGCTCCTACCTCGGCGTCACGAACGACCATGTGGAGGCGCTGATGTCCGACGCACTGGACGTGCGGCACCGACTTCCCCAGCTCTGGCGACTGCTGGACCAGGGCGCCGTGCCCGTGTGGCAGGCGCGCGAACTGGCGTCGATCTCTCGCCTGCTCCCACACGACGCATGCCTCGAACTCGATCGCCGACTGTCGCCGGTGATGGTCGGCATGTCGTGGAAGAAGACCCAGGAGCTGGCTCGCGCGCTCGTACTGGAGCTACTCGATCCCGACGAGGCGGACGCCGAACGGGAGCGTGCGTTGGAGCGCCGGCGGGTCGACATCCGCGAGTCGGAGAACGGCGTCAGTCACGTGGACGGGTGGCTGGACGCTGGGGACGCGATCCTGCTGGACGGCCAGCTCAACCGCGTGGCACGAATCCTCCGCGAGGGTGGCCAGCGGGGCACCCACGACGCACTGCGCGCGATCTCCCTTGGGGTTCTCGCGAATCCGGGGCGCGCACTACAGGCCCTGCAGGCCGACCTGATGGACCACCTGCCCGAAGACCCGGACGAGTTCGAGGACTGCATCCGCGCCGGGCAGCCAGGGCACGCCTGCGGCATGATCACCGTCGATCCCGACCTCCTCCTCCCCACCGCTGAACTCGTGGTGCACCTCACGGACACCACATTGGCTGGCGGCGACGGTCCGGCTCGCGTGGAGAAGGTCGGCCCGATGCTGGCCCAGTGGGCAGCCGAGATGCTGCGCAACCACCGGGTCGGCGTGCGTCCGGTCGTGGACGCGAACCGCACTGCAGCCAGCGATGCCTACGAAGCGCCGGACCGGCTGCGCCAGGCTGTCCAGCTACGCAATCCCCATGAGGTCTTCCCCTGGTCGACGCGTTCGTCCGCCCGGTGTGACCTCGACCACACGGCCCCCTACCACCCCGACGGGCCCCCGGGCCAGACCCGGCTGGAGAACCTGGGACCGTTGACCCGGTTCGTGCATCGTGCGAAGACCCACGGGGGCTGGAAACTCGACCAACCCGAATCAGGTCTGTTCGTCTGGACCAGCCCACTCGGGCACCGCTATCTCGTCACGCGTTCCCACACGATCGCGCTGAACGCTCCGGAGGAAGTCGTCCCCCTCGTCGCCTGATCGAACCCACCCACCTGCTCGCGTGCGAATCCGTGCGCGCTCACGCGGTCGAATGTGTGCATCCAGCGGAGGAACTGGACTCTTTCCCAGACGGGAAACGACCATGGATTCACCGATCACGCGATTCCCCTGTGCCCCCTTGGGGGGAAGCAAGGGACCAGCGCCCGGTGGGGGTGAGCCTGCTGGGTTACCCGGACCGGGCCATCGAGCGTGGGCTCGGGATCGCACGGACAGGCGACAGCACCGGGCGCAACCGGGAAGTCGTCTTGGCGATCACCTCGTCCCCAGCCATCGCCAGCGTCCCGGGGCTTCCGCCGTGAACAGGTCCTCGGCCCCGGCTGGGTAGAGGGGCACGACGTCCTCGCCGCCGCCGAACCGCCGCCAGACCACCGGCAGGACGGTCCCGTCGATCTCGGTCATCGTGGCGCCCTCAAGGGCGGGCGGCGGGTCCAACAGACCCGTCCAGACGAAGACGATCTCGTGCCCGAGCTCGCCCTCGTAACGGAAGATGTTCTCCACGACGCCGAGGAAGCGCAGGTCGTCGATGCGGGCACCAAGTTCCTCGTCCACCTCGCGGATGATGCACTCACGATGGGTCTCCCCCAACTCGACCGAGCCGCCAATCAACCGGTGGAAGCCCTCGGGGTTCTCCAGCGACGGTCCACTGACGCTGACCGCGTGCGCGGTTCCTTCCGGGTTTGGGGCAATGAGCATCGCCTTGACGCGGATGCGCGACCTGTTCACTTCCCGAGCAGCCTCACTCATCAGTCCTCCGTGAACTGGGCGTGGTACAGCTCGGCGTACGGACCGCCCGCGGCCAGCAGCTGGTCGTGGGTGCCGCGCTCGACGATCGAGCCGTCCTCCACCACCAAGATCAGGTCCGCGGCACGAACCGTCGACAGCCGGTGCGCGATCACCACCGACGTCCGGTCGGTCATGGCATTGTCCAGCGCCCGCTGCACCGCCACCTCCGATTCGCTGTCCAGGTGGGCGGTCGCCTCGTCGAGGACGACGATCGGTGGCGCCTTCAGCAGCAGCCGGGCGATGGCGAAGCGCTGCCGTTCGCCACCGCTGAGCCGGTAGCCACGCTCCCCGACCATGGTGTCCAGGCCGTCGGGCAGCCGGTCGACCAGACCGAGGATCTGCGCCGCCTCGAGAGCGGCGCGCATCTGCTCCTCGGTCGCCCCGGGAGCGCCGTAGGCCAGGTTGTTGCGGATGGTGTCGTGGAACATGTGCGCGTCCTGCGTCACGTAGCCCACCATCTGCTGCAGCGAGGCCAGCGTCAGGTCGCGCACGTCGTCCCCCCCGACGCTGACCGTGCCCGAACTGACGTCGTAGAGGCGCGACAACAGGTTCGTGATCGTCGTCTTGCCCGACCCGGACGGGCCCACCAGGGCGAGCGTCTGCCCCGGTGACACGTGGAAGTCGATGCCGTGCAGCACCTCGGTGTTGTGCGCCTCGGCGCCCGGTGTCACCGGTTCCAATGAGGGCAACGAGATCTGTTCGGCGTCCGGGTAGGTGAACCGCACCTGGTCGAAGTCGATCGACGCAATGCCCGAGGCCGGACGCGCGTCCGGACGGTCGGTGATCAGCGGCTTGATGTCGAGCACCTCGAAGACGCGCTCGAAGCTCACCAGCGCGCTCATCACGTCCACCCGGACATTGGTCAGCTGGACCAGCGGCCCGTAGAGCCGGGCCAGCAGGCTGGCCAGTGCGGTCAAGGTACCGACGGTGAGGGCGTCGCGGATCGACATCAGGCCGCCCGCGCCGTAGACGAGTGCGGTGGCCAGCGCCGCGACCAGCGTCAGCGAGGTCATGAAATAGCGCCCGACCAGGGCGATCCGGACATTCGTCTCGCGCGCCGCGGCGGCCTTGTCGGCGAACAGCCGGTGCTCCTCGAACGGACGTCCGAACAGCTTGACCAACAGCGCACCGGAGACGGTGAAGCGCTCGGTCATGATCGCGGACATGTCGCCGTTCAGCTGCATCGAGTCCCGCGTCAGGTCGGCCAACCGGCCGCCCACGATGCGCGCGGGCACCAGGAAGATCGGCAGCATCACCAGCGACGCCAGGGTCAACTGCCAGTTCAACGCCAGCATGGCGGCCAGCACCAGCACCAGTTGGATGATGTTGCTCACCACGCTCGACAGCGTGGACGTGAACGCGCGCTGCGCCCCGAGAACGTCCGACTGCAGGCGGCTGACCAGCTTGCCGGTGTGGGTACGGCTGAAGAAGGCCAGCGGCATCGAGGTCACGTGGTCGAAGACCTGGGTGCGCAGGTCGTAGATCAGGCCCTCGCCGATCCGCGCGGAGCACCAGCGGTTCAGGATCCCGATGCCCGCCTCGATGACGGCCAGCACCCCCACCACGGCCGCGAGGGTGATGACCAGCCGGCTGTTCCCCTTGAGCACGCCGTCGTCGATGATCGACTTGAACAACAGCGGCGGGGCGACGGCCAGCACCGCGTCCAGCACGATGCAGACGCCGAAGACGGCCAGCAGCCCGCGGTAGGGCCTGCCGTAACCGATGACGCGACGCACGGTGCCGGGCGCGAGCCGATGGCTTTTGACCGACTGGTCCTTGCGCAGGCCACCCATCACGCCGCCGCCTGCACGGCCCATGCCCATCCCCATGCTCACGCTGGCTGGCTCACTTCCGCTTGTCGCGCCCGTTCTTCTTGCCGGGCTTCTTATTGTCTGCCGTGCTCTTGGCCTTGCCGGACGTGCTCTTCTCGGTCTTCTTGTCCTTGGCGGACGACGCCTTCGCGGACGACGCCTTGCCTGCGGGCGACTTGTCGGGCTTCTTCTTGTCAGGCTTGCCGCCCTGCTTGTTCTTGTCAGCCTTCTTGGACGACTTCGCCTTCGTGGGCTTCGCCGATTCCTGCGGCGGGAGGGTGGCGGCGTCCGCATCCACCACCTTCTGGGCCGCCACCTCCGGCGCCACTGGAGGCACCGGCACCGGGCGGACGGACGAAGGGATGCGCTCGCGAGCCGCGGGGGAACGAGTGTCCCCACCGCGGGTGCGCAGCACCGCCCCGGCCTCCTTGAGCACCGTCTGCACCCAGCCATAGGAACGGCCCAGGTCGATCGCCAGCGCGCGGATCGATTCCCCGTCCTCGTAGCGACGAGCCAGGTCGGCGCCGAGCTGGCTGCGCTGTTCACCGACGACGCGGGCGCCGCGGCCCGGCCTGGACGGGGGCTGCGTCACTGCCATGGACGGCCTTCCTTCGGGGTGGGACGGGTGTGCTGCCACGCTAGTGCGAGTGGGATGGGAGCCGCTAGGCGAGCGAGATCAGCTCAGCATATTCAGGGGTCCACAGGTCCTCGACGCCATCGGGCAGCACCAGCACCCGGTCGGGGTCGAGCGCGTGCACCGCGCCCTCGTCGTGGGTCACGAGCACCACTGCCCCGGCGTAGGTGCGGATCGCGTTGAGCACCTCTTCGCGGCTGGCCGGGTCGAGGTTGTTCGTCGGCTCGTCCAACAACAAGACGTTCGCCGCGCTGACCACCAGCGTCGCCAGCGCGAGCCGGGTCTTCTCGCCACCCGACAGCACTCGGGCGGGCTTCTCGACGTCCTCGCCGGTGAACAGGAAGGAGCCCAGCACCTTGCGGCACTCGGTCTCGTTCATGTTCGGGGTCGAGGCGACCATGTTCTCAAGCACCGTGGAGTTCAGGTCCAGCAGATCGTGCTCCTGCGCGAAATAGCCGAGCTTCAGCCCGTGGCCGGGGAGAACCTCGCCGGTGTCGGACTCCTCCACCCCGGCCAGGATGCGCAGCAGGGTGGTCTTGCCGGCGCCGTTCAGGCCAAGGATGACGACCTTCGACCCCCGGTCGATCGCCAGGTCCACGCCCATGAAGACCTCGAGTGAGCCATAGGTCTTGGAGAGGTCGTTGGCCGTGAGCGGCACCTTGCCGCAGGGCGCGGGCTCCGGGAAACGGATCTTCGCGACCTTGTCGGCCGCGCGCTCGTCCTCGAGACCGGCCAGCATCCGTTCAGCGCGCTTCTGCATCGAGTGCGCCGCCGATGCCTTGGTCGCCTTGGCGCCGAGCTTGTCGGCCTGGGCGAGCAACTGCGAGGCCTTCTTCTCGGCATTCGCGCGCTCGCGCTTGCGCCGCTTCTCGTCCGTCTCGCGCTGCTTGAGGTAGAGCTTCCAGCCCATCGAGTAGATGTCGATCTCGGCGCGGTTCGCGTCCAGATGCATCACCCGGTTCACCGTCGCGTCCAGCAGGCCGGTGTCGTGGCTGATCATGATCAACCCGCCGGGGTAGGTCTTGAGGAAGTCCCGCAGCCAGGTGATCGAGTCGGCGTCGAGGTGGTTGGTGGGCTCGTCCAGCAGCAGTGTGTCTGCGCCGGAGAACTGGATGCGCGCCAGCTCGATGCGGCGGCGCTGACCACCGGACAGGTTGCGCAGCGGCTGCGCCAGCACGCGGTCGGGCAGCGAGAGGTTCGCGGCGATCCGGTGCGCCTCGCTCTCAGCGGCATAGCCACCGGCGGCGACGAACTGGCCCTCGGCCTTCGAGTAGGCGGTCATCGCCTGGTCGCGCTCGTCCCCGGTGGCCGTGCTCATCGCCTGCTCCAGGTCGCGCATCTTGACCAACACGCGGTCCAGCGAGCGGGCCGAGAGGATGCGGTCGCGGGCGATGGTCTCCAGGTCGGGGTCGCGTGGGTCCTGCGGAAGGTAGCCGAGCTGGCCCGAACGGGTTACCTGGCCGCCGGCGGGCAGCCCCTCCCCCGCCAGGATGCGCGTCAGGGTGGTCTTCCCGGCGCCATTGCGACCGACCAGACCCACCTTGTCGCCGTTGATCACCTGGAAGGAGATGGGTGAGACGAGCAACCGGGCGCCCGCCCTGACTTCGAGATCCTTGACCTGCAGCACGCCGTCCAGTGTTCCATGAGCGCAACCGAGCCCGAAAACCACCGATGTCGGTGGTTTCCGGGCTAGGTCTGAGAGCTCGGCCCTGGTGTGGAGACTCGATCAGCGGCGTCCGCCGCCCATGCCCCCACCGCCGCCCATCTCGCTGGCCGAGGCGGTGTTGGCGGTCACCGTGGTCACCAAGGTGTCGTTGACGTAGACGTCGTAGCTCTCGCCCGAGGTGATTTCGGAGGTGGAGAACCAGACGGTGCCGAAGTCGGACTGCGCGGTGTAGGTCGCGATCTCGGTGTCGCCACTCTTCAGCGTCACCACGTCGCCGGACGATCCGGTGGCCGAGGCCATCACCCAGCCCTGGCTGGACTCGCTGCTGGGCGACTGCGCCATCGACGAGGTGCCCGCGGCCAGTAGGGTGCCGCCGTTGATCGTCAGGCCGTTGTCGAGGTCGAGTGAGCCATTGCCGCCCTGGGTCGGGCCGGAGACCATCACGGTGCCGCCGGTCATCGTCATGGCGCCGGAGTTGGCGTCCAGGCCGTCGCCACCGACCAGCAGTTCCGTGGTGCCGCCGCTCACGGTGACTCCGGTCTCGCCGTCGCCAGAGGCGTTGATGCCGTCGTCGCTGGTCGTGATCTTGTTGGTGCCGCCGCTGATGGTGATCTGCGGCGCCTCGATGCCCTCATAGGACTGCTCGACGGTCGTGCTGCCGCCCGCGATGGTGATCGACTGCTCGGCGTGGACGCCGTCGTCGGCCGACTTCAGCGAGAGCGTCCCGCCGTCGATGGTGATCTGGCCGTCGCCGTGCAGGGAGTCATCGGCCGCGTCGACCGTGACCTCGCCCTTGCTGACGACGAGGTTCACGCCCGCCTTCAGGCCCTTGGCGGAGGCGTCCTCGGCGACCTGGCTGCCCGAGCCGCCACCGGTGGTGACGTCCACGCTGCCGCCGTTGACGACGACGTCGGTGGTGGCCACCAGGCCGTCCCCACCGGCGGTGGCGGTGATGATGCCGCCGGTCACCGAGATGTAGCCGCGGTCGGCGTCGGTTTCGTTGTCGGACTTCACCGCATCGCCCTGGGAGTCCACCGTGATGGTGCCACCGGTGACGATGACGTAGTCCTGGCCCCGGATGCCGTCGTCGGCAGCCTTGACGCTGATGGTGCCCGACTCGATGACCAACCCGTCTGAGCTCGCGATGCCGTCGTTGACGGTGCCGGTGACCGACAGCGAGCCGTCGCCGGTGATCGTCAGGTCGGCCTTGGAGTCGACCGCGGCCGTGGCGTCGTCGGTGGACGAGGCGGCGTCGGTAACGGAGTTTGTGGAGCCGTCGGCCAGGATGATGAACGCCTCGTCGGCGGCCGCCACAAAGATCGCCGGACCACTGGACGAGGTGATGGTGGCGCCGTCGAGGATGAGCCGCACCACGCCGTCGGCGGCAGAGTTGACCACGACCTGCCCGGCCAGGGTGCCCGAGAGCTTGTAGGTGCCGGCGGCGGTGATGGTCACCGTCGAGCCGTCGATGGTGACGCCGTCACCGGTGGCGGACGCGGTGTCGCCGTCCAGGGTGATGCTCACGACGTCGGACTCGGAGTAGGTCTCGTCGGCGGCGGAGGCGTGCGATTCCTGGTTGTCGGCCAGGACTGTGGCCGCGCTGGCCCCGGCGGTGGCCGAGGTGTTCGAGACGCTGGTGGTCGAGGCGCTGGTGGTCGACGCGCCGGTGGTCGAGCTGGCGGAACTGGACGAGCTGGAGGTCGACGAGCTGCTCGAGGAGGTGCTCGTCACGACAGTGCTGCTTGAATCGGCGCCGGCGACGGAGCAACCGGTGAGCAGCGTGGCTCCGACAGCGAGGCCGGCGAGGGTCTTGCGCAGGGTCAGGAACGGGGGTGCCTTCGGGGGCATGTCTGGTGTCCTTCTGGTCAGGGGCGGTTCGGCTGGTCAGGGGTGAGTCGGCGGGTCAGCGGAAGTGGTGGCGGAGCGTCCGGCTCCAGCGGTTGTCGGGCAGCGAGGGCTCAAGGGCTGCCAGCCCGGTCGCGTACTTGGAGATGCGTTGTTGACGATGTCCGAGCCGCCACAGGGCCTGGTCGAAGACGGTCGGGGCGCCCGCGGTCTTGGTCTCGACGACGACCAGGTCGGGGCGGCGAAGGCGGGCACCCCCGCACAGCTCGGCCCAGGCCAGCTCGGTGTCGATGGTGATCCGGGCGTTGCCGGTTGGTGCCAGCAGGGTCTGGCGGGCATAGCGGCTGCGCAACACGGGGCGCAGGTCGTCGACCGCCACGCCCTCGATCCGGGCCGAGTGCAGGACGTCCGCGACGAAGCGTCGAGCCGGGTCGTCAAGCGCGCCGCGGTCGAGCCCGGGGCTGGCGAGGACGCGCTGCTTGGACGAGTGCTCACCGCGGCGGGTCTTCACCTCGACGAAGCGTGAGCCGGTGTCGAGGTAGTCGCGGGTGCGCACCTTCCAGCGCCGGGAGCGCCCCCAGGCGGCCTGGCGGTAGGAGTCGAGTTCGGGGGTGTCGAAATAGGTGGACTCGTAGCCGAAGCGGTCAGCCCCGTCGATCGTGAGTACGCGGGTGCCGTTGGGCGCCTGCTCCAGGAATCGGGGCAGTTCGTCGCCGCGCAGCACGTACTTGCGGTCGATCCGGGTCATCAGCTCGGCACGCTCGGTCAGTTCGTCCAGCGTGATGGGGTCGAATCCCCACCCCCGCTCCCCGCGCTCCATGTCGGTCTGCCCCGTGAGCTGGCTCATGCGGCGACCCGCTCGAGGCTGGGGATGTTGTCGTCGTGCAGTGCCCGGCGGCCGGCACCGGTCCAGCGGACCTCGGCCCAGGTGGTCTCGTTCACGAAGTCGACGCGCTGCACGGTGACGCCGAGCACCCGTCCACCGAGCATCCCCTCAAGGTGCGCGATGAGTTCGTCCTCGTCGGCCAGGGCACGGTCGACGACGATCACCTGGCGACGGTGTCCGGGGAACAGACCGGGATGGTCGGCGACGGCCATCACCAGCACGATCGCCGACATCAGCGCGACCGTCATCGCGATCGGAGCGGTGCTCATGCCACCGAGCAGCCCGAGTGCCAGGGCGCTGAAGTAATAGGCCACCTCGCGCTGGTTGAGTTCGTCGGAGCGGAGACGGATGATCGACAGCACGCCGAACAGGCCCAGGCCCAGGCCGGCCCCGATCGCGGAGTCCATCAAGACGCTCGCGACGGCCAGCACACCGACGTTGACGCCGAGGTAGGCGGTCAACAGGTCCCGGCGGTGGTGGCGGGGGAAGTACAGGCCAAAGGTCAGGATGCTGATCGCGACCAGGTTGGCGACGATCGGCCAGAGCGTGGCGATGGTCATCTCGCTCCTCGAGTGGGTTGGTGGTGGGGGTTCGGACAGGCTCCATCAAGCCCGCTGGGTCTGTGCGTTCCCTGTGTGGGCCACCGGGCGACCCTGTGGGTCGTCCATAAATGTCCTGCCTAGTCAGCGCACAGTCCCTGGACAGGGTCGGTGTCCACAGTTTTCCCATGACCACCTCACGCACCAGCCGCCGAGCCATCCTCGGCGGCGCCCTCGGCACCACGCTTCTCGGCGTCGGCGGCGGCACCGCCTGGGCCCTCGACCGCTTCGTCGTGGACCACGCGGAGATCACCAATGCCTCGTCCTACGGCCAGGGCGCCAGCTCGTCCGCGAGCTCGTCGGCCAGTTCGACCGCCACTGCGTCGGCGAGTGAGTCGGCATCGACCACCTCGGCCATCAGCGGCACCCTGACCGAGACCTCCTACACCTCGGACACAGAGCAGATCACCATCACCTCGAAGAACTCCGGTTCGGGCGACAGCGCCCTGGCCTGGTTCATCGCGGACGTGCAGGTCACCGACGCCACGTTGGTGAAGACCGCCTTCGCCAAGGACACCTTCGGGACCAACATCATCGCCAACCCCTCCGACATCCTCAGCCAGTTCGGGGGGCTGTTCGGCATCAACGGTGACTACTACGGCTTCCGCGAGACGGGCATCGTCATCCGCAATGGCGTCGCCTTCCGCGACTCCGGGGCCCGCCAGGGCCTGTTGCTCACCCGCGACGGGGACATGTCGCTCTACGACGAGACCGCCACCACCGCGAAGCAGTTGGTCTCCGACGGCGCTTGGCAGACCTGGAGCTTCGGCCCCGGCCTGGTGACCGGTGGCAAGGTCATCGACGGCATCGACTCGATCGAGATCGACACCAATGTCGGCAACCACTCCATCCAGGGCAACCAGCCACGTACCGCCGTCGGCACCCTTGGCACCAACCACTTCGTCTTCGTGGCCGTCGACGGACGATCGTCCGGCTATTCCAACGGCCTCACCCTGCCCGACCTGGCGGAACTCATGAAGGGCATCGGCTGCACCGTCGCCTACAACCTGGACGGTGGCGGGTCGACGGCCATGGTCTTCAACGGGTCGCTGGTGAACAACCCGCTCGGCAAGGGCCAGGAGCGCGGTACCTCCGACATCATCTACCTGTCGAAGTGAGCGTGACATGAGTGCCACAGGAGTGCCCAGCACCCACGACGTCGTCGTCCTGGTACCAGCCTACGAACCGGACACCCGCCTCGCGGAACTCGTCGACACCCTCTCCCGCACCGCCCCGAAACACGAGGTGCTGGTGGTCGACGACGGTTCCGGGCCCGAGTACGACACCATCTTCGCCCTCGCCGAGGTGGCCGGCGCGACGGTCGTCCGCTTCCCCACCAACCGGGGCAAGGGAGCCGCGCTGAGGGCCGGTTTCGCGTGGGTGCGCGAGCACCGGGCCGGACGCGATGTCGTGTGCGCCGACTGCGACGGCCAGCACTCCCCGGCCGACATCCAGTCCGTCGCCGAGGGTCTGCGCGACGAGACGGACATGGTGTTGGGGGTGCGGATGTTCACCGGTCAAGTGCCCCCGCGCAGCCGGTTCGGGAATGACGCGACGCGCATCCTGTTCCGCTGGATCACCGGGACCTCCATCCTCGACACCCAGACCGGCCTGCGCGCCTACCCGGCCCGCCTGCTCGGGTGGCTGGAGGGCATCGAGGGCGACCGCTTCGAGTACGAGCTGAACCTGCTGCTGGCCGCCGGGGACGACCACCTCAGCATCACCCAGGTGCCGATCGAGACGATCTACCTTGCCGACAACGAGTCCTCGCACTTCCGGCCCTTGACCGACTCCGCGCGGATCTATCGTCCGTTGCTGGCCCACGGACTGCGCCGCAGCGCGCGACACCTGCGCTTCGCCACCTCGTCCCTGACCGGTTTCGCGATCGACACCGCCCTGCTGCTGATGCTGCAGGGCGCCCTCGGGTCCTTGTTGGGGGCCCTGGTGGTGGCGCGGGCGGTCAGTGGCGCGGTGAACTTCACGCTCAACCGGCACTGGGTCTTCCGCGCCGAGAAGCAGCCCCTGGGCAGTTCGCTGTGGCGCTACCTGCAGCTCGCGGTGCTGCTGCTGGTGGCGAACTACCTGTTGATGCTGGGCTTCACCAGCGCGGGGGTCCCGCTGCCGATCGCCAAGGTGTCCACCGAGGTCTCCCTGGTGGTGACCAGCTACCTCGGCCAGGCGCTGTGGGTCTTCGCTCGCGGCCACGCTGGGTTGCACCATGCGGGGCTGGAAGAATCTGGGCATGGGACGGACAAACGGTCGAGCGACGCAGCGGCTGTTCGCCGCGGTGCTGCCACCGCCGGAGGTGGTGCTGTGGCTGGACGACCTGTTGGAGTCTCGACGGACGGGTTGGGACCTGCGCTGGAACCCGCCGCACCAGTGGCACGTCACGACCGTTTTCTGCCCTGAGGTCACCGACGAGCAGTTCGACGACTTCGTGGACGGGCTGGCCGAGGTGGCGCGCCGGGCGACGCCCTTCGAGCTGGCCATCCGTGGCGGCGACGCCTTCCCCGAACTCGTCCGGGCCCGCCACCTGATCGCTCTGCTCGACGACCCCGCGGACGGTCTGCCGGAGCTGGCCCGTGGGTCGCGCCGGGCTGCTCGTCGAGCCGGCATCCAGATCGAGTCGGGGCCCTACCAGCCGCACCTCACGCTCGCCCGGGCGAACCGTCCGTCCGACCTGTCGGCGTGGGAACCAGTGCTCCAGGATCTGGACGGTCCGCGCTTCGGCGTTGAGGAGTTGGCGCTGGTCCGATCCACGCTCGACACGCGCCATCACGGGCGTGCGGCCCACACTCCGGTTGCTCGTCTACCCCTTGGAGACCATCGCTTCTGACCCAGAAATGGGCCACAATCGTCTTGTGCCGTTGGAAAAGCGAACGGCACCCGATCGGCGGGCGTGTGGGTCTTCGTGGGGGAGATCCGCCCCGCCGGTCGTGTTCCGGCCCTACGAGGCAGGCCCCGGCGGCGGCGATCAGGGCCGGGCGTCGAGGTCGGCCCGCATCAGCTGGATCACCCGGTCCAGCACCTCGCGATAGTGCGCGAGCTCCGAAGGCGCCAGCGATCCGAAACGACGCTCGTCCGCCGCCGACAGCAGTGTTCTGGCCTGGTTAAGCCGTTCCCGACCGTGGTCGGTGATCCGCACCCGTACCAGGCGCTGGTCGTCCCCGTCCCCCACCGTCTCCACCAGGCCCTGGGCAGCCATGCGGGACACCAGGCGCGTCACATTGCCGCGGGTGCAGAGCAGTTCCTTGGCTATGGTCGAGACGGACGGGTCCTCTGGGTGCTCGTCGGCGGTGCGCAGCAGGTTGTACTGGGTCGGGGTCAGGTCGGCCTCGGCAATGCTGCGACGGTCGCCGTCGTCGAGCACGAGGTAGGCGACGCGCAGCCGATCCACCAGTTCCTGCATCAGTCCGTCTCCCGCCCATTCCCTTTATTGGTGACCAGTCACCATACTGGTGCCATTGACCCTGCCCGCGCGAGCATCGGCAGGATGCCCGACCCCACTGAAGGATGATTGTGTCACCCGCTGTGTCGAAAACGCCCACCCAGCACCTGCTTCAGGAACCCCACCACGACGGTTCTTCGCTGTATGTGGAGCCGGCCCACCCGGCCATGGGCGACATGGTGCGGTTGCGCATCCGCATCCCCCACTCCCATCCCGTGACCTCGGTGCACGTTCGCCACCTCGCGGACGCCGAACCCCGCTTCGTCGAGGCGCACGAACTGTGGCGCGACGACTGGGAATCCGTTTGGCAGTGCGAGCTCGAGATGCCGAACCCGACGCTGAACTATCGCTGGATCCTGGCCGGCGGCCCCACCGGTTATGCCTGGGTCAACGGGACGGGCGTGCACACCCGCGACGTCCCCGACGCCGCGGATTTCCGGCTGGTCACGGCCCCCGAGCCGCCCGCATGGACCCGTGATGCCGTGGTCTACCAGATCTTCCCCGACCGTTTCGCACGGTCGTCAGGAGCGGACGCGCGCGAGCTGCCCGAGTGGGCCGTCGCCCGCGGCTGGCACGAGCGGGTGAAGCTCGACACCCGCGCCCACGGCAGCGAGTTCGTCTACGGCGGCGACCTGCGCGGCGTCACCGAACGGCTCGACCACATCGCCTCGCTCGGCGCCGACGTGGTCTACCTGACCCCCTTCTTCCCATCCGAGTCCAACCACCGCTACGACGCGACGAGCTTCGACCACGTCGACCCGATCCTGGGCGGGGACGAGGCACTCGTCGAGCTGGTCGAGGCGGCCCACGCCCGCGGGATGAGGGTGATCGGCGACTTCACCACCAACCACACCGGCGTGACCCACGAGTGGTTCCAGACCGCACTGGCCGACCCGAACTCCCCCGAGCACGACTTCTACCTGTGGGAGCCGGACGGAAAGTTCGGCTACGCCACCTGGCTCGGCGTGCGCACCCTGCCCAAGCTCAACTTCGCGTCCGAGGCGCTGTTCGAGCGGTTGTTCGGGGATGAGGGCGTCATCCGCACGTGGCTGCGCGCCCCCTACGGTCTGGACGGCTGGCGGGTGGACGTCGGCAACATGACCGGTCGCTACCGCGACCAGGACCACTACCACCAGGTGGCCCGGGCGATGCGCGCTGCAGTGGACGCGGAGGGCGAGAAGTATCTGGTCGTCGAGCACGGCCATGACCTGACCGGCGACTTGGACGGCCACGGCTGGCAGGGCGCGATGAACTACACCGGTTTCACCCGCCCGATGTGGACCTGGCTGCGCCACCCCGACGACGCCCCCAAGTTCCTCGGCTCACCGCTGCTGGTCCCCCGCCTCGGCGGGGAGCAGGTCGTCGAGACCATCAGCGAGTTCAGCTCCCACATCCCGTGGAGCGTGCTGCGCCACTCGATGAACCTGATCGGCTCGCACGACACGACGCGTGTGCTGACGCTGGCCCACGGTGACCGCCGGATCGCCGCCGCCGCGGCAGCCATGCTCTACACGATGCCGAGCGTCCCGATGCTCTACTACGGTGACGAGATCGGTCTTGAGGGCGCCTACGCCGAGGACGGACGCCGCCCCTTCCCCTGGCACGACGAGTCCGGCTGGGACACTGACCTGCTCGAGCTCTACCGCCGGCTGGGGTCAGCGCGCCGAGAGCTGGACGCGTTGCGCCACGGTGGCCTGCGCTGGGCCGGCGCCACCGACGATGCGATCTGCTTCCTGCGCGAGAGCGCCGACCAGCGCGCGCTCGTGGTGGTCAGCCGCGACGCCTTCGGTGAGCTGCGCCTGCCCGCTGCGGCCGTCAAGGGCATCAACCAGGGACGCGCGGTGATCGGCGGCGGAATCAGCGTCGATGACCACCAGGTGACGGTCACCGACGTCGGCTCCCCGGTGACCATCTGGGTCTGGTGACAGCTAGCACGGAACGGACGACAAGAGACGGACAAAGGGGGTGGCCCCGGCGAGACAATCGCCGGGGCCACCCCCTTTAACGTGCTGTTCGGTTGTGTGGCGACCTCAGCTCACTTGAGCAGCGCCAGGCGGGCCGGGTCGTTCGCGAAGGCCTCCCTGGCATTGTCCTTGGTGACGACGACCGGATCCTGGGCGTAGATCGGGACATCGATCTTGCCGTTGTTGGTCTTCTCGGTCGGGTCGGGCAGCGCCTCACCCTTCTGCATGGCGTTGATCAACGTCACCGTCTGCGAGACCAGCTTGTCGGTGGGCTTGTAGACGGTGCAGTACTGCGTGCCCGCCCACACCAGCGAGACCGACTCGTTCTCGGCGTCGAGGCCGGTCACGATCGGGGTGCCAGCGCCGGCCTGCTTGCAGGAGGTGAGGATCGCGCGGGCGATGCCGTCATTGGGCGACAGCACGCCGTCGATCTTCTTGCCCGAGTAGTTGCCCGAGAGCAGCGAGTCCATCCGCGACTGGGCCTTGGCGTTGTCCCAGTCGACGGTGGCGCACTGGGCGAACTTGGTCTGGCCGGAGACGACCGTCAGGGTCTTGTCGTCGATCTTCGGCTGCAGCACGCTCATGGCGCCGGTGAAGAAGTTCGGGGCATTCGGGTCGGCCGGGCCGCCACCGAAGAGCTCGATGTTGTAGGGGCCCTCACCCTTGCTCTTCAGGCCGTCCAGCAGCGCCTGGCCCTGCAGCTCGCCGGTGCGGACGGAGCCGAACTGGATGACGCCGTCAACGGCCTCGGTGTTCTCGATCAGGCGGTCGAAGCCGAGCACCTTGACGCCCGCGTCGTGCGCCTTCTGCAGCACGGTGCCGAGCTGCTTGCCGTCGACGGGGCCGACGACGATGACCTTGGCGCCCTGCTGAACCATGGCGTCGATCTGGGACTGCTGCTGGGTGACCTTGTTGTCGGCGGCCTGGGAGATGACCTTGTAACCGGCGGCAGCGAGCTGCGTCTTGAACATGTCCTGGGCCTCCTTCCAGTTCTGGGTGCCCAGCCACGGCAGCGCGACGCCGATGGTGGATCCGGCGTCGAAGCCGCCCGAGGCAGCGGTGGAACCGCTGGCACCGGCAGCCGCCGGGGTGGTGGAGGTGGAGGAGCCGTCGCGGCCGCCGCCACAGGCGCTCAGGCCCGTGAGGGCAGCGAGTCCGGCAGCGCCGCCGAGCATCGACCTTCTGGTGACCTTCATGGGTGTTTCCTTTCGGTGGGTTTCGGCGTCAGATGCCGGGGTTGGAGGTGGGCATGGTGTTCTCGGAGGTGACCACGGGGCCCTCCGCGCTGGGGACGGCATCAGCCGTTGAGTGGTTGGCCGCAGCCACGGCGGCAGGTGCGTCGGCCGGCGCCTTGGTCCCGCCGGTCAGGCGTCCGATGATGGAGGGGCGGCCCTGCTGCTTGTTGTAGACGTCGAAGGCGACGGCCGCCAGCAGCACGAGGCCCTTGATCACCGAGGTCTTGTCCTGGCCGACGCCGAGCAGCATCAGGCCGGAGTTGAGCACGGCCATCACGAGGCCGCCGATCATGGAGCCGAAGACGGTGCCGATGCCGCCGCTGACGGCCGCGCCGCCGATGAAGACTGCGGCGATGACGTCCAGCTCCCAGTTGGTGCCGTCCAACGGGCCGGCAGCGGTGGAGCGTCCGAGGAAGAGGATGCCCGCGAGACCGGCCAGGAAGGACATGTTCAGCATCACCAGGAAGTAGGTGCGGGCGGTGTTGACGCCGGACAGCGCGGCGGCGGCCTTGTTGCCACCGACGGCGTAGACATGACGGCCGAAGCGGGTGCGCTCGGTGATGATGTAGTAGATGCCGACCAGGCCAAGCAGGATCACGCCGGGCACCGGGAAGGAGGTGCCGGGACGACCGGAGCCGAAGACCCAGGTCAGGTACAGGATGACGGCGCAGACCAGAGCGATGCGGATCAGGCTGATGCCCATCGGCGCCTCGCCACCGCGGGCGGCCAGCTGGCTGCGGCGACGCAGCTCGGAGACGATGAAGCCAGCGCAGAGCAGCAGGCCGAGCAGCAGGGTGGAGTTGTTCATGTTGGTGAAGCCGGGGCCCCACTCGGGCAGGTAGCCGGCGCCGAACTTCTCCAGCTCCGGCGGGGCGGCCATCGAGATCGAGCCCGAGACCCAGATGACCAGGCCGCGGAAGATCATCATGCCGGCGAGTGTGGTGATGAAGCCCGGAATTCCCACCTTGCTGAGGAAGAAGCCGTGCCAGGCGCCGATCGCGCAGGCCAGCAGCAGGCCGAGGATCACGGCGAGGATCCAGTTCATGCCGTGGTTGGTGGCCAGGATCGAGACGACCATGCCGACGAAGCCGGCCACAGAACCGACCGACAGGTCGATCTGGCCGATGACGATGACCATCACCATGCCCAGCGCCATGATCAGCACGTAGGCATTGCCGATGATCAGGTTCTGCAGGTTGGAGGCGGTGAGCATGCGGCCGTCCGACTTCCACTGGAAGAACAGGGCCAGCACGACCATCGCCAGCACCATCGTGTACTGCTGGAGGTTGTTACCGAGGACTTGCTTCACTGCTTTCACTGGAGTGCTCCCTGGCTTGCTGAGGTGGCGGTGGTGGTCATGCGGCGCATCAGGCTCTCCTGGTCCGCATCCTTGGCGTCGAGGCAGCCGGTGATGGCGCCCTCACAGATGGTGTAGATGCGATCGCTGATGCCAAGCAGTTCGGGCAGTTCGGACGAGATGACGATGACCGCCTTGCCCTCGTCCGCCAGCCGGTGGATCAGCTTGTAGATCTCGTACTTGGCGCCGACGTCGATGCCGCGGGTGGGCTCGTCGAGGATCAGCACCTTGGGTTGGGGGTACATCCACTTGGCCAGCACGACCTTCTGCTGGTTGCCGCCCGACAAGGTGGCCACGCCGACGCCGGTGGAGGGCGTCTTCACCCGCAGGTCCTTGCGGTACTGCTCGGCGACCTCGGCCTCGCGGGTCAGGTTCAGCAGGCCGTGGCGGACCAGGTCCTTGAGGTTGGCCGCGCTGATCGTCGTCTTGATCGAGTCGAGCAGGTTCAGGCCCAACTGCTTGCGGTCCTCCGTGACATAGGCGATGCCCAGGTCGATGGCCTGCTGGACGGTCTTCGGGGCGACCTCCTTGCCGTCCAGCACCATGGTTCCGGAATGGTAGATGCCGTAGCTGCGCCCGAAGATCGAGCGCGCCAGCTCGGTGCGCCCGGCACCCATCAGGCCCGCGAAGCCGACGATCTCCCCCGCACGGACGTTGAAGGACGCGTGCTTGGTGATCATCCGGCCGGGCACGTCAGGGTGCTCGACATTCCAGTCGCGCACCTCCAGCAGCACCTGGCCGGGGTTGGACTCGTGGTCGGGGTAGCGGTTCTCGATCGAGCGGCCGACCATCGCGCGAATGATGCGGTCCTCGTCCACCTGGCCGGCGACCACGTCGTAGGTCTCCACCGTCTTGCCGTCGCGAATGACGGTGACGGCATCGCTGACCGCAGCGATCTCGTTGAGCTTGTGGGAGATCATGATCTGGGTGATGCCCTTGGCCTTCAGGCCTCGCATCAGGTCGAGCAGGTTGGCCGAGTCGTCCTCGTTGAGGGCCGAGGTGGGCTCGTCCAGGATCAGCAGGCGGACGTTCTTCGACAGGGCCTTCGCGATCTCCACCAGCTGCTGCTGGCCAACGCCGAGTCGCTTGATCGGGGTGTTGGGGTCGATGTCCAGCCCGACGCGGGCCAGCAGGTCGATCGCGCGGTTGCGAGCCTGCGACCAGTCGATCAGGCCGCCCTTGACGACCTCGTCGCCCAGGAAGATGTTCTCGGTGATCGACAGCTCGGGCACCAGCGCCAGCTCCTGGTGGATGATCACGACGCCCTCGTGCTCGGAGTCCTTGATCCGGCCGAAGTTCATGACCTTGCCGTCGAGCACGATGTCGCCGCCGTAGGTGCCGTGCGGGTAGACACCCGAGAGCACCTTCATCAGGGTGGACTTGCCCGCACCGTTCTCGCCACAGATCGCGTGGATGTCAGCCTTGCGCACCCGCATCGTGACGTCGTCCAGGGCCTTGACGCCCGGGAACTCCTTGGTGATGTGACGCATCTCCAGGATGACGTGCTCGTCATCGACCATGTCGTCTCCTTTGACCAGGGCACCGCCGAAACCGGCCGGTGCTGCTGAACGAAAAGGTACGCTGAGAGCGTCCTTGGCGTCACTAAATGAAGCCAAGAGTGACCAAACCGTGACAAATGAGCCGAAAGGCTTGCTTCACCTCGGTCGGTTGACTTCTGGAGGTGAATGGACGGACGATCTAGGAACCACCGAGTGATCTGCCCAGCAACAAAACGTGACAAGGAGGTCCGCGTGCTCGCCCCCGGTTCGCAGTCCTCCCTGCGCGAGGCGAATGCGCTGCGCATCCTCGAGGCCGTGCGCACCTTCGGCGGCATCACCCAGGTGGAGCTCGCTGCTGCAACTGGCCTCTCGCCAGCCACTGTGTCCAACATCGTCAAGCAGCTGGAGCGCGACGGCATCGTCGCGACCTCGGCCACCACTCGCTCCGGGCGCCGCGCCCAGCAGGTCTCGCTGGTGCCTTCCTCCGGCCTGTCGCTGGGCGTGCACATCACCCCCCGCTCGCTGGACCTCTACCTGGCCGACGCCTCGCACGACGTCCAGCTCGCCCGCCGATTGCCGCTGCCCGAGGGACATCGGCACGACACCACCCTCGACCGGGTCGCGCTGCTGGTGGGCGAGGCCTCCGACGACGTGGGCGCGAGCATGGACGACGTGGTGAGCATCGGCGTGGCCCTGCCCCAGGCGATGACCGCCCGCGCCACCGCAGCCTCGCTGACCGGCTGGGAGGACGTCGACATCGTCAAAACCCTGCAACGGCGGCTCGGTCGACCGGTCGCGCTCGCCTTCTCCGCCGACGCCGCCGCGGTGGCCGAGTCGCGCTATGGGGCACTGCGCGGGCCGGGCGCCTCGCTGTATGTCCGGGTCGGGGACACGGTCGAGGCCTGCATCCTGTTCGACGGCCGTCCGCACACCGGCGCCTTCGGACCGGCCGGCGCCATCGGGCACGTCCAGGTCGACCCAGCTGGGCGGATCTGCCGCTGCGGTGCGCGCGGCTGCCTCGACACGGTCGTCTCCGTGGACGCACTGGCCGACCTGTTGCGGCTCAGTCACGGCCCGATGACGATGCGGCAGATCGTCTCGGGCGCCAAGCGCGGTGACGCGGGCTGCCGGCAGGTGCTGGCCGACACCGGTGCCGCCATCGGTCCCGTCATCGCCAACAGCGCCACCGTCCTGGGGCCGGCGCGCATCATGGTGGGCGGCGAGCTGGCCAGCACCGGCGAGGTCTTCCTCTCCCCCATCCGGGACGCGCTGCGAGCCCGTCCGTTACTGTCCGGGGACGACCTGCTCGTCGACGGCGAGAGCTTGGAGCATGCCGAAGCCATGGGGGCCTCGGCGCTCGCGCTGGACCAGTTGGAACTGCCGCTGAGCCCAGGGAAGGGATTGTGATGGCCGACCTGCTCCGCGTCCGGGGTGTGGCGAAGTACTTCGGCGGCGTCCAGGCGCTCGTCGGGGTCGACCTCGACGTGCACGCCGGTGAGGTGGTCGCGCTCGTTGGGGACAATGCGGCTGGCAAGTCGACGCTCGCGCGGATGCTGGGCGGCGTGCATGGCCCCGATGCCGGGACGATCTGGTTCGACGGACGCGAGGTGCACATCGCCTCCCCGCGCGCCGCGACCAAACTGGGGATTGCCTCGGTCTTCCAGAGCGACCAGCTCGTCGACAACCTGGACGTGGTCGAGAACCTCTTCCTGGGCCAGGAACTGCGCCGCCGGTCCGGTCTGATCGACAAGCACGCGATGACCGACCAGGCCCGCGGGCACCTCGGCGCGCTC
>NHCFI05602__coassemble_806_pt1 | contig 32488 bp, 32 predicted proteins | sample NHCFI05602__metabat2_high_PE_006 | metagenome-assembled genome bin NHCFI05602 | reverse complement strand
GGAGCCGACGAGGGCGGCGATGGAGGTCTGCAGCAGCGCCACCATGAAGCCGATGATCAGGCTCTTGGAGAGCCCGCGCATGGTCAGCGCCAATACGTCGGCGCCGGCCTGGGTGGTGCCCAGCAGGTGGTTGCCGGTGCCGGGCGGGGCGTAGAAGGCGTTGTTGTCGAGCTGGTCATAGCGCCACGGAAGGAAGTGCGGCACGACCCAGGCCATGGCGAACATCGCCAGGATGACGGCCATGCCGACCACCGCCGGCTTGTTGCGCAGGAAGCGTCGCCGGATCAGCTGCCGCTGGGTGACGCGCTTGGCGCGGGGCGCCTCGGCGGCGGGAGCCGCGGTGGTGGCCGCGTCGGTGCCTGCCGCAACGGGATCGCTGGTGAGACCACCGACCGGGTCGTTCTGCGCGGCGATGACCTCGCGCATCGGGTTGTCCTGGGTCATGTCTGGTGCCTCTCTCAGCTCAGGCGGACGCGCGGGTCGAGGATCGCGACGAAGATGTCGGCCAGGGTGGCGCCCACCAGGTAGCAGACCCCGCCGAAGGCGGTCACGGCCACGACGCCGTTGATGTCGAGACCACTGATGGTGGAGACGCCGTAGATGCCCATGCCGTTGTATCCGAAGATGCGCTCGGTGTACGTGGCGCCGAGGAAGAGCCCGGAGACCTGGAAGGCGATGTATGTGCCGGTGGGGATCAGCGCCGTGCGCAGGGCGTGCTTGACGACGGCCGTCGACCTGCGCAGGCCCTTGGCTCGCGCAGTGCGGACGTAGTCGGCGCCCAGCGAGTCGAGCATCAGGTTGCGCTGCAGTCGGCTCAGCGACGACAGGCCCAGCAGGGTGAGCACCAAGGTCGGCAGGATGATGTGGTGGGCGCGGTCGAGCAGGAGGTTCCAGAAGCCCGTCGTGCCGGCGGTCTGCTCCTGGCTGACGTAGAAGACGGTGGATCCGACGGCCTTGTTGAACTTGATCGCGAGGATCTGCACGACGGTGCCGAGGACGAACGACGGCGTTGCGATCAGGAACAGGGTGAAGGCGGTCGCCACACGGTCGGAGACCTTGTACTGCTTGGTGGCGGTGTAGGCGCCGATGGCGACGCCCAACACGACGCCCAGCAGCCAGCCCGGAAGCATCAGGCGGAGCGAGACCCACATGCGGCGAGAAACCTCTTCGTTCACCGAGCCGCCCTTGGGCGAGGTGCCCCAGTTCCAGTGCCCGAAGACATTGCCCAACCAGGTGACATACCGCTGCAGCACCGGCGTCTTGTCGTTGACATTGGCCGCGTACAGGATGTTGTCGATCGAGTTGGGATCCATCGGTGGATTGCGCATCTCGAAGAGCTGTCGCGGGTGGAGTTGGGTGGCCGCCAGGAAGTAGGCGAAGGTGACGGCGACGAACAACAACACGGCGTAGTTCGCCAGCCGCCTCAGCAGGTACTTACCCATGGGTACTTCCTGTTCTGGTGATTGCCGGGCATGCAGTGCAGGTCAACATACCCCCGGGTCCAACCAACGGCACACTCGGGCACCGCCCACCAGCACGGTCATTGTGACTGGCGGGTACAGTAAAACGGATCGTCAATCGGCTGCCAAGACCCCAATTTTGAATCTGAGCGGCTTGGGGGCGGAAATTTATCTCGTCCAAGCGCGTCACACCAGGGCCACGGCGGTTGCCGCCACCAGGGCCACGAGCACCGCCGAACGACCCACCTGCCACCCGGTCGTCAGCTCCGATCCGCCCACGTGACCGGGAGATCCTGCCACCTCCAGCCGGCATTCCTGCACCAGGCGTGAGCCTCGTTGGGCGTCCAGTGTGGTGGTCGTGGTTGTCCGTTCGGGGCCGAAGAGCGAGGGCAGGGCTTCCGGGTGGCCCCCACGGCTCATCGATGCGCCACCGCGGGCCGGACAGGCCCAGACGGAGTGCTTGCGTCCGTCCGCCATGACATTGAGCCCCCAGGCTCCGGAGGCGCCCTCCACCCGCTGCCAGCCGATGTCGGCGCGGTGCAGCGGGTTGCGGATGTGCACGCCCTCAGCGTCCAGCACCATGCTGGCCGATCCCCACCACAGCCAGACCAGGTAGCTGAGCAGGGCCATCGGAGCCAGGGCCATTAGTCCGCGCACCGGCCCGCCGTGGACCGTCTCGTTGACGACGACCAGGAGGGCCGCGGCCAGCGCGATGCCGGTGCCGACACGTCCGGACCACTGGCGCACGACGATCGTCGTGTTCAGGTCTGAGGTCTTGTCCATGATTCTCAGATCCACGACCGGAACCACATGCGCGCCAGCCATGCCTTCCGGGTGAGCAGCTGGTCGGTGAGGATCGGGTAGATGAAGGCGAAATTGGCCGCCACCAGCGCGATCGCAACACCTGCCAGCCAACTGCGCTTCTTGCGGTCAGGGGCGGTCGCCGGCCCGATCAGCTTGCCCAGGCACATCGCCAGCAAGATGACCGTGAAGGGGATGATGCAGATGGCGTAGAAGAAGAACAGTGGACGATCGGCGTACTTGAACCACGGCAGGTAGGTGCTCATGGCGGCGACGATCGGCACGCCGAAGCGCCAGTCACGTCCGGCGATCCAGAACCACAAGGAGGCGACCAGGGCGACCAGCGCCAGCCACCACAGGATCGGCGTCCCCGCCCCGGAGATGACCCGCAGACAGGTGTCGTTCACGGCGGTGCAGCCGTCCACTCCGGGCTTGATGTCGTTCACGGCGTCGATGCCGATCGGGCGGTACATCACCAGCCAGCCCCAGGGGTTCGCCTCGTAGACGTGGGTTGCGTTCATCATGCCGTCGCCGGTGTGGAAGCGGTACATCTCCTGGTGGTACCAGAGCCAGCCGGTCAGCGGGGCGCCGAGGAAGCGGACGAAGGTGTCGTGGTGGCGTTCCATGAAGAAGGTGCTGGACGTCATCTCGGCGTGGCCCCACTGGCGGTCCCAGCCACCCTGGGTGGCGAACCAACCGGCCCAGCTAGCGGTGTAGACGGGGATGGCCAGCACGACCAGCTGGACGAAGGCGGGAATGCCGTCGCCCACCACCGAGAGCCAGGAGCGGGAGCGAGCGCCCGCCTGTCGTCGTCCGGTCAGGTCCCAGATGACCGCCAGCACGCCGAAGGCGGCGAGCACGAACATCGAGTTCCACTTGACCGCCATCGCGCAGCCGAACCAGATACCGGCCAGCGCGCGCCACGGCCTGAACCACAGGCGGGGGCCGTAACGTCCGTCCAGGTCGGGTTGTTCGGTGCGGACCAGATGTGCGGCGAGCTTGTTGCGGAACCAGTCCCGGTCGGCGACGCAGCAGCTGACCGCGAGCACCAGGAAGGTCGCCTGGAAGATGTCGAGCAGGCCGATCCGGCTCATCGAGAAGTGCAGCCCGTCCAGCACCAGTAACAGTCCGGCGATGCCACCGACGAGCGTGGAGCGTGACAGTCGGCGCGCCAGCCGCACCACGGCAGCGACCATGATCGCGCCGAAGACCGCGGAACTGATCCGCCAGCCGAAGGAGTTCATCCCGAAGAAGTGCTCGCCGGCCGCGATCAGCCACTTGCCCAAGGGTGGGTGGACGACGAACTCGGCCGCCTTGTCGTAGCCATCGGTGAGGCCCTGGGCGATCGCGTCGTTGTTCTTGAGCTTGGCGTTGCCGGGGTAGTTCTCCGGCCAGGTGCCCTCATAGCCCAGGTGGAGCATGGTCCAGGCGTCCTTGGGGTAATAGGTCTCGTCGAAGACCAAACCTTTCGGACGGCGCAGGTGCACCAGGCTCAGCGCGAAGGAGGCTGCGGTGAGCGACATCGTCACCAACCACGAGACCAGTCGGCTGCCCGTCGGCCCGTCCTGCAGGCCGAGGATGGTGCGGCTGGTGTTGGGGTCAGGGGCCGGCAGGGGCTCTGCCCATGCGGTCATGGCGTGGCTCACGCGCCCCATAGTAGGCACCACAATGGGTTGCATGACCGGGCGCGGAGCAATCGAAGAGGGCCGCCAGTTGCTGCCCGACGGCAGTGGCAAGGGGCGGGTCGTGCTTGCCGGCACCCCGATCGGCTCCCGGGCGGACGCCTCCGCGAATCTGCGGGCGACCCTGGCCGGCGCCGAGGTGATCGCCGCCGAGGACACCCGCCTGCTGCGCACCTTGCTGCTGCGGCTCGGCGTGGAGACCCATGCGCGCATCGTCAGCTACTTCAACGGCAACGAACTCCAGCGCACACCCGAACTGCTCGCCGAACTTGCCGCGGGGCGATCCGTGGTCGTTGCCACCGACGCGGGGATGCCGTCGGTGAGTGATCCGGGATACCGGTTGGTGTGCGCCGCGATCGAGGCGGGGCACGAGGTGACCTGCGTTCCCGGCCCCTCGGCGGTGCTGGTGGCGCTGGCCGTCTCGGGGCTGCCGACCGACCGCTTCTGCTTCGAGGGTTTCCTGCCCCGCAAGGCGGGGGAGCGGCAGCGGCGTTTGGCCGACCTGGCCGGGGAACAGCGCACGATGGTCTTCTTCGAGGCTCCGCACCGGTTGGCCGACTTCCTGGCCGACGCCGCCGGCGAGCTGGGGGACGACCGCCGCGCTGCGGTCTGCCGCGAGCTCACCAAGCCGCACGAGGAGGTCGTCCGCGGTGGTCTGCGGGAGCTCGCCGAATGGGCCGCCGAGGGTGCGCGCGGGGAGATCTGCGTGGTCATCGACGGCGCGGGTGAACCTGACGAGGACGTGGACGCGCTCGCCCTGGTGCAGGCTCGGATCGCCGCCGGGGAGAAGCTGTCGTCCGCCGTGGCGGAAGTCGCCAAGGTGCTGGGCGTGAACAAGAAGGAGCTCTACCAGCAGGCCCTGGACGCCCGCTGACAGAGCCCATGGGCGTTGCGCGAGCCCCGGGCAGGCTCGGGGATCGTGGGCCGGGACCAACTGACACAATGGCCCCATGCAGATCACCGAACGGCTCGCCGAGCTCGGGCTCCCGCCGCTGCCCGAGCCGCTCGGAACCCCGACCGTCGATTCCCACACCCACCTGGCCAGCACCGTCGAGTACTCCGGGCTCGACGTGGAGACCAACCTCGCCGCCGCCGCGGCCGTCGGCATCGACAAGGTGGTGGAGGTCGGCTGCGACGTGCCCTCATCTCGTGAGGCCGTCGAGCTGGCCCGCCGCTTCGAGCAGGTGGTCGCCGCGGTCGCGATGCACCCCAACGACGCTGCCCGCAGCACCACCCTCGACGACGACATCGCTGCCATCGACGAACTGGCCTCCGACCCGGTCGTCCGCGCCGTCGGCGAGACCGGACTGGATCACTACCGGACCACCGACGATTCCCTGCACGCGGCGCAGGAACGCTCCTTCCGCGCCCACATCGAGATCGCCCGTCGCCGAGACCTCACCCTCGTCATCCACCACCGCGACGCCCGCGACGACCTGCGCCGGGTGCTCGCCGACGAACACCTGCCAGCGCGCGTGGTCATGCATTGCTTCAGCGGTGACGCCGACTTCGCCCGCGACTGCCTCGCCCACGACGCCTGGCTGAGCTTCCCGGGCGTCATCACCTACAAGAACGCCGCGTACCTGGCCGAGGCGCTGAAGGTGACCCCGGTCGAGAAGGTGCTGGTGGAGACCGACGCGCCCTACCTGACGCCCGTCCCGTCTCGTGGGAAGGCCAATGCGCCCTACCTCGTCCCGCACACGCTGCGGTTCATGGCCGACGTCCTCGGAACCGACGCCGACCAACTGGCGGCAACCGTGCGGGCGAACACCTTCGCCGCCTTCGGTGGGCAGTGGTGACCTGATGCCCGAAACCGGACTGCTCGACCCACGCTCCGTCCGCCAGTTGGCCGACGAACTGGGCCTTCGCCCCACCAAGCAGCGCGGCCAGAACTTCGTGATCGACCCCAATACCGTCCGTCGGATCGTGCAGCTGTCGGGCGTCGGTGCCGAGGACGTCGTCCTCGAAGTGGGCCCAGGCCTCGGTTCGCTCACCCTTGGCCTGTTGGAGACCGGCGCCAGCGTCGCGGCCATCGAGATCGACGAACTACTGGCCCCCCGTCTGGCCCGGACCGTCGCCGAGCGGATGCCTGAGGCCTCCGACCGGATGCGCGTCGTCCACTCCGACGCCCTGCTGGTCAACGAACTGGACGATCCGCAGCCCACCGCCGTGGTCGCCAACCTGCCCTACAACGTCTCGGTGCCGGTGCTGCTGCACCTGCTGGAACGCTTCGAGGGCTGGCAGCGCGGGCTGGTGATGGTGCAGCTGGAGGTGGCCGACCGGTTGGTGGCCCGCCCGGGGTCGAAGGTCTACGGCGTCCCCAGCGTGAAACTGGCCTGGTACTGCGAGGCCCAGCGCGTCGGAACCGTTCCGCCGAAGGTCTTCTGGCCGGTGCCCAATGTGGACTCCGGGCTGGTGCAGATGGTCCGCCGCGAGCCTGTTGAGACGACCGCTACCCGCGAGCAGGTCTTCCGCGTCATCGATGCCGCATTCGCCCAGCGCCGCAAGATGTTGCGCGCCGCGCTGGCCGGCATCTGCGGGTCATCGGCCGCGGCGTCCGAGGTGCTGGAGGCGGCGGGGGTGGATCCGCAGGCCCGCGGCGAGGTGCTCGAGGTGGGCGACTTCGCCCGCGTCGCGGAGCAGCTCAACCGCTGACCGGGAACGGGTTGCCGGGCTCGGTCGATTGGGTAGGTTCGACCCGTGGAGACATCTCACGAGCAGTGTTATCGCGTCCGGGTGCCCGCCAAGGTCAACCTGGCGCTGTGCGTCGGCGGCCTGGCTGATGACGGCTACCACCCGCTCGGCACCGTCTTCCACGCGATCGGCCTGTACGACGACGTGATCGCCCGCCCCGCTCCTGCCGGCGTGACCGAGATCTCCGTCACCGGCGAGGGCGTCGAAGACGTTCCCACCGACGAAGGCAACCTGGCGTGGAAGGCTGCGCGCCTGCTCGCCGAGACCCACGGCCATGGTGACCTCGGGGTGCGGCTCACCATCCGCAAGCAGGTGCCCGTGGCCGGTGGCATGGCCGGTGGTTCCGCCGACGCGGCCGCCGCGCTGCTGGCCTGCTCGATGCTGTGGGACCTCGACACCGGTCCCGACGAACTGCACGAACTCGCCGCGGAGTTGGGTTCGGACGTCCCCTTCGCGCTGGTCGGTGGCAATGCGATCGGACGCGGGCGCGGCGACGAACTCGTCCCCCTGTTGTCGCGTGGCACCTACCACTGGGTGCTGGCGCTGGCCCATGGCGGACTGTCCACCCCTGCGGTCTACCGGCGCTTCGACGAGCTCGGGGGAGAGCACTCCACCGACATCCCGGACGAGGTGTTGAACGCCCTCGCCGTCGGCGATGTCCGCGCGCTGGCCGACGCGATGCGCAACGACCTGCAGCCCGCCGCGCTCGACCTTCGTCCAGAATTGGCCGAAACACTCCAGTTCGGACGCTCCCGTGGGGCGCTCGGCGGGATCGTCTCCGGCTCAGGTCCGAGCTGCGCCTTCCTGGCCGCGAGCGAGTCGGACGCCATGGACCTGGCCAGCGCCCTGTCCAGGCTGCCGCAGGTGCGGGCCACCCGGCGCGCTTCGGGCCCGGTGCCGGGCGCCAAACCGATCGGTTGAGGTCCGTCGCCGAGACGCTGGTCTCTTGATGTAGAGAAAGTTCGTCTTCTTCTGCTTGACTGGCAACCATGCGTGATGAAGTCGACGAGGTCGTCGGCGCCTGGCAACGTGAGCGACCCGACCTGCCCACCGAGCCCATGCAGATCTGGTCGCGCATCCTGCGTCTGGCGCTGCACCTGGACGAGGCGCGCCGGGCCGCCCATGCCGCCCATCACCTGGAGGGCTGGGAGTTCGACGTGCTCGCTGCGCTGCGTCGTGCGGGCCACCCCTACACGCTGACCCCGGGGCAACTGCTGCGTGAGACGCACGTCACCTCCGGAACCATGACCAACCGCGTGGACCGGCTGGTCACCCGGGGTTGGGTCTCCCGGCAGGCCGACCCGAGCGATGGACGCTCGGTGCGGGTCGTGCTGACCGATGAGGGACGCTCGGTCGTGGACGCTGCCCTCGGCGCCCTGCTGGAGGCCGAGGAATTCTTGCTCGCCAGCTTCAGCGCCGCGGAACGAACCCAGCTGACCGACCAGTTGCGCCGTCTCCTGATTGCCCAGGGCGACCAGGCCTGATCAGAGGTCGTCGGCGTCCTTCCTCGGACGTCGGGCCCGGCGTCGAGGCGTGGAGGGGGTCTCTCGAACAGTCAACTGCGGGGCAGGGGTCAGGTTCGCCATCCCATTCCAGGCCAGGTTCACCAAGTGCGCGGCGACGACCTCCTTGGGCGGTTCGCGGGTGTCCAGCCAGCTCTGCCCGGCCAGTGCCACGAGCCCCACGAGCGCCTGCGCATAGAGGCCAGCGAACTGGGTGTCGAAGCCGTGCCGGGCGAGCGGATCGGCCAGCAGGTCCTCGACCCGGGTGACGATGTCGCTGAGGATGCTGGCAAAGGAACCCTCGGTCGAGACGATCGACGAGTCGCGGGCGAGGATGCGGAAGCCGTCCGGGTTCTCGTCCAGATAGTCCATCAGGGCCAGCGCGCCGTATTCGATGAGCTGGCGCGAAGTCGCCTCGGGCGTCGTGAGTGCGCTGCGGATCGCCTCGTGCAGGCTCCGCATCTCGCGGTCGACGACGACGGCGTAGAGGCCCTCCTTGCCGCCGAAGTGCTCGTAGACGACAGGCTTCGACACGTCGGCCTGCGCCGCGATCTCCTCCACGGAGGTGCCCTCGAAGCCCCGCTGGGCAAAGACGCGGCGCGCGACGACGATCAGCTGTTCGCGTCGCTCCGCACTGGTCATGCGGACGCGGCCCCGGCGGGCACGGGTCGGGGTCGTTCGTTCGGTCACCCAATCATCCTGTCACGGATGGGCTGGACGCTCGTCCGAGCCTCGTCCGTCCGGTCGGTAGCTCCCCGGTCGTTGGCTCTCCGGTAGGGTGGACCCACCCACGACGGCCACGTTGCGCGTCGGGGGTGATCCCCGGTTGGTCTGCCGGTAGGGCCCGCCTGACTTTGAATCAGGACTAGCGACAGTGGTTCGACTCCACTCCGGGGAGCAGTAGTGAGGTTGGAGCGGCGGTCGATGACCGTCCGCGCCCGGTGGCAAGGGCCACGGCGCTAGGCTGGCCACGCCGAACGTCCCCCCGAGCCCTGGGCCCGGGGCCCCGACCCCCAAGGAGTCCGTCAGGTGTCCGAGACCCAACAGCAGCAGGCCGTGTCAGCGGTCGTCGTCCTCGCCGCAGGCGGTGGGACGCGCATGAAGTCGAGCAAGTCGAAGCTGCTGCACGAGGTGGGCGGCCATTCCATGCTGAGCTACGCGGTCAACGCCGCGCAGGCGCTGGAACCCGAGCACCTGGTGGTCGTGGTCGGTCACAAGCGGGAGCAGGTGCTGGAGCACCTCACCGACATCGCCCCGCACGTCCGCACCGCCGTCCAGGAGGAGCAGAACGGCACCGGGCACGCGGTCCAGTGCGGACTTGCCGACCTGGGTGGGCTGACCGGCGAGGTGCTGGTCACCTACGGCGACGTCCCGATGCTGACCGGCGAGACCCTGCAGGCCTTGGTCGCAGAGCACCGTGCCAGCGCCAACCATGTCACCGTCCTGACCGCCGAGGTCCCGGACCCCTTCGGCTACGGCCGGATCATCCGTGACGGCGACCAGATCGCCAAGATCGTCGAGCAGAAGGACGCCAGCCCCGCCGAGCAGGCGGTCGCCGAGATCAACTCCGGCATCTACGTCTTCAATGCCGCGACGCTGTACGAGGGCCTCAAGCACCTCAGGACCGACAACGCGCAGAACGAGCTCTACCTCACCGATGTGATCGGCACCGCGCGTGACAACGGCGAGCGCGTCGGCGCCTACATGATCGCCGACCTCTGGCAGACCGAGGGTGTCAACGACCGCGTCCAGCTGGCCCGGATGAATGCGGAGATGAACCGCCGCACCCTCGAGGGTTGGATGCGAGCCGGCGTCACCATCGTCGACCCGGCCACCACGTGGATCGAGGCAGATGTCACCCTCGCCGAGGACGTGACGATCCTTCCCGGCGTCCAGTTGCAGGGGGCGACGTCTGTTGCCAGCGGCGCTGTCATCGGCCCGGATTGCACGCTGCGCGACGTCGAGGTGGGGGAGGGTGCCGAGGTGATCCGCACCCACGGCTCACTGTCGGTGATCGGCGCCGGCGCGACGGTCGGACCCTTCAGCTTCCTTCGTCCCGGCACCGAGCTCGGGGCCAAAAGCAAGATCGGCGCCTTCGTCGAGACCAAGAACGCGCAGATCGGGGACGGGTCCAAGGTGCCGCACCTCACCTACTGCGGTGACGCGCGCATCGGCGAGAACGTCAACGTCGGCGCGGGCACGATCTTCGCCAACTACGACGGGACCAACAAGTCGGTCACCCACCTGGGTGACAATGTGTTCATCGGCTCCAACTCGGTGCTGGTCGCACCGGTCGACATCGCGCCGGGCGCCTTCATCGCCGCCGGGTCTGCGGTCGTCGAGGACGTCCCGGCCGGAGCGCTGGCCGTGGCCCGCGGCCATCAGCACGTCAGCGAGGGCTGGGTTTCCAAGAAGCGTCCCGCCTCGAAGGCGGCGGCCTCGGCCGCCGGTGCAGAGCAGGGTATCCATCCCGACGTGCAGGCCTCCCGCGAGAAGGTCGCAGCACGCAAGCCCGAGGAGTACAAGTGAGTGGCGTGAAGCGTCCCAATGACAAGCACCTGATGCTGTTCTCGGGGCGCGCGCACCCCGAGCTGGCGGCCGAGGTGGCCGCCTTCCTCGGGGTCGAGCTGGTGCCGACCAGAGCCATCGCCTACGCCAACTCCGAGATCTACGTGCGCTACGAGGAGTCGGTGCGTGGCGCCGACGCCTTCGTAATCCAGTCCCACTGCGCGCCGGTGAACGAGTGGATGATGGAGCAGTTGATCATGGTCGATGCGCTGAAGCGTGCATCGGCCAAGCGGATCACCGTCGTCTCGCCCTTCTACCCCTATGCCCGTCAGGACAAGAAGCACCTCGGCCGTGAGCCCATCTCGGCCCGGCTGATGGCCGACCTGTACAAGGCTGCCGGGGCCGACCGCGTGATGAGCGTCGACCTGCACGCCGCCCAGATCCAGGGCTTCTTCGACGGCCCGGTCGACCACCTGTGGGGCCTGCCAGTGCTGGCTGACTACGTCAAGGAGAAGTACGACACCTCTCAGATGGTCGTCGTCTCACCCGATGCCGGACGAGTTCGCCTGGCTGACCTGTGGACCGACCGCCTTGGTTGCCCGCTGGCGATCATCCACAAGCGCCATGACACCGAGGTGGCCAACCAGGTCAAGGTGCACGAGGTCGTGGGCGACGTGAAGGGCAAGGTCTGCCTGCTGGTCGACGACATGATCGACACAGCGGGAACGATCTGTCAGGCCGCCGAAGCGCTTCTTGATCATGGGGCGTCCAAGGTCATCACGGCCGCGACCCATCCCGTTTTCTCCGGGCCCGCCGTCGAGCGGCTGAACGATTCCTGCTTCGACGAGATCATCGTCACCAACACGTTGCCGATCCAGGTCTCGGCGCCGATCAAGAACCTCACGGTGCTCTCGATCGCGCCGCTGATCGGCGAGGCGATCAAGGAGGTCTTCGAGGACGGCTCGGTCACCCGACTGTTCGGTGGCCAGAGCTGACCCTCCTCGCCACCCAGCAAGCCATGAGGGGCCCGTCCGCCGCGAGCGGACGGGCCTTTCGTCTGCCAGGGTGCGCCACTAGCGTCGAGCCATGAGCAACGAACCTGTGGCCCCCGAACCCACCACCGAGGTCATCCGCAACGAGGACGCCAGCCGCTATGAACTGGTCGTCGATGGTGAGCGCGCCGGTCTGGCTGACTACGTGGAACTGGGTGGCGACGTCGTGGAGGTGCCGCACACCGAGGTCGACCCTGCCCACGGCGGCAAGGGCTACGGCGGTGTGCTGGTGCGCGGTGTGCTGGACGATCTCGCTGCGCGCGGCGCCAAGGTCAAGCCGACCTGCCCCTTCGTCGAGTCCTGGATCACCAAGCACCCCGACTACGAGGCACTGCGCGCCTGAGCTACCTCTCCAACGCCTCCGGCTTGTCGCCGTCGTCCCCGTCGTTGTTGTCGTCCCCGGCGAAGGCACCCATCAATGCGGGGAGCAGCACCGCCGGGATCAGCATGATCCACCAGTAGTTCCAGTTCGTGGCGAAACAGGCGATGACCGCCGCCGGCCAGGCGATGCCGTTGAGCGCCATCACCCACGAAGGCAGCTTCTTGGCGCTGTTCGCCAACTCGGTCGGGCTCGGCGGGTCGGTCAACGTCGGCAGGTGGTCCGAGGAGCCGGATGGGAGATCCGCGAACAGCGGCTCGAGGTCCGCGCGCGTGCGTGCTGACAACACCGCCGACATCCGCTCGTCGAACTCGGCAGCGTCGAGTCGCCCGGCAGCGTGGTGTTCTCGCAGCAGGTCGATGGCCCGGTCACGGTCTGCGTCCCCGATGCGCTGTGCTGGTGTGCTCACCCGGCCAACCTAGCCGTAGGCGGTGCCACGGCGACGACGCAGGCAGCCCAGCACGCGGCATGCCGCCCAATCGTGCAGGGCGTCCAATAGAGTTGCCACCGCGCCCCCGCCCGAGACCGGAGCGACCCGGGGCCCACGCAGGAGGTGTGATGGGACGGATCGTCCAGAAGTTCGGTGGCTCATCGGTTGCGGATGCGGCCTCGATCAAGCGCGTCGCGCGCCGGATCCTGAACGCGAAGCTGGCCGGCAACGAGGTCGTGGTGGTGATCTCCGCCATGGGTGACACCACCGACGAGTTGATGGACCTCGCGCTGCAGGTGAGCCCGCAGCCGAAGCCGCGCGAGCTCGACATGCTGCTGACCACCGGCGAGCGCCAGAGCGCCGCCCTGCTGGCGATGGCGCTCAGTGACCTCGGAGCCGAAGCCCAGAGCTACACCGGTTCGCAGGCCGGAGTGCTGACCACCGGCACCCACGGCAATGCGCGCATCATCGACATCACGCCCGGACGCATCGAGCAGGCTCTCAACGCCGGCAACATCGTCATCGTCGCCGGGTTCCAAGGCGTTTCGCAGACGACGAAGGATGTCACCACGCTCGGACGTGGTGCCTCCGACACCACCGCGGTAGCCCTGGCCGCCGCGCTCGGTGCCGAGTACTGCGAGATCTACTCCGACGTTGACGGCGTCTTCACCGCCGACCCGCGCATCGTCCCCGGCGCCAAGCAGATCCCCGAGATCTCGTATGAGGAGATGCTGGAGATGGCAGCCAACGGCGCCAAGATCCTGCATCTGCGCTGCGTCGAGTACGCGCGCCGCGAGAATGTCCCGGTCCACGTCCGTTCGTCCTTCTCAGACAAGCCCGGTACCTGGGTGAAGGACAAGTCCGAAGGAAGCAAGATGGAAGACGCAATCATCTCCGGCGTGGCGCACGACCGGTCCGAGGCCAAGATCACCGTCGTCGGTGTTCCCGACCAGCCGGGCCACGCGGCCCGCATCTTCGAAACCATCGGCCACGCCGACATCAACGTCGACATGATCGTGCAGAACGTCTCCCAGGTCGTCAGCGGCCGTACCGACATCTCCTTCACGCTGCCGATGAGCGACGGACGCAAGGCGATCGAGGCGTTGCAGGCCGACCGTGAGCAGATCGAGTTCGAGGACCTGCTGTACGACGACCAGATCGGCAAGGTCTCAGTGGTCGGCGTCGGCATGCGCTCGCACCCGGGCGTCACCGCCAAGTTCTTCAAGGCCCTCGCCGAGGCCGGCATCAACATCGACATGATCTCCACCTCCGAGATCCGCATCTCGGTCGTCGTCGACGTCGAGCAGGTGGACGAGGCCGTCCGCGCAGCCCACACCGCCTTCGGGCTGGACTCCGAAGGCGAGGCAGTCGTCTACGCTGGCACCGGTCGGTGACCCAACCCGCTGACGGCTCCCCCTCGCCCGACTGGGCGGGTGGGGAGCCGCGCCGCGACGGGTCCCAAGGGGCACTGGCAGGGTCGGCGGCGCCGGCCACCCGTCCCGCGACCTCGCTCGGACGTGCCTCGGCGATCATGGCGATGGGCTCGCTGGCCAGCAAGATCCTGGGCATGGTGCGCACCTCGATGCTGGCCGGTGCGCTGGGTGTGGTGGCTGCGGCGGACGCCTTCGGCATCGCCAACACCGCGCCGAACATCATCTTCACCCTGCTCAACGGCGGCGTGCTGAACGCCGTCCTGATTCCACAGATCACCAAGGCCATGAAGCGCCCCGATGGTGGCCGCGACTTCGTCGACCGCCTGTTGACCGCCGCCTTCGCCGCGATCGCGCTGGTGACCGTGCTGGCCATTGCGGCGACACCGTGGGTGGTGGACGTCACCAGCTCGCTGCAAGGGGCGCCTTTGCACCTGGCCGTGTTGTTCGGCTACCTGACCCTGCCGCAGATCTTCTTCTACGGCGTCTACGCGGTGCTGGGCAATGTGCTCAATGCACGCGACCAGTTTGCGGCCTTCATGTGGGCGCCGGCACTGGCCAATGTCGTCCAGATCACCGGCCTGGCGGCCTTCCTGGTGCAGTGGGGCAAGCACGATTCCGCCCTCGGCTGGACCATGCCGATGATCTGGACGCTGGCCGGCACCGCCACCCTTGGCATCATCGCGCAGGCCTTCGTATTGATCCCACCGCTGGTCAAGGGTGGTTTCCGCTGGCGCCCCCGGTGGGGGCTTCGCGGGCAGGGGATGGGCGCCGCCTCGCGGATGCTTGGCTGGACCCTGACGGCGCTGGTGATCGCGCAGGTGGGCGGCATCGTGGTCTCGAATGCCCTGACCAGCCTGAATGGGCCGGGCCGCGGGGGAGTCGAGCGCCCGGGCTACGCGGCCTACAACAACGCGCTGATGATCTTCTTCCTGCCGCATGGGCTGTTGACCGTGTCCATCCTGACGGCGCTCTTCCCGCGCATGACGCGGGTCTGGAACGAACGCGACGTCAGGGGCCTGCGTGCGCTCGTCGTGCAGGGGCTCACGGTGCCGGCGGTCGGGATCATTCCCGCGACCGCATTGGTCGTCGCCCTGGCGCACCCGATCGTGCAGGCGATCTTCCCCGGGCTGCGCGCCTCCGAGGTTGACGGCGTCGCCAGGTCGCTGCAGCTGATGAGCCTCGGCCTGCTCGCCTTCGGCATTTCGACCCTGCAGCAGCGCTACTCCTTCGCGCGGGAGGAGGGCCGCCAGAACCTCGCCTACCAGGTCTTGTTGAGCGTGGTGCAGGTGGGCTTCGCGCTGGCGGCCTGGTTCCTCGTCCCGCCGCGTTGGGGCCTGGCCACGGTGTCGCTCGGGCTGGCCGTGTCGAACTGGATGGTCTCGATCGTCTTCATCGCCGTGGCCAACCGCCAGCTGGGTGGCATGGGCTTGGGACGCGTGCTGGGGCTGTGGACGCGTCTGCTGATCGCCTCGGCCGCGGGTGCCAGCACAGCGTGGCTGGTGTCCTACGGGATGACGATGTTTCGTCCCGGCTGGGTGATGTCGGTGCTCGTCTGCGTGCTGGGTGGCATCGCCTTCGGCTTGGTCTTCCTGGCGGGGGCGAAGCTGCTGCGGATCTTGGAGGTGGACGAGCTGACCTCCCCGATTCGCCGTCGCCTCCCGTTCTGAATCGCTGGCCTTCCTGACACTCGGAATGGATCAAGTGGAATAGATCAAGCCGCGTCATCGGTGGGACGAGACGTGGTCTTCACAGATGTCGACGAACTTGGACGACCGTGACGTCTCCGGCCGCGGATCCTCCGCGGCTTGCCCACCGCCATTCTGCTGCTTGCCTTCGCCGATTGAAGCGCCTAGCAACCCAGAAGTCCCGGGACCGAAGATGTCCCGGGACTTCCGTGTGGATCGTGGGCAAGCCCACGTCGATCCTCGTTGTCGGGGTGACAGGATTTGAACCTGCGACCTCATCGTCCCGAACGATGCGCGCTACCAAGCTGCGCCACACCCCGATGGCCCGAGGGCCGTGGAACAGCCTATCCCACCCTCGGATGAAATGCCTACTCGGCAACCAGCGTGAGAAGCGTCGCCTCGGGACGGCAGGCGACCCGATAGGGAGCAAAGGGCGAGGAGCCGATCCCGGCCGAGACGTGCAGCCAGCTGCTGTGCCCGTCATGGTTGTGGCTGGACAGGCCCTTCACGCGTCCGGTGTCCAGGTCGCAGTTCGTCACGATCGCGCCCTTGATCGGCAGGCAGACCTGTCCGCCGTGGGTGTGGCCGGCGAAGATCATGTCCATGCCGTCGTCGGTCATGGCGTCCAGCAGCCGCAGGTAGGGCGCGTGCGTCACGGCGATGTTCAGGTCGACGCCCTGCTCGGCCGGCCCCGCCACCAACGAGTAGTCGTCCTTGGCGAGGTGTGCGTCATCGGTGCCGCGGAAGGCGATGCGGCGGCCAGCCACCTCGAGCGTCGCCCGCTGGTGGTTGAGGTCGGCCCAACCACGCCCGGTCAGCTTGGCCCGCAGGTCGTCGAAGGGCAGCCGTGCCAGCTCATCGTGCTTGTCGGTGCTGGACGGGCCCGCGAAGTAGGTGAGCGGGTTGCGGAAGCGCGGCACCGTGTAGTCGTTTGAGCCGAAGACGAACACTCCGGGACGATCCAGCAGCGTGCCCCAGGCGTTCAGCAGGGGCTCCATCGCTTGAGCCTGGCTCAGGTTGTCGCCGGTGTTGACGACCAGGTCGGGCTCCAGCTCCTGCAGGCTGCGCACCCAGTCGAGCTTGGCCTTCTGGTACGTCGTCAGGTGGATGTCACTGATGTGCAACACCCGGATCGGGCTCTGCCCGGCCGACAGCACCGGCACCTCGACTTCACGCAGCACGAACCGATTTGCCTCCCACAGGCCGTAACCCAGCACCGAGGCACCCGCCCCGGCGCCGGCGGCCGCCAGCTTGGCGATCATGACTTCTTGGTCGTCGCCTTCGACGACGACTTGCTGGCCTTGGAGCTCGAGGTCGCAGCCTTCGAACTGGTGGCGGAGGCCTTCGACGTGGAGGTCCTTGTCGATGAGGACGTCCGGGTCGAGGTCGCCGTCGGGGACGCCTTCGGCTCCGGCCCGCTGGACCAGTAGAAGTAGATCGGCTCACTGGTGCGGCGGGTACCGCTGGTGGGCGTCATGTGCAGGAAGGTTCCGTAGGAGGACGAATTGTGCACGTACACGTCCTGGACGCTGAAACCAGCCGACTCAAGGGTGTCACGGGCCTCGGTGAGGCTCAGGTTGGAGACGTCGGGAATCGTCATCGACTTGCCCAACAGGGCGTCCTGGCTGGGCTCGCTGAAGTCGGTCTTGGGCAGGTCGACCAGGGCGGCGCGCATGGCCGACTTCCAGATGGTGCCGGCATCGCCGCCACCAGATCCGTTCAGGGTGCATCCATAGGAGCAGTTGGTGCCGTGGGCGGTGCGGCCGGTCAGCGAACGCCTCGCGCGCCCCTTGTAGGTCGCCGACTGCTTGTCGGCGGCGATCATCGAGACGCCGACCAGTTCTGGGGTGTAGCCCGCGAACCACACAGCCTCGGCGGAGTCGGTGGTACCGGTCTTGCCAGCGATGGAGTGGCCGTTGTAAAGGTTGGCCGCCCGGCCGGTGCCCTTGTCGACGACCGACTTGAGAACCTTGTTGACGGTGTCTGCGACGTCTTCGCTGATCACGCGTTTGCAGTTGGCCGACGGGACGGCCAGGGCCTTGCCCGCCTTCGTGGTGATCGACTCGATGGTGATGGGGTCGCAATGGACGCCCCTGTTGGCGAAGGTCGCGTAGGCCTCGGCCATCGACATCGGGGCGATCTCGACCGGGCCGAGGGTGAAGGAGGGAATCCAGTCGTAGAAGGGGGTGTCCTTGATCATGTCGAGACCGTCGGCACGTTGGATGCCCAGCTTCTGCGCCATCTTGACCGTGTCACACAGGCCAGCCTTCTTCTCCAGCTGGACGAAGTAGGTGTTCACCGACCCCTGGGCTGCGGTGTACATGTTCATGTTGCCGGCGTAGCCCTGCACCGAGTTCTTGACGTTGAAGTCGGTGGCAGCGAAGTTGCCCTTGCAGGAACGGAAGCTCAGGCCCGAGAAGTCCATGTTCATCGGGGCGTTGAAGGTCTGGTCAGGGGTCAGGCCATTCTCGAAGGCCGCCGCCATCGTGAACGCCTTGAAGGTGGATCCGGCCTGGTAGCCCTCGGCGCCGCCGTACTTCGCCTCGGCCGCGTAGTTGTAGTAGGTCTGACCCTTGGCGGTGCCGATCTTGGGCCGGTTCTGCGCCATGGCGACGATCAGTCCCGTCTTTGGCTGGATCATCGTCATGGTCGAGATGAAGGGGTCGGTTGGCGCGATCAGGCCGGCAACCGCCTTCTCCGCCGCCTTCTGCGAATCGGGGTTGATCAGGGTCTGGATGGTGAGGCCGCCACGCTTCAGCGCATTCTCGCGGGCTTCTGCGGTCTTGCCGAGCGCGGGGAAATCGCCACGGATCAGGACGTTCTGGACGTAGTTGCACAGCGAGGGGAATCTGGAGGTGATGCAGCCCTTGCGGCTGGGGACCACCTTGGTCTTGTCGAAGGGAACGTTCTTGGCGGCCTCCGCCTGGGCCTCGGTGATGGTGCCCAGCTGCGCCATGCGGTTCAGGACGATCGCGCGGCGGTTGAGTGCCGTCTGCGGGTGGTTGACCGGGTCGGTCATCACGGGGTTCTGCACCAGGCCGGCCAGCATCGCGGACTGCGGCAGGTTGAGCTTCTCGGCGGTGGTGCCGAAATAGTGGCGGGCCGCCGCTTCGACGCCGTAGGCGCCGTCGCCGTAGTAGGCAATGTTCAGGTAGCGCTCGAGGATCTGGTCCTTCGTGAACTTCTTTTCCACTGCGATGGCGTAGCGCAGCTCGCGGACCTTGCGCGACAGGGTGGGCTCGACGGCCTTGGCCGCAGCTTCCTCGTCGCCGGCGACGACGGCCGCCTCGACCTGCACCTGCTTCACGTACTGCTGGGTGAGCGTCGATCCGCCCTGGGTGCCACCGGAGGCATTGCGCACCAGCGCGCGCAGCGTGCCTTTCGGATCGATGGCGCCATGCTCGTAGAAACGGTCGTCCTCGATGTTGACCTGCGCCTGCTGCATCAGCTTGCTGATCTTGCTCAGCGGGACGTAGACGCGGTTCTCCTCGTAGAACTCCACCAGCGTGGAACCATCGGCCATCAGCACCCTGGAACGCTCCGACTGCGCGCCGATCTCCAGCGAGGCCGGGAGGTTCTCCATCGAGTCCGCGCCACTCTTGACCGCAGCGCCCGCGAGCAGGGCCGGAGGGACCACCAGGCCCGCCGCGACGATGCCTGCGAGCACGCTCGCAAGACCGAACATCAAGAGGTTGTAGGCCTTGCGGCCGCTGGCGGGTTCCGTCATGCGCTCCAGAGTACGTGAAGTCCTTGTGAGGTCGGGTGGCGCGACCCGCGGAACGAGCATTGCCACCCCACCCACAAGGCGGTAGGTTCCACGAAAGGCCGTAGGTGCCATCGATGGCACGGTTGCCCACCGACTGGAGGAGGAGAGACATGTCTCTCACAAATCCCGATGACTGGACGCTTGATGCCCGCTGCCGTGGGCTGGAAGACGCGCTCTTCCCCGACGGCAAGGACCAGAAGCGTGCTCGTGCCCTGTGCACCTCTTGCCCCGTGAGGTCCCACTGCCTTGCGGAGGCTCTCGACAACAAGATCGAGTGGGGCGTATGGGGCGGCCTCACTGAGCGGGAGCGGCGCCAGTTGCTGCGTCAGCGGCCCGGGGTCACGTCATGGCACGCCGTGCTGCTCGGTGGAGGAGCTCCAGTACTCGCCCAGACCGGCCAGCTGTGCGTCGATGACCTGACCAACGCCGCCGGCCAGCTGGCCGCCGTTCGCGCCCGCAAGGGCGAGGCGGCGCAACTGACCGGTCAGCGCACGGGGCAAAGGCGCGCTGGGTAACCAGCCCAGCTCTCGAATCAGGCGAGCTCGCAGACGAGTTCGACCTCGACGGGGGCGTCCAGTGGGAGGCTGGCGACGCCGACTGCCGATCGGACATGCGCTCCGGCCTCCCCGAAAATCTCACCCATCAATTCGCTGGCGCCGTTCGCAACCGTCGGCTGGGCGGTGAAGCCCGGCTCCGAGGCCACGAACACGACGAGCTTGAGGATGCGTCCGATGTGGTCGACGCCGCCCGCGACGTCTGCTGCCGCAGCCAGAGCATTCAACGCGCAAATGCGGGCCTGGCCTGCAGCCATCTCGGCAGTGGTCTCGCCGGTTCCCCCGACCCTGCCCGTCAGCCCGAGCCTGCCATCCAGGAAGGGGAGCTGGCCGGAGGTCCAGACCTGGGTGCCGATCACCTTCGCCGGCACATAGGCCGCGACCGGTGCCGCCACGGGCGGCAGGTTGATGCCGAGCTCGGCGAGCCGCTCGGAGGGTTTCATCGGTTGCCCTCGGGAAGTGGACGCTTGAAGTAGCCCACCAGGGTGTCGGGGTTCGGTCCGGGGACGACCTGCACGAGCTCCCACCCGTCGAGCCCGAAGTTGTTGAGGATCTGCTGACTGACATGGCTCAGGATCGGAGCCGTGAAGTATTCCCACTTGGTCATGGCGCCAAATCTATCTGGCGCCGGACCTCCCTGGACGCGTGTGCGCAGGTCACTGGACGCGTGCGCGCAGGTCAGTGGACGCGTGCGCGCAGGCGCGCGGGGTCCTTGATGACCACGGTGCGGCCCGACGTGGTGATCCAGCGACGCACCACGAAGTCGGTGAGCACCTTGTTCACCGTCTCCCGGCTGGCCCCCACCATCTGGGCCAGCTCCGACTGGGTGAGGTCATGATGCAGCTCGATGCCGCGTTCACCCACCGTCCCGAAGCGGTCCGCCAGGCTGAGCAGCACGTAGGCCAGGCGTCCGGGGACGTCGCTGAGAACCAACCCGCTGGTCACCTCGTTCGCCAGCCGGATGCGGTGGGCCAGCTGATGCACCATCGCGATCGTGAAGTCGTGGTGGCGGGCCATCAGCTCGCGCACCTGCGCTCCCGGCAGGCACCACAGGCGGCACTCCAGCATCGCGGTGGCGGTGGTGGCGCGGTGGCCCTCGTCCAGCACCGAGAGCTCACCGAAGAACTCTCCCGGGCCGATCAGGCCGAGCAGTGACTCGCGTGCCGGAGGGATCATCGGACGTCCGCGCTTTGTCGTCGTGAGCGCGGGCTGCGGTTGGCGCGAGGGCATCGTCAGCTTGACCTTGCCCTCGACCAGGATGAACATCGCGTCGGCTTCGTCACCGACCGAGAACAACACCTCGCCTCGGTGCAGGCGTCGGGGCACCATGAGGGCCTCCAGCCCCGCCCGGGTTTCGGGTCCGAGGTTCTGGAACAGCGGCAAACTGGCCAACAGGTCGTCGTGCATGAGCCTTCCGGGGTCCGGTGCGGGCGATGGTGCGGACGAGTGTACGGCACCCCGCCCGCAGGGGTGGTGGGTGGTGGGCTTTGGGTGAGAGGTCCTCACAGGCCCTCGGCCGCCACAGCTGCCAGGTAGCGCTCGTCCAGGCCGTCGACGCCGAGGATGTCCTCCAGCTCACGCATCAGGCGGGCATAGGGGGCGATCCGGGCGCTTTCACCCATCAGTCCCAGCCGCCAGATGACCCCGGCGGTGGGCCCGAGGCCGCCGGTGACCGAAATCTCGCGACGGCGCAGTTCAGCGCGGACCCCCTCGTCGTCGAAGCCGTCGGGCAGGCGCAGCGCCAGCACGGTGGGCAGGCGGTCCTGGGCACGCTTCACGTAGGGGGTGAAGCCCAGTGGTTCGAGCGTGGCCTGGATGATGCGGCTCATCACCTCGACGCGGTGGTGGCGGGTCTCCAGCCCCTCGTCCATCGCCGCGTGCAGAGCCGCGTGGAAGGCATAGTGCAGGTTGACCGGGACGGTGTGGTGGTAGGTGTGGTCGATCCAGTAGGCGCGCAGGCCCTCGAAGTCGCAGTACCACAGCGGGGTCGGGCTGCGGCGTGCGCTGTACCGCGCGAAGGCGCGCTCGCTGACCGCCACCGGTGCCAGGCCCGGCGGGGCCGACAGACACTTCTGCGAACCGGTGTAGGCGTAGTCGATGCCCCATTCCTGCATGTGAAAGGGCTCCATGCCGGCGGTCGTCACAGCGTCCACCGTGAACAGGCAGCCCTCGTCAGCGACCACCTTGGCGATCTCGGGGACGGGGTTGAGCACGCCCGTCGAGGTCTCCCCGTGGACGACCGCCACCATGTCGGCGCCCTTGACATGGGCCCGGACGTCGTCGGTGCGGATCGCCTCGCCCAGCGGAGCGGTGACCAGGCGCACGTGCGCCCCATAGCGGGCGGCCATCTCGGCCATCCGGCGGCCGAAGGAGCCGTTGGCGCACACCAGCACCTTGTCGCCCTTCTCGACCAGGTTGGCGAAGCCTGCCTCCATGCCCAGCGAACCGGTACCTGCCAACAGTGCGGTGAAGGCTTCGGGCTCGGTGCCGTACATCACGCGAAGGTCCTGCTGGATCTCGTGGTTGAGCGCGAAGACCTCCGGGTCCATGTGGCCCAGCATCGAGCGCATCAGCGCGGCCTGCCCGGCGGGGTGGATCGGCGTCGGCCCGGGGGTGAGCAGGACGTGCTCCAGGTGCGGGTTGTCGAAGCGCTCGTGCGAGAGGGGGTTGACCATGCACGGAGCGTAGTCATCGCAAGGGGTGTTCTCAGCGCCGGTCAACAGGGTGGTCACCGTGGCTGGGTGGTCACCGTGGCTGGGTGGGCGCGGTCGCTAGGCTGGGCGGCATGGCTGCTCGTGCTGCTCCACCCGCGCCCAGCGCGGAGCTGGTCGAGCGCGCCCATGTGATGGACGACGCCTTGCGCGCCTGCTACCCCGAGGCGTGCTGCGAGCTCGACTTCACCACCCCCTTCCACCTGCTCGTCGCCACCGTGCTGTCGGCACAGTCGACCGACAAGAGGGTCAACCTGGTCACCCCCGAGCTGTTCCGCCGCTGGCCGGACGCGGCTGCGCTGGCTGCCGCCGACACGCAGGAGGTGGAGGAGATCGTCAAGCCCACCGGCTTCTTCCGCGCCAAGACGGCCTCGGTGCAGGGCTTGGCCCGGGTGCTCGTCGACGAGTTCGACGGTGTGGTGCCAGCCACCTTGGATGACCTGGTCCGGCTCCCCGGGGTGGGCCGCAAGACTGCGAACGTCGTCCTCGGCAATGCCTTCGGGGTGCCCGGAATCACGCCCGACACCCATTTCATGCGAGTCACCCGGCGGATGGGCTGGACGGCTGCCACGAAGCCGGATGCAGTTGAGTCAGAGGTCGGCGCCCTGTTCGAGCCCGAGCGGTGGGTGCAACTGTCCCACGACGTGATCTGGCACGGCCGACGACGTTGCCACGCTCGTCGTCCGGCCTGTGGCGCCTGCCCGGTCGCCGACCTGTGCCCCAGCTTCGGCGAGGGTGAGACCGACCCGGCCAAGGCTGCGAAACTCGTGCGGGAACCACGCGGATGACCATGCTGCGATCCCGTTCGTGCACCGGGGCCCTGCTGGTCGCAGCGGTCTTGGCCCTTGGCTCGTGCGCCGGAGGGCAAGCGGACCCAGCCGCCTCCAGCATCCCCAAGATCACCTGGGGCGATGGTTCGACCCCGACCGCGTCCGCAGCCCCGACCACGCCCGCCCCGACGCGGACGACCGCGTTGGCGACCGCTACCCCCCTGACCGCCCCGCCCGGGGTGGACGCCTGCCCCAGCGGCGGCACCGACAAGCGCGTCCAGGGAGGCCTGCCGGACGACAGCTACGCCTGTCTCGGGGATCGGTCGACCAAGATCAACGTTGCGTCCCTGGCGCAGGGCAAGCCGGTGTTGATCAACCTGTGGGCTTCGTGGTGCCAGCCCTGCATCAACGAGTCGACTCATCTGGCCGCGGCTCACCGCGCCTTCGGTGGCTCCGTCAACTTCTACGGAATCGACGTGAAGGACTCCGAGGCGGACGCACGAGAACTGCTCGCCGCGTCAGGCGTGCAGTACCCGCAGCTCGTCGACCCCACCGGGCTGAGCCGCATCAAACTGCGCGCAGCGGCGCTCCCCATGACAATCGTGCTCGATTCCTCCGGCAAGGTCGTCTACCAGGAGTCGCACGAGTTCACCAGCGGTGCCGAGATTGGCGTCCTGCTGCAGGACACGCTGGGGCTGGTTCCATGATCGACCCTCGTGAGGTTCCAGAGCCCCTGGTCGGCCTGGCGGACGCGTTGTCGCATGACCTGGAGCCGATCCGGATCAGCCGCGACCGGGTTCCGGAGCGGAACGCCCGTACCAGCGCTGTATTGATCATGGTCGGGCTTGATGATCTTGACATCACCTTCACCGAGCGGGCGCACACGCTGCGGTCCCATCCGGGGCAGATCTCCTTCCCGGGCGGACGCACCGAGGAAGGTGAGAACCCCGAGCAGACCGCGCTGCGCGAGGCCCAGGAGGAGGTCGGCGTCCAGCCCGCAGACCTGAACCTGCTCGGAAGGTTGCCCCGCGCCCACGTCCCCACCAGCGGCTTCGACGTCTTTGCGGTGGTCGCCAGCTGGCAGGGAAGCTCTCCGATCGGGGCGGTCGACAAGCGAGAGGTGGAGGCCGTGCACCGCTTCCGGGTCGCCGACCTGGTCGACCCCGCGAACCGGGTCACCGCGACCCTGCCCAGTGGTTACCGAGGGCCAGCCTTCGTCTTCGGTGAGCTGGTGGTGTGGGGCTTCACCGCCGCCCTCACCGATCGGCTGCTGGACCTGGGCGGATGGACCCGCCCGTGGGATTCGTCGCGACTGATGCCCGTCCCGAGGCGCTTCATCCAGGATGGACGCGGACCGCGCTGACCTGGCTTCGGGTTTCGGTGCAGAGATGCCGTGACTGACCCCTGACCCAAACCCGAACCCGAACCCAGGGGCGGGTACAGGTCGTCGTGTACCGATACCCCCGCCCAGGCCGTGCGATCGGGGCACGCCGGGACGATGGACCCCTCGGAACTGTCGGGCCCATCTGAAAGGATCGACGCATGCCCAATGACGCCATTGCCACTGGAGTTCAGCCCAGTGAAGTTCAGCCCAGTGAAGTCCAGCCCAGTGAAGTCCAGCCCAGTGACGCCCTCCAGGCACGCACCCCCAATTGGTGGAAGAGGGCTGTCGTCTACCAGATCTATCCCCGGTCGTTCGCCGACTCCAACGGCGACGGGGTGGGCGACATCCGTGGCATCATCGACCACCTCGACCACCTCGCGACCCTCGGCGTCGACGTCGTGTGGCTGTCCCCGGCCTACCGTTCCCCGCAGGACGACAACGGCTATGACATCTCCGACTACCAGGACATCGATCCGCTGTTCGGCAGTCTGGCCGACCTCGACGACCTGATCGCGGGCCTGCACCAGCGCGGCATGAAGCTGGTGATGGACCTGGTGGTGAACCACACCTCCGACGAGCACGAGTGGTTCCAGGAGTCTCGTCGTCCGGGTTCGGAGAAGGCCGACTGGTACTGGTGGGCGCCGCCGCGCGAGGGCTTCTCCCCCGGCGAGCAGGGTGCGGAACCGACCGACTGGCGGTCGATGTTCTCCGGCTCGGCGTGGAAGTTCGACGAGCTGCGCGGTGAGTACTTCCTGCACCTGTTCAGCACCAAGCAGCCCGACCTTAACTGGGAGAACCCTGAGGTGCGTCAGGCGGTCTACGCCATGATGAACTGGTGGGTGGCGCGCGGCGTCGACGGATTCCGGATGGACGTGATCAACATGATCAGCAAGTCCGTTCCGTTGGCCGACGGGGCGAACTACTTCGACGGTCCGCGCATGGATGAGTTCCTGCACGAGATGCACCAACACGTGATGGCCGGGCAGAACCTGGTGACCGTCGGCGAGATGCCCGGCGTCACCCTCGAGGCGGCTGCCAACTACACCGACCCCTCCCGCGAGGAACTGGACATGGTCTTCCAGTTCGAGCACGTCGGGCTGGACGAGGTGCCCGGTGGCGGCAAGTGGGCGCTGAAGCCGTTGCACCTGCCCGACCTCAAGGCCTCGCTGTCGCGCTGGCAGTACGGCATGGAGGGCCGTGGCTGGAACTCGCTCTACTGGGACAACCACGACCAGCCGCGCATCGTCTCTCGCTGGGGGGACGATTCGGACGAGTACCGGGTCGCCTCCGCCAAGACGCTGGCGACCGTGCTGCACCTGATGAAGGGCACGCCGTACATCTACCAGGGGGAGGAGATCGGCATGACCAATGCCCACTTCACCTCCATCGATCAGTACCGCGACATCGAGACCCTGAACCATTACGCCGAGGCGCGCGAACAGGGCACACCTGAGAAGTCGCTGCTGGAGAGCTTTGCCGTGAAGGGACGCGACAACGCCCGCACCCCGATGCAGTGGGACGACTCCGAGCAGGCTGGCTTCACCACCGGGGAGCCGTGGATCGCGGTCAACCCGAACAAGGACGTGGTGAACGTCGCAGCCGCGGTCGCCGACGCCGACTCGGTCTTCCACCACTACCGGTCGCTGATCGGCCTGCGCCATGACCACGAGATCGTCCGCGAGGGAGTCTTCGACCTGTTGGAGCCCGAACACGAGCAGCTCTTCTGCTACACCCGCACTCTGAGCGGATCAGACGGGGACGAGCAGTTGCTGGTGCTGGCGAACCTGTCGCCGTCCGAAGTGGAGCTGCCGGAGGCGCTGCGAACCGACGGGGACGTCTGGTTGGCCACCCATGTGGAGCGTATGTCCGACCGGCTGCAGCCCTGGGAGTCGCGCGTGATCAAGGTGCGCTGAGCTGGGCCTGGCCTGCCACAACCGCCCAGACCCACAACGACCCCGCCCGGTTCAGCCGTGCGGGGTCGCTGCCACGTGTGCCGTGGTGCTGCGCCTCAGTGCTTCTCGAGGTCGGAGGCCTGCTTCTTCACCTCGGCGAGACCGGAACGGTCCCGGGCGTCGGTGTTGACCTCCTGGACACCGCGCGTGAGGGAGGCCTTGATCGAGTCGACAGTGGCCTTGGTCTCGGCGATCGTCTGCTTGGGCGGCTGCACCTTCTTGATCTGCGACTTGCCGAGCAGCGCCAAGATGCCCGCGATGAGCAGCAGGATGATCGCCATCACGACGGCACCGAGTGCAGCGGCTGCGAGCCAGCCCCAGGTGAACAGGTGCACGAACCAGGCGCCGAAGGCACCAGCGCCGGCCAGGAAGAGCAGCGAGGCGGCGTTGGCCGCGAGGTAGCCTGCGGCGCCGAACATGCCGCCGCCGATGCCGGCAGCCTTGGCGGCGGGCTTGATCTCGGCCTGTGCCAGCTTGGGGATGTCCCGGGTGATGACCTGGGCGTCGCCCTTGATGTTGTCTACCAGCTGCTTGGGGTTGATGCGCTGGGCGGCGCGTTCATAGGCCGTGGACCGGGTCAGTCGGATCGCCATGTCAGTCTCCTGCTTCGGATCGGATACACCTTGAGCCTAGAGGTAGGCACCGGGTCGGGCGCCACACATCGGCCTTTGATATCGCGGTCAGCTGATCTGTTCGTCTGCCGCGATCCGCGTTTGCTCGTGGGCCCCGTCGCGACGGCGCAGCATCAGGGAGCCCACCAGCGCGGCCAGCACGGACGCCACCAGCACTGCCATCTTGGCCTCCCCGGCCAGTTCCGTTTCGTCCGCGAAGGCCAGGTCACTGACCAACAGGGAGACGGTGAAACCGATGCCGCACACCATCGCTGTGGCCCTGATGTCGGGCCAGCGCACGCCATTGGCCAGTTCCGCGGAGGTGAACCGTGCGGTCAGCCGGGCAGCGCCGTAGACACCGATGAACTTGCCCACCAGCAGGCCAAGGAGCACGCCCAGAGGCACCGGGTTGGTGACGAGCGCCCGAGCTGCGTCGCCGCTCACCTCGACGCCGGCGGACATGAACGCGAACAGTGGGACGACGAGGGCGGCGCTCCACGGCTCGATTGCGTGGCGCCAGCGGTCCAGGGGGTCGTGCAGCTCGTCCTCGCGGGTGCGGACGGCCAAGCCCAGGGCGACGCCGGCGATGGTGGCGTGCACGCCGGAGGAGTGCATGAACCACCACGCGCCGATCCCCAGCGGGATGAGCAACCAGAGGGAGTCGATGCCACGGTGCTGGAGTACCGCGAAGACGGCGATGCAGGCGAGGGCTGCCGCCAGCCAGGGCAACTGGATCCCGCTCGCGAAGAAGACCGCGATGATGATGATCGCGCCCAGGTCGTCCACGATCGCCAGCGTGAGCAGGAAGGCACGCACCCCGTCCGGCAGATGCTTGCCCGCCACGGACAGGACGGCCAGTGCGAAGGCGATGTCGGTCGCCATCGGGATCGCCCAGCCGCCCAACCGTCCGTCGCCGCCGAGGTTCATGACGAGGTACAGCACGGCAGGCACGAGCATGCCGCCCACCGCAGCCAGGATGGGCAGCAGCGCGTCCGCGGGTCGGCTCAGCGAACCCTCGACGAACTCACGCTTGAGCTCCATGCCGGCGACGAAGAAGAAGATGGTCAACAACCCGTCGACGACCCAGGCGTGGAAGGTCAGCGGGCCCAACTGCCAGTGGGCCAGCGCTTCATAGGGTGTGTGGGCGAGGTTGGCGGCCAACAGCGCGGCGATGGTGGCGGCCAGCATCAGGAAACCGCCGACTGTCTCCTGGCGGACGATGTCGGCCAGGTGCATTTGGTCGGCGGCACGTCCGGGGCCGAAGGCGATGCGGGAAGGGCGGAAGCTCACAGGAGGTCCTCTCGGGCAGGGCGGCATGAACCGCCGACCAGACTTCCCGGCACACCGTGGGCGAGTTTAGCAGCGGGGGCTGGGGTTGCTTTGGCAGCGGGGGTTGGGTTTCGACCTAGAGCGGGATGACGAGCCCGTCGTCGGACAGGTCGATCGGCGCGGTGAGCTCCTGGTGGTCGACCCAGGCCCGCCACACTCGCAGCTGATAGGGCAATCGCAGGTCGTCCGCGCCCGGCGCCGAACGGTCGTAGAGTTCTTGGACGTCACCCAGCACCAGCTGGCGCAGGTCGTCGTCCAGGGCGGCCACGGCTGGCTGCGCGGCCACCATCGCCTGCAGTCCAGCCCGGTTGATCGGCTGCCAGACGCGGAAGTCGCGGCTCTCGACCCGCGGGAAGTACTTGCTCTCCACCAGGGCCTCGACCGAATCGGTGCCGTAGTCACCACGCATGATGTCGTCGTCCACCTGACGCAGCAGAGATACCAGACGGCGCACCCACGGCACGGAGTCGTCGCGGACGAGGTAGGAGGCGCTGGCAGTGCCGCCGGGGCGCAGCACGCGAGCCATCTCCGAGAGCACCAGACCGGGTGCGAACCGGTGGAAGACCTGGTGGGCGACGACGGCGTCGAACTGGCACGGCTCGAAGGGCAGCGACTCGGCCTCAGCGGCGACGGTGACGAGTCGAGGGTCGGCGTGCAGCTGCTCGACGCGGGCCATGTTCTTGTCGACGGAGAAGACGCGGTGCCCAGAGCTGGACAGCAGACGGGGTAGAGACCCGGGGCCGCCCAGGGTGAGGACGCGGGCTGCGCGCAGCGGGACCATCCAGTCGACAGCCGGGCTGGGGAACTGGGTGCGTCGGGATCCCTGCATGGGCCCCACTCTAGGGCTTCTCGAGGCTTGACCCGATGCGCATGTCGCTGCCTGTGGACAAGGCACGGACGAGGTTTTCCACAGCTTTCCGGCTGGTGACAAGTGAACGGCCCGAATGACAAGAGTGAAGTCGTGGGAACTTTCGTCGTCGTCATCAGCAGGGATCCGCAGACCGTTGAGCATGCGCTCGTTGCGTGCGCGGCTGCGCAGGCCGAAGCGCAGGTGGTCCGGGAACCGGAGGAGATCAGGCGGTGGTGGTCCGAGGCGCCGCTGACCCTCGTGGGGAGCGAGATGGCGCCGCTGGTCGCCGGACTGGGGTTGCCGTCCCGGGCGAACGTCCATCTGGTCGGTCCGAGGGTCGACGAGTTGGTCGCATGGTCAGCGCCCCTGGAAGCCTCGGTGCTGGTGCTGCCCGAGCAGAGCGCACTGTTGGCTTCCTTGGTCGACCGTCTGGACGAGGTGCCCGGGGAGGCGCGCATCGTCGCGGTCAGCGGCGGCTCCGGCGGGGTGGGGGCGAGCACCTTTGCCTGCGCCCTGGCGCAGGTGGGGGCTGCCCGGGGGCTTCGGGCTGCCGTCGTCGATCTGGACCCCTTGGGTGGCGGGCTGGACCTTCTGGCCGGGGCCGAGACCGCCGAGGGCTGGCGGTGGCCGGAGCTGTCGTCCGCCAGCGGCCATCTCGGGGCGCTGTCCGGACGGCTGCCGAATGTGGCGGGTGTCGACCTCGTCTCGGCTGGGCGCACGCCCGGCGAACCCCCGCTGGAGGCGATCCGGTCGGTGGTGCAGGCGTTGAGCGCCAGCCACCAGGTGGTCGTGCTCGACCTGGGCAGAGGGCGGGCTCCGTTGTCGTGGCCGGAACTGCACCACTTGGTGGTGGTTGGCGGGGACGTGCGTTCCACCATGGCCGCACGGGCGCAGGTGGAGACCCAGGGGCTGCGGGGCGTCGAGGTGGTGGTGCGTCGAGGGTCAGGACGACGGGTCGAGCCGCGGCTGGTCGAGGAGAGCCTCGGCCTGCCGGTCGTGGGTGAGCTGCCGGATGATCGTCGCGTCGCCCGCGCGATGGAGGCCGGTGAGCCGCCGGGGCGCGGACGCGGGCGCTACGCCCGCAACGTGGGCCGACTGTTGGACCTGGTGATGACGCCATGACCAGCGAGGCCGCGCAGCTGGAGCTGGTTCGCGTCCGGCTGGCCGCGCTGGGGCGCGCCTATCGTCCGTCCGATGTCGCCGATGCCCTGCGCGCGATGGGAACGGTCGTCTCGGACGCCCTGGTGCTGCGCACCCTCGACCAACTGCGGCGCACGTCGGTGGGCGCCGGACCGCTGGAAGTGCTCGTGCGAGAAACGGGAGTGACGGACGTGCTGGTCAATGGGCCCGACCAGGTCTGGGTCGACCGAGGCCGGGGTCTTGAGCGCTCCGAGGTGCGATTCGGTAGCGAGGAGGAAGTACGCGCACTAGCGGTCCGGTTGGCTGCGGGCGCCGGGCGACGACTCGACGACGCGTCCCCCTGCGTGGACGCCCGGATGCCAGATGGCACCCGTCTGCACGCGGTGCTGGCCGTCCTGGCCGCCCCCGGAACCTGCATCTCCTTGCGCGTCCCCTCGATCGGCGGGATGGGGTTGGACGACTTCGTCGCAGCCGGATCGATGTCGGCCTCGACCGCGGGGCTGATGCGCCGACTGGTGGCCTCGCGGGTCGCCTTCTTGGTGACCGGGGGAACAGGTACGGGCAAGACCACCTTGCTGGGGGCGCTGTTGGAGCTCGTCCCCGATCATGAACGGTTGCTGGTGGTGGAGGACAGCCGCGAGCTGGTGCCGCGGCACCCGCACTGCGTCCGGCTGGAGTCACGGGTGGCCAACAGCGAGGGGGTCGGTGCGGTGTCGATGACCCACCTGGTGCGACAGGCGCTGCGGATGAGGCCGGACCGGTTGGTGCTCGGAGAGGTCCGCGGGGCGGAGCTGTGCGACATGCTGACGGCGCTGAACACCGGCCACGAGGGAGGTTGCGGGACGGTGCACGCGAACTCTGCAGCAGACCTGCCCGCTCGGCTGGAGGCGCTGGCGGCATTGGGTGGGCTGGGCCGCGATGCCTGTCACGCACAGGTCGCCAGCGCGCTGCGAGTGGTGGTGCACATCAAACGCTGGCCGGACGGCCGGCGAGGTGTGGCGCAGGTTGGTGTGCTGGAACGGGGGGCAGATTCGCTGGTGCGGGTCGTGGACGCGTGGACCATTCCTGCTCCCGGTGCCGACGGGGTCCGGGGTCCCGGATGGGACCGCCTGCAGGAGGTGCTGTCATGACGCTCCTGGCGCTCGGGTGGGCGGTGGTGTGCGTCCTGTTCTTGCTGCCGCCCGACTCGGGACGACGGCTGCGGGAGGTGGACGCCCCGCGGCGCTCCCGGCGCAGCTGGGGGTCGGCGACCTTCTGGTTGGTGATGCTCGCGGTGCTGGTGGTGTTGGCCGTCACGACGCTGTCTGGCGCATCGGCGGGAGCGTGGGCCACTGTGGCGGTGCTGCTCGGCGGCACCGCCGCACGTCAATTGGCCTTGTGGCTGGAGCGTCGCCGGGTGGTCGCCGCACGGCAGCGGGTGTCCGTGGCGGCGCAGGTCGTGTCGGCGCAGTTGTCGTCCGGTGCGACGCCGAGGGCGGCGTTGCAGATGGCGGCGATGGAGTGCCCGGCGCTCGAACCGGCAGTGGCGACAGCCTCGATCGGCGGGGACGTCTCGGCCGCGCTGGTGCGGGCCGGGGAGACCATCGGGCAGGAGGGGTTGGCGAGCCTCGGACGCGCCTGGCGGCTGGGGGAGCGGCTGGGAGCGCCCATGAAGGGGCTGGCTGACCAGGCCGGCTTTTCTGGCACTGGCAAACCACTGGCTGGCGGCACCTAGCTTTGATTCTAGCATGATTTCCAGCAAAATTTGACTCATATCCTGACTTGCTAAAACTTTCTTAAAGTTTGGCAAAGGGAT
>NHCFI05602__coassemble_805_pt1 | contig 33055 bp, 30 predicted proteins | sample NHCFI05602__metabat2_high_PE_006 | metagenome-assembled genome bin NHCFI05602 | reverse complement strand
GTCGGCGAAGCCGTGCTCGACGGCGATGCCGGCCGCACGGGTGGAGCAGAAACCTCCCTGACAAGGGCCCATGCCCAGACGCAGCTGGCGCCGCAGGTCGTCGAAGGTGGCCTCCGGATGGTCGTCCATCAAGCCGGTCAGCATCTTCTTGCTGAGCAGCTCGCACTCGCAGATGATCTGGTCCTCGAGCCGGTCGTGCTCGCGCTCCTGCAACCGGTGGGTGACCACGTAGTTCTTGCCGCTCTCCGACTTCGGCACCGCCTCGGTGTCGGTGGTGCACGGACGGTCATCGCCGAGCTGCTCGCACATTATGTCAGTGATGTTCTTGGCCATCAGGCGGTAGGTGGTGAGCTTGCCGCCCGAGATGGTCAGCAGGCCCTTCACGCCGTCGCGCTCCTCGTGGTCGAGGATGCTCATGCCGCGGCTCATGTGGCGAGTGTCGGTGAGCGCGACGCGGGAGTCCTTCACCAGCGGACGGGCACCCGACCAGGCGTGCACCGCGCGCGCCTGCCGGAAGCCCGGGATCAGTGCCTCGCCGGCGTCCAGCATCTGCTGCACCTCGTCGCGCGGGATGGCGAGCTTGTCGGGGTCATCCACCTTCACGTCCGTGGTGCCGATGATGCAGACGGTGTGCACGGGGACGAGGATGTCGCCGTCGGCCGGGTAGATGCACCGGTTGACGACGGTGTTCACCAGCCGGTGGTTCATCGCGATCATGATGCCGCGGCCGGGCACGACCTCGACGCCGGGGCAGTCGGCCATGGCGGCGATCTGGCCGGCCCATGGACCGCCGGCGTTGATGACGAAACGGCAGTCGATGGTCACCTGTTGGTTCTTCTTCAGGTCGCGGCAGATGACGCCGGTGACCTGATCACCGTCGCGGGTGATCTTCTCGACCGCGTGATAGGGCAGCACGGTGGCGCCGTGGTCCATCGCGGAGTGTGCCGCGCCCCAGACCATCTGCCAGCCGTCGACGGTGCCGTCCTGGACGGCGAAGGCTCGCTTGATCCCGGGGTTCAGGCGGGGCTCCCGGCGCAACGCGTCCGCGATCGAGATCTCCTCGCAGGGGACCTTGGTCGCGTCCGAGGCGGCCTGGAACTTGTCGGCGTGCTCCTCGGTGTCCTCGGGGGTGACGACGAACAGCCCCCCGGTGGCCTCGACGGCGTCCGCGTGGATGCGCGTGATGATCGCGTTCTCCTGCGCGCACTCGGTGGCCGAGTGGGGGTCGGAGACCACATAGCGTCCACCGGAGTGCAACAGGCCGTGATAGCGGCCCGTCGTCCCCTGGCCCAGGTCGGCGCGGTCCACCAGGATCGCCTTGTAGCCGCGCATCGCGACGTCGCGCACGACGCCAGCGCCGGTCGCGCCGCCGCCGACCACGACCACGTCGGCCTGCAACCTGCTCATGCTGGTCTCCCCTCTGTGATGGGCCCCAGTGCCCACCGAAGTCACTGTGAGCCTAGGCATCAGCCCCCGCCATTGCACCACCCAGTAGGGGATTCAGGCGCTCGTGCACCCCTGCGCAGGGGTGCTGCACGTACGTTCAGCCTCCGGTGGCCACGCGCTTGCGATCGTCACCCGAAAGGTGCCCTTGCGCTGGCGGGTGAGAATGGTCACTCTGGAGGGACCGCTCACGCCGAAGGAGTCATGTTGTCCGACGACACCACCACGCGACCCGTTGCCCTGGTCGCCGGAGCTTCCCGCGGTCTGGGGCTGCTGATGGCGACCGAGTTCGCCCGGCGGGGCTATGACCTGGCCCTGTGCGCCCGCAGCCAGGCCAGCCTGGATGAGGCCGCGGCGCACCTGGCGGGCGAGGTCCCCGGGACGCGCGTGCTGACCCAGCCCTGCGACGTCGCCGACCAGGACGCGGTGAGCGCCTTCGTCGAACGGACGTGGAGAGAGTTCGGCGCGATCGACGCCGCCGTCCACGTCGCTGGGATCATCCAGGTGGGGCCCTGGCAGGCGACCACCCACCAACACTTCGAGCAGGCCATCGACGTGATGCTGTGGGGTCCGATCAACCTGGCCCTGTCCGTGCTGCCGAAGATGGTCGAGCGGGGCTCGGGACGATTCGGCGTCGTCACCTCCATCGGTGGCAAGGTTTCACCGCCGCGCCTGCTGCCCTACAACGTCGCCAAGTTCGGTGCCGTTGGCCTGGTCGAGGGCCTGTCGGCCGAACTCGCGGGGACGGGCGTCACCGCCACCACGCTGGTGCCCGGCCTGATGCGAACCGGTTCCCACACCCAGGCCACCTTCTACGGCGATCCCGCCAAGCAGTACGCCTGGTTCGGGCCCTCCGCCTCGCTGCCGCTGCTCTCGATGGACGCCGAACGCGCCACCAGGAAGATGGTGGACGGGGTGGTGAGCGGACGTCCGGTGGTGCACATCTCTCCGCTGGCCCAGGTCGGCTCACGGGTGCACGGCATCGCGCCGTCGTTGACCGTGCGGGCGATGGGGTTGGCCAGTCGCCTGCTGCCCACCGGCGACGATCCCGAGGTGGTCCCCGGATCGGTCGCACGGGAGCGCCTCTCGTCCCCGCTGGTCGACCGGCTGACGGCTCTGGGCGACCGCGCCGCCCGCAAGAACAAGGAGGTCTGAGGGATGCGGCTGTGGAGCCTGCACCCACAACTGCTCGACCGGGCCGCGCTGGTGGCCGGCTGGCGTGAGGGCCTGTTGGCGCAGGCGGTGTTGCTGGAGCGGACGAAGGGCTACCGCAACCATCCCCAGCTGGACCGTTTCCGTGCGCACCCCCAGCCACCGCAGGCGGTCGCTGCCTGGTTGCTGGCCCTCGCCGACGAGGCCGACGCCCGGGGCTATCGCTTCGACCGCTCCCGGGTGTTCTCGGAGCCGATTATCGCCCCGGCCTTGGAGGTGACCACCGGGCAGCTGGAATTCGAGCTGGAGCACCTCCGCGCCAAGGTCATCGTCCGCCAGCCTGACTGGCGCACGAAGCTGCCCGAACGCGACGCGCGTCCACATCCCTTGTTCACCAGCGTTCCTGGCGGGGTCGAGGCCTGGGAAAGGGCCCGTTGACCGCTGACGCGCCGCAGTCCTAGCCTCGTGTCACACACCAGGAACTGTCGAGAGAGGCCGAATTCAATGAAGATTTCCGTGCCCACCGAGGTCAAGAACCGTGAATATCGCGTCGCCATCACGCCTGTCGGGGTGCACGAACTCGTCCAGCATGGCCACGAGGTCTTCGTCCAGGCCGGAGCCGGGGCCGGTTCGTCCATCACGGACGAGGAGTACGCCGCCCAGGGCGCGACCATCCTTCCCGACGCTGAGCAGACCTGGCAGGCCGGCGAGATGGTGATGAAGGTCAAGGAACCGGTGGAGGCCGAGTACGGGTTCCTGCGCGACGACCTGGTGTTGTTCACCTACCTGCACCTGGCCGCCGACCGGCCGCAGACCGACGCCCTGCTGGCAGCCGGCATCACGGCGATCGCCTACGAGACGGTGCAGTCGGCCAATGGTGCGCTGCCGCTGCTGTACCCGATGAGCGAGGTGGCTGGCTGTCTCGCGCCGCAGGTCGGGGCGGCGCAGCTGATGAAGGCGGCCGGCGGACGCGGAGTCCTGCTGGGCGGCGTAGGCGGCGTGCAACAGGCCAAGGTCGTCATCCTCGGAGCTGGCGTCGCGGGCCAGAATGCGGCCCAGATCTCGATGGGCATGGGGGCGGACGTGACGATGCTGGACGTCGACCTGGAGAAGCTCCGCCACGCCTACTGGCGTTACGGCAACAAGGTGCATGCCCTGGCCAGCTCGTCGCTGGCGGTGCACCAGCACGTCTGCGAGGCCGACCTGGTGATCGGCACGGTGCTGGTGCCGGGAGCGCGGGCCCCCAAACTGGTCACCAACGAGATGGTGGCCCAGATGAAGCCCGGTTCGGTGCTGGTGGACGTGGCGATCGACCAGGGCGGCTGCTTCGAGGACTCCCGTCCGACCACCCACGACGACCCGACCTTCGGCGTCCACCACTCGATCTTCTACTGCGTCGCGAACATGCCGGGCGCGGTGCCCAACACGTCCACCTGGGCGCTGACCAACTCGACGCTGCCCTACGCCGTCCAGCTCGCTGACAAGGGCTGGCAGCGGGCCTGCCGCGAGAATGTGGCGCTCGCCAAGGGCGTCAACACCACCGACGGGAAGCTCGCGACCCCCGGTGTCGCCGAGGCCTTCGACCTGCCGCTGAGCCAGCTGGAGGACGTCTTGGGCTGAGCCAGCGGCTGAAAACCGGACGGATTGGGCCATTTGCACGGTCCAATCGCCGAACAAGCGTGCTGGCGTCCGATTCCCAGCAGCACGGCCCGCCACCCGACCTGGAATGTCCATCCATCGACCGAAAGCGACCCCGCCCGTCCAGGCGCCAGGCGCCCGGGTTTGAATGGACCCATGGCTTCCACGCAGCAAGACCTCACCGCCGCCATCAACCTGCGCCTGGCCCTGATCGGCCAGCCGCTCGCCGCAGACGCGTCCGTTGAACAGGGTCAGCGATTGCTCGAGCCGATCATTTCGCGCCAGCGCGAGCTCTCCCGCCGCCTCGGTGAGCGCTTGTGCGCCGCCGACCAGCGCATCCAGGACTTCGTGGACGACTACCTCTCCGGCCTGGACGTGCAGCCGCAACTGCCGCGCCAGACGCTCGTCCTCGACACCCCCGGGATGGCCCGCGCGCTGTCTCTGCCACACGACGGGGACGAGTTCCACTCCGAGCTGCTGAGCTCCTACCGCGTCGCAAACGGCGTGCTGCACAACCCCGCGAACGACCGTCGCACCACCGCCGGCGTATTCCACGTCGTCGAGGGCGGGCTGCCGATCCCGGACGACAAACTGGCGGTCCCGCGCGGGGTCTTCGCCCGGCTGATGGAAGGCGCGATGAACCCGCCGCGTGAGGCGATGGTCGTCCCCTTCACCGCCAACCAGACCGAGCAGGCTGCCTGCTTCGTCTCGTTGCTGCTGCGCCCACTGGTCGTCCCCGCCGTGCCCGGGTTCACCGACGAACGGACCATGGAGGTCCGGTTCATCGTCCCCGGCGGTCTGGTCTCGAACCTCGACTTCGTCGAGGGCATCTTCGGCAACGGCGGCGACCCGCACCTGCCCGAGAACGACGCTTCGCTCGACCCGGAGGGCTGGACCGGAACCACCGGCGCCGTGATCTTGGCACCGCACCTGACCGCGATGACCAAGAAGGAACTCGGCCTCCCGCAGTTCGACCAGGCCACGGACCGGCAGAAGCGCGACGGCATGTGCTGGAGCTCCGAGGACGAGCGCTACAACGGCGGGCAAGCCTTCAAGGTCTGTGCACGCGACGAGCGCGGCGTCATCGTCACCCTCATCGCCGACAACTACTACGGCTACTGCAAGAAGGAGGTGAAGACCCAGATCTCCTACTCCGCTAACCTCTTCGGCCTGGCCGAGGAGGAGCACTCCGGCGGCGCGCTGGCCTTCCCCGCCTACAACCTCGGCGCCGAGTGGACCGACACCTACACCCCCGATGACTACACCGTCGCCGACGTGGTCGCCCGCGATCCGCAGCGCTTCAACCCCCAGCCCGAGGGCCACGCGCTCGACCTGGAGCAGCCGCACCTGGTCATCGTCCCGGGCAAGTCGTCCTACTCGATGCGCACACAGACGGTCAGCTGGGAGGCCCCGGACGGCACCCACCAGATCCCGCTGCGTGCCGGTCTCACCTACCTGGCGCCCAATGGCTACCGCGTCCACACCAAGCCCCGCGACGCCGACCCGACCCAGTGGCACCTGATCGGCACGTCGCCCAGCTCGACGCAGTGCCACAAGCCCGCGACGGTCTCCGGCGGCGGCAAGTCTGAGATCTCCAAGAGCCTGTTGGACGCCTTCGTCTTCGGCAATGCCTATGTGGCCGACTTCGACCATGACATGGACCAGGTCTCCGAACTGCTGGCCCGCGACTACTCCGACCGCTTCCGCGACCCGGCGCGCACCGACCACCGTCCGATCCTGTCCGCGGATCGTTCCCTGGGTTCGGTGATCAAGCTGCTGACAAGGCGGGACGACTACACCGACGCCTACAACGAGTGGCTCGGCGCCATCCCAGCGCACGTCAGCGAGCTGCTGTTCACCGTGAAGCGCTACTACCGGCCCGAGTGGGGCACCGACTGGCGATCCCACTTCTCGGTGGGCATCATAAACGGCCGCCAGGGCAATGCGCTGCGCCTGGACGGCGAGAAGATCGTGGTCAACATGCTGCGCGTCGGCTTCGACGATGACGGGTCGTGGCGCCTGTTCAGCCTGCGTCCGGACTTCTCTCCCGCCGCGAAGGTGCAGACCGAGGACGACATCACCGCCTCGGTCGTGGCCCCGCCCGCCGAGTACACGTCCGACCCGGTCTCGAAAAAGTACGTCAAGAACTGCGAGGCGCTGCTCTTCCAGCGTCCGGACGATGCGATCCACCGTGGCTACGACAAGCAGACCGAGAAGGACTTGGCGGGTTCGGACTCGTTCATCTCCAACTTCGAGCCGATCACCCGGGAGACGGCGCGCAAGCTGGTGGCCGATGCCCCGGCCATGAGCCGGTTCACCGAGCCGATGGCCACGTTGCTCCGGGACTTTGCTGCCACGACCCCCACCACCATCCCCGAGCCTGTCGAGGAACCTCTCGAGGGGTCCTACGTCGTCGTCTCGTCCGAACCCCGGATCGTCGCGGACGGCAAGAGGTCCAAGAACCCGCGCTACCTGCAGAAGCGTCCCGACCTGATGAACCCCGAAGCCACCGCGGCGGCCGACCTCGCCACGCACCTGCTCCGGAAGGTTCCCGTCGACGAGCCGCTGCGGATGCCCGTCGACGTGGTCGCTGCCGGGCGTCGCAACAACGCCGCCGAGGCCGGGGTGCCGCCGCTGTGCGCCTACAACCCTTTGCACTACATGGAACTGCCGGAGCTGTTCATGGAGTTCATCAGCTCCATGACCGGCAAGTCCCCGTCGACGACCGGTGCCGGCTCCGAGGGCGCCATGACCAAGGGTCCGTTCAACGCGCTGCCCGCGATCATCGACCTGAACGCGGCGCTGCTCAGCTATGCGCTCACCGAGACCGACGGCTGGCTCAGCTCGGCCGGCGTGATCGGGCCGAAGGTGCGGGTCGACCACGACATCTCGCTGCTGGTGCCCGAGCTCTTCAGCCGCATGTGGCCGGACGAGCGTCGCGCCGCCACGCTGGTCGAGGGCGGCTATCTGGAACGCCTGGCCGACTTCGAGCACCAGGGACGCACGGTGCGCGCCAGCCGGCTGGGCTACCGGATGAATGCGGCCTTCGCGACGACCTACTTCGGACGCATCTTCCTGCACCCCGACGTGGTGTTCACCGACGAGATGCTGCGCCCAGAGCTGCAGGGCCTGGACACCTTCGCGGAGAGCATCGACGTCATCGTCACCACCCACCAGCGCGTGGCGCAGGCCTACTTCGACGACCAGACGGTCGAGCTGGCCATCCCGCCGCTGCGGGCGCTGCTGGAGATCATGGCCAAGGGCGCCTCGGCCGAGGGCTGGACGCTGGAGACCCCGGAGTTCCGCGCGCTGTTCGACCGGCGCACGATCCTGGGCTCGGGCTGGTACGCGCAGCGGTTGACCGCGAAGCAGGGCGCCGAGGTGGCACACCTGCGCAAGGGCGTCGCCGACCTCGCCCCCTTCGTCAGCAAGGGCGGGAACCTCGCCCCGGTCGGACGCCTGGCCCTGGACGCGCGTCTGGACGCGCTGCAGCACCGCCTCGCGGTAGTCCAGTCGCCGGCCTGGCTGCGCTCCCTCGAGGGGACGCTGGGCCGTCAGGTCAACTTCGGCTGAGCCCGTTGGGGGCCGTAGTGGCGGCCCGCAACGGTGTTGTGGTTGCGAGTCTCGTAGCCACAGCCCGCCATGCCCGCGTCCGAAATTGTTCTAAGAGGATGCCCGTTGCAGGACCTTGACCGCCGGGCCTAGTTTGTTCGCATGACACCAGCAGCGCCTCGGGGGAGCAAGCGCCTCCGCACCCGCGTGGTCACGGCCGCACTCGTGGTGTTCGCGTCGCTGATCGCCGTCCCCGCGTTGACGGCTTCGTCGACGCCGATGGCCCCGATCATCCAGCAGCAGCCCTGACCCACCGTTGGGGGTGCGGGTCCATCGAAGGGCCTTGGCAACTCGCTCCACGAAGTCCCACGGGTGTCGCAGGTCCGCACGGGTGGCCCGGACGACGAGGTGACCCAGCCGCAGCAGGTGCTCCCACCGCTCGGCGTCGCCGGCTCAGCGTCCCGTGTGCCACTTGCGGATCAACTGGATCCGTTGGTCGACCTGGTCGGTCGACGCCTTGGCCAGCGGCGGCCCCCCAGCCTGGCGCCGCAGCTCCGCATGGACGTGAGAGTGTGGGATTCCCTTGTGCCGGGCGTACTGGCTGACCAGCGAGTTGAGCTCCTTGCGCTTGGTCTCCAGCGCCCGGTGCAGGCTCACCTCCGGCGGCACCTTCTCCTTCTTCTCGGTCCGCTGGCGCCGCTGCAGGTGGCGACGCTGACGTTCCCGCAAGAGGTCACCGACCTGGTCGGGTTCCAGCAGGCCGGGCAAGCCAAGGTAGTCCTGCTCCTCCTGGGAGGCGGGCTCTGCGGTCAGCCCGAACTGGTGCGAGTCGAACATGACGTGGTCCAACTGCGCCTGCGACTCCAGCGCCTCCCACTGGCCCAGCAGGTCGTCCGATGCCTTCTCGCCCTGGTTCGCGCGCTCGAGCAGGCCCTCCTCCTCGGCCCACAGCCCGTCCTCCTCGGTCTTCTTGCGCCCGAGGATGTGGTCGCGCTGGCGCTCCAGCAGCGAGGCATGGCTGAGGATCACCGGCACGGTTGGCAGGAAGACTGTCGCCAGTTCCCCTCGACGGCGGGTGCGGACGAAGCGTCCGACGGCCTGGGCAAAGAACAACGGCGTGGAGGTCGCGGTCGCGTACACCCCGACGGCCAGCCGCGGCACGTCGACGCCTTCGGACACCATCCGCACCGCGACCATCCACCGCGCATCGGACCCACTGAAGTCGTCGATCTTCGCACTGGACCCGGGGTCGTCAGAGAGCACCGTCGTCGGCTTCGTCCCGGTCAGGCCCTCTAGGATACGGGCATAGGCCCTCGCCATCGTCTGGTTGGTCGCGATGACCAGCCCCCCGGCGTCGGGGACGTGACGTCGCACCTCCGACAGGCGCGTGTCGGCTGCCCGTAGCACCGCCTGGATCCACTCGCCCTTCGGGTCGAGGGCGGTGCGCCAGGCGTGCGCGGTGAGGTCCTTGGTAAGCGCCTCACCGAGGTTGGCGCCCAGCTCGTCCCCGGCCTTGGTGCGCCAGCGCATCGGCCCGCCGTAGGCCATGAACAGCACCGGCCGGACGACGTGGTCGCGCAGGGCGTCGGCGTAGCCGTAGGTGTAGTCGGCGCGCGACTGCTTGACCCCCGGCATCACCTCGTCGTAGGTGACGAAGGGGATCGGATTCTCGTCGCTGCGGAAGGGGGTTCCGGTCAGGGCGAGCCGACGAGTGGCCGGCTCGAAGGCCTCCTTGATCGCATCACCCCAGCTCAGCGCGTCGCCGGCGTGGTGCACCTCGTCCAGGATGACGAGAGTCTTGCTGCCCTCGGTCCGGGCCCGGTAGTGGTGGACGCGGGCTGCGACGCCCGCATAGGTGACCGCCACCCCGTCGAACTCCCGGCTGCGTCCCTTGCGGCTCGACCCGCCAAGCCCCGGGTCCAGGTTGATGCCGACCTTGTGCGCGGCCTCGGCCCACTGCACCTTGAGGTGCTCGGTGGGCGCAACCACGATGACCCGCTGGATGATGCGCCGGTGCAGGAGTTCGGTGGCGACGCGCAGCGCGAAGGTGGTCTTGCCGGCGCCAGGGGTGGCGACCGCCAGGTAGTCACGCGGCTCGTCGGCGAGGTAGGCCGCCAGCGCTTCCGCCTGCCACGCGCGCAACCGGGATGCGGTGCCCCACGGCGCACGTCCCGGGAAGGCTGGGGAGAGGTTCTCGAAGGCAGAGCTGGTCATGGCTGGGCCACGTTACAACGTCGAGCTGGCAGCTCGATGAATGCCGACCAACGGGCCCCGCGCCCTCACCCGCGGGCAGTCGCCCACCAAGCTCTCCTTCGATCACAAGTACCTCACAACACTTTGCCAGCGAGGTTTCGAGCCACGACACATTGGGGTTCGTCAACATGAGGACGCCGGGGACGGGGGGACGGAGTGCAGCCCGCGAGGGATTGGAGCCACGACCACCACCGCTGGGGAAGCCCACACCCCAATGGGGATAGGACATTCGTCCCAGACACGTGTACCGTTGGGCTTGTCGGTCAGCCGGGTTGCTGCCATCAAGGCCCTCCATGGGGATGGAGGGTACCTTCCAGTCGGGGGACGGAAGGACTGAGAAGTCCACATGTCCTGATTGGAGAACTCCATGATTCTCGTCGCCGCTGCAGTTGTCATCCTCTGGATCGTCGCCGCGGTCGTGTGGGTCGCCGACGCCTCGACCGCGCGCCAGGCCATCGACTCGATCCTCTTGAACGACGGCTTCGATGCCGATGGCTACGACCGCCCGGAAGGTTCGAGCCGACGCGTTGAGGACGCCGTGAGCTCCCCCGACACCATCCCCGCCTGACCTGCCGCTGATGCGCCCTGTGCCAGGGCCCCGGAGCGCCTCCATGCCCGCCGCGGTCTTCGCGCCTTCGGGCCAGCACCACGACGGCTTCAGGCCAACACCAGAACGGTGAGCAGCAGAGGCAGCAGGCCGCTCGCCACCGCGAATCGCAGCGGCCACTGGTAGGCGACGGCGCCGAACTCACGCAGTTGCGCCGCGGCGCGGGACACGCCCACGGTTGGCGCGTCGACGAAGCCGAGGTCAAGACCTTGGGCCCGGGCCATCCACGAGGCCCGCAGGGTATGGAAGTCGCTGCTGACCACTACACCCCGGGCACCATCGCCCAGTTCTCCGCCGCCCGATCCCTGGCTGCCCAGCCGCTCGGACACCAACCTGGAGCTGAACTCCAAGTTCTGCCATGTGGTCGTTGAACGGTCCTCCAGCACCACGTCCGTCGCGGGCACCCCGCGCGCCATCGCATACCGCGCCATGGCCGCCGCCTCGCTGGCCTGCTCGTCCGACCCCTTGCCACCGCTCATCACCAGCAGCGGACGCCACCCCCCGTCGGCCGTCGACTGCGACCGGTGGATCGCGACCGCGGTGTCGATCCGCGAGGCCAGCACCGGCGGCACCCGGTCGCCCAACAATCCGGCACCCAGCACGATGACGTAGTCGACCGGGCCCGCGCCACCCGTCCCGTGCCGCAGCGACCACGCCTGCCAGCCGACAAACAGGGCGGACGTCCACCCCACCAGCAGGCAACAGAACAGGGACACAACTGCCAGCCACGAGTCCGGGCGCAGCCAGACGACGCCGACCCCGGCCATCAGCAAGGCCGGCAGGCCGAGACCAGCGCCGAGCAGCTGCCGCCCGGGGTAGCGGGGCCGGGACAACCAGTCGAGCCCCGCTCGCAGCAGCCAGCCGGCCGGCACCAGGCCGATCAGGGCGGCGGCCGTGACCAGGCCACGGGCCAGTTCGGGGTTCGTCACGCGTCCAGTCTCTCCTGTCACGGCAGCGGAACTCGCGGAAGCTAGGCTGCGGCCATGGGGGAGGAACTGCCGACGGTGGTGCACGAGATGTGCGCGTCCTTCACCCACGCGCTGAACCACACCGCCGAGGGCCTGCTGACCGGCTTCTACCTGCGCGGCTCCCTGGGCTGGGGGGAGTTCTTCCCTGGTTCGGACGTCGACTTCACCGCCGTTCTCGCCCAGCGACCCGGGCCCAGTGACCTGCGGGCCCTCGAGGCTGCACACACGCAGATCTGGTTCGAGTTCCCCCAGCACAACTTCGACGGCCACCACGTCGTGCTGGACGACCTGCAAGCCCCTCCGTCCCAGTGCCCGCCCGTCCCCTGCTCCCACAACGGACGCTTCGTGGCCGCCGCCGACCTGGACGTGAACCCGATCGCATGGCATGAGCTGGCCACCCGCGGCATCCGCATCACCGGACGGGAACCCGGCGTGCTGTCGATCCAGGACGATGCGGACGAGCTGTGGCAGTACACCCACGAGAACCTGGCGAGCTACTGGGGACGGACCGCCAAGGAGCTCAAGGTGGGCTGGATGGTCGCCGGACGGCGTGATGACGTGGTGGCCTGGTGCACGCTCGGCGTCGCACGGCTGCACCACCTGCTCAACACGGGTCACGCGACGTCCAAGTCGGGTGCCGGTCGTTACATCCTGGAGCAGCTGGACGAGCGCTGGCACCCATTGGCCGCCGACGCTCTGCGCGCGCGGGAGCACCCGGACGAGCCGACTGCATACCGGCACCTGAACCAGCGCGGCAAGGACCTGCGTGACTTCGTCACCTGGGTGGTCGAGGACGGCGCCTCGCTGCCACCTGTGCGGGCCTGAGCACGGTGGGGGGTGAGCACGGTGGAGGTGAGCACGGTGGAGGTGAGCACGGTGGAGGTCACGCCCGAACAGTTCGAAGCCCTCGTTGACAGGGCCTTGTCGTCGATCCCAGAGGAGTTGTTCCACCTGGTCGAAAACTGCATCGTCGTGGTCCAGGACCGCAATGAGGAGGAGCCCGACCTGCTGGGCCTGTACGAGGGCATCCCGATCACCGAGCGGGATTCGATGTACAGCGGCGTGCTTCCCGACCGGATCTTCGTCTACCGCCTGCCGACGCTGGAGATGTGCTCGGCGCTGGAGGAGGTGGTCGACGAGGTGCACGTCACGGTCGTCCACGAGATCGCCCACTACTTCGGCATCGACGATGACCGCCTGCACGAACTGGGCTACGAGTAGGAACTCGGCCCCGATACGCAGATGAGGAGCCCGGGAAGACCCGGGCCCCTCATCTGCGTTTGCAAGAACCGACGATCAGAACTGGTCGTCGGCGGCGTCCTTGGCCTCGTCGGCGAACTCGCTGGCCTTGTTGGCCACGTCATCGGCGGCGTTGGAGACCTTGGCGCCGGGGCTGCGCTGGCCTTCCAGCGCGTCGAGACCCTTCTGCACGATCTCCTTGACCTTCTCCACCTTGCCGTGGTGCTGGGCCGGGATCTTCTGGTCGATGGTCTTGGTGAGCTTGTCCACGGCCTCGTCGATCTTCTCGCGGTTCTTGTGGACGGCCTCGCCCGCCTTGGAGGCAGCCTCCGTGGCCTTCGCCTTCGCCTGGTCGGCGGCCTGCTTGGCCTTGTCGGTGGCCTCGCTGGCCTTCGCCTTCGCCTGGTCGGCGGTGCCCGCGGCGCGGGCCTTGGCCTGGTCGGCAGCGGCCTGCGCCTTCGCGCGGGCCTCATCCGCCTTCGCCTTCGCCTGGTCGGCAGCGGACTGGGCAGCAGCCTTGGCCTGATCGTTCGCGTCGAAGGACTCGGTCATGTTCATTCTCCTGCTTCTCGCGCTTGGCGTGCTGTCGGTCGACAGTGGCCTACACAACCAACGGTAGTGATCCTTGTTCGCTTCCACCACGGAGGCCGCGGACGCCGACAGCGAAATGCCGCGCCGTCCGATCGGTGGACGAGAGCATGTTGACTGACGCGATGGGCTTGAGCGTCGCCGGCATCCTGCTGGGCGCCATGGCGCTATTCCTGATCGGACGCAACTCCGACTTCCTGGCCAGCCAGTCCGTCTCGCCCGCCTTCCGGGCCCGCGACCTGGCCAAGCTGCTGGAGCACCCGGAGATCTCCCGGGTCACCTACCTGTTCTGCGAGTACGTGGGCGCCGACAAGGTCTACCTCGTCGCGGCCGTCGACCTGGCCGGGCCTCCAGCCTGACTTCTCGTTGACCGTTGCCGGTCGCGGCACGAAGTTGTCGGAGCCGAGAGTTAGCCTGAGCGCGTGAAGCCTCTCGCCTGGTTCCTGGCCCTGCTTGTGATGGGGTGCGCCACCGCGTCCTGCGCGAAGGTCTCCCCGGACGCGATGAACGTGCCGGCGACCGTCGCTGCGTCTGCCACTGCTGGCCAGGGCACCGATGACGGTTCCGGGTCGGCGACGGAGACGGCAGCCCCGACCCCGACGCCCACCCGGCAACTCGCGGTGGCGTTGTCGTCCCAGCACCCGATCACCGCCTTGCTGCCGACCGACTCGATCGACGTGACGGTCACCAACGGCCGCCTGGACGGCGTCACCGTCACCGGCCCGAATGGTGAGGTCGCCGGCACCCTCAACGGCAGCACGTGGCAGCCGAGCCGCAACCTGCTGCCCCAGACCGACTACACCGCGACCATCCAGGCCACCAACGACCAGGGCGTGGCGCAGGAGCTGACCAAGAAGTTCTCCACGCTGAAGACCAGCATCGCTGGCTATGACGTGCTCTACCAGGGCTTCACCACCGGCGTCGGCATGCCGGCGACCATCCAGTTCGTCAGCGCCGTGGAGACCAAGGCGATGCGCGCCGAGGTGGAGAAGCACGCCAAGGTCACCGTCGTCCCCGCGCAGGAGGGCTCCTGGGGCTGGCTCGACAACCGCCAACTGATGTGGCGGCCGAAGACCTACTGGAAGCCGGGGACGAAGATCACGGTGGCCACGGAGTTCGCGGGGCTGCAGACCGGCGCGAACAAGTGGCTTGGACGCGACGACACGGCGCAGCTGGCGATCGGTGACCAACGGATTCTCTACACCGACATCGCCGCGCACACCCTAAAGGTGACGCAGAACGGCAAGACCATCCGCACCTTCCCCGTGACCAACGGCAAGTCGGGCTTCACCACTCGCTCCGGCACCAAGGTGATCATCGAGCGGCTGAGCCAGGTCAAGATGAACTCCGAGACCGTAGCCATCCCCAAGGACTCCGCCGAGGCCTACAACCTGGACGTGAAGTGGGCGATGCGGGTGACCTGGACCGGTGAGTTCATCCACGCCGCCCCGTGGTCGGTGGGCAGCCAGGGCGTCGCGAACGTCTCCCACGGCTGCACCGGGATGAGCACCGCCAACGCCAAGTGGCTGTTCGACTTCGTCCGGGCCGGCGACCTGGACATCGTCACCGGTTCCTCGCGCATCATGCAGCCCACCGATGGCGTCGGGGTCTGGCAGTACAGCTACGCCGGCTGGAAGCAGCAGTCCGCGCTCAACTGAGTCATCGGACTTCGAAGGAGCCGTAGCCCTTCGCGGACACGTGGGTGGCGATGACCTCGTCCACCCCGGCCCAGCGGGGGCCTTGCTGGCACCAGTCGACCATTTGGTCGACCGGGTCCTCGTCCCCCTCGAACCAGGCTGCGACCGAACCGTCCGGCTGGTTGCGCACCCACCCGGTGACGCCCACCTGCTGCGCCTGTTGGGCCGTGCTCCACCGGAAGCCGACGCCCTGCACCCGTCCCGTGATGTGCACCTCGACCGCTGTCGTCATGACTGCATTCTGTCCGATGCCCTTGCCGGGCTGGCACTGGTTCGCCGCGCGAACGTTGCCCCAGCAGCAATTGCGCCGGTCGGATGAGAGCGTCGGCTTGCACAGGTGGCGCCTCTCGGCGCAAGGTGTCGGGGACGATTGACCGCTGGTCGACCACGATCGAAGGACCCTGCATGACGCGCCGTTCCCGGCTGGCCGCGCTGTTCGCGCTGGCACTGACCGCTCCGCTGTTGACCACCCCGGTGGGCGCAGCGCCCGCCGAGGCGGCCCCCGCCGACAAGACCGCGAAGAGCACCTGGATCGTGCGCTACAAGAATGGGTACAGCGCGCAGGGAGCTTCGGCGAAGGCAGAGCGGGCCGGGCTGAGCGTGCAGACGCGCCTGGAGAAGGTCTTCCCGGGTGCGGTGATGGAACTGACCGAGACCCAGCTGTCGCAGGTGCGCGCCGACTCCAGAGTGGCGGCCGTCTACGAGAACAAGCGGTACGTCTCCTCCGGCGCCCAGTCGAACCCCGGCTGGGCACTCGACCGGATCGACCAGAAGTGGGGCAAGGCGGGCTGGTTCACCAGCTACTACCAGGGCACCAATGTCCCGGTCTACGTGGTCGACTCCGGGGTCGACTCCTCACTCAAGGAGTTCGGTGGCCGCGTCAGCGCCGGTTACAGCGCGGTCGGCGGCAAAGCCACCACCGACGGGCTCTACCACGGGACGCATGTCGCGGGTCTGGTCGGCTCCGCCACCTTCGGCTCGGCCAAGCGTGCCCGCATCATCCCGGTGAAGGTGCTGGACGACTACGGCTACGGCACCTCGGCTGGCGTTCTGGCGGGTCTGGAGTGGGTGCTCAAGAACCACGTCGACGGCACCGCCGCGGTCACCAACATGAGCCTCGGGACGAATGTCGCCGACGGCATCGACCCCGCCGTGGACGAAGCCGTCAGCCGGATGATCGCCGAGGGCATCACCGTCGTCGCCGCCGCGGGCAACGAGAACGCGGACGCCTGCAAGATCTCCCCGGCGCACCTACCCGCCGTGATCACGGTCGGCGCGATCGGGGACTCCACCACCTCGGTCAACAAGCGCTGGGTCGACACCTCGTCCGAGGGCAGCAACTGGGGCACCTGCCTCGACCTCTTCGCACCCGGCAAGAACGTCCCCTCCACCGTGCCCGCCTCAACCGGCCACCGCTATGCCCTGATGACCGGCACGTCCATGGCGTCGCCCGTCACGGCTGGCGTGGTCGCCCAGATCCTGCAGGCCCGTCCTTCCTGGACCCCGGCGCAGGTCAGCGCCCAACTGATGGCCCAGACGTGGAAGAGCACTGCCACCGACCCGCGTGTCTCCAACCGCGGCACGGGTTCACCAAATGTCGTCCTCAGCTCGATGTCGACCGTGACACCCGGCGTGCTGGAGCGTGCAGGCACCCCTGGCGTGACCGGCACCCCGCGCGTCGGACGCGTTCTCACCGGTTCGACCGGCACCTGGGGCGTCGGCCCGGTCGTCGTCACGCGCCAGTGGGAGCGGGTCAACATCTGGGGCACGGCGACCCCGATCAAGGGCGCAACGGGCTCGACCTACACCCTCACCCGTACCGACAAGTACTTTCGCATCCGGCTGCGGGTCACCGCGTCCAAGCCCCTGTACCGCACGACCAGCGTCGTCTCGGCCCAGACCGCCCAGGTGCGCTGACCCACAGTGGGCCGGGGATCCGATGCCGGCGTGCACCTACGCTTTGCCGGTGACGTCCATCACATCCACACGCAATTTGAGCGCGGCTGTTTGGGCGGTAGTGTGAGCGCAACCGCGACGCGACGACGCATGCGACGCCGCTCGTGCGAGCCCTGCAAACCCTGATTGGTCGGAGATTGGACTCCGGTTCAAGGAGGAACTATGAGTGAGAACGCGACTTTCACGGTTGGCGACAAGGAGGTCGACCTCCCCTTTGTGCCGGCCTCCATCGGCAACAACGGATACGACATCACCAAGCTGCTGGCCAGCACCGGCGACACCACCTACGACCAGGGCTTCTCGAGCACGGCGTCGTGCAAGTCTGCCATCACCTTCATCGATGGCGACAATGGAATCCTGCGCTACCGCGGCTACCCGATCGAACAGCTGGCGGAGCGGTCCACCTTCCTCGAGTGCGCCTACCTGGTGATCTACGGCGAGCTGCCCACCGCAGAGCAGCTCGAGACCTTCACCGACCGCATCACCAAGTCCACACTGCTGGACGAGCGGATGCGCGACCTCTTCCGCTGCTTCCCCCGTCGTTCGCACCCGATGCCCGTGCTGGCCGCCGGCATCATGGCGCTGTCGACCTTCAACACCGACTCCATCGGCCTGGACGACGAGTCCGTCGAGCGCGCCACCGAGCGCCTGCTGGCCAAGGTGCCCACACTGGCTGCCTACTCATACAAGAACTCGGTCGGACAACCGACGCTGTACCCAGACAACTCGCTGAGCTACATCGAGAACTTCGAGCGGATGAGCTTTGGCTATCCGACCGAGTCCTACCAGTTCAACGAGGCAATCACCCGCGCCCTCGAGGTGCTGCTGATCCTGCACGTCGACCACGAGCAGAACTGCTCGACCTCGACGGTGCGTTTGGTCGGCTCCTCGCAGGCGAACATCTATGCCTCGGTCGCCTCCGGCGTGAACGCCCTGTCCGGCCCGTTGCACGGCGGCGCCAACCAGGAGGTCCTGGAGATGCTCCAGGCCATCAAGGACTCGGGCATGACCGTCGCCGAGTACGTCCAGCAGGTCAAGGACAAGAAGGCCGGCATCCGCCTGATGGGCTTCGGCCACCGCATCTACAAGAACTACGACCCCCGCGCGGCCATCATCAAGAAGCACGCCGACGAGGTCCTGAAGCTTAAGGAGGGCCGCACCGACCTGCTCGACATCGCGCAGGAGCTGGAGCAAACCGCCCTCAGCGACCCCTACTTCCAGGAGCGCAAGCTCTACCCGAACGTCGACTTCTACTCGGGCCTGATCTACGAGGCGATGGGCTTCCCGGTGAACATGTTCACCGTCCTGTTCGCCATCGGCCGTCTGCCCGGCTGGATCGCGCAATGGCGCGAACAGAACTCCGAGGTCGGCACCAAGATCGGCCGTCCGCGCCAGATCTACATCGGCGAGGTCGAGCGCGACTACGTCGCGATGGAGAACCGCTGAACTCCACCCGATCCGTCGGTCGGGTTGGCACATGAAGCAAAGGGCCGGGGCCCCACCGTTCGTCGGTGGAGCCCCGGCCTCATCCTGTGGCGCGTCACAGCGCCGGACGAGACGGACGGCTCACCGGTTATGCCTGAGGCTGACAACCCTGACAGCGGTCATGGGAACGTGGGAACAATTGCTCCATGACTGATTTCACCGATGCTGAGAAGGACCAGATCCGCGGCGGCGTGATGGGCGCGATTGCCCTCGTCTCCCAGGCCGACCCTGGCTTCTTCGACATCTTCAAGGAATCGAAGGCCGCCTCGCAGGCCCTCGCCAGCGCGCCGGAAGGCGTCAAGGACCTGATGAGGGGTGGGCTCGTGATGCCGCCGCAGGCGTCCAGCAAGGACGACCTGAAGCAGAAGATGCTCGCCGACCTCGCCACGGCCGTCCAGGTTGCCGGCAAGAACCCCCACGCCCAGGCCGCGATCAAGAGCTACGTGATGGCCGCCTGCCAGCAGGTCGCCGCCGCCTCGAAGGGTGTCTCTGCCGAGGAAGAGGCCATGATCACCGAGATCGAGGGCGTGCTCGGTGGGGCTGGCACCGCGCAGGTGCCCGCTGGCCAGACGGCCGCGCAGCCTCAGGCCCAGCAGGTTCAGGCCGACCAGGCCGACCACTCGCAGGCCCCCGACCAGGGGCTGCAGTTCCCCAAGTGATCCACCGCTGATCCCGATTCCAAGCCCAGGCAGCACGAAGGCCCGTCTCCCCCACTTGGAGACGGGCCTTCGTCATGTCCCCCGGCCCACTTCCGGGGGACACCGGGTGCGACTCCGCAAGGAGGCCGCAACCTCAGGTGCTTGCTTCGGCAAGTGTCCGCATGGCTACATGGCGAACGACTCCCGGTGCACCTGGGATGGGTGGACCCCATAGGCCTCGGCCTCGGCCACGAGGGCCTTCGACCAGGCATCGGGTCCACAGACATAGACGTCCGCGTCGGCGATCCAGGGCGCCAATTGGACGAGCTTGAGATTGGGGTGATCGCTGGTCGTCCAGGCACCATCCCCAAAGCGGTTGCCAACCAGGGTGACGAGTTGGACGCCGCGCTCCCTACAGATCGCCCGGAACTCGTCCAGGTGGTACAGCTCCTCGGCGTGGCTGGCACGGAGCAGCACCAGCGAGCGTCCCGGGATGGTCTGGGTCGCCTCTACGACGGCGCGGATCGGCGCGATGCCCACTCCCGAACCAGCCAGCACGATCGCCTCCTGGGTGCGGGCCGCATCGGTGAAGACCCCATAGGGACCCTCGAAGCTGACCCGAGTGCCGGGCTTCACCTGCATGATCTTGGCAGTGCCGGCACCGGCATTGCGGACGGTGATCCGCAGCGAGGTGCCATTCGGGGCGGCGCTAATCGAGAAGGGGTGCTGCTCGAGCGCGAGACCGGGGGTCCAGAAGCGCCAGTTGAAGAACTGCCCGGCGGCGACGTCGAGGGTGCCGAGGTACTGCCCGGCCATGGTGATCGTCACCACGTCGTGCGACTCCTGGCGGACCTCGCTGACGACCAGCGAGTGCCGCAGCGAACGCGTCATCGGGACGATGACCCGGTAGACCAGCAGGGCGGAACCGGTGACGGCGTAGAGACCGATCCAGTAGGCCTTGGCCCAAGGGGCATCGAAGAGCTTGTCCATCGTGAACTGGTGCGGGATCGACAAGCCGATCGCCACATAGGTGCTCAGGTGGATTGCGTGCCACAGCTGGTGCGGGAGGTGCTTCTTGACGCTCAGCAGCGCGGACGTCAGGCCGACCAGAACCAGCAGGCCGAAGCTGACCACGGCCAGCGCATAGTCGGGCCAGGTCCACAGCCGGGTGAACTCGGTGATGACGCCGACCTGCTGGCTCATCGCATAGCTGAGAGTGGTCAGGACGCCGTGCGCGAGCACCGCGCCCACCGCCCAGACACCGAGCCCACCGTGTTTGGCGATGGCCCGGTCGTGGCCCATGGCGCGGTCGATGAAGGGAATGCGGGCCGCCAGCAGCACCATCAGGCACAGTAGGTCGGCCGAGACCAGGCCGAGCAGGATGCCGACGCTCTTCAAGGCGTCCTTCAGGGAGCCCCAACCGGTCAGCCCACGGTCGGCGAAGTAGAGCAGCCCCAGCATGACGACGGACGCGATGGCAACGGCCTCGATGACGTGATTGCGGATGGCCTGCTCGGTTCGCCGGGACCGGTAGGGGTCGCGGGGAGCGCCGCCCGAGCGCTGCTCCACGGCGCGCTCTCGCAAGGGGACCGTGGTGGTCCCCATTGCATTCCTGGCCAACAGCTCGGTGCTCATGTCATGGAGATTCGCGTCCGAGGCTGTGTCATACCTGTGCACGCGCTGTCGTCAGGCAACGAGTGCTCGTCCACTTTGGACACAGGGCTGTAAAAGGTACTTGACGTAAAGCAAGCTATACGTAAAGCTTGCTTTACTAACCATTGACGCCATGGAGATCTCATGATCAACACCCAGAAGTCGACCTTCGGACGCACCCGCTCCGGCCGCTCACCGTGGCCCGGCGCACTACTGATCGGTGTGGCCCTGACCGGTGTTGTTGCGGGCATCGCCGCCCTCACAAACGACGGAGAACGCTCTTGGCTGTTGCCGCTGCTGCTCACCGCCTCCTGCCTCCCGGTGCTGACCATGCTCGGCTGGTCACTCCTGGTTGACCGCAACTCCCTGAAGGGAAGCATCGCGAACCCCGATGAGTCGATCGAGAGCACCTGGTACGACGCCGCCACCCGGGGCTGCTTCCACGACATCTTGATCGTGGCGGGCCTCACCCTGACCGCGGTCTCCATCGTCCCGGCCCTCAACGGGCTCAGCGCGCAGGCAGCCCTCAGCGCCCTGATCCTGTTCATAGCCGCGGATGTGGTCGTGCGCTACGTCATCGCCAAGCGTCGGGACGCCTGATGGAGAACCGTCTGCCCGACCTGCGCGCGGAGCGGTCCTGGAGCCAGCAGCGCCTGGCGGACCTGCTGGGGGTCTCCCGCCAGACCGTGATCTCCCTCGAAAGGGGGCGCTTCGACCCCTCGCTTCCGCTGGCCTTCAACATCGCGACGCTGTTCGGGTGCCGCATCGAGGACGTCTTCACACCGGCTGCATGGGCGCCGGTCGAGATCCCCGAGTGACTGGTTAAGCCTTGTTCCGCTGGCGGTGGCAGGGTTCACCCAGAGCCGCAGGACAGCACGAGGGCCCCGGACTCATCGTCCGAGGCCCTCGATTGGTGGCGGCAGGCGCAGCTCAGATCACTTGTCGATCTCCCCCGTGGTGTCACCGGCAGAGTCGACGTCGCCCATGCCTGGGGCGTCGATCTCGGTCTGGCGCGAGGGGGTCTGCTTGGGCTCCATGCCCGGGCGGGGCTGGATGTTCAGCGCGATCGGCTTGTTGACGTCGGTGAAGAAGTCGTTGCCCTTGTCGTCCACGACGATGAAGGCCGGGAAGTCCTCGACCTCGATCTTCCAGACCGCCTCCATCCCGAGCTCGGGGTACTCCAGCACCTCGACCTTCTTGATGCAGTCCTGCGCCAGGCGAGCAGCAGGGCCGCCGATCGAGCCCAGATAGAAGCCGCCGTGCTTGGCGCACGCGTCGGTCACCTGCTGGGAGCGGTTGCCCTTGGCCAGCATCACCTTCGAGCCACCAGCCGCCTGGAATTGGTCGACGTAGGAGTCCATCCGGCCAGCCGTGGTGGGTCCGAAGGAGCCGGAGGCCATGCCCTCGGGCGTCTTGGCGGGGCCGGCGTAGTAGACCGGGTGATCCTTGAGGTACTGCGGCATCTGTTCGCCGGCGTCCAGGCGCTCCCGGATCTTGGCGTGGGCGATGTCGCGAGCCACGACGAGCGTCCCGGACAGCGACAGGCGCGTCTTGACCGGGTGCTTGCTCAGTTCGGCGAGCACCTCGTCCATCGGCTTGGTCAAGTCGATCTTGACTGCGGCGCCCTTGCCGGTGCCGGAGATGCCGTGCGAGTCGGCGTCCAGGTCCTCGTCGACGTGCTCGGGCATGTACTGTGCGGGCTCGAATTCCAGCTGCTCGATGAAGACGCCCTCGGGGGTGATCTTCGCCTTGCACTGGCGGTCGGCCGAGCAGCTGACGGCCATCGCGACGGGCAGCGAGGCACCGTGACGGGGGAGCCGGACGACGCGGACATCGTGGCAGAAGTACTTGCCGCCGAACTGGGCACCGATGCCGAGCTTGCGGGTGAGCTCCAGCACCTGCTCCTCGAGTTCGTGGTCGCGGAAGCCGTGCCCGGTGATGTCACCGTGGTCTGGCAGGGTGTCGAGGTATTTGGCGGACGCGTACTTGGCCGTCTTCAGCGCCCATTCGGCCGAGGTGCCGCCGATGACGATGGCCAAGTGGTACGGCGGGCAGGCAGCCGTTCCGAGCGAGCGGATCTTCTCCTCGAGGAACTTCATCATCGAGTCGGGGTTCAGGATCGCCTTGGTCTCCTGGTACAGGTAGCTCTTGTTCGCCGAACCACCGCCCTTGGCCATGAACAGGAAGCCGTACTCGTCCTCGTGGCCGGGATGGGTCTCGGCCTCGATGTCGATCTGCGCCGGCAGGTTCGAGCCGGTGTTTTTCTCCTCCCACATCGTGATGGGGGCGTTCTGCGAGTAGCGCAGGTTGAGCTTGGTGTAGGCGTTGTAGATGCCCAGGCTCAGCGCCTTGCCGTCCGGGCCCTCGGTCAGGACGTGCTGGCCGCGGTGGCCCGACACGATCGCGGTGCCAGTGTCCTGGCACATCGGCAGCACGCCGCCGGCGGCGATGTTGGCATTCTTCAGCAGGTCGAGCGCGACGAACTTGTCGTTGGCGCTGGCCTCCGGGTCGTCCATGATCTTGCGCAGCTGGGACAGGTGCCCCGGGCGCAGGTAGTGGGCGATGTCGTGCATGGCCGTCTCGGCGAGCAGCGTCAGCGCCTCGGGGGCCACCTTGAGGAACTTGCGTCCCTCCGGGCCCTCCAGCACCTCCACGCCGTCGGTCGTCAGCAGGCGATAAGGGGTCTCGTCCTTGCCGAGCGGCAGCATGTCCTCGTAGGCGAACTCAGCCATTTCAACTCCTTGGTGGCGGCCGGCTCCCGTGCCGGACGGCCTGTATTGGGCTCTGGCCAGAAGTCTTTCACGGCCACCATCCGCGCACGCGCGCGGGTCAGCTCCAGCGCCAGCTCAACTGCAGGGTGGAGAACAGCCCGCTGGTCCATTCATGCTGGGAGGTCGACTCCGGCGGGACGATGATCCCCAGCACCTGGCCTGTGACGAGATCGCGTGAGCACAGGGCCGTCCAGTTGTCGCCGGTGAGGCGGACGGCATCGCGTCCACCGAGCTTGGTCTGGCTGACCACGGGATCGTCGGTGGCCGCGACGACCGTCGAGGAAGCAAGGTCTCGGCAGTCCTGCGTCAGGTCGGCGCTGTCGAAGCCGTAGGTGAACACGACCTGCTCCCCCAGCGCGTTCTCCAGGGCCAGGTGACCCTCCGGCGACGAGGTGACGGACCAGCCCTGCGGCACCGAGGCCTGCCAACCGATGTCGGCGAGCTGGTCGAGAGCCTCGTCCGGGTATTGCTGCTGGGGGTAGTCGACGGAGGTCTCCACCCCAACGGGGACGTCGCTGGAGCGGATGCCCGAGTTCACGACCGCGCCGATCACCGCGGCGAAGAGGATGGCGGCCGCAGCCACCGCCACGATCATCAGGAAGGGTGCCGACGAGCCGGACGAGGTCTGCACCGGACCACTCGGGAAATTTGCGAAGGGCTGGCGGCCGGATTCCACCCTCGCCGCTGCAGGTATCGGGAACTCGGGAGCCGGCTCAGCCGGAGCTCCGACCGGCTGGGGGGCCTGGGCCACCGCCGGGTTCGGGATTGCTTCCGAGCGATTGGGTTGCGTGACACCAGCGGTTGCTTCCCTGTCAACTTCCGGAACGTCCACCGCCGGCAGCGCCAGGGCCCCGTCCGCCTGCGCAGACGTGTAGTCGGGCAGCCCGAAGTTGGGCCCCTTCCATTCACCGTCGCCCATGTCTCCCCTTGTCCAGCGTGGATTCCCGCTCCTCCAGTGTCGCATGGACGCGGCTCGCCCGCGTCTGGTCACGCGTCGATCGTCCGTTGTCCAGCCCGGCTTCCACTTGCGTCCATCCTGTGTGCCAGCTGACCTTTGTCGGGAAATCGGTCCGGGGCTCTATGTATCGTTGTGGACGGTCCACCGGGGTCTGCCGGTGGCAGTTTCGGGGGAAACGACATGCCAACGAACCTGTTGTGCCCTGCGCCCGCACGGCAGTGGCGCCAGGCGATGATCGACGGTGTGCGCTTCGACGCCGTCACCGTTGTGGACGTCCTGGACCACGTGACGATGTCCATCCAGACCGATGCCCCGGGCGGGCTCATCCTCACCGTCAACACCGACATCATGCGGCAACTGCCCGCCAACCCGGATGTGCTCGAGGGCTCCGCCCTGGTGATCGCCGACGGCATGCCGCTCGTGTGGGCCAGCCGGATGCTGGGCGATCCGCTCCCGGCCCGGGTCACCGGTGCCGAACTGGTTCCCGACCTCAGCGCCCGCGCCGCGGACGAGGGCCTCAAGGTCTTCTTCTTCGGCGCCGCTCCCGGCGTCGCCAAGCGCGCGTCCAAGCAGCTGCGCAAGCAGGACCCACGCCTGCAGGTGGTGGGCTCCTACAGCCCCGAGATGGGCTTCGACAAGACCGAGGCCGGTGCCGCCGAGGCCGTCCGTCTCGTGGCCGAGGCCCGTCCCGACATCGTCTTCGTGGCGCTGGGCTTCCCGCGTCAGGAGCGCCTCGCCCTGCAGATGCTCGAGGCCCTGCCAAAGGCGTGGTTCATCGGTTGCGGCGGGGCGCTGGACATGGCCGCGGGTGACATCCCGCGGGCCCACGACCTGTGGCAGAAGCTGGGCGCAGAATGGCTGCACCGGCTGCTGCAGGAGCCCAGCCGGATGGCTGGCCGTTACCTACGCCACGGCGTTCCCTACACCATCGGCCTCTTGGGCCGTTCGATGGCCTCGCGGCTGCGCCGCCTCGCCTGACCGCTCGTCCGACCACCACAGGAAGCACCGATGACCAACGACCTGAACCCTTCGGCCCCCTCGCGCGCAGAGGTGGAGCCCGTGGCTGCCGCCGTGAGCCGTCCGCTGCAGTCGCTACGCAAGCACTGGCTGCCGGCCCTGCTCATCGTGGGTCTGGGCACCGGGACCGGTGTCGGGCTGGGCGCCACGCGGCCCGTGACCTACACCGCCGAAGCCCGGGTGGCCGTCGGGGCGGGTGATCTGAGCACCGGCGCCATCGCTGGCTTTCCCCTCGCCGCGAAGGACCTAGCGTCCAACTACGCGCGCTGGATCAACGACCAGGGCCTGCGCAATGACCAGGCCGAGGGCGTCACCATGGCCGCCTCGCCGATCCCGGAGTCCAGCATCATCCGGGTCGAGGGCACCGGCACCAACCTGGCTGCCGTCACCAAGGCCACCGAGGCCACCGCGGACGAGCTGGTCAAGGCCGCGAACGGCGACGGAACCAACCTGGACCCCAAGGTCACCTTCACTGCCTACACCAAGGCCAGCAACGAGTGGGCAGCCGCCAAGAGCGCGCTGACCACCGCCCAGGCCCAGCTCGACAAGCTGCTCGCCACGCCCAATGGTGCAACCACCGGCACCGTCGGCACGACCGCACAGATCACCACCGCCCGGGAAGCCGTCACCAAGGCGATGGCCCTGGAGACGCAGAAGCTGCAATACATGAACGCGCTGGGCGCCAAGTACCAAAACCAGCTCGTCAACGCCTCCCAGGCGGCTGATCTGGTCGTCGTCCGCAAGGCCGAGGAGTCGTCCAACGACCGGATGTCGCTGATCCAGCGCTACGGCCTGCTCGGCATGATGGTCGGATCCGCCTTGGCCCTGCTGGCCGCGGTCGCGCTCGACCGTCGTGAGCGTCGTTGACCGTGTCGACGATCGCGCACCGGGCAGCCAATGCCCCGGCCATCGCCCCCTCGCTGCGTGCGCCTGACCCGGCGCTCGGCGAGGACAGCGCCGACCGCGCGATCCCGCTCTATGTCTGGACCTTTCTGGCGGCGCTGTTCTTCAACATGTTCAGCGGCAATGCCTGGCTGCTGCACCTGCCGATGTCGCTGGACCGACCGCTCTTCCTGGGCACGCTGGTTCTGCTCCTGCTCGACCCCTACCGCGAGCGCTGGCGCTGGCGTTGGGTGTATCTGGCTGGCTTCCTGACCGTCCTGGTCACGTGTTGGTCCTGGTGGAGCACTGGCGCGATCGGCGACACGTACAAGGCGTACATGCTGATCGACCGCATCATCATGCCGCTGGTGATGTTCGCCACCGGCCCGATGGTCTTCTCCACCCGCACCCGGCGACTCCTGCTGCTGAAGTTCTTCGGCGTGCTGACGGTCTACTGGGGCATCACGGCCATCGGGGAGATCGCACACCTGCCGATCGTCTTTCCGAGCTTCATCGCCAACCCGGACGTCGGCATCGGCTACGGCCGTGCTCGCGGCCCCTTCCTGGCCTCCGAACCAATGGGCATGGCCTGCGCGCTGGGTTTCTTCATGGGTGGCCTCCTGGCCTCCCAGACGAAGGGACGCTGGCGGAGGCTGGGCTACTGGGCGATGGGTCTGGGCTTCATCGGGGACGCACTCGCGATGACCCGCACGCTGTGGATCGCGCTGCTCGCGGGCGCCCTGGTGATCGGCGTCCTGGTGCCGCAGCTGCGCCGCCGGATGCCCGTGATCATCGGCGCCTCGGTGACCGGCGCCGCCCTGGCCCTGGCGGCCATTCCCGGTCTGCTGCCGATGCTGGTGGAGCGGCTCACCACCTCGCGCTCGATCTACGACCGGGTGCTCACCAACGAGGCCGCCCTCAAGATCATCTCCGTCGAGCCCTTCACCGGCGTCGGCTGGGGCAATTTCGTCGGCGTGAACGTCGACTGGGTGCGACAGGGCGACACCATCCCGCTGACGACGGTCACCATCGAGGTGCACAACGTCTTCCTCAGCCGTGCTGCCGAGACTGGCATCCAGGGCGCGCTGCTGTGGGGTCTGAGCGTGCTGCTCGGCCCGGTGGCCGGGCTGCTGAGCCGCTCGCCCAATGCCGAGGCCCGGGCCTGGAAGCTCGTCTCCATCGGTGCGCTGTTCGTTTGGCTGTTGCCGACGATCGGCAGCCCGAACCCCTACCCTTTCCCGAACAACATGATCTGGCTGGTTTGTGGCATCGCGTCACGACACCTGTTGATCGCCCCCGCCGTGCGCGTCCCTGAGACGGACCCGCTCGTCCCCGAGCCGGAGCCATCGCGGCTCGAGACCCAGGAGGCCCAATGATCGTCAAGGACATCGCCCGATCGCTGCTGGAGGGCCCCGTCGCGCTGGAACGCCTGCGTCGCACCAATCGCCGGGCGATGGTCGGCAGCGGCGTCCACTTCGCCGGGGACGCATCGCGAGTGCACCTGGCCGACGGAGTTGCCATCTTCGGTCCGTCGGTGCTGGCCGTGACCGACGGCGGCGGCCTCACCGGCTCGCGACTGGAGATCGGCGCGCGCACCTACATCGGTGAGTTCAACAACATCCGCACCGCCGGCGCGCCGATCGTCATCGGCGCTGACTGCCTGATCAGCCAGCACATCACGATCGTCGGCTCCAACCACGGCACGCTCGCCGAGCGCACCATCGTCTCCCAGCCCTGGGACGGCGACGGCGTCGTGATCGGGGACGACGTGTGGATCGGTGCTGGCGCGGTGATCCTGCCCGGGGCCCGGATCGGCAACGGCGCGGTCATCGCCGCCAATGCTGTCGTCCGCGGCGGGGTGGCAGCCAACGCCATCGTCGGCGGCGTCCCCGCCCGCGTCCTCGGTGAACGCTCCGGTTCAGAATCCTGACCACCACTTCTCGGCCCACACCCTCAGTCCTGCAGTCACCGCAGTCCGGAAGGAACAACATCATGGAACTCGGCAAGCGCTACTGGACGAGCCGCTTCTCGGACTGGGCGGCACCGTTGCCCGCCGGCCCCGGCTACACCCCGCTGGTTCCGGTGCCCGGTGACCTGCCCGTCTTCCTGGAGGTCGCGCTGGCCGTCACCGGCCAGCAGAAGGCCGAGCACCGGCTGGAGACGCTGGTGATCCCCGACGTCATGACGCCGCAGGTGAAGAACATCGTCGAGCGCAACCGCGCCAACTGGCAGGGCAAGCTGACGCTGCTGCCGCTGCCCCAGCCCGAGCGCACCTTGCTGCCGCGGATGAAGAACCCCTCGCGCAACCACGCCGTGCAGGTCATCACCGGCATCGAGCACTCGCGCAGCACCCACGTGCTGCTGCACGACGCCGACCTCTTCCTGCTCGACAAGGACGCCCTCGACCAGCGCTACCAGCAAGCCGTCGAGCGTGACCTGGACGCGCTGGGCATCTCGCCCGTGTGGGACCCCTGGTACAACGAGAAGGGTCTCACCCACTTGGCCGCGACCTGGGAGCTGATGGCCAGCCGCGACTGGCTTCGCGCCTTCCCGCCACACATGCACATGGGCCATACCGCCGAGATGTACGGCGAGGACCACGTCTTCGACACCACCCTGCGCGCGCAGGCGCTCGGCAATCCGGCCCGTATCGCGCAGGACAACCTGAGCGACGAGATCGTCCACTTCAACTATGTGATCTCGACCTACCGCCACTTCCAGCGCTCCAGCGGCCCGTTCACCGACGACCGCTACCGCCTGATCCTGGTCCGGCTGCTGATCGACCTGTTCGCGCAGGAGCCCTTCGACTACGTCGTCCCGACGCTGGCCGAGCTGGCGAACGGTCTGGACGACCCGACGGCGCGCGTGGTCTACCCCTCCGGCGAGAAGGCTGCGGCCGACTACGCGTCCTTCCGCTCGCAGATCCAGCGCACCTTCCACGGCGAGTGGTGTGAGGCGGAGCGCGGCGACCGTGCCGAGGCCCAACTCGCCCCCTTCGACGCGCACTACGGCCACACCGGCAGCGACCGATGACATCCGACGTGTCAGCCGGCGCGGTGGTGCCGGCCAGCATCGTCATCCCGGCACACAACGAGGGCTCGGTCATCGACCGCTGCCTCGAGTCGCTGGCGCAGGACCCGACGGGCTGGCTCTGCGAGGTCGTCGTGGCAGCGAATGGCTGTTCCGACGACACCGCGGCCCGCGCTCGCGCCTTCGAGGGACGGTTCGCGCGGCTCGTCGTGCTCGACCTGCCCACCCCCGGCAAGGCCGGCGCGCTCAACGCGGGTGACGAGGCGGCCACCGCGCTGCCCCGCATCTACCTGGACGCCGACATCGAGCTCGGCCCCGGCGCCCTGACCGCACTGGTCAGGGGGCTGACCACCAACGAGGCCGTGGTCGCCAGCCCGCACATCCACTTCGACCTGACCGGGTCAGACCTGGTGGTGCGCCAGTTCTACAGGATGTTCGCCGCGCTGCCCTATGTGCGTGACGGGCTGGTGGGGCTGGGCGTCTACGGCCTGTCGCCATCGGGGCGAGCGCGTTACGACAGGTTCCCAAAACTCACCGCGGACGACCTCTACGTGCAGCGCATCTTCCGTGACAGCGAGCGCCGCAACACCGAGGGCACCTTCACGGTGCAGGTGCCGCGGACCGCCAAGTCCCTGGTCACGGTGCGCACGCGCGTCGCGCGCGGCAATGCGGAGCTGGCCGACGCCGGCGAGGCACTGTCGCAGGACACCCTGGACGCCTCGTCCAGCACCACCGGCACCACCCGGGCCATGCTGGACGCGGTGCGCCGCAACCCGAAGCTGCTGCCGGCCGCCGTCGCCTACGCCGGCGTCACCGCCATTGCTCGTCGCCGTGCTGCCAAGGCGGGCGCCGACACGGCATGGGAGCGCGACGACTCCACCCGCAGCACCAGTCAAGGAGAAGCATGACCACCCGCGTGGCCTACCTGGTCAGCCAGTACCCGGCCGTTTCGCACGTCTTCATCGAGCGTGAGGTGCTGGGGCTGCGCGCTCGGGGCGTGGAGGTACACACCTTCAGCGTCCGCAATCCCGACCCGAAGACCCTGCACAGCCAGGTGATGCGCGACGAGGCCGCGGCCACGGTCGTCCTGCAGGAGGACCCGAAGGCGCTGGCGCTGGCGAATGCCCGGCTTGCGACCCGTCGGCTGCGTGCCTACACCACGGCGCTGAAGCAGGCGCTGGGCAGCGGCGAGCGGGCGCTCAAGCAGCGCACCTGGCAGGTCTTCTATCTGGCCGAGGCCGTCAAACTTTACGAGACGATGCGCGAGCGGGGCCTTCGTCACGTGCACGCCCATTTCGCCAACAATGGTGCCGACATCGCTCGGCTGGCGGTGGCGCTGGGACGCGCGGTCGACGGGCCCGATGCGGGCTGGTGCTGGTCGTTCAGCATGCACGGGCCGACCGAGTTCGAAGAGGTCACCGCCTTCGACCTGGCGGCCAAGACCGAGCAGGCCGACGGGGTCGCGTGCATCACTGACTTCACCCGCAGCCAGCTGATGCGCATGGTCGACCCGGCCGTGTGGCCGCGGCTGGACATCGTCCACATGTCCGTGGAGCCGGAGCGGTTCGCCCCGCCGGCCTCGCGGGAGCACGAGGGTGCGTTGCGCGTGCTGGACGTGGGCCGGCTGGTGCCCGAGAAGGGTGGCCCAGTGCTCGTCGACGCCGTGGGCCAGCTCAAGGATCGTGGCGTGGACGTGCAGGTGCGCTTCGTGGGTGCCGGCGACCTGATGGAGCGGCTGCGCGCTGACATCACGGAGCGGGGCCTGGACGACCAGATCGAGCTGCTGGGCAACCGCTCGCAGGAGGAGATCTTGGAGCAGTACCTGTGGGCCGACGTGTTCGTGCTGCCCAGCTTCCAGGAGGGCCTGCCAGTGGTGATCATGGAGGCACTCAGCACGCAGCTTCCCGTCGTCTCCACCCGGATCAATGGGATCGGTGAGCTGGTCGTCGACGGTGTCACGGGGCGTCTGCTGACCCCCGGGCGTGCCGACCTGGTGGCTGACGCCGTGGAACAGCTCGCGGCCGATCCCGAGCTGCGCCAGCGTTTGGGTGCCGCCGGTCGCCAGGCCGTGCTCGACGGCTACACCACCGAGAAGACCTCGGAGCAGATGGAGCACTTCCTCACCGGCGTCCAGCAGCGGACCGCTGCGAAGACCCGCTGAACTTCCGCACACCAGCTTCATCAACACGATGGCCGCGATGCGCGAGGCGCCACGGCTTAATTGTTGACTTGAAGACTCAGGCCTTGGTGCGCGAAAAACCCGACAACTGGCGCCGTGCCAGTCGTGCGCCCATGTGAATCGCATGGAGGTACGCCTTGGGCTGGGTCCACAGTCGTAGCGGCGAATCGGCCAATACGCGCACAAGATCGGGCAATGAGCCATCGGCGGCAAAGAACTCGATGAACTGCTGGTGCCCGCGGACTTTCTCCTCGGGGGTGAAGCGGCCCATACGGGCACGCATCATTTCGTACATGTGCCGATGCCCTGCCGTCACTGATTCTCGTTTGCCGGTGATGCGGACGGGATCTGCATCATCCTGCACATAGCGGACGAGGTTCTCCGGCACGACGCACACTCCGCCCGTTTCGTTCAGTCGGACGAAAAGATCCCAGTCCTGGCACGACGGCAAGGTTGTGTCGAGCCCTCCCACCTCCAGCAGCGCCTGACGGTTGATGAGCACGACGGAGCACCCACCCAGCACGTTGGCGATGCTCAGGTCGTTGATCTGTTTGCCATCCAGGACGGGCGCGACGAGCTGCAGCTTCTCGCCAGTGGGGGTCTCGGACTCGAACCACGTCGTGCAGAAGGTGTATTCGGGACCCTTCTCCTGGAGCAGGCGAACCTGTCGCTCCAGCTTCGTGGGTGCCCAGTAGTCGTCACTGTCGAGGAAGGCAACATATTCGCCGGTGGCAACGCCCACGCCAGTCATCCGGGCGGCATTTCCACCCTTGTTCACGTCATGGCGCAGGAAGCGGATGCGTTCGTCACCCATGGACGCGACCGTTGACTCGGTGTCATCGGTCGACGCGTCGTCGACCACCACCACCTCGAAGTTGGGGTAGGTCTGCGCGAGCACGGACTGCAGGACCGCGGCGATCTTGTTACCACGCTGGTAGGTCGGCACGACCACGCTCACGAGGGGCGATGCAGCATCTCCAGTCACGGCGGAGAGTTCCGAAGGGTGGGCTTGATCGGTCATGTGTTGTTCCTCTCGATGCCGAGACGTTCACAGTTCTGGCGGCAGGTACATCAGCAGTCAGCTGCGACGCAACACCCGGTTGAGCATGGCGCGGGAGCCGTCGACCCCGAAGGTGAGCAGCCCATACACGATCATGCCGGGGGCAGCGGCCAGACCACAGGCGAACAGTGCCACCGGGCCGAAGGGGATGATGTGGCCCACCAAGCAGGTATGCGCAGCCCATGCACCCAGACCCGAGACAGCAGCAGCAGCCACGCCCGGCAGCCACGGCACCTGCAGCCATGGGGAAAGGATCGGTGTGCGCAGCCGACGCGCCATCAGCACCTGC
>NHCFI05602__coassemble_795_pt1 | contig 35677 bp, 27 predicted proteins | sample NHCFI05602__metabat2_high_PE_006 | metagenome-assembled genome bin NHCFI05602 | reverse complement strand
GTGCAGGCGGCGAAGGACGCCGTCGCGGCCGCGGGGATGATGGCGTTCGTCATGGCGCCCTCCGGCGGGAAGCTCGGGGATGTCGTGGTCGACCGGACGTTCCTCACGGCGGCGTCGATCGAGTTCGACTCCGTGCTCGTCGTGGACGCTCCCGCGCCCGCCCCGGACGCCGTCCCACTGTTCGACGCCAAGGCGGGGCACGCCACGGCGGGCCGGCCCGTGGACCCGCGGGTGGCGAAGCTGGTGGCGGAGATGTTCCGGCACTTCAAGGCCATCGGGGTCGCCTCCGACGCGACGGACGTCCTGACGGCGGCCGGCGTGCCCGAGGACGCCCCCGGCGTGGTCGTCGGGGAGCCGGCCGCGGTGGTCGGAAAACTGGCGGCCCTGCTCGCCGAGCACCGGGTCTGGCACCGCTTCGGGCCGGTGGCCGAGGAGTCGGACGCAGCCCGACGGTGAGCCGGGAGGCGGTCAGTTCGCCAGGGCCTTGTTCGTCCGGAGCAGGTGCCACACGCGCTCCTGGTTGAGGGGACGTTGCAGCAGGTCGACGGCGGCGTCCACCTCCTGCGGCAGCAGGTCCTCCTCGGACGCCGTGGCCCCGGGCCGGTCGCCGGTCAGGATCCCGGCGATGCGGGCCACGATCGCGCGGTCGGTCTCGGAGGCGTCCGCCCACCCGGCGTCCAGCGGCTCGGCGTCGGGGGAGTGCAGGGGCAGTTCGACCGGGGCCGGGGGCGTCCAACCGCCCTCGAGCAGCTCGAGCGCGACCGCCTTGGCCTCGGCCAGCACGCGGTGCACCGACGCGACGACCTCGTCCTCGGCGGTGAGCAGGTGCCAGTCGGCCGCCTGCCACGCCGACGTGCTGACCTCGCAGCTCGTCGTCACCGCGAACGCGGACGCCGCGGGCAGGGGTTCGCCCGCCCCCAGCGCGCGTACGAGCGACTGCACCGTGCCGCCCCACGCGGGCAGCAGGCCGACCGAGCGCTCGGGGAAGCCGGCGTACAGCTCGGCGTGGGTGACGATCCGGTTGGCGGCGAGCATCAGCTCACAGCCGCCGCCCAGGGCGAAGCCCTTGGCCGCCGCCACCACCGGGAACGCGGCGTTGCGCAGCGCGTGGAACGCCACCTGCCCGCGGCGGATGAGCTCGCGCAGGCCCTCCGGATCCTCGGACTCGATGAAGTGCGTGAACGTCGCCAGGTTGGCGCCGGCGGAGAAGGCGCGGGGGTGGTCGGAACCGATGACGAGGGCCTCGAAGGCCCCCTGCTCGCCCAGGGCCAGCGCGCGCTCGACCATCTCGATGACGCCGGCGTCGCAGGTGTTCATCTTGGTGCGCAGCGCCAGGCAGGCGACGCCGTCGCCGAGGTCGACGATGGCGGCCGCCTCCGACTCGGCGAGCACGCCGTGGACGCGCTGGGCGTCGGCGACGGTGAGCACGCCCTCGACCTTGCGCCGCTCGACCACCTCGCCCGAGGACGACAGCACCGTGTCGGCGTCGGGGTAGAAGCCCCCGCCCATCGCCGCGGCGGCCAGCAGGCCGGGCACGGGGCGTCCCTCGGCCTCGTACCGGGCCACGAGCTCGGCCGCGCCCACGGCGTCCGCGAGCTTGAACGGGCCGCGCGCCCAGGCGTAGCCGAGTTCCATGCCCGCGTCCACGGCGGCGACGTCGTCGCCGACCTCGGGGGCGATGTGGCAGGCGTAGTCGAGGACCTGCGCGAACACGGTCCAGGCGTAGGTCGCGCCGGGGGAGTCGCCGGCGAGCAGGGTCGTCAGGTCAGCGGCCGACCCGGCCGGGTCCGTCACCGGACGCCGCGCGCGGTACTGCAAAGATTCCAGGTCGATGACCTCGTCCACCTTCTCGCCCGACTCGTTCTTGCGGCGTGTGAAGCCACCGGGGCCGCGGCGTCCGATGAGGCCGTTGTCGAGCAGGTGCTGGAAGACGCGGTCGCCCATGAGGTCGTAGCGCTGGGCGGCGTCGTCGGCGGGCAGCGCGCGGGTCAGGACCGGCCACAGCAGCGGCACCAGGTTGACCCCGACGAGGTCGAACAGGCCGAAGACGCCGGTGCGGGGGATGCCGAACGGCCGCGACATGATCGCGTCGGCGGTCTCGACGTCGAGCCCGGCCTCGAAGGCCTCCAGGGCGGCGACGGCCATCCAGTGCGACCCGAGGCGGTTGGCGATGAAGCCGGGGGTGTCGCGGCACTCGAGCACGGTCTTGCCGAGCTGGCGGTCGGCGACGCGGATGGTGCGCTCGAGCACCTCGGGCGAGGTGGCCTCACCGGCGACGACCTCCAGCAGTTCCATCGTGCGCGGCGGGTTGAAGAAGTGGGTGATGGTGAAGTCGCGGGCGAACTCTTCGGAGTGCCCGCGGACCAACTCGGCCACCGGGATGCCGGACGTGTTCGACGATATCAGCGTGCCCGGCCGGCGCAGCCCCTCGAGCTTGGCGTAGAGCTCGTGCTTGACGTTCGGGTCCTCGAAGACGGCCTCGACGATCCAGTCGGCCTCGGCGACGATGTCCAGGTCGTCCTCCACGTTGCCCGGGGTCACGCGCGCCGCGAACGCCGGCACCATGAACCCGCCGACCTTCACCTGGCGCTCGATCGCGGTGCGCGCCAGCGCCGAGCGGTCGTCGCCGTCGGCGACCCGGTCGAGCAGCGCGACGGCGATGCCGCAGTTGGCCAGGTGGGCGGCGATGCCGGAACCCATCGTTCCCGCGCCGATCACCACCGCGCGGCTGACGGGGGTGAACCCGTCGGTCATCGGGATGCGGGGCTGGCGGTCGGCGATGGTCATGGGCGTCCTTCCGGGGCTCGGCTCTGAGCGGGGTCACCCCATCGTGTCACCCCGGTCAAGCGACGGCGGTTACCACCCCGGACGCCTCGTTGATGACCTCCGCCAGCTGCCGACTGTGCGTGAACGGCAGCAGGTGCGTGGCGGAGCGCACGACGACGATCCGCGGGTCCTGGCAGGCGCGGGCATAGCGCCGGGTGTCGATGGCGAGCTGGTCGAGGGCGCCGGCGACGAGCCAGACGGGGCAGCTGACGTCGGGCAGCTGGTGGCAGCCGGCCTCGCTGACCACGCTGTGCCAGGCGTCGGGCGCGACCGCGTACCCGGTCGCGTCGGGGATCGCGTCCTCGCGCATCCCCATCACCCGCAGCACGGTGTTCGCGATGGACGCCATCCGCTGCGGTCCGACGACCGGCAGCAGCCTGGCGAAGTCGGTGTAGGCCCGGGTCAGGATCCGGTGGCGGCGCGGGTCGGCCATCGCGCCGACGAGCACCAGCCCGGCCAGGGCGTCCGGGTGGCGCTGCGCCCACGCGGTGGCGATGAACCCGCCGAGCGAGTGGCCGACGAGCACGACCGGGGTGTCAGGGGTCACCGTCGCGACCTCGGCGTCGATCACCGCGAGCGCCGCGTCGGTCGTCCAGGGCTGGCCCGCCCGGACGCCGTGGCCCGGCAGGTCGACGGCTCGCACGTCGGCGTCCACGAGGTCGGCGTAGCCGTCCCACGAGCGCGCGTTGAAGCGCGTTCCGTGCAGCAGGATCACCAGCGGTCGGGGCATGGACCCAGCGTACGTGGGGTGGTCACCCCAGACGCGCCGGACAACGTCAGATGCGCCGGCTGCATGCGGCGCGGGTGACGGTATCCGGCGCATTTGGGGTCGGCGGCTCCAAACAGCCGAACAATGTGAACTCGTCACACGCGTGAAACACCTGCTCCCTAGAGTCGAGCCATGACGGACGCCGGATCGACCCTGATCAGCCGCTATGCCGCGGCCCCGGGCGCCTTCGACGAGATGCTGGACGCCGACGGCTCCGTCCGTCCGCACTACCGCGCCGCCGTCGAACAGCTCTCCGCGGTCAGCGACCGCGAGCTCCTCTCCCGTGCCGAGTACGTGGGGTCCACCTACCTCGAGCAGGGCATCACCTTCGACGTGGGCGGTAAGGAGACGCCGTTCCCGCTCGACGTCGTACCGCGGATCATCACCGCCAAGGACTTCGCCCAGATCGAGGCGGGCATCGCCCAGCGCGTGAGGGCGCTGGAGGCGTTCCTGCAGGACATCTACTCCACCGGCTCGGTGTTCGTCGACGGGGTCATGCCGCGGCGCGTGGTCACCTCGTCGACCCACTACCACCGGGCCGCGCACGGCATCCAGCCGCCCAACGGCGTGCGCATCCACGTGGCGGGCACCGACCTGGTCCGGGGCGCCGACGGCCAGATGCGCGTGCTCGAGGACAACGTGCGCGTGCCCTCGGGGGTCTCGTACGTGCTCACCAACCGGCGGGCGATGTCGTCGGCGTTCCCCGAGGCGATGTCGCGCTACCGCATCCGCGCGGTGCACGAGTACCCCTCGATGCTGCTCAACGCCCTGCGCGCCGCGGCCCCGAGCGGCGTCACCGACCCCACCGTCGTGGTGCTCACGCCCGGCGTCTACAACTCGGCCTACTTCGAGCACGCGCTGCTGGCCCGCACGATGGGCGTCGAGCTCGTCGAGGCCGGCGACCTGGTCTGCCAGAACGGCCGCGTCATGGCCCGCACCACCCGTGGCCTCCGCCGGGTCGACGTCATCTACCGCCGCGTGGACGACGACTTCATCGACCCCGCGGTGTTCCGGCCCGACTCGATGCTCGGCGTCGCCGGTCTCATGGCCGCCGCCCGCGCCGGCAACGTGACGATCGCCAACGCGGTCGGCAACGGCGTGGCCGACGACAAGCTGACCTGCACCTACGTCGACGACCTGATCCGCTACTTCCTCGGCGAGGAGCCGATCCTGCCCGGCGTCACCACGTGGCGCCTCGAGGAGCCGGCCGCGCTGGAGGAGGTGCTCGACCGCCTCGACGAGCTGGTGGTCAAGCCGGTCGACGGCTCGGGCGGCAAGGGCGTCGTGATCGGCCCGAAGGCCTCGGCCCAGGAGCTCGAGGCCCTCCGCAAGGCGGTGCTGGCCCGGCCCCGCGACTACATCGCCCAGCCGGTCGTGCAGCTCTCGACCGTGCCGACGGTGGTCGACGGCAAGGTCGCCCCGCGCCACGTGGACCTGCGCCCGTTCGCGGTGAACGACGGCGAGCGCGTGCGGGTGGTGCCGGGCGGGCTGACCCGCGTGGCCCTGCAGGAGGGCCAGCTCATCGTGAACTCCTCCCAGGGCGGCGGCTCGAAGGACACCTGGGTGCTCGACGACGCCCGCGTCCGCCTGCCCGAGCCCAAGCCGGCCCGCGGCAAGGGCCCCCGCCACCCGTCGCTGGTGCTCGACGACGAGGGCGAGCGCCCGGTCGTGCAGGTGCAGACGCAGTCCCAGTCGCAGGGTGGCCAGTCGCAGACCCAGCGCGCCAAGGGCGTCCGGTCGGTGCGTCGGCAGAGCCCGATGACCCTGTCGCGCATCGCCGACTCGCTGTTCTGGACGTCGCGCTACCTCGAGCGCGCCGAGGACACCAGCCGCATCCTCGACGCCAACGTGCAGTTCATGGTCGAGGACCCCACCGTCGACCACGAGCAGGCCGCCCGCGCCCTGCTCGGCGCGATGGGCGAGGACGCCGACGCCACCTCCCGCGGCCGCCCGGTCGACATCACGCTGGTCCTCGACCGGCTCTGCTACGCGGTGGACGCCCCGTCCTCGCTCCGCGCCACCCTCTTCGCCGCGCGCGAGTCGGCCCGCCACGTGCGCGAGGTGATCTCCCTCGACATGTGGGAGGCGATCAACACCGCCTACCTCGACGTGCGGAGCCCGAGCTTCACGCGCCAGCCGGTGCGGCAGGCGTTCCGGCAGGTGCGCCACGGCGCGATCCTGGCCAGCGGCATGGCCCGCACCACCATGGTCAAGGAAGAGGGCTTCGAGTTCATGATGCTCGGCCGCTCGCTCGAGCGGGTCGACATGACCTCGCGCCTGATCCTCGCCGCCGCCACCAGCGGGGGCACGTCGGTCGCGTGGTCGAACGCGCTGCGCGCCGCGGGCGGCCACCAGTCGTTCGTGCGCACCAACATGGGTGAGGGTTCCGTCGACGCCGCGGCCGCGTTCCTGCTGTTCAACGACCGGTTCCCGCGGTCGCTGGTCTACGGCCTGGCCGCCGTCGAGCACGCGCTGCGCGAGCTGGAACCCCGTAGCTCCTTCGCGCGGCAGGACGAGGCGCTGGTCACGATCGGCCGCGTCCGCGCCGAGATCGAGTACCTGCCGGCCGACAAGGTCCTCGACGGTCTGGCCGACCGGATGGAGCACGTCCAGCAGGTCTGCACCGAGGTCGGCACCCTGGTGTCGCAGCGGTACCTGACCAGCGGCGTCCCCGAGGCCTGGAAGGAGGCCCCGACATGCGGCTGAGGATCGCGGCGACCATCGCCCACCGCCACGCCGGCGAGGTGAGCCAGGTGCACCTGCAGGCCCGGCTCTCCCCTGCGGCCACGGCGCGGCAGGTCGTGCTGGCGCACCCGCTGTCGTCCGAGCCGACGGGTTGGCAGCTCTCCCGCGACGACTACTGGGGCACCCGCGTCGTCGAGCTCGAGGTCACCGAGGCGCACGAGCGGTTCCAGCTGTCGCTCCTGTCCGACGTCAACCTGACCGGCATCGTCACCGCGGCGCCCGCCACCGACTTCGCCCGTCTGGACGCCGCGGGCGTCGAGGACTCCTTCACCGAGTTCCTCCGCCCGACCGCCCTCACCACGGCCTCGGACGCCGACGCCCGCGTCGCCGTCCGGTTGCGCCAGGAGACCCCCAACCCGACCGCGCTCGCGGAGGCGCTCTCGCGCGAGCTGGCCCCCGGCCCGGATGCAGGCGTCGACGACGCCACCCACCGGGTGATCGGCGCGCTGCGCGCGGGGGGAGTCCCGGCGCGGTTCGTGTCGGGCTACCGGGCGCCGGTGGGCGACTTCGAGCCGGGGGCGTCCGCGGCCGGCGAGATCGCGTCGTGGCTGGACGTCTGGGACGGCACCTGGCAGGGCTTCGACCCCGCCCGCGTGAGCCCGATCGGTGATAGGCACGTGATCATCGGCTGGGGCCGCGACCGCGCCGACGTGCCGCCGCTGCGCGGCATCTACTGCGGGCCCGAGGGCGCCGCGTGCGTCACCGAGGTGCAGGTCACGCGGCTGGCGTGAGCCGGTCGGTGTCCAGGACTCAGTCGAGGCGCTTCACGTCGACGGCCACGGTGAGCGTCGCCCCGGAGCCCTCGGTGAAGATGATCCCCTTCAGCGGGGAGACGTCGCGGTAGTCGCGGCCCCACGCCGTCACGATGTAGCGCGAGTCGGCGAGGTGGTTGTTCGTCGGGTCGAGGTCCACCCAGCCGCCGGGGGTGAGGACACCCACCCAGGCGTGCGAGGCGTCCGACCCCTCGAGCTTCACCGTGCCGGGCGCGGGCGTGGTCTCGATGTAGCCCGACACGTACCGGGCCGGCAGCCCGACCGCGCGCAGGCAGGCGACGCCGAGGTGGGCGAAGTCCTGGCACACGCCGGCGCGGGCGGCCAGCACCTCGGGCAGGGTGGTCGACACCGACGTCACCCCTTGTGAATAGGTGAACCCGCTGTAGATCTCGCGGTAGACCGCCTCGATGGCCTCCCCGAGGGGCCGGTTCCCGGGCAACAGTACGTGGGCGAACGCGCGCACCTCGTCCTCGAGGGTCACCATCGTGCTGGGCAGCGTGTAGGCGGCGTGCTCGAACGGGTCCACGTCGGGGGCCGTGCGCAGGAACGCGGCGGCGGACTCCACCGTCCACGCGTTCAGCGCCGCCAGGTCGGCCGGGGGCCACGCGATCTCGACGGTGGTGCGCTTGGCGACGACCAACTCGGTGTGCGGGGTGGAGATCTCGACGTAGTGGGTCCAGTTGCCGAAGGCGTCGACGGACTCGTCGAGGCGGTCAGGCTCGGGGCTGATCTCGATGGCGTGGTCGAGCACCTTCTGGTGCTCGGTCTCGCGGGGGCGCAGCATGGCCCGCTCGAACGAGGCGGTCACGTCGTCGGAGTAGGTGTACGCCGTGCGGTGCCGCACCTCGTACCGGCGCCGGGAGTGGTGGTCGATCATCGGGCGACCTCCTCGGCGAACTCGGGCATCGCGAATGCGCGCGAGGTGGCCTGCGGCGCGAAGTGGGTGCGCTCGATGACCCGGGCCAGGTCGCGCAGCCGCTGGTCGAGGGACGCCAGCAGCTCGGCCAGGCCCGCCCTGCCGTTGGCGAAGAGGGCGTCGTGGTCGGGCGCGGTGACCAGGTCGAGGGCCTCGCCGATCGCCGCGACGAGGGCCGGGTCCTGCCCGGTGTCGAAGTGCCGCAGCAGCCGTTCGAGCTGGTAGCGGACCGAGCGGGGGTTGATCGGGTCCTCCAGCAGCAGCTCCATCGCGGCGATGGCCGGCACGGTCGAGCCGACGCCGGCGGCCATGCGCCGGCGGTAGGTGATCAGGGTGTCACCCGCGCGCAGCACCATCTCGGCGATGACGGCCTCGGGGACCGGCGAGTGCGTGTCCCGCAGCGTGTGGCGCAGCAGGCCCACGGTGGCCTGGGCGCGCTCGAGGCGACGGCCGGCGTCCATGAACGTGAAGATGGCGTCGCGGACCAGGCTCTCCCCGGCGATGCCGGCCAGCGCCAACGACGACGACAGCACCTGCGTGGAGACGGCCTGGTGGTCGATCAGGCCGTCCTCGGCAGCCGCCTCGCGGACCTCGCCCAGCAGCTGGGTCAGCCCGCCGAGCACGTTGACGGTCTCGGGGGAGAGCAGCTCGCGCACGGCCAGCGCGTTCTCGCTGGTGCGCCGCGCGGCGTAGGCGACCGTGCCGGGCAGCTCGTCGTCGACGACCAGGCGGGTGAGCTGCTCGGAGTAGCGCGCCTCCTCGGTCTCGCCGGTGGCCGGGTCGATCCGCACCCCGGTGACCGCGCCGATGGCGTCCATGATCTCGACCATCGCGGTGTGGCCGGCCGACTCCGGCCGGGTGAGCTGGTCGTCGACCAGGTTGTCGCCCACGGCGACGAGCCGGGCGGTGGCCTCGACGCGCTCGGCGTAGCGGCCCAGCCAGTAGAGGTCGCCGGCCGCGCGGGGGGTGAGGTCGGGCATGACGGCCACCCCGGACGCCGTGGGCTCGGCCGGGCGCAGCGAGCGCCAGACGGGGGCGTGCTCGTCCTCGAGCACCCAGACGTCCTTGGCGATGACGGTGTCGCCGCGGGTGACGAGGGTCTCCTCCTCGCTCATCGCGACCTTGGCCAGCCCGCCGGGCATGACCACGTACTCGTCGTTGAGCGCGATCCGGAACGTGCGCAGCACCATCGCGCGCGGCGAGAGCCCCTGCGGGGTGACGACCGGGGCCGTGGACGCCTGAACGCGCTCCTGCGCGGCCCAGGCCCAGGGCTGGGCCTCGATCCGGCGGGTGAGGTCGTCGCGCTGGGCGGCGTCCAGCTCCCAGCCGGGGATGGTCGTGGGCCGCGAGCTGCGCGACGTCGGCCGGATGACCAGCTCGCCGAGGTTCGCGAGCACGTGGCCGCGGGAGGCGTCGTCCCCGCACCACCAGGTGCGCGGGGAGGGGAGCAGGAGGTCCTCGTCGAGGAGGGCGCGGCAGGCGGCGTCCAGGTAGGGGGTGAGGCCGACGTTCTCGATCGCGCCCGAGCCGATCGGGTTGACCACCGAGACCGCGCCGCGGCGGGCGGCCGCGAGCAGCCCGGCGACGCCGAGGCGGGAGTCGGGGCGCAGGTCGAGCGGGTCGGACCACTCGCCGTCGACCCGGCGCTGGATCACGTCGACGCGCTGGGGCCGCCCGGGTGTGCGCAGCCAGACCGCGCCGTCGCGCACCACGAGGTCGTCGGAGACCACCAGCGGGTGGCCGAGGAGGGTGGCGACGAGCGACTGGTCGTAGGAGGTGTCGCTGGAGGGTCCGGGGGAGTGCAGCACGATGCGTGGCGACGTGATGCCGGGCGGGGCGGCGGCCTGCAGGGCGTTCTGCAGCACGTCGAAGAAGCCGCGCAGCCGGGAGGAGCGGGTGGTGCGGGACAGGGGTTCCATCACGCGGGTGACGAGGCGTCGGTTGGCCAGCGCGTAGCCGACGCCGGCGGGGGCCTGGGCGCGGTCGGTGAGCACCGTCCAGCCGTCGGGGGTGCGGACGAGGTCGGTGCCGCCGAACGGCAGCTGCCGCGGGCCGGGGATCGTCACGCCGTGGGCCGGCAGCAGGTAGCCGTCGTGGCCGAGGAACAGCGCGGCCGGCAGCACGCGGCGGCGGATCAGGTCGCGGGGGCCGTAGAGGTCGGTGAGCAGGGCGTCCAAGAGGCGGGCGCGCTGTTCGAGCCCGGCCTGCAGGGCGGCCCACGGCTCGGCCTCGAACACCAGCGGGATCGGGTCGACCTTCCAGCGGCCGCCGTTCTGCCCGATCCGCTCCTCGCGGGTGAGGCGGTCGATCTCGCGGCGGCGCTTGTTGAGGCCGGTGGGCCCGAGGCGCTCGAGGTGCTCCCAGAGGGCGCGGTCGTGCACGGCGCCGCCCGCGCCGGTCTCGTCGAAGGCGACCAGGCCGGTGGCCGTCCGGGACGCCAAGCGCTCGGCATAGCCGGCTGCCAGGCTCACTCGGCCTCCTCGGCCCCGACGACGGGGTGGCGGCCGCGGGAGTACCGGCGCAGGTCGAGCGTGACCGGGAACTCGGACGGGTCGCCGCCCAGCACGCCGCCCGGCACCGGCCAGGCGGAGGTGTCGACGCGGCCCGAGGTGCGCCGCTCCTCGAAGCGGCCCGTACGCCGGGACTCTGCCTCGACGGCGTTGACCGGGTAGCGGTCGTAGGAGCGCCCGCCCTGGTGGGTGACGTGGTAGGTGAACCCGCCCAGCGACGTGGAGTTGCGCACGTCGACGAGGTCGAAGTGAAGCGGGGTGTGGACTCCGATCGAGGGGTGCATGGCCGAGGGCGGGTTCCACGCGCGGAACCGCACCCCGCCGACCCGCGCGCCCGCGGTGGCGTCGCGCCCGACGCCCCAGCCGGTGGTCGCGATCGGGGTCATCGGCACCGGGATGCCGTTGCAGGTGAGCACGTGGCGTCCCTCGGTCAGTCCGACGGCGCTGACCTGCACGCGCTCGACCGAGCTGTCGACGTAACGCGCGGTGCCGCCGAGGGCGACCTCCTCGCCGAGCACCTTCCAGGGCTCGATCGCGCTGCGCAGCTCGAGCTCGACGTCGCCGATGCGCACCTCGCCCAGCCGCGGGAACCGGAACTCCAGGAACGGCTCCAGCCAGCGCTCGTCGAACCGGGGACGGGTGCCGTCGGGGAGGGCCGGCCAGGACTCCATGTGCGCGTTGAGCTCGGCGACGACCTCGCGGACGTCGGCGGCCACGAACGCCGGCAGCAGGTAGCGGTCGTGCAGGCGGGTGCCCCAGCGGACCAGCGGCCCCTGCACGGGCGCCTCCCAGAAGCGGGCCACCAGCGCGCGGACGAGAGCGGCCTGCATCAGGCTCATCCGTGGGTGGGCGGGCATCTCGAAGCCGCGCATCTCGACCAGGCCGAGACGCCCGGTGCCCGTGTCGGGGGAGTAGAGCTTGTCGATGCAGAACTCGGCCCGGTGCGTGTTGCCGGTCAGGTCGGTGAGCAGGTGGCGCAGCAGCCGGTCGACCAGCCACGGCTGCGAGCGGCGCTGGCGCTCGACGCGTTCGTCGGGGTCCTCGTCGAAGCGCCTGTCGGCGGCCACGGCGGCGGCGACATCGTGCTCGATGGACGGGTCCTGGGTGATCGCCTCGAGCTCGTTGAACGCGATCTCGAGGTCGTAGAGGGTCTCGGCCAGGCCCTCGTCGACGCGCGGGGCCTGAGAGGTGGAGCCGATGAACTTGCCCGTGAACAGGTACGACAGGCCGGGGTGCCACTGCCAGTAGGTGACCAGCGAGCGCAGCAGGTCGGGCCGGCGCAGGAACGGCGAATCCGCCGGCGTCGGGCCGCCCAGCGTGATGTGGTTGCCGCCGCCGGTGCCGGTGTGGGTGCCGTCGAGGTCGAACTTCTCGGTGGCCAGGCCCGAGTGGGCGGCGTCGTCGAACAGGGTGGTGGTCAGCTCGCGCAGCTCACCCCACGTGGACGTCGGCTGCACGTTCACCTCGATCACGCCGGGGTCGGGCGTGACCGACAGGCTCTCCACGCGCGGGTCGTCGGGCAGGCGGTAGCCCTCGAGCACCACCGCAGTTCCGGACGCCGCGGCCGCGGCCTCGATCGCACCCAGCAGGCCGACGGCGTCGTCGAGCCGGTCGATGGGGGGCAGGAACACGAACAGGTGCGCGCCGCGCTGCTCGACGACCACCGCCGTGGGCGGGGCGTCGCCGAGGTCGAGGGTGTTCAGGGGCAGCCGGTACCCGGCCGCCGAGGTGCCCGGGGTGAGGGTGAGCGGCTCGCCGTCCGGACGCCAGGCCACGCTGGCCCAGCGGGTTGCGCCGAGGGCTTGAGTTTTCTCGTTGAGGGCTTGGGTGTCCACGAACACCGGGACCACCCAGGCGACGGGATCCCCGGGTTCACCTCGCGTGTCCTCGACCGCGCCGAGCACGAAGCCGTCGGGGATCCCGAGCCGGGAGGCGATCCCTTGGGCGAGACCATCGGCAGGCAGCCCGGCCGGGCCTGCGGCGTCCGAACTCGTCGGGGCGTGCGGGTCGGCCAGCAGCGCCGGGTCGCGCCACAGCGGGACCCCGTCGCGGCGCCAGGCGATCTGGGTCTGCCAGCGGGGCAGCTCCTCGCCGGGGTACCACTTGCCCTGCCCGTGGTGGACGATGCCGCCGCGCCCCCAGCGGTCGGTCAGCCGGGCGGCCAGGCGCGAGGCGAGCTCGCGCTTCTCGGCGCCGTCGGCGGCGGACTCCCACTGCGGGTCGGAGGTGTCGCCCGCGGAGACGAAGGTGGGCTCGCCGCCCATCGTGAGCCGGACGTCGCCGGCCGCCAGCCGCTCGTCGACCGCCGCGCCCAGGGCGTCGATGGCGGCCCACTGGTCGTCGGTGTAGGGCTTGGTGACGCGGGGGTCCTCGTGGACGCGGCGCACCTCGTTGGCGAAGTCGAAGGTGACCTCGACGACCTCGGTCGCGCCGGTGATCGGGGCGGCGGACTCAGGCTCGGGCGTGCACGACAGCGGGATGTGCCCCTCGCCGGCGAGCAGCCCCGAGGTCGGGTCGAGGCCCACCCAGCCGGCGCCCGGGATGAACGCCTCGGCCCACGCGTGCAGGTCGGTGAAGTCGGCGCTGGGGCCGGCGGGCCCGCCGTCGATCGGGACGACGTCGCTGGTCAGCTGCACGAGGTAGCCGGACACGAAGCGGGCGGCGATGCCGCAGCGGCGCAGCACCGAGACCAGCAGCCAGGCCGAGTCGCGGCAGGAGCCGATCGCGCGGTCGAGGGTCTGCGCGGGGGTCTGGACGCCCGGCTCGAGGCGGGTCGTGTAGTCGACGGCCTCGCGCATGGCGCCGTTGACCGCGACGAGGAAGTCGACGATCCCGGTCGTGCCGTCGAGCAGGCCGCGGGCGGTGACGTTGTCGGCGATCCAGGTGTCCACGGCGTCCGGCTCGCCGGTGGCCTGGCCGATGGACGCCGACGTGCCGTCCTCGTGCGCCCCGACTGGCCGCAGGTAGGGCGCGAGGTCGCGGCGGAGCTGCTCGGGGTAGGTGAAGGGGGCGTGCTCGGCGTACTCCTCGACGAAGAAGTCGAAGGGGTTGATCGCCGTCATGTCGGCGACGAGGTCGACGGTGAAGCTGAGCTCCTCGACCGGGTTGGGGAAGACGAGGCGGGCGAGGTAGTTGCCGAAGGGGTCCTGCTGCCAGTTGAGGAAGTGGTCGGGCGGGGTGACCGTCAGCGAGTACGCCTCGATGCGGGTGCGGCTGTGGGGGGCGGGTCGGAGGCGGACCACGTGTGGCATCACCCTCGCGGGGCGCGCGAAGCGGTAGGTGGTCTGGTGGTGCAGCGCGACCCGGATGCTCACGGCGCCCACTCTAGGGGGCGCGTGTTTCGGCGGCGTGTCAGAGGTGGACGGGCTGGGACGGGTCCTCGGGCAGCAGCCCGTCGTGGGCGTAGCAGGTCACCTGGACCGGCCCGAACGTGACCTGGCCCGACAGCACGGTGAGGAACGCGGTGTCGGCGGCGTCGCGCCCGGTGGCGATGCGGACCAGCCCGGCGCGCGGCACCATGCGGGTGGCGTCGACCACCTGCCAGCGGCCGTCGACGGCGGCCTCGGCGACGGCGTGGAAGTCCATGGGCACCAGTCCGGGTGCGTAGGCGGCCATCAGGCGTGCCGGGACCCCACAGGCCCGCAGCATGGCCACGGTCAGGTGGGCGAAGTCGCGGCACACGCCCTGGCCGGCGAGGAGGGTGTCGATGGCGGAGTCGGTGCTGCCCGAGGAGCCCGGGATGTAGCGCATGTGCCCGTTCACCCACGCGCCCACGGCGGTGACCAGCTCCTGGCCGTCGAGGCCGGCGAACTGGGTGGGGGCGAGTACGTTGAACCGGTCGGACTCGCAGTAGCGCGACGGCCGCGTGTACTCGATCGCCTCGGCGTCGGTGACCGCGGGCGTGGGGGCCGAGCCGGCGACGTCGGCGGCGTAGGCGAGCTCGAGGCACCCGGTCGGGGCGTCGACCACGTGCAGGCGGGTGCCGGCGATGCTGCTGACCTCCGTGGCGGGCACCTCGGTGCCGTCGACGGTGATGCTGAGCGTCTCGCGGTCGGTCGGGGTGCCCTGCGCCACCGCGCCCGAGAACACCAGCCGGGCCGGCTGCGTCACGGTCAGCGCGATGAGGGCGGTGACTGACGTGGGGTTGCTCATTCTGGCTCCGTCAGGGCTTGTGGCGAGCGGGGGACGCCGCAAGTGTAGGGCGTGGCCCTCAGCCCTCGAAATCCTGGCCGTCGGGGCTGTGGGTGGCGGCGAGGTACACCGCGCAGTCCCAGCCGAAGTCGGTGCCGATCAGGTAGCCGGCGCGTTCGGTCCACAGGCCGAGGTCGCCGAAGAACTCCAGGCAGCCGGCGAGGGTGTCGTCGCTGATGGGTCGCATGACCGCGTCGTGCTCGGGGCCGGCGAGGGGGTTGCCGGGGGACTGCCACCACCAGTCCGCGACGGCCGCGCGCTTCTTCGGGGCGCCCTGCCGGCCGTCGATCTCGAAGAGCAGTTCGGTGAGCGGGTACTCGATGCCCTCGTAGGTGGCGAGGTCGTACAGCTCGTGGACGGCCGTGAGCCCGAAGGCCACCCACTCCCGGTCGGTCGTGGGCCACGCCTCGGGGTGGGCGACCGCCTTGGTGGCGCGGAGCTCGACCAGCTCCGTCCCCACGGCGGCCAGCCAGAGGCGGTGCAGCGGCAGGCAGTCCATCGCGCTGCGCCAGCTCCGGTCCCACTCGCCGAGGCCGAGGGCGTCCACGGCCGCGCGGGCGATGACCGGCCGCGGCGCGCCGGTCGAGGTGACTTGGCGCCCGGCCCCCACCCAGTCGACGAGCGCGCGCAGCGAGGCGACGAACTCGGACGCCCTCACGTGCGGTGCGCTCGTGGCCGGGTCACTGAGGTCGGCGGTCCACGCGTAGCCGTCGTCGACCCCTTCGGCGCCGGCCTCGGCCTCAAGGGCGTCCAGCCCCGGCGTCCGTCGGCGCCGCTCGTCGATCGGGAGGGCGTTCCAGGCGTCCGTGATCCGTTGGAAGCGTTCCTGGACCTCCTCGATGGAGGTCGCGTCGTCGAGCGTGACGCCGATCTCCGCGCCGAAGCCGAGCAAGATCTTGTTGGACCCGAAGTTGCGGTCGTCGGTACAGGCGGCCGCCATCCGCTTGCCGGCCTTCTTGGCTTCCTGGGCCAGCGCGGCCGGTTCTGCGGACCCGCCCGCCATGCGCCCTGTGGAGCGGAGGAAGCGCCAGAAGGTGTCGAGCGACGCGACCAGGGCCGCGACGTCGGGGACGCCGTGCGGACCGTGCGACGGCCAGCGCACGAGCATGAGGTGCTCGACCGTCCGGGCCGGCCATCGGTGGGCCTCGAGCCCGTCGTAGGAGTCGCGCAGCCTGATCGCGGTGTCGACCAGCTCGGGGGCGAACGTGCGCCCGCGCTGGGTCGCCCACGCCTGGGCCAGCTCCAGGAGCTCCTCGGGATTGCTCATGGGCACAGCCTGCCAGTTGGGCCCGTCAGCCCGAGGCCCGCTCCACGAGGACGGGCGTGCTGATGATCGGAGGCGGCGCGGGCTGCCCGGCGAGCTGGTTGAGCACCATGCGCGTGGCCCGGCGGGCGAGGTCGCGCCCGGGGTTGGTGATCGTGGTGAGCTGCGGGTGGGTCGCCAGGCCGTGCTCGTGAAGTGTCACTTGACTAGGCATTTCATCCCCAAATGATGGGTGACAGGGTGGGTGACAGGGTGGGTGACACCCGGGTGACAGGGTGACAGCTGGGTGACAGCAACCCGGCCGCCGGCCGGTCAAAGCTGGGTGACGGGCAACCTGCGACGGGGCTGCCACAGGTTGCCCGACCCATCTCCCCACCCCCCACGTGCCCCTCGTGCTCGTGCGTGGGGTGCGCGCCCCTGGTGATGGGTTCAGGCTGTGCGTCGTCGTGCTGCTCGGGCTGCCAGCTCGGCATCCCGGTTCCCGGCGTGTTGGTAGCGCATGGCTGCCTCCGTCGTGCTGTGCCCCAGGCGTGCCATCGTCTCGCGGACGGTGGCACCCGACTGGGCGTAGCGGGTGCCGGCGTAGTGTCGCAGGGCGTGGAAGCGCAGGTCCGGCCGTCCGGCTGCCTCGCGCGCCTTCTTCCAGTGGCGGTGGAACGTGGTCGGGTGCAGCCAGCCGCCGGGGTCCTTGATGGCGGGGTAGAGGGGTGCTGCGCCGATCTTGCCGGCCACCCGGGCGGCGATGAACGACGCGTCCTCGCCGAACACGAGCACATCGCGCTCGGAGGCCAGGGCCTTGACCTCGCCGGTCTGGGAGCCGCCAGCAGACTTGGGAGGGAACACGATCTGCTTGTCCACGCGCACCGTCACGGCCCGCAACGAGCCGTCCATCTCGCGCTCGACGGTGATGTCGCTGGCCAGCAGCGCGACGGCCTCGCCGTAGCGAAGGCCGGTGGCACCGAGCGCGACCAGCGCGCGGTACTCGGGATTGATGGCCTCGAGGATGGCGACGAGCTCCTCGTCGGTCGGCGGGAGGACCTTCACGCCAGTCTTGGTCTTGGTGCCGCCCGGTTCGGCACGTGGGTGGACCCCGCGGTTGCCGCCATTGACGACGCGGTCAAGGCCACCCGGGACCAGGCCCCACCGGCGCACGCGCACCAGACGGTCGGAGACACGGCCAGGTGATGCGGTCCTCCGAGTTTGCGGACTCGTTGAGGACCCCACATGTCGAACCAGGACATCACAGACGATCTGCGCACCCACACCATAGCTGAGGTGATGGAGCGCACCCAGTTCTCGCGCAAGACCATCCAACGCATGCTCGACCGTGGCGAGCTGAAGACCCTCGGGCGCCGCGGCGTCGGCCGGCCGGTGCGGATCACGCACGCCTCCCTGAAGAAGCTCTTCGAGGAGGCGGACGCGCGATGAGTGCACGAGAAAGCCGCCCCATCGAGGATGAGGCGGCTCCCGAAGAGTCTGGCGGCTCTGGGGACCAGTCTACTACCGAGGCCCTGCGCTCGGAAGTGCTCGACGAGGCCAAGGTCCATCGCAAGCACGTGCGCGTCGCCCACGAGTTCGTGGGTGATCACCTGGGCGACCTGCTGTACGTGGTTGGCCTCGGCTGGCACCACTGGGACGGTGCCCGGTGGGCCGTTGACCTCGGCGACCGGCGCGCCAAAGCCGCGGTGATGAAGACCATCCGCGATCGGTGGCACGAGGCCATGGGTGAGAAGGAGCTGGTCGCGGACCTGTCGTTCTGCTCGACGGCCTCGGGGGTCCGCGGTGTCCTGGAGCTGGCGGCGTCGTTGCCCGGGATGGGGGCCGTGGCCGCGGAGATGGATGCCGACCCGTACCTGCTCAACTGTGCGAAGGGGACGCTTGACCTGCAGAGCATGGAGCTGCGGCCGCACGAGCCGGCCGATCGCATCACCAAGGTGACGCGGGCCGCGTACCGGCCCGGTCACGTCAGTCCGGAGTGGGCGGCGTTCCTGGAGCGCATCCTGCCCGACCCGGAGGTGCGCGACTACCTGCAGCGGTTCTTCGGGCTGGCCCTGGTCGGCAAGGTGCTGGAGCACATCTTCACGATCGCGACCGGCTCCGGGCGCAACGGCAAGGGCGTGACGTACAGCTCCGCCCTGTTCGCGCTCGGCGACTACGCCCAGGTGGCGGACCCATCGCTTCTGGAGACGGTGAAGGCGAACCCGAACGCGCCGAGCCCGGCATTCTTTGACCTCCGTGGCCGGCGGCTGGTGGTGCTGTCGGAGACGGAGACGAAGGTGCGGATGGCGGCGGCGTTGCTGAAGAGGCTGACCGGCGGCGATCCGATCAAGGCTCCTGCGAGCCATTTTCCTCTGGCTTGCTGTGCCTGCCTGCGTGGAGGGAGTCCTCCGACTCGGTGTCGGGTCTGGCGGGGCGAGGTGGAGCGGGTCCGGCCGGGCCGGCCGCAGCAGGTCTTGCTCGGCCGGAGCTCCTCAGCTCAGTAGGCGGGCGGGGCCGAGTGCCGGTGAGGCCAGAAGCTCACCCGCTCGTGGTCCAACCGGCCGGCGAGCAGCAGCAGCAGCGCCGCGAGCAGGATGGGCAGCACAATGACCCCGGCGGACCCGCCCAGGGCGGGACGCCACATCGCTCCCTCGCCTCCGCCGTGCAGGATGCCGGAGCCGAGCAGTTGCGTGAGGCCGATGAGCAGGAGCATGAGCCCCGCTTCGGTGGCCCGGCGCAGCCCAAGGAGAGCGACCGGCACGACCACGGCCAAGATGATCAACGTCATCACGGGGCCGTTGGTGTTGCGGTTGAAGAGGTCGAATCTGCCGTCGATCACGGCCAGGGCGGCGACCGCCACGCTGACGGCCAGCAAGGTCGGGACGGCCACGCCCGTCCGGCGCAGGGCGAGCCAGCCCAGACCGGCGGCCGCCAGGGCCCAGATGCTGATGCCGAGGATCACTGGGAGCAGAGGGAGGTCGCTGATCGCGTAGCCGGCGGCGAACAGGCCGCCGCCGAGCGCGAGCAGGATGAGCAGTCCAGAGGCCAGGACTTGGAGAACTCGGGGAGAGGTACGCATCGCTCTCACTCCTTCAAGAGAACGAAGGGGCGGCTCGTGCGGCGGCAACCCGGCGTGACGGCGTCCCGAGCCCTATTCTACGTCGAGGGTCAGGCCCATGACGCCATGGTTCACCTCTGCGCCGGCCGCAGTGCTCGGCCAGTTCGGCGACGAGGACCACCTTGTCGGCGGGCGCGACGCTCTGCCAGATCTGCCATGAGCCTCATCCGCGAGCTCGCGCGCCTTCCGCATTGTCATGGTAATAGTAATAGCTGGTACCTCCGATAAATTGCGGTCCTTGGCCATGGGTGAGTCGATCCATTCCAAGAAGGGACTCGCTCGGAAGGAACTCCGCGGGATCAACCTCGAAGGGTGCCGGACAGTCGCTTGGCCTCGGTGACGATCCTGGCCTTGCCCGTTCGCTCGGCGATCTCCGCCAAACCCTGGACCTGCCCGCGTGCACCGACGGCGAGCGCAGCGTCAGCTGCCAGCCCCACCAGGTCCGCGATCCCGGAGCGATCGGCGAGGCCGTGAGGCAGGCCGGCGTCCAGCGCCTGGCGCAGCACCTCCCACGCGTAGCGCGAGCCGGCGACGCTCGACTGCGCGACCTCGGTGAGGTGCGCCGTCCACCGGCCCAGCTTGATGCCCGTGTGGTGGTGCAGGAACGCCCAGGCCTGGCCTGCCTCGGCGCCATCCAGCGCTCCGGTGGCGAGCAGCCCGAGGGTGGCGTCGAGTGCCGCCGCCCGCATGGGAGCCTTGTCGGCGTTCGCGGCCAGGGCGAGCAGCACGTGGCTGGGCGGGCCCAGCCTGCCCTCCTGATGGGGCAGCAGCACCAGGTGCTCGACGACGTTGCCGATGTGGTAGGTCGCACTGATGTCCAGCAGTCCCTGCGCGGCGATCAGGTTGCGCTGCCCGGGAGTGAGGGCGACTTCGGGCGCCTCCTCGTGCATCGGGGAGGTGGTGCTGATCCCGGCGGCGAGTTCGGCGAGCCGCGCGAGGAGGGCACCGCCGCGGTCGCTGATCCCCGGCCAACTACCGACGGCCCGGACGTGGGGGCCGCCATAGCGGCTGGGGAACTCAGCGATCCCGAGGTCTGGGCCGGGCACCGAGCCCCGCCTCAACTCCCTGGCCAGCCAGGCGGCATCGCGTCCCCCGACGCGTTCGACCCGCGTCGCGAGGTCACCGTCCTGCGCGGCCCCGGGGAGGCGCAACCAGGCGGCCTCGAGGTCGAGTGGCAGCGCCGCCTGCCCATCGCTCCGCAACCGGGCAAGGCCATCAAGCACGGACTCCGGGTCGACGTGGCCGGACAGGTCGCGGGGCACCGACAGCATGGTGACGGCGGCACGGCTCGCGGCAGCACCCACCTCACGGGCGCGAGCCTCGATCAGGTCCGCGATGGGCTTGGTCGCCTTCAGGCGCCCGCGCAGCCCGTCGAGCAGCCTCGGGCGCAGGAACCCGCTGGACAGCGCCTCCGACACGCGGAAGGTCTCGCCGAGGGCCACGACCTCCGCTCGCGTGGCCTCGTCCATCCCGTGGGCGAACGCGGCGAAGCCATAGATGGAGCGCTCCTCGTCGGCGAACGTGTACGCGCGCCGCAGCACGTGCAGGAGCGCGTCCAGCGAGTCCGGCACGTCGAACGGCGGGCACGGCGGCAGTGGTGGCAGTTCGGGCGTTCGTGACTCTTGGTACGACCTCGCGGAGTTGCTGCCATTGATGAGCGAGGTCCTGGCGGGGCTTCCACGCCGAGCGGCCATCCACTCGGGGCGGTACCAGTGGTTCCATGTGCCGAGCGCGAAGTGGGTCGAGGCAACATCGCTCTCGGGGCCCGGCGCTTACCGCGCACGGTCGTACACCACCCTGGACCTGCTGCGCACGTCCGATGACATCCAGAACGGCACGGTGGCCCTTTCCCAGGTTCGGTTTAGCGGCTCTTCAACCTTGAGGTGGGGGTGAGCGCGACACGCCGGAGCGCGGGGTGAGGGTGGTTGGGGGTCGAGGCCTTCAGGATCGGAAGCGTCTCTTCAACCTGACCGGAAGGCCTCGACGTGTCCGAGCCTACGGGGTGCTGCTGCGCTGCCACGACCCCTTCGTACTGTGACCATTGCGACCTGCTGGTCGGCCTGGACGGCTTGCACGTGGTCGACGTCGACAAGACCGGCCATGGCGTTCTGGTGGTCACGATGGAGTCGGCGCCGACGCAGATGGGCTGCCCGACGTGTGGGGTGGTCGCTGAGAGTCGCGGTCGACGCACGACCATGCTGGTCGACATCCCGTGCTTCGCCCGGCCGACCCGTTTGCGGTGGCGCAAACGCACCTGGCGGTGCCTGGAGCCGGCGTGCCCCACGCGGGTCTTCACCGAGCAGGACGAGCAGATAGCCCGCCCGCGCGGGCTGTTGACCACCCGGGCGTGCCGGTGGGTGCTCGAGCAGGTCCGCCGTGAGCACGCCTCCATCCACGGGCTGGCGCGTCAGTTGGGGGTGGCGTGGAAGACGGTGTGGGGCTCGGTCCAACCCATCTTGGCGACGCTGGCCGACGACGAGGCCCGGTTCGCCGGCGTGACCACCCTCGGGGTGGACGAACACCTGTGGCACCACGTGAGCCCCCGCAAGCGCGGCCCGAAGGAACTCACCGGCATGGTCGACCTCACCCGTGACAAGGATGGACGCGTCCGAGCCAGGCTGCTCGACCTGGTCCCCGGCCGCTCCGGGACCGTGTACAAAACATGGCTCGACCAGCGCGGCACGGCGTTCAAGGCGCATGTGGAGGTCGCCACCCTGGACCCGTTCCGCGGCTACAAGAACGCGATCGACGACAAGCTCGCCGACGCCACCGCCGTCCTCGACGTGTTCCACGTCGTGGCGTTGGCCGGGCGTGCGGTCGACGAGGTGCGCCGCCGCGTCCAACAGGAAATCCACGGTCACCGCGGCCGCTCCGGCGACCCGCTCTACGGGATCCGGAACATCCTGCGCTGCGCCGCTGAGCGGCTCACCGACAAGTAGCAGGCCCGCCTCGCCGCTGCGATCGCCGCCGATGAACGCCACGACGCGGTCCACGTCGCCTGGCAGTGCGCCCAGAGGGTTCGGGCCGCCTACGCCCACCCCGACCCGAGCAAGGGCCGCGAGTTGGCCGAGCAGGTCGTCGCCGGCTTCCCGTCCTGCCCGATCCCCGAAATCGCCCGCCTCGGCCGCACTCTCAGACAGTGGAAGGACGCCTTCCTGGCCTACTTCGACACCGGCCGCGCATCCAACGGCGGGACCGAGAGCATCAACGGGCTCATCGAGCTCCACCGCCGCATCGCCAGAGGCTTCCGGAACAGGGAGAACTACCGACTACGCATGCTCCTCATCGGCGGCGGACTCACCGTCCCCCCACCGCAGGTATGAAGAGCCAGGTTGTCGGAGGCGGGGCAGCGCGGCGCGAGGCCAGCGCATTTCAAGCACCGCAGGCCAGCTACGTGCCGCCAAGGGGGTAAGGGTGCTCAGGCAGCGGAGATGACGATGCGGTACCCGCGAGCGGAGTACCACCGGCAGCAGCGATCGTGAGGGCCCGAGCGAGGTAGGAGATCCTCGGGGGAGGGGGCGTCGTCTGCTCGAAGACCAGGGGCACAGGTGGAGGGTGATGCAGGGTGATGTTGCCCTGTTGGAGGGGGGCTCCAACTGGCCCGTTACCGGGCCGCTGTGAAGTTTGTGCAGTTCAGGTCATGTTCCCCTTACGCGCGCGCGTAAGGAAATAGTGCTGCTCACTGCACAAACTTCACAACCCCTAGTCAGAGCGAGTTGCTGCCAGAACCGCAACCTTAGGTAACCCATGACCTCAACAACCTCCACCTGTGCTCTTGACCTTCCCGGGTGGTGAGGCGTCAGCCCTCAGGCAGTGGTCCTCCGTGCAAGCCGGGCAGCGAGCTCGTCGTCGCGGTTGCCGCTGTGCTGATAGCGCATGGCTGCCTGCGTGCTGCTGTGCCCCAGGCGGGCCATGGTCTCCCTGACGGTCGCGCCCGCCTGGGCGTAGGACGTCCCCGCGTAGTGCCGCAGCGCATGGAAGGTGACGTCGGGTCGGTTGGCTGCCTCCCGCGCCTTGCTCCAGTGCCGGTGGAACGTCGTTCCGTGGAGGTACTCACCACTTGCGGCGGGGAACAGCAGGGCCTTGCCGATGCGGCCGCGGCAGTGCTCAGCGATTCGCTGCGCGTCGTCGCCGAAGATCGCGACGGTGCGGTTGCTGGCTGTGGCCTTCACGTCAGCCTTGCCGTCGGCGCCGGTCTTCGACCACACCACCTGCTTGTCGACGGTGACCCGCACCGCGGTCACCTTGCTGTCTTGTCCCCGCTCGACGGCCACGTCCTGGGCTCGCAGCGCCGTCGCCTCGCCCCAGCGCAGCCCGCCGACGGCGGCGAGCAGGACGAGGGCGACGTACTTGGCCGGGATGGTCTGCAGGATGACCTCCAGCTCCTCGTCGGTGGGGGGTACGACTGCCTTGCCGGTGGCGGTGTGTGCGCCACCCCGGATCTGGCAGGGGTTCTCGTCGATGAGCTTGTCGAGCACGGCGGTGCGCATGATGGCCGACAGCAGGCCGTAGGCCTTGCTGGTCTGGGTCTTCTTGCCGGTGGCCAGCTGCTTGGCGCGCCACTCGCGCACCTTGGCCGGGGTGATCTTGCCGATGATGGTGTCGCGCAGCTCGGCCAGCGGGCCGCCGGCGTCGCCGGCCTTCTCGGGGTCCGGGCCGCGCAGGAGGCGCTCGTACTCCTCGCGCGTGCGCACGCGCAGCGGCTCCCCGCGGCTGTTCGTGCGGGTCCGGATCCACTGCTCGCCGTACTTCGCCAGGGTGACCTGCCTGTCGGCCTTCTCGGCGGCGACCTCCTCGGGGTCGCGCCAGGTGCCCGAGGCGATCTCGGCCTTGCGCTGGGTCAGCCAGTCACGGGCAGCACCGATCGTCTCGAACGTCGCTGGGGCCGAGATGAAGCGCGTCTTGTCGGTGGGGTCGAGGTAGCGAGCCCGGTAGCGCCCCGAGCGCTGCTTGTCGATCTGCCCGAAGTGCTCGCGGCGCTTGCTCTGCTGCTTGCGGGGCATGGGGTTCTCCTGTCTGCGGGGCATATGCGGGGGATATGGTGACCTTTTGCGGGGCATTGGGACCTGATGTGACCTTAGCAGGAGCGGTTCATTGCCGGTATGGCTAGGGGTCAAGCGGGTTCACTACCTGTTTCGAGAGTACCAGCTATCTAATTCAAGTCCAGTTAGGCCCACAGTCAAGAAGAACCCCGGTCATCGACCGGGGTTCTTCTGCGTCTGGGACGTCGTCCGCAGTGCTCAGCGGGCGAGCTGGAAGGCGTCCTTGAAGCTCAACCGGCCCTGCGTCTGCAGCAAGGCGCGACGGTAGATCCGCTCCCCGACCAGGATTGTCAGCGCCGCGAAGACCAGGTTGATCACCAGCGCGAGCACCGGCTCCCACCAGGCCAGGCCGCCGGCGACGATCCGGGCGGGCATCAGCACCGAGCTGACGACCGGCACGTAGCTCAGGATCACCCGCCACGTTCCGGTGGCCAAGAAGCCAGCCATGTAGGGGATCATCAACAGCCAGATCAGCGGCTGGGACGTCTGTTGCAGGTCTTCGTTGCGGGTGCCCATTGCTCCGGCGGCGGCCCAGATGCAGGCCAGGGCAAGGAATCCGGCCAGGAAGAAGACCAAGAACCAGGCCACGGCACCGGCCATCCCGGGGAACATGCCGCCCACGCTGGTGAAGCTGGCACCGACCAGTCCGACGACAGCGAGCAGCACCATCTGCCCCATCGCGAGAATCGTGTTCCCAATGATCTTTCCGGCCAACAACTCCCGCACCGGGATCGCCGCCGTCAAGATCTCGACGATCCGCGACTGCTTCTCCTCGATCACCGATTGCGCGATCTGCATGCCGTAGGTGAGGGCTGACATCATGAACAGCACCCCGAAGACGAAGCCCAGCACGCGGCTGGCCAGCACCTGGTCTTGCGAGCTCTGCAGCAACTTCGTCTGCACGACGCTTCGCGACATCACCGTCGGCAGGTCGGTGCCGGCCTTGTCGGCCAGCGCGGTGAGCTCATTGGTCTGGAGCACCTGCTGGGTGGTCGCCAAGAGGGTGTCGTTCGGTTCCCGCTTGAAGGTCAGCTGCCAAGCGCCGGACGCGTCCTTGGCCAGCAGCGCGTCCGCGTCCCCATCGAGCAGCATCTTCTCGGCAGCGGCCACATCAGCGACCTGCTGGGGGACCACGTGGGTCTTCGCGCCCGCGTTCCGGCCGACCTCCTGCGCCAGGGCCATGCCGGCCTGGTCGGTGACCGCGAGGTCGACGCTCGTCGTCCGGTCGGAGAGGAAACCGCCCAACAGGGACGCGACGATGACCAGCACCAGCGTGCTGAGCGTCCCCAGGATGAAGGTCTTGTCGGTGAGCTTCACCAACATCTCGCGCATGGCGACGATGCGCCAGGCATTCCTCGTGGTCATGCCGTCACCTCTCGGTAGATCTCCGACAGGCTGGGGCGCAGCCTGCCCAACTCGTACACCTCGCCGCGGCGCAGCGCCTCCTCCAGCACTGCCCGCTGGGCGCCCTCCTCGATGAACTCGACGATCGCGGTGTGCCCCGCTACGTCGTCCACCTGCACCCCGCGCATGTCCCGCACCCAGCCCACGTCCGTGCTGGCCACCAGGCGGTGTCGCAGACGTCCACGTCCTTCCAGGTCGGCCTTCGAACCGTTGGCGACCACACGTCCTCGGGACATGATCACCAGCCCGTCGCAGAGCCGGTCGATCAGCTCCAGCTGGTGGGAGCTGAACAGCACGGGGATGCCGTCGGACGCTCGGGCCCGCAGCAGGTCGGCCATCTCGTCGATCGCCGCGGGGTCGAGTCCGCTGAAGGGTTCGTCCAGGATCAGGCAGGTCGGGTTTGCCATCACGGCGGCGGCGATCTGGACGCGCTGCTGGTTGCCCAGCGACAGCTTCTCCAGCTTGTCTTTGGTGCGCTCACCCAGGCCGAAGCGGGTGAGGATGTCGACGGCCTCGATGCGAGCGTCGGAAGTTGTGGCCCCCTTGAGCCGGGCCAGGTAGACGAGCTGGTCCAGGATCGGCTGCTTGGGGTACAGGCCGCGTTCCTCAGGCATGTAGCCGAAGTGGGAACGGTCCTCCATGGTGGCGGGGTGTCCGTCCCAGCGGACCTCGCCGGCGTCGGGCGCCAACAGCCCCATCACCATCCTCATCGTGGTGGTCTTGCCGGCACCATTGCCTCCGACGAAACCGATCATCTGGCCGCGCGGCACCTCGAACGAGATGTCGTCAGCGGCCACATTGTCGCCGTAGCGGCGGGTGAGGTTCTTGACCTCGAGCATCGAGCCCTCCTTTGTCGAGCTGGTGGTTCCAGCCAACCAGCGCGGAGGGTCCAAGGGATCAGCCGAGGGAGGGAGTTTGCCGCCTCCGCCGTCGGATGGAGATGGTCCCGGCAGAGCCTCACCCCCGGACTGGGTGGACTTTCTGCCGACTACAGCAGTTTCGCCACCCACTCCGTGGCCACGGGCGCGCCCGGACTGGGGAACCAGCTCCCAACTACGGGAGGAGATGGGCCCACTCGTGAGGGGAGCAGGGACAAGGGTCATCGTCCGGACCACAACCGGGGAGGGGTCGCTGCGCCCCACCCTCGACCGAGGGGCAACGGATCAACCAACCAACCCAGCCCGGTGGGCCCAGACCACCGCCTGGACCCGGTCACGCAGGCCCAGCTTGGCCAGCAGGTTCGACACGTGCGTCTTCACCGTCGCCTCGCCGACGAACAGCTGGGCCGCGATCTCGGCATTGCTCAAACCCTCGGCGACCAGCGCCAACACCTCACGCTCGCGCTCGGTGAGATCGGGAACGTGCACCTGGCCGGCGGCCGCGACATGGGCGCCGCCGGGTGCCACGGTCTCCTGCTGGGACGGGCTCATCCGGTCGATCACGCGGCGGGTGACCTCCGGTGACAGCAGGCCATGGCCGTTCGCGGCGCAGTGGATCGCCTCCACCAGCCGGTCGGGTTCAACATTCTTGAGCAGGAACCCCGAGGCTCCGGCGCCCAGCGCGTCGAAGAGATAGTCGTCCCGGTCGAAGGTGGTCAGCACGACGACCCGGGAGAGGTCCTCGCCGACGATGGCCCGGGTTGCCTCGATCCCGTCCATCACGGGCATCTGGACGTCCATCAACGTCACGTCCGGGCGCTCCCGGCGGGCGAGTTCGACGGCCTCCTCACCGTTCGCGGCGGCGCCCACCACCCGGATGTCGTCCTCGACCGCCAAGATCATCTGGAAACCCGTGCGCACCAATGGCTGGTCGTCCACCAGCAACACCGTGACCATGGCCTGCCCCCTCACACCTGTGTCACCTCTAACACCTGTGTCAACGGGAACCGTACCCGGACGCGGTACCCCCCGGTCACCCGCGGGCCGATCTCGCTCTCGCCGCCGTGGGAGGTGACGCGTTCGCGCATCCCCAGCAGCCCCAGGCCTGAGCCCGAGGTACCGCCGCGCGGACGCCCTTCGTCGAGCACCTCGACCTCGGCATGGCGACCCCCCTCGACCCGAACCACCACCTGGGCCCGGCGGGCCGTGGAGTGCCGGCGGACGTTCGTCAGCGCCTCCTGGACCGTCCGGAAGAGGGACAACTGCACGGGCAGCGGAAGCTGCGCGGCAGCCCCTTGAGGGTGCTCCACCAGCTGTAGGTCGGTCTCGAAACCCTCGGCCCGCAACTGGTCGACCAGCTTCGGCAGCTGGTCAAGGGTGGGCTGGGGGTCGCGTCCAGACCCACCGACGCTGGTGTCGTGCCCGCCTGCCTCGGTCGCACCACGCAGGGTCGCACCGCGCAGTGCACCCAACAGCTGGCGCATCTGGGTGACAGCCGTGCGTGAGGATTGCTCCACATGACCCAGCGCCTCGCTGGCCCGCTCCGGATCCTTGGTGATCAAGCGGCGGGCGCCTGCCGCTTGGATCCCCATCACCGACACATGGTGCGCGACGACGTCGTGCAGTTCGCGGGCGATCCGCAGGCGCTCGTCCACGACGGCCTGTTCGCGCAGGCCAGCGGCCTGCGTGGAGATGAGTTCCGCCTGCTCCGCCAACCGGGCCTCGCCGCGTGCCTGTCGCCAGGCCACTTGGCCCATGGCGAGGGAACCCAGCAGGAAGAGGGCATTGACGAAGGCGGTGAACAGGACATAGGCGGTGACCGGTGGCAGGAACCCGCCACGGGCCATGCCATAGGCCTCGCGGGCACGGGAGATGCCCTGTCCGACGGCGAAGTCCCAGCCCAGCCACACCGTGAAGCCCAGCGCCAGCGCCAACACCAGTACGGCAACCACGCGTCGGTCGGCTGCCCACGCCACGCCGGAGTAGAGCAGGAAGAAGACCACCATCTGGTACGTCATCGTGTAGCCCACCTCGGGCACCCACGAGGAGGTCGCGAAGAAGTGCGCGAAGACGAGCGCCGTGACCGTCAACGGCCAGCGCCGCCGCAGCACGACCAGCATCGACACGGTGCCCAGCGCCAGGTACTCGACCCAGTGGGGCCGCGCGCCCTCGAAGTCGGCGAACGAACGCATCAGTTCCAGCGTCGTTGCCAGGCCCAGCGCCACCAAGACCCCGGTGACGATGTCCGCGCGCGCCAACGAGGGGCGCGGGCGCACCCACCCATCGGCCCCGCCAAACCACTCCAACCAGCTCACGGGAGCAAACATTATGGTCAGGTGTGGGCCGCCACCTCCGTCTGGAGGGGGAATCCACGCGGGGGATGGCGCTTCGTGGACTGTTGACCCAATGGTGGATGGCACATGGCGGGACCCCACTGTCAGCAGGCACAATGTCTGTGTGAGCAAGGTATTGATCGTGGAGGACTCCGAGGTGATCCGCGCCTCGGTCGTGTCAGCGCTGCGCTCGCAGGGCCATCTCGCCCACGCGCTGGCCGATGGCATTCAACTGGAACGGGCGATCACCGCCAACCAGCCCGACCTCGTCATCCTCGACGTGATGCTGCCTGGTGGCCGGGACGGCTTCGAGCTGTTGGGCGTGGTGCGCAAGCTGTCGCGCGCCGGAGTGTTGATGCTCACCGCCCGCGACGAGATGACCGATCGAATCCGCGGCCTCTCCCAAGGTGCGGACGACTACCTCGCCAAACCCTTCGCCATGGTCGAGCTGATGGCCCGGGTGGAGGCGATCCTGCGCCGCACTGGGGCGGTGGGCAGCTCCGTGACGATCGGTGACATGACGATCGGTGACGACGCCGCGATCGTCACCCGTAGTGGCGCCACTGTCGACCTGACCGAGACCGAGCGCCGGCTGTTGGCCCAGCTGGCCCGCCACCCCGACCGTGTCGTCTCCAAGACCCAGTTGCTGACGGCAGTGTGGGGCTATGACGGCTACGACGAGAACATCGTCGAGGTTCACATCTCCAGCCTCCGGCGTCGGCTGGAGGCGCACGGCCCGCGCCTGATCCATACCGTGCGCGGCCGAGGCTACCGGTTGGGCATCTCGTAGATGATCGGTACCCGGTCCATCCGGGCGCGAGTCCTGGGCGCCATGTTCGTCGTCCTGTTCGTCAACCTGCTGACGGTCGGGATCATCGTCGACGCCCTGTTCATGAACCGCCAGAGCCAGGCACTGGACGATTCACTCGACCGTTCCGCGTCGTATGTCCTGGACAAGGCGCGGACGGCCACCGACGCCGAGGCGCTGATGGCCGACGTCGAGCCGACGATCCGTTTCGGTGGCAGCGATGACGTCTTCGTCGAGATCACCCTTGCCGACGGCCGCACCCTTGGACACCCGCCCGACCAGGACGCTCGTACCGTCGTCGAGATCCTCGACACCGCGCAGCCCGCCCTGCAGGGAGCCACGGTGGAGGTCTGGACGACCACCGATGAGCTCAACGGCACCAGGCGCTCACTGGACACCACGTTGATGATCGTCGGCATCATCGGCCTGGCCGGGGCTTCCCTGCTGACGATCGCGATCACGGACGTGGCCCTGAAGCCGCTGCAGACGATGGTGGAGCGTGCCAACCGTATCGCCGACGGTGAGCGGGGACTGCGGATGGCCTCGCCGGTGACGACCACCGAGGTGGGTGCCACCGCGGCCGCCATCGATGAGATGCTCGACGCTCTGGAGGGCGCCGAGATCCGCGCCCGGTCAGCCGAGGAGCAGGCCCGTGCGTCGGCCGAGCAGACCAAGAGCTTCCTCTCCGACGCGGCCCACGAACTGAAGACCCCGCTCGCCGGCATCAAGGCGGCGGCCGAGTCGATCATCCAGTTGCCGGAGGATGCGCTGGAGGAGCGCGAACAGCTCTCCTACCTGCTGGCGCGCGAGGCGCACCGGGGCGGTGAACTGGTGAACTCCCTGCTGGAGGCGGCCCGCGTCGACGCTGGACCTGAGCTGCGCCCCGAGACCCTCGACCTGGCGGACCTTGCCTCAGCCGAGGGCCGACGCATGTCGCTGACGATGCCGCGGTTGCGCTTCCTGGTCCGTGGACCTGACTTGCTGGTGAAGGGCGACCGGCAGGGCATCACCTCGGTGCTGCGCAACCTGGTCGACAATGCCGCCCGGGCCGCTGGACCCGAGGGGACGTTGGTGGTGGATCTGTCGAGCCGCGTAGACCCGATCGCGGAGCAGGAGATGGCCGTGGTGCGCGTCGTCGACTCTGGCCCCGGTATCGCCCTGGACGACCGCGAGCGTGTCTTCGACCGCTTGGTGCGGCTGGCGGCCACGGCATCCACCACGAAGGGCTCCGGCTTGGGACTGCCGATCGCCCGTGGTTATGCCCGAGCCCACGGCGGGGACGTGGTGTGCCTGGACGCGACCGGTTTCGAGCTTCCCCGAGACGAGGACGGTGACATCCCGCCCACGGGTGCCGTCTTCGAGTTCTTCCTGCCGCGTGCCATGCCCGCCACCGTGAACGAGGTCTCACCGGTGGAGGCGAGTGTGGGGGCGGCGGAACATCCGGAGACATCCGCCCGCTACGCCGAAACCGGGGTCTGAGCGCACGTCCGCTGAAGTCCTGGGAACTTTTCCGGCACTGCCGACGACAACTGGGTGACCAGTGTCCCCGTCCGGAAGAGACCCGATGTTCACCCTGACCGCGATCCCCGTGAAGTTCGTCTCACTGCTCGTCCTCTTCCTCTTCTCCACGCTGTGGGAGTCACGGGCGCTGGCGACAGCCAAGGGAGCGGGACGGGTCTCCCACGGCCTGCACCTGCTGATGGCGCTGGTCATGCTGGTGATGGTGCCGCGCTCGGTCTGGCGTCCGCTGGTGAAGGTGGTGCCGCTGTGGGTCTTCATCGCGTTGATGGCGATCGGCGTCGTGTGGTTCGCGTGGCAAGCGATCAAGGCCAAGCCGGGCCACCGAGCCCATGCCGCCGGTTGCACGCTGATGTTCGCCGCGATGGTCTGGCACCTGGTCGGCATGTCGATCAAGATGCACACCATGGCCTCGATGCCTGCCGGCTCGTCCATGAGCCCGATGCCCTCGATGTCGGCCATGGCGTCGATGGAAGCCACCCCGTCCGCGTCAGCAACCTCAGTCACTGGCATGGACCATTCCTCGGCGATGGCCAGCGGCCACTCCGGCGCCTGGTGGATCGCCATCGTCGGCCTCCCGCTGATGGCGTGGCTGCTGTGGGCCGGTCTGTCCGCGCTCGTGCGGGCGATCCGCTCGTCCGTCAGTCGCCCGTCCGACCTGAACGACTTCGCCATGAACTTCGGCATGTTCTGGATGTCAACCGGACTGATGGTGACGCTCATCCCCGCCTTCGCCCACCTCTCCTTCTGAACTTCTCGGTCCGGCCAACCACCCTTTGCCAAACGCCTGGCCAACCCGTCGACCAGCCGCCATGAAAGCGACTTCGCGGGGCGCTGAATCCCTTTTCGCCCCGGGCACCGACGCGCTTGGCTGGAGGGATGAAGAAGGTACTGCTAGTCCTGACCAGCGCCGACGACATGTCCGGGCGCCCCACCGGTTACACGCTCAGCGAGGCCGCGGACCCGTGGAAGGTCTTCCGCGATGCCGGCCACGCCGTCGACTTCGCGTCGATCAAGGGCGGTACCCCGCCGATCGACCCGAACAGTGAGCGCGACGAGATCACCGAGCTCTACGAGAACGACGCCACCGTTCAGGCCGGGCTGCGCAACACGGCCAAGGTCGAGTTCGTCGAGGCCGACCAGTACGACGCGATCTACCTGGTCGGCGGACACGGGACGATGGTCGACTTCCGCGGCAACCCGCACCTGCCGCGCCTTGTTCGGGAGGTCTTCGAGACCGGCGGTGTGGTTTCGGCCGTCTGCCACGGCCCGTCCGGCTTGCTGGACGTCGAACTGACCAACGGCCTGCGCATCGTGGAGGGGCGCAAGATCGCAGCCTTCACCGACTCCGAGGAGGCCGCGGTCGGCCTCAGTGACACCGTCCCCTTCCTGCTCTCCAGCGAGTTGGAGGCGCAAGGGGCGGAGCTGGTCGCCGCACGGGAGGACTTCGAGGAGTTCGTGAGCGTCGACGGCAACCTGGTCACGGGCCAGAACCCTGCTTCCGCTGCTGGCGTCGCCAAGGAGGTCGTCAAGATCCTGACGACGCTCGTCCGCGCCGAGAAGGCCGAACAGGCGGAGGCCGCCGAGGAACTGCGCGCCGAAAAGGATGCCGAAAAGGCACAGGACGAGGACTCGTCCGGGGCCTGAGGGCCGCTGGGGCAGCGCTGGATCAGGGCTTTCCGTAGTCAAGGGGCATGAACTGCGTCTTGTCCCAGGGGAAGTTCTCCAGCACCTTGTAGTCGGGGACGGTGAGCAGGGTGTCCCAGGGGTTCCTGCCCGTGGTCGCCTTCTCGCGGAGGCCGCTCTCGGTGGGTACTGCCACGGCACCGCTCTTGTCCGTCACGATGAAGCCGTAGGTCTGCGCGGCCTCGGCCACCATCCGTCCCATTGGGGTCAGGTCGTACTTGGACAGGTCCAGGGAGGGGTCCAGACGGAAGCGCTGGCCCTCACGGATCAAGCCCTTGCTGGCCGGGTGGCCATCGGAGCGCTGCGCTGGCCAGGAGATCTGCTGGTACGGCGCGGGGTTGATGATGGCCACCGACATGGCGTGGTTGATGCTTCCCCGACGGACATCGGCCAAGGTGATCATTCCGCCGGTCAGCGAGACATTGGTGGCGGAGACGCCGTAGCTCTCCCTGAAGTAGCCGAGGTTCGTCGAGACCTTGTCGATTCGTCCACCCCAGCAGGCCTGCCAGGTGTTGCCGACCTTCTTGGCCTTCCAGAACTCCCACAGCCGGTCGGTGCTCGGCTGGTAGATGCTCAGCTGGCCGTCGGTGCCCACAGCGGGCGCGGCCTCGGCGGGGATCGGGACCTTCTTGAAGTAGGCGGCGCCGGTGTAGATGTCAGCTGGCAGGCTGCCCTTCTTCTGGCAGTCCACCCAGGTCACGTCCACCGTGGGGACGTCCGCGCCAACGGTCTCCAGCGCCACGTTGTACTGGTGCGCGTTGAAGGCCGCGACGCCGCCGTAGTAGTCGCGCACCTGCTTGGCGAGGTCTGCGGCCTGGGCCGCGCTGTTCGCAGCGAGGGGAGCCTGCGAGACGTCCTGGAAGAAGAAACTGTTGGACGCGAAGCCGACGGCACGCCCAGAGGTGTTCTCCCCAGCGGCCGGACCACCAGCTGCGCTGTAGGTGTTGCCGGGGGTCGCCGACGATGGGGCTGGCGGCGTGGGGGTCGAGGTGATCACCGGATCAACCGCCGAGCTGTTGGCGGGCAGCTCGACCCGGACCGCGCTGATCAATGGGTTGTTCACGTTGCCGATGAACTTGAGGTCCAGCTGGCCGTCGGTCACCGTGACGGTGAAGCTCTTGCTGTAGGCGGTGGCGTATCCGGCCGCTTGCACCAAGTCAATGTTGTCCACGGCCGTCGCGCCTTCCGCGTCGACGTGGAACACCCGCCGCCCCTCTTCCTGGAAGTAGTCCTCCGCCGCGTACAGGGTGACCCGATAGTTTCCGCTCCCGGGCACTGGGATCCGGTAGGCGTGGTTGCCCCAGACATTGCTGGTGAACAGCGCCGGGGTGGAGGTCCCCGAAATTTCCCTCCCAGCAAGTCGCGTGGAGGTGCCCTTGCCACCTTCGAGGCCGGCGCGGCTGTGCCACACCTTCCCCTCAGGGTCGGTGACGTCCGACTTGGCGGTGGTGGTCAGGAAATTGAAGCTTTCGGAGCTACAGGCCGGGAGGGGAGCCAGCAGGAGTGCGGTGGCGAGGACGATGACATGGTGCGAGCGTGACTGCACGAAGACTCCGTGAAGGTCTACCGAATGATCGGTGCGTTGGGAGTGGGGGCGTTCGTCCCAATCTTCGCATGGAGGTCTCCACCCTGAGCAACCAGCAGGCTGACTGAGCGCGCGCGATGCTGTCGGGTCTCAGCGCCCGTTCAGTCGGCGGCGGGGGTGCTGAACGGGCCGCAGTTAGCATGGGGAGGCTGGACAACACGGGGGCGAAAAATGAATGCTGACCAACCACGCGACATGGACCTGCAGCCGGACGACGGCATCTTGGCCTCATCGCCGGAGACCGGGCCGACCGCTTCGCACGCGCCCCATGCAACGGGCCGAAAGGCCATCCTGACAGGTACGGCATGGCAGGCGTTGGGCCAGTTCACCCCCCTGCTGATCAACTTGGCGTTGACGCCCTTCATCATCAAGGGCCTAGGCCAGACCATCTACGGCATCTTCTTGGTGGCCGTGGCCGTCCAGCTCTTCATCGCCGCCCTCGACGGCGGCGTCGCCGCCAGTTCAGCGCGATACTTCACCATCCTGGTCGGCAAGGGTGACAAGGTCGGCCTGACCAGGCTGCTGACCACCCTGCTGGGCTTCTCCACGATCACGTCCGCGCTGATCCTGGGGTTCACGTGGGTGTTCGCGCCACAGTTGATGGGTCTGTTCCCGGCCACTGCCGCCGACCCGGCGGGCGCGGTCTTCCTGTTGCGCTCCATGGCGATCATCATCGTCATCAGCCAGTTGCGCGGCGGTTTCCAGCAAGTGGTCTGGGCGCATGGCACCTTTGCCTGGAACTCGCTGTCGACCGTCGCGGGGCACACGATCTACGTCGTCGGCATGATCGCGACGATTCGGTATGGCTGGGGCCTGCACGGGATCGCCTACACCCAGTTGCTGCAGCAGATCGCGCCGACGGTGCTGATCGTTCCCGCCGCGCTGCAGAAGCTCGACCTGAAGAGCTTCAAGTTCACCGACTGGGCGACGGCCAAGGAATTCCTCGCCTACGCGTGGAAGGTGCAGCTCAGCTCCATCATGAATGTGATCGGTGCGCAGGGCGACATCATGCTCGTCGGACGCTATGCCTCTGCGCAGACCACCCCCTTCGGCGCCGGCAGCAACTTCGCCCAGACGCTCGGAAATGTGCCGATGAATGCCTATGTCCCGATGCAGACGGCCGTCGGCCACCACCTCGCGACGCTGTCGGAGGAGGAGGCGGCCGAACGGGTGTCCACACTCCAACTGCAGTGGGTGCGCGGCGTGTGGGGCTGGGTGGCCGTCGGCGCCCCCGCGGCCCTGTTCGGGGTCAATGCCTGGCTTCATCTGGGCTCGACGCTGACCGGGGAGGTGGCCTGTCTGGTGCTGCTGAGCTTCGGCATGCTGCTGCTG
>NHCFI05602__coassemble_791_pt1 | contig 36739 bp, 28 predicted proteins | sample NHCFI05602__metabat2_high_PE_006 | metagenome-assembled genome bin NHCFI05602 | reverse complement strand
CTACCGATGCTGCGTCCGACCCTGTTCACGGTCATCACCCTCGGCCTGATCGGCACCTGGCAGGTCTTCGACCAGATCGCCATCGGTTCCCAGGGCGACCCGGCCAAGACGACGCTGACCCCGGCCTACCTGAGCTACACCAAGGCCTTCAAGGACGGCGAGTGGGGCAAGGCCGCGGCCATCGCCTTCATCCTGTTCGCGATCATCGTGGCGATGACGCTGCTGCAGCGGCTGATGCTGGGCGACTCGGACTACTCGCGGATGTCGCGCAAGGAACTCAAGGCTGACAAGGAGGCGCGCAAGCGCAAGGTCGCGCAGGAAGGCGCGGCGGCGCCGATCGTCGTGCAGAGGGAGGGCCAGGCATGAGCGGGGCAATGCACGCACCGGACGCCCGCCAGGGCAACCGGATGGGGCCAGCGGGCTGGGTCGCGCTGGTGCTGCTCTCGGTGATGGCCGTGTTCTACATCTTCCCCTTCGTGCTGCAGGTGGCGAATTCCTTCAAGACCGACTCCGATGCCACCGCCAATGCGATGAGCCCCATCCCGAAGGTGTGGACGACGGCCGCCTACGAACGCCTCCTGCGAAACTCCGACTACCCGCTCTGGTTCCTCAACTCGTTCATCGTCACGCTCTTCGTCACGGCAGGACGCGTCTTCTTCAACTCCTTGGCCGGCTATGCGCTGGCACGGCTGAGGTTCCGGGGGCGCCAGGTGGTGTTCGCCATGCTGATCGCGGTGATGAGCGTGCCGGGCGTGATCCTGCTGATCCCCAAGTTCCTGGTGATCAACCAGCTGGGCATCTACAACTCCTACCCAGCGCTGATCCTGCCGCTGCTGGTGGATGCGGCCGGTGTGTTCATCATGAAGAACTTCTTCGAGTCGATCCCGCCCGCGGTCGAGGAGGCTGCACGCATCGACGGTGCGAGCACCTTCCGCACCTTCTGGTCGGTGATGCTGCCGATGGCGACGCCGGCGCTGATCACGATCACGATCCTGAGCTTCCAGGGTTCATGGAACGAGTACTCGCACTTCATCGTCGCCTCGCAGAGCCCGGAGCTCTACACGCTGACCAAGGGCGTTGGCACGCTGGCCTCCGGTGGTCTGGGTGGCATGAGCAACCAGTACCCACTGAAGCTCGGTGCGGCGGCCCTGATGACGATCCCGGTGGCGGTGCTCTTCTTCGTCTTCCAGAAGCGGATCATGAACACCTCGGACGGGGCGGTGAAGGGCTGAGTGCCCGAGCCCGGTTCTGGGGCGCGTCAGCGGCCGGCGAGGCCCACCTCATAGGCGAACAGCACCAGGCCCACCCGGTCGCGGATCGTGAGCTTGCTCAGCAGGCGCCCGATGTGGGTCTTGACCGTGCCCTCGGCCATGTAGAGCGTGGCGGCGATCTCGGTGTTGGTCGCGCCCTTGGCGATCTCTGCCAGCACCTCGCGCTCCCGGTCGGTGAGCAGTGCCAGGCGCTCGTCCGGACGGCCAGGGGCCGACGGCAGGGAGGGGACGATGTGGTCCAGCAGCCGCCGGGTGGCAGTGGGTGCCATCACGGCCTCACCAGCGGCGACGGTGCGGATCGCCTGCAGCAGTTCGGCCGGTCGCGCGTCCTTGAGGAGGAACCCGGAGGCGCCGGCCTTGAGCGCGGCGAAGACGTACTCGTCCAGGTCGAAGGTGGTCAGCACCAGCACCTTGGTGGCCTCGCCGGCTGCAGAGATCCGGCGGGTGGCCTCGACGCCGTCCATGACCGGCATCCGGATGTCCATCAGCACCACGTCCGCGTGGGTACGGGCGACGGCCGCGCAGGCCTCGGACCCATCAGCTGCCTCACCAACCACCTGCATGTCGTCCTCGGCGTCGATCAGCATCCGGAAACCGCTGCGCACCAGGGCCTGGTCGTCGGCCAGCAACACCGTGATCATCTAGCGCTCCATCATTCTCGTGTCGTCCGTGAAGGGGTTCGGGGGTGATTGGTTCGGCTGGCTGGAAGGGCCCCTCGACAGGTTCGGGGACCGTGGGCCGCGGCTCGGGGAACGGTCGCTGGGGACGGGGAGCACCGCACGCACCAAAAAACCGCCACCCTGCCTCGGGCGGGCCACCAACTGGCCACCCTGGGAACTGACCCGCTCACGCATCCCGCGCAGGCCGTGGCCACGTCCGTCGCTGGCCGCCAACGCACCCGCGCCGTCGTCCAGCACCTCGACGATGATGACCTCGCTGCCGTAGCTGAGCTGCACCTGCGCGTGCGCCCCGAGGCCTGAGTGCTTGAGGAAGTTGGTGATCGCCTCCTGCACCACGCGGTAGACCACCAGTGCGAAGGTTGGCGGCACCTGCGGCAGCGACCCCGTCACGACCAGGTGCACCCGTCCGTCGCCAGCTCGCTCCACCAGCTCCGGGATCTGCTCCAGCCCGGGGGAGGGTGCGAAGTCGGCGGTCTCGTCCGGGGTGCCGCGCAGGACGCCAACGATGCGGCGCATCTGAGTGAGGGCATCGCGTCCGGTCTCGGCGATGGTGTCCAGCGCAACCACCGCCTGGTCGGGACGCTTGGCGGCGATCGCGCGTCCGCCCTCGGCCTGGACGACCATCACCGACAGCGAGTGTGCGACCACGTCGTGCAGCTCTCGCGCGATCTGCGCGCGGACGGCGGCCTCGGCACTCTGGGCGGCCTGTTCCCGCTCGGACAGCTCCAACTGGCGACGCTTGGCCTCGGCGACCAGCCTCTCCTGGCCGGCCTGCGCCGACTCCCGGACCCGACGTCCCGTGGCATAGCTCGACAACACGATCGCTGCGCACAGCACCACCCCCAGTGCGAGCACGGTGAGGATGTGCCCGGAGCTGGAGTTCGGGCCCATGGAGTGCAAAAGGTCTTCGAAGCTCGCGCCGGTCAAGGCGCGCAACCAGCTCACCGGCCCCACGATCGAGCCGAACAGGCCAATCACCAGCGCCAGGCGCGCGGGCAGTCCGGGCACCCAGCGCGCGACCGAATAGACGGTCACGGGCACCAGCACCAGGGAGAAGGTCGGGTACTGCACCAGCCATGCCTGCACCAGGAAGCACGTCGCAACGACCAGCAGCACCAGCAACGGCCGACGACGTCGAAGTGCCATCGCCACGACCATCACCAGACTGGTGGGCAGGAGCATCGGGTCGGTGTTGGAGCGCAGCCCGAACAACAGGTTGGGCAGGAGCACCAACACGGCGATGATCCCGGTCACCGCGAGGTCCAGTGACCAGGTGGCGTGCCGCAACTCCATGCGGCGCAGCTCGTCCCGGGTGCTCATCGCGCCAAGCCTATGGCGGGGGGCGGCGGCGGGCGTCTGACCACGGTCTCGGACGCCCTGCCACTGTGGACCGTCCGACCAGTAGTTTCATGCTTGGGCCTCACGCTTGGTGGGACAATGAGGGTGGGACGTCCAAGACGGCCGGCATGGCACCTTCTTGGCGGCAGTACAGGGGGAGTGATGAGTCAGTCGCCGTACGGATCCGGACCCATCCGGCGGTCCGGTCACGCCGACATCGCTCGCGACCTCGTCCAGCGACGCATCGCTGAACCCCTCATCAGCCGCCTGCTCGCACCAATCGACGAGCGCCTCGACCTCGCCGACCATCGGATGCTCATCGTCCTGAAGTTCCTCTACGCGGCCGGGGATGAGTTCCCGCCCGAACTGCGCGCCGAGATGGAGCGCTCGGTGCTCGGCTTCCGGTACTGGCTGGACGAGCCCGGCACCGACGACATGTGCCACTGGAGCGAGAGCCACGCGCTTCTGTTCAGCGTCTGCGAGCACCTCGCCGGCCAGTTGTTCCCCCACCAGGCCTTCACCAACGACGGACGCAAGGGCTACCGAAAGGCCGAACGCGGCCGACGGCGCCTGCTCGAGTGGCTCGGTAACCGCTTCCATCACGGCTTCAGCGAATGGCTCTCGCACACCTACTACGAGTTGGACGTCGCGGGCCTGACGCTGTTGATCGACCACTCAAAGGACGAGGAACTGGTCACCCGCGCCGCGATGGTGCTGGACCTGCTGATGCTTGACATGGCACTGCACCGCTTCGACGGACGCTTCGTCGCCTCCGCCGGGCGGGCAAACGGGGTGCAGAAGGCACGTCCGGAACACTCCGAGATCAACACCGTGCTGGCTTCGGCCTTCGGGGACGAGGAACCCGCCTTCGAACCCGACGAGGTGAGCGGGATCTTCGTTGCCCGGCGTCGTTACCGGGTGCCCGAGGTGATCCGGGAGATCGCCGACGCCGACGCCGACCACCTCGTCCGCACCTCCCAGGGGCTGGACGCAGACCAGGTGGCTGCCGTGGTCGCGGCCCGCCCCGGGCTGAGCCATGCTGAACGACGCGATGCGCTGGTGGACCTGTTGTGGTCTATGGAGGCCTTCACCACCCCAGAGGCAATCGGGGTGACGCTGGAGGCGATCCATCGACACGACCTTGGCAACAACCGCTACCTGGCTGCGCTCGCGCCCTTCGCGAAGCTGCGCTCCGAGCGGCTGCAGGTGGCGACGCTGCGGGCGATGAACCCGATCACCCAGGGCATCGCGATGGGGCGCGCGGACGTGCAGACCTACCGCACCCCGCACTACCTGCTCTCCAGCGCGCAGCATCACCGCCCGGGCGAGTTCGGCGACCAGGAGCAGATCTGGCAGGCGGCGCTCCCGGACGACATCACCGTCTTCTCCACCCACCCCGGATCAACCAAGCTGGGCGAGCACGCCCGCCCGTCGACCCCTTCGGCATGGGTTGGCAATGGCATCAACCCCGATGTCGGCCAGCACCGCAATGTGCTGTTGGCGCTGCACGACGTCCGTGGCCGAAAGGGCTATCTCGAGGGGCGCCGGCACCAGCTCAGCCACCTCTTCTTCCCCTTCGTCCGCTTCGACGAGACCGCTATCAGCGAGCGCCTGGTCGCTGGCCGTCGCCGGGACTCCTTCATTGGGGTGCTATCGCTGAACCCGGTCGAGATGCTCTCGGACGTCGAGGTCATCCAGCGCGGGGTGATCAGCGCTTGGGCGGTGGTGGTGACCGACCGGCAGGATTTTGGGTCGTTGGGACGCTTCGTCGACCACCTCAAGCAGACCAGCCTTACCTGGACGCGCGAGGAGTTGGTCTGGAGCACCGACCTGCACCAGTACTCGCAGCGGTTCCGAGGGAACTTCTGTGTGGATGGAGTTCCGCAGCGCTCGGACTACCCGCGGCTGGACTGCGACTGGGCGCAGGTCGAACGCAATCCCCGCGTGGTGACGGTGGCGGGGGAGGGGCGCAGCCTGGTGCTGGACTGGGACGCGGGGACGCGCACGGTGCAGCCGGGCGCAGTTGGCTGAGGATCCTCTCGGGTCCGGCCCACGGCTGCAAAATGTGATATCACTTTGATATCGCTATTTCCTTGGCGATCCACTTCCCTGGAGGCGCAATCATGAGCCAGACCCCGACCCTCGACTCCGCACCGGCGCCCGACGAGGTTCCGATCAGCACCCGTCCAGTGGGTCACGCCGGCATTCGTGTCGACGTCGCCGAGCGACGCGCGTGGAGCATTGGCGGCGCGTGGGTGCTGCTGCTGTGCGTGCTGGCGCTCATCGCGGCCGCGCTGCTGTTGGTCAATGGACTGATGAACGAACACCCGATCCAGGTCATCGCGGCGGCCGGTGTCGTGCTCTTGGCAGCCATCGGGCTGACCGGGCTGACGATCGTGAACCCCGGTGACGCGCGGGTGGTCCAGTTCCTGGGCCACTACCTCGGCACGGTCCGCAACACTGGGTTGAACCTGACGGTCCCGTTCACCGGCGCGCGCCATATCTCCGTGAAGGCTGTCAACTTCGAGACCGCCCCGCTGAAGGTCAACGACGCCAACGGCAACCCGATCGAGATCGGTGCCATCGTGGTCTACCAGGTCGCCGACACCGCCAAGGCCGCCTTCGCGGTCGAGCACTATGACGAGTTCGTCCGCAAGCAGGCCGAGTCGGCGCTGCGACATGTCGCGATGAGCCACCCCTATGACGACCACTCCCTCTCGGAGGCGGGCCAGCGCTCGGTCATCACCCTGCGCGAGGCCACCGACCAGGTCAACCAGGAACTGGCGCACGAGGTGGCCGAGCGGGTCGCAGTGTCCGGTGTCGAGATCGTCGAGGTGCGGATCTCCCACCTCGCCTATGCCGCGGAGATCGCATCCGCGATGCTGCGCCGCCAGCAGGCCCAGGCCGTGCTGGCCGCGCGCCAGGTGATCGTCCAGGGGGCGACCGAGATGGCCAAGCAGGCGGTCCGGACGCTCGACGAGGAATCGGACATCGAGCTCGATCCCGAACGCAAGGCCGCCATGATCTCCAACCTGCTCGTGGTGCTGTGCTCGGAGCAGCAGTCGGCGCCGGTCATCAACACCGGATCGCTGTACTGAGCGTGCCCAACGGGAAGGGCGTCGAGCCGATGGCTCGCACCGGGCGCAAGCAGCTGCTGTTGCGGATGTCGCCCCAGGTGCATGAGGCGCTCACGAAATGGGCCGCGGACGAGATGCGCAGCGTCAACGGCCAGGTGGAGTTGGTGCTGCGCGATGCCCTGCGCCAAGCAGGGCGGCTGCCCACGGACGTCCCCGAGCCCCGCGGTCCGGGGCGGCCGTCGACGCCGTCCGTCTGAACTTCGCCAAAATCAGCCCGCTGAGGGGAATCCGGTCCCGCCATGGGGCCGGATTGCCCTCACCGGGCGATCTTGGCGGGCTGATCCCTCGTCAGGGGAGCACCCGGAGGCGCGGGCGTAGTGTGCAACGCAGGTGTGAGTACTGCGGATGTCGTTCCCCAGCGGCGCGGTCCGGCGGGCCGCAGTGACGATCGCGCGATCTGGACGCCCGACCGCGTCCCAGCATCCGAGCTGGTGGGAGCTGACTTGAACAGTGTTCAAGTCGGGGTGTAGAAAGCATGCATCCGCCATGAGGAGAATGCAATGGAGCACGCCACCGGGCTGCGGGCCCCAGACGCCGAGCGCGACCACCAGGAGCTGCCATGACCACCTTGGACCTCGACCAGATGACCGCCACCGCCCTGTCGGGCACCTCGATCAGCCGTGAGGACGCACTCGCCGTGCTCGGCAGTGGCAACGATCAGCTGATGGGCGTGGTGGCCGCCGCCTCGGCCGTCCGCCGGAAGTTCTTCGGACGCCGCGTGAAGCTGAACTACCTGGTCAACCTGAAGTCGGGCTTGTGCCCAGAGGACTGCTCCTACTGCTCGCAGTCGCTCGGCGCCAAGACCGGCGTGCTGAAGTACAGCTGGCTGTCGACCGAGCAGGCCACCGCCGCCGCCACCGCGGGCGTCGGGGGCGGTGCGCGGCGCGTCTGCCTGGTCGCGTCGGGTCGTGGCCCGTCGAACCGGGACGTCGACCGCGTCGGCGAGATCATCGGGCACATCAAGGCCGAAAACCCCGAGGTGGAGGTATGCGCCTGCCTCGGCTTCCTGACCGAAGAGCAGGCCAGCACCTTGCACGAGGCCGGTGCGGACGCCTACAACCACAACCTCAACTCGGCCGAGTCGAACTACGCCGAGATCTGTTCCACGCACAGCTACTCCGACCGCGTCGACACCGTCGAGACCGCCAAGCGCGGCGGCCTGTCACCCTGCTCCGGCCTGATCGCCGGCATGGGCGAGACGGACGAGGAACTGGTGGACGTGCTGTTCGCGCTGCGGGAGCTGGGCGTCGACTCGGTGCCGGTGAACTTCCTGCTGCCCTTCGAGGGCACCCCGCTACAGGGTCACCAGGAACTCACCCCCCAGCGCTGCCTGCGCATCCTGGCGATGGCGCGGCTGGTCTGCCCCGACGTCGAGGTGCGCGCCGCCGCCGGACGCGAGTACCACCTGCGCTCCATGCAGCCCTTGGCGCTCGAGATCTGCAACTCGATCTTCCTGGGCGACTACCTGACCAGCGAGGGCCAGGCCGGGGACGCTGACCTGCGCATGCTTGCCGACCTCGGCTTCACCGTGCAGGGCGCGAACGGCGAGGAGATCGACCCGATGGAGTTGCTCAGCGCGCGCCGTGCCAAGCACGGTCATGCTGGCCATGGTGCTGCTGACGTGGCTGCCTGCGGATCGGCCGTGGGTGCCGGTTGTGGCTCGTCCTGCGGTGGCTGTGACCATGCCACCGACGACGCAGCTGCCCCCGCGAGCGGCGTGGCTGAGGGCGTTGAGCCCGAGGTGCACGTCCGTCGTCGCGGGGCCGGGACGCAGGTGCCGGCCAACGTCTGAGCGGGCTGCTCGGGGGCACGCTCTCGGCTCTGGGTTTCGCTGTGGCACGTCACTTGGCTGTGCGCAGAGCACTAGTCTGGCGGCGAAAAGGAGCGCCCATGCCACACATCGGTCACCCCGTTCACCAGAAGGCGGACAACGCCCAGTTCGAGTCGCTGCGCCATCGCACCACGAGCCGCGAGGAGCGTGGCGCCTTCGGGCGGTCCCTGCGTGAGCAGGTGCCCGTGCGCTCGCTCGCAGAGTGGGACCCCTCGGTGCGCTCGGCAGACCCGATCGACCTGATCCGCGATTCGCACGAGGGACGGGTCCCGGAGTTGGTGGCGGTCCGGGTGGGTCGGATGGCCAGCTCCCCCTACGGCTTCCTTCGGGGGTCGGCGGTCGTGATGGCGCACGACGTCGCACACCTGCCCGCGTCCGGGATCCGGCCGGTCGTCTGTGGTGACGCGCACCTGGGCAACTTCGGCTTCTACCGTTCGCCCGAGGGCGCGCAGGTGATCGACCTGAACGACTTCGACGAGGCTCATCCCGGCGCCTGGGAGTGGGACCTGCGCCGGCTCACCACGGCCGTCGTCTGCGCCGGACGCGAGAATGGCTACTCCGAGCAGAACTGCGCCGACGCCGTGGCGAACTGCGTCGCGAGCTACCGGTCGACGATCGCCGAGCTCGCCACCCAGCCGCTGCTGCGCCGCTCCTTCGAGCGCCTCGACGTCGACACCCTGCGCGACCGGGCCCAGGACACCTCCCTGCGGGAGGCGATCGTCCGGTCGGCGCGAACCGCCCGCAAGCGCACCAGTGACCGCGCGCTGCCGCGCTTCACCCAGCAGGACGAGCAGGGCAACCGCCGCATCGTCGAGGAGCCGCCGTTGATCACCCGGTTGCACGATGACGAGTACAACGCCGTCGCCGTCGGCCTGGACGACTACCTGTGGTCGCTGGCGCCGCACTGGCGGCGCGTGGTGGGCGGCTACCACCTGGTGGACATCGCCCACAAGGTCGTCGGAGTCGGGTCTGTGGGGCTGCGGGCCTATGTGGCGCTGCTCGAGGGGTCGAGCCCCGACGACGTGCTCTTCCTGCAGCTGAAGGAGGCCAGGCGTTCAGTGCTGGCGCCCTATGTGCACGGCGACGTCCCCCGGCACTCGCACCAGGGCCAGCGTGTGGTTGAGTACCAGCAGGCGCTGCAGTCGACGTCCGATCCCTTGCTGGGCTGGACCCGGATCGATGGGCGCGACTACTACGTACGGATGTTCCGCAACATGAAGGGCACGATCCCGCTCAATGACAGCGGGCCCGGGGCGCTGGCCGACTACGCCGGCATCGTCGGGGCATTGCTGGGCAAGGGCCACGCCCGCACCGCCGGAGCCTCCATGATCTCGGGCTACCTGGGCGGGGGCGGCAAGGCCACCGACGCCTTCGTGAAGTTCGCGCGCCTGTACGCCGACCAGAACGAGGCCGACCACGCAGCGCTCGTGAAGGCTGCCCGCGAGGGCACGCTCCCGATCGCGGACGGGGCGCTGGAGTCCATGGGGTCCGCCTTCCGTCCCGGCGGGTAGTCGGTCGGGGAGGGGTTGACTGAAAATCGGACGAATTGGGGCTGTTGCACGATCCAGTCGCCGATCTGGACGGCTGGCGTCCGTTCTTCAGCAGCAGTTGCTGGTCATTCGGTGGTGGAGGCGTGGACTCCCAGCCTGCGGCCGCCGGGATGGCCCCCAGGGGTCGGCTCCGGAGCACCAGCAGGGAACCGCAGGCTCAGGCTCGGTTGCGACGGCGGTCCCGGAACTGGCGCCACAACCAGGTCGAGGGGACCGATTCGCCGGTCGCCAGATATTCGACTGCCTCGTCGTGGAAGACATTGTGCGAGAGCGAGGTGTTGCCGCGGGTGCGCACCAGCAGACCCAGCTCGTCGCCCACCTGCAGGGGTGTGCGGAGGTCCGGGACGAACAGCGTGAGCCCGTCGCGCACCAGCACAGAGGGGTAGACGTCGATCGGCTGGTCACGGTCGTCCGGGTCGCTGAGAAGTTGCCCGAGCGTGAGGGTGTTTCCCTTGTCGAGCCAGCGGCAGACGGCTGGCGCGCCGCGCCCGTCCAGCACCAGCTTGATGGCGGTGGGGGAGTAGTTGCCGAGCCTGGCCTGCATGTCCTTGAGCACCTTGGCCGACCACTCGTCGGTCTGCTGGTGGACGTGCTGGATGAAGCCCCAGAACAGCGGCGCCTCTACCCTGGCGAGGGTCTCGAAGGCCACCAGGTCGGTCGCGACGAACACCTGGTCGGGCTCAAAGGCCTCCAGCAGCGGCGCTGTCGAGACGGCCTTCTGCCGCACGGAGAGGTAGACGTCCGGGTTCTCCAAGCGGGCGTGCGCAGCGAGCGACAGGTTGGTGGTGTCGCTCTCCGCGCCGGCGACGAAGCCGACCATTTCGCTGACGTCCGGCAGGCCAGCCGAGGGATCGACCACTTCGACCTCCAGCCCGGCCGCCCGCAGGTCACGGGTCACCTCGGCACCGAAGCGTCCGTCCGCGGCGACCATCCACCGGCCATGGTTCAGCTCGCAGTGCAGCTTGGGCAGTGGGGTGCCGGGTTCGTCCAACAACCAGGAGGCCAGCTGGTAGGTGACGGGCTTCGACAGCGCCATCACCAGGTAATGGCCGTAGCGGTCGAAGGGATTGATCACCGCCTGCGGCCCGAAATCCTCCAGTCGTGGGACATTCTCGCGCTGGCTGCACCGCGTGATCACCGGGATCTCGGGACGCAGCAGGTGCGCCGACATGACGACGGCGAGGTTCATCTCGTCCTTGTCGGTCATCGCCATCACCCCCTCGCACATGGGGTGCCCAAGACCGGCCAGGCCGAGGATCCCGGGGTTGCGCGGGTCGCCCTGCAAGGAGGGGACGTCGGCGGTGAGCTGGTCGGCCACCAGGACGTCGATGCGGCTGGGATCCTCATCCAGGATGACCATTCGTCGTCCCAGCTGGTCGAGCGCCAGGGCCAGCGTCCGGCCAGCCTGGCCGTAGCCGGCGATCATGATGAAGGGCTCGCGCATCGACTCGACGCGGCGGTGAAAGCGCTGCATCGACAGCGCCTTGCGGAAGCCCGGCTCCTGAAGCATCGCGAAGGTGGCGCCGAGTGCGTAGGCCCAGATCGTCACCGACATGAAGATGCACACCGTCATCCACATCCGCTGCGCGACGGTGAAGGCATAGGGGGTCTCGCCGAAGCCGATCGTCGGCGCCGTGTACGCCATCACGTAGAAGGCGTCGAAGGCGCTCATCCGGTAGGGGTTGCCCTGGTCGTCCACGCCGGGGATCAGCGTGAACCCGAACACGGAGATGGCGAACACCCCGAGCACGATCACCAGCGGCCAGCGCAGCCGACGCAACACCAAGAAGACCGCCGCGGTGGTGGGCACCTCGGTGGGCACGTCCACGGCGACGCGGCGCAGCCTGCGATCACCCACCCGCCACGGCGGGGAGTTGAGCAGCAGCAGGGGATTGCCCACGGCCAGACCTCAGCGACGACGGTAGGAAACGGTCTCGGCCACCAGCAGCACGATCGAGACGCAGTTCGCGAGCAGCGCGCCGCCCGACAGCGAGACGACCGAGGAGATCGCGCGGATGTCCAGCCCAGCGGCCGAGACCTGCGTCGCGTAGACGTAGAAGGCCGCGGCGCCGATCAGCTGGATGTCGGCGACCAGCGAGGTGGCGAGGTGGATGGCGCCGATCTGGGTGCGGTCGCCGAGCTTCAGGATGGTTGCGATCAAGTTGACGACCACGGCGAGGTAGAGCTCCCACCCATTGTGCAGGTGCGGGTTCGACATGTCGCCGAGGAAGAACCCGAAGTTGATCGTCGCTGCGAGCAGCACGAAGAAGCCGAAGAGCACCTTTTCCAGATTCACGTGGTCACGCTATCCGTCCGCGCCGACAATGCACAGGCCTGCCTGCAGTGCCGGTTGAGGTGGGCGGTGCCGAACCTGGTGAAAGGGCTATCCCCGCCGCATCGGGATGTGCGGGATGCCGTCCTCGTCGTAGTAGTCCCCGTCGCGACGAAAGCCGAAACGGGCGTACCAGCCCTCCAACGGCGCCTGCGCATTGAGGACGACGGGCTCTTGCGGAGCAAGTTCTTCGCACTGCTCGAGGGTGAAGCAGAACAGTGCCTGGGCAATGCCGGTGCCGCGGACACTGGACGCGGTGGCGACCCGTCCGATCCTGATCGCGTCGTTCTCCCGCAGGATCCGGGCGGTGGCCACGACCTCGCCGCCCCGGGTGCCCCACACCATCTGGGCGCCAGGCTCCACGTCGCGCCCGTCGAGATCGGGGTAGATGCACTCCTGCTCGACCACGAACACGTCAGCGCGCAGCTTGCAGATGTCGTGCCAGAGCAGGGGATCCAGGTCTCGGACGGGTGCTCGGCCGAGCTCGAGGGAGCGGTCCGTGGCCATCACTTCACCGTACAGGTGCGCAGCACCGTGCCGGCGTCGTCGAGCAGGGCCACCTTGACGGGAATCCGGGCGCCGTCGGGGTCTTGCGGCAGGGGAGTCGGCAGGTCGACGACGCGGTTGGCGAGCAGGATCCCGCTGTTGATCGGGAAGGTGGTGGTGATGCCGCCACCCACCACGGTCGCACGCAACTGGGTGGCCCTGGTCAGCTCGCCGCGTTCGTCGCGCACGAAGCTGACCGTGCTGAAGCTCACCCTGGTGACCATGTACGTGGAACCTCGTGCGTCGACGGCGACGGCTCCCAGCCCCGGGTCCGGGCAGGCGTAGTACATGTCCGTGGACGGGGGCATGAAGTCAACCCCGGCAGCCGTCCCATTCGGAATCAGCTGACACCGCGCCAATGCCCCGAAGTCTGAGTAGAGGGCGACGCTGCGACTACCATCCAGTGGGTCGAGCGCAGAGCTCGCGACGTGCCAGCGGGCGGCGAAGGGAAAACCCGAACTGTCGCGGCACAGCGTCTTCCAGTCGGTGGACTCGGCGGCCAGCAGGCCGGAGGTGAGTTGCTTGCCGTCACCGGTGGTTTCGAAGCCCAGGTAGCAGGCGCGGGCGTGGGACTCGTCGTAGTCCCAGTTGAGCCACGTGGTTCCGTCTGGGTCTGCCTGCTCGGTCATGGTGGGCAAGTACTCGGAGGACTCGAAGACGTGCACGATCGCGCCGGGTGCTCGGAACTCGAAGTCGGAGGGTCCGAGAACCTCTGGCGCGGTGACCGAGCAGCGACGGTTCACCTCGTCGTCCGGCACTTCCAGGCTGGCGAGTGGCTCGACGCTCTCGTGGTAATTGGTCTGCCACCAGCTGTTCGAGGTGGGCGTGGAAGTCGGCGCGGGCCCGAACCGGACGGTTGGACGGGTCCATGCGACCAGACCGGTGGCCAGGGCCAGGATGGCCAGCGCCGCGAGCACCCGGTTGCGGACGCGGGCTCGCTGGCGGGCCACCCGGGCGCGCACCTGGTCCGCGCTGGTGGTGGTGGGCGCGTGGTGCTCGTCGCTGGCGCGGTCCAGTTCGTGGGCAAGGCGGATGATCATGTGTCACTCCCCGACAGGCTCGGGGCACGTGGTGGGGCGCTCGGGGGCCGTGGTGGGGCGCTCGGTGGGTCGGAAGGGCGGGCGAAGGAGCCGTGCGACAACTCGTCCTCGAGCACCAGCTGGTCACCGGTACGGGCCAGTTCGGCGCGCAGGTTGGCGATGGACTCCTTCTTCAGCGCTGCCGCGTCCACGACGCCGAGTGCGGCCTGGACCTCCGCGTCCGAGGCCTTGGCGAACCAGCCCAGCACCACTGCTGCCCGCTGCTGGACGGGCAACGACGCGAGCGCGGTGAGCAGGCGGTCGCAAGGGTCCTGGGCAGTCCCCTTCGCGGGTCGAACGGCCGTGCTGTCGACCAGTGAGTCGGCGCAGGAGAGCGCCGCAACCATCTCGCGGCGCACCGCGGTCACCGCCCGTGGACCATCGGCGAAGTCGGTTCCCTTGCGCAGCAGGGTGCACAGCGCGTCCTCGACGGCGCCGTCGGCGCGCGTCCACGAACCGGTCAGCAACAGGGCCGTCCTGCGCAGGCCGGAGAGCTCCACCTCCACGAACTCGTCCAAGGCGTCGACCGCACCCATCTGACCTCCCACGCTGCGCTGCGAACCGAGGGCAACGCTAGCCCCAACAGGGCTCGCGTCGCAGATGGTCCGCCCCGCGCAGGGGGAGTCGCCACCCGATCGGGCGGCGCAGGTACTAGGTTCGGTGCAGTCCCAATTCCGAGATGTGGAGCCCACGACATGACCACCACTGTTCTGGCCGTCTACGGCACGCGCCCCGAAGCGATCAAGATGGCACCGGTCATCAAGGCACTGGAGCACTCCGCGACCCTGCACTGCCAGATCGCGGTCACCGGGCAACACCGAGAGATGCTCGACCAGGTCAACGAGATGTTCGCGATCGTGCCCGACCACGACCTCAATGTCTTCGAACCCGGCCAGACGCTGAACGCGCTGATGGCCAAGGTCTTCGCGCGGATCGACCCCGTGCTCGAGCAGGTGGCCCCCAAGGCCGTCCTCGTCCAGGGCGACACCTCGACCGTCGCTGCCGCGGCCATCGCCGCCATGTACCGCCAGATCCCGGTGGTGCACCTGGAGGCCGGCCTGCGCTCCGGTGACATCTGGTCTCCCTTCCCTGAGGAGGCGAACCGCAAGATCGTCAGCCAGATCACCTCGCTGCACCTTGCGCCGACCACCCAGTCGCGCGACAACCTGCTGCGCGAGGGAATCAGCGCCGACGACATCGTCGTCACCGGCAACACCGTCATCGACGCGCTGTTCACCACGCTCGGCATGAACCCGCCTGTCAGCCACCCGCAGGTGGCCGAGCTGGTGGAGCAGGGCAAGAAGATCCTGCTGGTCACCACCCATCGCCGCGAGAACTGGGGCGGTGCGATGGAGAACGTCGGACGTGCGCTGCGCACCATCGCGCAGAACTTCCCCGAGATGACGATCGTGCTGCCGGCCCACCGCAACCCGCTGGTGCGCGAGGCCGTGCTGCCGAGCGTCGAGGGCCTGCCGAACGTCCTGGTCACCGAGCCGCTCAGCTACGGCGAGTTCATCCGCGTGATGAATGCCGCGCACATCGTCCTGACCGACTCGGGCGGCGTGCAGGAGGAGGCCCCCTCGCTCGGGCGCCCGGTGCTCGTGATGCGCGAGAACACCGAGCGTCCCGAGGCCGTCGCGGCAGGCACCGTACGCCTGATCGGCACCGACGAGGCCCGGATCGTCGACGAGGTCTCCCGCCTGATGACCTCCCAGACCAGCTACGACGCCATGAGCAAGGCCCAGAACCCGTACGGTGACGGGAAGGCCGCGGCCCGCACAGTCGCCGCGATCGAACAGTTGCTCGGCCTCGGCCAGCGGATCGAGGACTTCTCGGTCGACCGTCCGGCGCCCCGCACGGTCAACGTCGAGGGTTCGGCCAGCCTGCGCGGCGAGCACTGATCAGCACGTGACCACATCCCGGCGGTGTGGCGTTCAGCCATCTGGGACACTGGAACCAATCTCCTCCGACAACCGAACACCCGATCCACGAAGGATGACCCCATGGCACTACCCGTCAACAGCATCTGCGTCATCGGCCTGGGCTACATCGGCCTGCCGACCGCCATCATCTTCGCCTCGCACGGCGTCAAGGTCACCGGCGTGGACGTCAGTGACCGCCACGTCGACGCGGTCAACCGTGGGGAGCTCCCCTTCGTGGAGGGGGGTCTGGACGTCGTCCTCAAGGAGGTCGTCGACAAGGGTCTGCTGACCGCTCAGAAGGAGACCCCGGAGGCGGACGTCTTCATCGTTGCCGTCCCCACCCCCTTCGCCGAGGGCTACAAGGCGGACGTGTCCTACATCGAGGCCGCCGCCAAGGCGCTGGCCCCGAAGCTCAAGGAGGGCAACCTGGTCGTCCTCGAGTCGACCTCCCCGCCCGGCACCACGGAGCACATGGCGGAGGTCATCCTCGCCGAGCGTCCCGACCTGTCGGCTGACGGCAAGGATGGCAAGCCGGTCATCCACTTCTCGCACGCCCCTGAGCGCGTGTTGCCCGGCCGGATCATGGTCGAGCTGGCCGCCAACGACCGCGTGCTGGGTGGCATGACGCCCGCCGCTACCGAGCTGACCCGCGACGTCTACGCGATCTTCTGCACCGGCGAGCTGCTCACCACCGACGCCCGCACGGCCGAGATGGCGAAGCTGACTGAGAACTCCTTCCGTGACGTGAACATCGCCTTCGCCAACGAGCTGTCGGTGATCTCGGAGAAGATGGGCATCGACGTCTGGGAGCTGATCGAGCTGGCGAACCATCACCCGCGCGTGAACATCCTGCAGCCCGGCCCCGGCGTCGGTGGCCACTGCATCGCCGTCGACCCGTGGTTCATCGTCTCGGCTGCGCCCAAGGAGTCCCGTCTGATCCACACCGCGCGCGTCGTCAACGACGACAAGCCCGAGTGGGTCATCGACCACGTGCTCAAGGCGATCGAGGGCAACGACTCCCCGACGATCGCCGCCCTGGGCCTCGCCTTCAAGGCCGATATCGACGACCTGCGCGAGTCCCCGGCCGTCGCCATCACCCAGAAACTGGCTGAGCGCCTGCCCGCAGCGAAGGTGTTGGCCGTCGAGCCGAACGTCACCGAGCTGCCCAAGAAGCTCACCGGCATCGCCAACGTCGAGCTGGCCGACCTGGACACCGCGTTGGAGACCGCCGACGTCGTCCTGCTGCTGGTCGACCACAAGGAGTTCAAGGCCCTCGACCGCGCTCGCCTGGAGGGCAAGCAGGTCGTCGACACCCGCGGCACCTGGCGATGATCGCACCGCCCGCCCGCTGACGCACCGGGCCCCGAACCCCCTCGAGGGGGTTCGGGGCCCGTTTCGTCGGGTTCAGCTGTTCCGGAGCTTCTGCACCCGGCGGACGATTGCCTTGCGGGTCGCGCGCGCGGCGACGAGGTTCGCGTCCGTGGCCTGCTTGAGTGCGCGCTTGGCCGAGGGCTCCTTGACCGGCTTCGCGGCCTTCGGGGCCTTGGGCTGGGACGGTGACTTGGGCTGGGACGGCGTCGGCTGGGGCTTGGTGGGCGTAGCGGTCGGCTGGGGCGCCGCCTCGGGTTTGGCCTCGGGCCAGATCGTCGCCCAGGGGCCGGACTCCTTGGCGGCGAGCTGGTCGGCGTCCATCATCGTGTTCACCAGCTGCTCCGCCCACAGCCGGCGGTGGCTGCGGATGCCCTCGCGATGCTGCTCGCACAGCTCCTTCGTCCGCGCCTGCAGGGCGGTGACGGCCTCGCGGGCGCGGGGCTCGTCCCAGCCCTGCAGCTCGTCGTAGACCGACGCGGCGCTGTCGTGGCGGCGCAGGTCGATGTACAGCGAGGGGTCGACGAGCCGGTCCATCCAGGTCGAGCCGAGGTAGATCGGCACGCAGGCGCCCTTCACGGCGTGCCAGAACTTCTCGGTCACGTAATCGGGCAGGTAGGTGTTCTCCAGCGCCGAGTTGAAGCGGTACTCCTGCAGCAGGTCGATCTTGATCTGGGTCCAGCTGCGCTCACCGTCACCGCCGCGGTGCATGCCGAGCGTGGGCAGCGGCTCCCAGCCCTTGCCGTAGATGTCGAGCAGTCCGCGCGCCACGCCCTCCTGGGCCAGCTGCAAACGTGCCTGGACGAGGTCACCCTCGACCCGCTTCCAGTTCTGCTGGGTGTTCCCGGCGACCATGCAGGCCTGCTTCGTCGCCCGTCCCCAGTCGAAAGCGGCGAACGGGGCGTCGTCGAACTCGATGAAGAACTGCCACACGTCGGCGAAGTCGCCCAGCGAAAGGTCGTAGGTGCGGATGTCGGTTCCCTGCACCACCTCGCGACGCGGACGTCCGAACAGGGGACGCGGCTCGATCGTGGCGGCCAGCACCTTCGGTACCCTGCCGACCAGCGCGCTGAGGGCGTCGTTGAAGGAGGTCAGCGCCCAGTCGGCGGCGGCGAGGTCGTCGGTGATCTCGTAGCCGGCCCGGGTCAGCGCGTCCTTGGTCTGGCCATAGGTGAGGACATTGTCTGGACGGTGCAGGTACACCTTGCTCATCGCGGCTCCAGTCGAAGGGTCTTTGAACTACTCGCCCTGCGGTTCCAGGAACTGCTCGGGCAGCTTGCGGGCCTCGTAGGCGGCGACGACATCCTCCGAGGGGCCGTCCATCACGAGGCGGCCATGGTCGAGCCACAGCGCGCGGCTGCACATGTCGGTGACCGTCACCGCGCTGTGCGACACCAGGAAGACGGTGCTCGCCTCCTCCAGGATCTCGTGCAGCTTCGCCATCGACTTCTTCTGGAAGGCGGAGTCCCCCGTTGCCAGGGCCTCGTCGATCATCAGGACGTCGGGACGAGACGCCGTCGAGATGGCGAACCGCAGGCGCGCGCCCTGGCCGGAGGAATAGGTGCCCATCGGGCGGTCGATCGCCTCGCCGATGTCGGCAAGTTCGACGATCGAGTCGTAGTTCTCCCTGACCTCGGCGGGTGTCATGCCCAGCGCCTGCCCACCGATGTAGACATTGCGCTCACCAGTCAGCTGGTTGAGCAGCACGGCATTGACTCCGAGCAGTGAGGGCTGGCCCTTGATCCACACCCGTCCGTTCGTCGGGGGGAGCAAGCCGGCGAGCGACCGTAGCAGCGTGGACTTGCCGGAACCGTTGTGGCCGATGATGCCGATGCTCTCGCCCTGGCGAGCCACGAACGAAACGTCCTTGACGGCGGGCACGTAGCGCACCCAACCGATCTGGCGCTCACGCTGGGTGAGCCGCTTCAGGCCCAGGTTCTCGCCCTGACCGGTGGCGACCCCACGCTTCTTGCTGCCGAGCACCTGGTAGGTGACGTCCACGTGCCAGGCGATGACGGCGGGCGGGTGGTCGTTCGGCTCCATCGGGATCACGGTCGGGGCGGGCTGCGTCAACCGCGGTTGCTTGTCTGCCATTGGTTCAGCCCCGTCCGTACTTTGCCTCGTCGCGCCAGAAGATCCACAACCCGACCACCGGCAGCAGGAGTGCGTAGCCGACGCCTGCCGCCCACATCCGCCAGTCGATCGCGAACTCGCTCAGCATGGCTTGGCGCACCAGGTTCAGCGTCAGCGCGAAGGGCTGGTACTCCAGCGCGATGTACAGGTTGGGGCGGTGCTTGGTCACGGCGGCGATCGAGAAGAAGACGCCCGAGACATAGCGCAGCAGGCGGGTGGCCACGGGGATCAGGTTCCAGATGTCCGCGCTCATGTTCACGATGCGCGCCAGGATCAGCACGAAGCCGAGTTGGATCACTGCGTGGATGATCAGCGCTGGGAACAGCAGGAACCACTTGAGGTGGGGCAGGTCACCGGTGAAGGGGACGATCAGCATCAGCATCGCGATGCTGATCGTGGCCTCCATCAGTTCGGTGAGCACGCTGGAGATCGGGAGCACGGCGCGCGGGAAGTGCAGCGCACGCACCAGACCGGTGTTGTTGAGGATCGAGCGCGAACCGCTGGTCATCGTCGAGGCGGTCATGCCGAAGATGATGATGCCGATCGAGAGGTAGCCGACGTAATTGTGCATGCCACCGTGTGTCTTCAGCAGGTAGCCGAAGACGAAGAAGTAGGTGGCGATCGTCAGCAGCGGGTTCACGATCGCCCACATCTGCCCGAACTTCTGGCCCTCGTTGCGCGCCTGGTACTTGGCCAGCGAGAGGGTCCAGATGAAGGAGCGCCGACCCCACAGGTCCTTGCAGTACTGGCCGAAGGGCGGGCGGCTGCCCACCGACTTCAGGCCGTTGTCACCGGCGATCTCCTGTAGCTGGTCGAGCGTCATGTCGGCGACGGGTGTCGACGGCATGGGTGGCGTCAGGGCATCTGCTGCCATGTCGTCGCACACCTCCTGGAAGTCATGACCGGGCGAGGGAAGCGCTCCGGACTGTTCATGGGGCGACCGGCCCCGTCGGGGCGGTGCGCGCCTTGGAGTACGTTACTTGATAGGCCTCCGCGTTCCGGCTCCACGTGCGCTCTTCGCGCACCCATTTCCGTCCCGCAGCCCCGCGCGCTCTCAGGGCGTCCACAGAGGCAAGCTCGCCGGTGATGGCGTCGGCCCAGGCGGTGACGTCGTCCGCAGGCGCCAGATGCACGCAGCCTGAGTCGTCCGCCGTCTCCCGCAGCGGGGGCAGGTCGCTGGCCAGCACGGGGACGCCTGCGGCCATCGCCTCCAGATGCTTCAGCGGTGGGACGAGCAGCGTCACCGGGGTCTGCGAACGGGGGACGACGAACAGGTCCATTGCCGCGAGGTGTTCGCGGACCCTTGCGTGGGGAACCCGGCCGGTGAAGTGCCCACGGTCACCCAGCGGCGCGGCGAGCCGACGGACCTCGGCCAGAGCCGGGCCCGAGCCGACCACGAGCAGGTGCACCCGGGGGTCATCCAGCTGGCACAGGGCGCGGACGACCGTTTCCAAACCCTCGTAGGCATTGACGGTGCCGGAGAAGCCCACGACCAGGGCATCGGGCGCGAGGCCGAGCGCAGCACGGGCGGTGTCGCGGTCAGCGGGTTTGGCCAGCAGGTCGTCGGCAACGGCATTGGGGACGACGTCGACCTTGTCGACCGGGACACCCCGGTCGACGATCTCGTCGCGCATCGAGCGGCTGAGCGTCACGACGCGGTCGGCGGCCAGCATGCAGTCAAGCTCGGCCTGACGGGAGAGGCGATACTGGTCGGTGTCGACCGAGCCGCCGCGGGTGCGCCAGGTCTCCTCCAGGAAACCACGAACCTCATAGACCACCGGAAGCTCGTGGCGACGCGCCACGGCGATGGCGACTTGGGCATTGTCGTGCTTGGAATGGGCGTGCAACAGGCTGGGACATGTCCGGGTGACCAAGTCGTCGACCAGTTCCACGGCCAGGTCGAGCCGCGATCCGGCGCCGGCCGGCAGGCGCCGGGCGGGGAGGAGCCGGTGGTATCGGACGCCGCGGACGGTGACCGAGGGCGATGCGGCGGGGTGGCCCTGGTCGACCGGGAATCCGACCCGGGTGACGACGTCGGCCGAGATGCCGGCGGCCACCTGTTGCTCGGCGATCGACTGGGTGCGGACCGTGTACCCGCTCTGGGCCTCGGGAAGGGCGGTGGTCACCAGGTGCATGACCCGCTCCACATTCCTTGCGCCACCCACCACAGTCCCCGAGCCTGTCGAGTGAATGATCCGTCGGCTGGTCTGCAGTGCGTCCAGCTCACCCGACAGTTGGCGCCGCAACGCGACGGCACGGGAGCCCTTCGCGTCCGTGAGAGTGCCCAAGGCCTCGTGGAGGTGTCCCTCCCCCGCAAATAGGCCGGCCATCACGACTGCGTAGCCGCGCGGATGGGGCTCGGGCAACCCCTCCAGCAGCTCCCGCGCACGGTCGGGGCGGTGGAGCACCTGCAGGGCGTCCGCAGCCCGTACCGTCAACGCGGCATCCCCGCGGGAGGCCAGCCCCACCAGGGACTCGACGGCGGAAGCGGTGTTCCCGCAACTGGCCAGCGCGAGCTGCGCGGCGACGGGATCCACGCGTCCGACCATGCCCGACACGCGGGACCGGGCGCCGCGGGGAAGTGCCCGCAGCACCGCCGAGGACAATGCCTGGCGTCCGCGACCCGCGTGCTTGGTGACCACCGACAACGCGACGGGCGCATTGCGCACCAAAAGGGAGGGGTCAGCCATGGGGGAATCCTTCCACAGGCACCTGCGGCGCACTGGTGCGACCCGAGGCCGACTGAGAATCGGACGCCAGCGGGTCAGATCCGCGTTTGGATCGTTCAGCAACGCACTTTTGTCCGTTCTTCAGCAGCAGCAATGACGAGCCGGCGGTGACGGTGCGAGCCGATATCCTGCGATGGCGGGACATTCCCCCACCAGAGCCGATTGGAGCAGAAGTGGCCTCACGCGCCGACCACATCCGTCGTCAGCTGCAACGACAGGCGCGGGTCGCGCTCGCCGTCCCGAGCGATCCCGAGGCCCGGGCCCGGATCGTCCGCTCGGCCAGGAAACGGGCTCGGGAGGCCAGGAACCGGGTCGCCGCGCTCGGCCCCGCGCAGTACCCGCTGCCCAAGCTCAAGCTTCCCGAGGGCCCGATCGCTCGGCCCGACCTGGTGGTCGCGACCATCCTCGACCCCTTCAGCGAGCTCGCCTTCACCTACGAGTGGAGCCAGGTGCCCGTCCAGCGCGAGGGCTGGGAGGAGCAGCTCACCGCAGCCAAGCCACGGCTGCTGTTCGTTGAGAGCGCCTGGCGCGGCAACAACGGCACCTGGCAGAACGCGATGAAGGCCGGCGAGCAGCACCCCGACCTGGTCGGGCTGCTCGCGTGGTGCCGTGCGAACAATGTGCCCTCGGTCTTCTGGAACAAGGAGGACCCGCCCAACTACGCCCGCTTCATCGAGACGGCCAAGCTCTTCGACCAGGTCTTCACCGTCGATGCCGGCGTGATTCCCGACTACATCCGTGACCTCGGCCATGACCGCGTCGGACTGCTGCCCTTCGGTGCCCAGCCGAGGATCCACAACCCCATCCGCCACGATCGAAATGGCGCGAAGCGTCCCTATGAGGTGGCCTTCGCCGGCACCTATTTTGCCGAGAAACACCCCGAGCGGCGTGCGCAGATGGAATATGTGCTCGACCCGGCGCGGTCCCTGGGCCTGCACATCTACTCCCGGATGCAGCGCGACGACTCCCGCTACCAGTTCCCGATGAAGTACCGCGCGAACATCGTCGGATCGCTGCCGTACGAGCAGATGCTGGCTGCTTACACGGCCTACAAGGTCTTCCTGAACGTGAACTCGGTGGTCGACTCCCCGTCCATGTGCCCGCGCCGGTTGTTTGAGCTCTCCGCCGCGCAGACCGCCGTCGTCTCTTCGCCCGCAGCCTCCATCCCGGAGTTCTTCGGGGACGACATCACGGTCGTCCACGAGGCCAAGGAGACCACCGTGCGGCTGGGCAACCTGCTCAAACACGACGACCTGCGCGACCGGCAGGCGCTGCGCGCGCACCGCCGCGTGATGGACTCCCACACCTACGGCGACCGCGTCGACACGGTGCTCACCTCGGTCGGGTTGCCGGCCCGGGACCGCGACCAGTCGATCTCGGTGATCGTGCCGACGATGCGGCCAGACCAGCTCGACAATGTCTGGCGCTTCATGGCCGCCCAGGTGCAGCCCAACCTCGAGCTGGTGCTGGTGCCGCACGGCTTCGTGCCGGACGACGAACTGCTGGCCCGCCTCAAGGGTGAGCACGGCCTGGAGCGCGTCACGGTCGTCCCCGGCCAGAAGCACCAAACCTTGGGCACCCTGATGAACCTGGGCGTTGAGGCCGCCAGCGGTCACTACGTCGCGAAGCTGGACGACGACAACTACTACGCGCCGCACTTCCTGTCCGACCTGGTGCGTGCCTTCGACTACACCGATGCGCAGGTGGTCGGGAAGTGGGCCCACTACGTCCACATCGGCGACGAGACCGGCCCGACGCTGCTGCGCTTCGAGGACTCCGAGCACCGCTACGTGCGTCTGGTGCAGGGCGGGACCATCCTGACCCCGCGCGAGGTCGCCCTGGCCACCCGCTTCGAGGATCTGCCCCGCCGGGTCGACACGACCTTCCTGGAGAAGATCCACGCCGCCGGCGGACGGGTGTACTCGACCGACCGCTGGAACTTCGTCTCCGTGCGCGGCGCCGACCCGGGTGCGCACACCTGGAAGGTGTCCCACGAGGAGCTGCTGGCCCGTTCCTCGCGGCTAGTCTTCAACGGCGACGCCGTCGCCCACGTCACGGTCTGAGACCGTAGGAGGAACGATGAGCACCCCGCCCACTCTGGTCGCGAGCTACTGCTTCCCGCCCTACATCGACACCTCGGCAGTGGTGGCCGCCAAGCGCGTCCGGCAGTTCGGCGAGAAGGTCGACGTGATCTGCAATGCGATGGACACCATCCGCCGCATCGACCCGAGCCTGACCGGGATCGCCGGCGATCTGGTCAACCGCTTCGCGGCTCTGCCGACGCCGAGCGCCTTCTCCAGCTGGCAGTCGATCACGGCCTACACGGCGCACGGCATGCGGACCGCCGAGCGCTGGCAGCGCGAGCAGGGGGAGCCCTACCGCAAGATGTACTCGCGGGCGCAGTTCATCGCGTCCCACTTCCTGGCGGGACGCTTCAAGGCGTTGAACCCGGACGTGGAATGGGTGGCCGAGTTCAGCGACCCGCTCAGCCACGACGTGCTGGGCCAAGAGCGCACCGCGCCGATGGCGAACGACGGCCTCGCCCGGGTGCTGGCCGCCCAGGTCGGACGCGCCGGCTTCACCGTGCCGGAGGTGGGCAACGCCAACGAGTGGGCCGAGGTGGTGGCGCTGTCGCTCGCCGACCGGATCATCTTCACCAATGAGCTGCAGCGCGACTTCATGCTCTCCCAGCTGCACGACCAGCGGCTGGCCGAGCGGGCCGCCGCGCACGCCGAGGTCTCCCCACACCCGACCCTGCCGCGCGAGTTCTACTCGATGGTCGAGAGCGACTACCGCGTCGAGGCGGGGGTGGTGAACATCGGCTACTTCGGCAACTTCTACGCCAACCGCGGCGTGGGCCTGCTGCTGGACGCGCTGGAACTGCTCGCTCCCGACGACCGGGAGCGGCTGCGGTTGCATGTCTTCACGTCCGCGACGTCGGGTGAGGACCTGACTGCCGTCGTGGATGACCGGGAGCTCGACAAGTGCGTCCTCGTGCAGCCCTATGCCGAGTTCCTGGAGTTCCTGAACCTGGCCGACAAGATGGACCTGCTGCTGGTCAACGACGCGGTCACCCCGCCCAACGGCACGGTGAACCCCTTCCTGCCGTCAAAGTGGAGCGACTACAAGGGCAGCACCACCCCGGTCTGGGCGGTGATCGAGGAGGGCAGCAGCCTGGATGCGCAGCCGGAGGGCAGCATTGCCGTCCGCACCCCCGTCGAGCACCTGACCGCCTACGCGCAGACCTTGCAGCGGCTGGCCCGCCACGGCGTGCCGCAGACCGCCCCCAAGCACTTCGACGCCTGAGACCCGAGGAGAAGTCATGTCCGTCACGAATCCTTCCGCCGGGACGCCTGACGCCGCGACGCCTGACGCCGGGACGTCTCACGTCGGCGCGGCGCCCGCGGTCTCGGTGATCGTGCCGGTGCACCGTGCTGTCGCGACCATCGGTGAGACCCTCGAGTCGTTGGCCGTGCAGAGCCTCTCCGCCGACCAGTTCGAGGTACTGCTCGTCTTCAACGGACCCGACGACGGTGGACGCGCGCTGGTCGAGCAGTGGGCCGCCGAGCACCCGGACGTCCAACTCCGCCTTTTCGACTGCGACCAGGCCTCGGCCGGCGCGGCGCGAAATGTGGCCCTGGACGCGCTGAGGGGGGTCAATGTCACCTTCCTGGACGCGGACGACTGGGTCTCGCCCAACTTCCTGGCCGAACTGGTGGCCGCAGCCGACGGTACGTGCATCCCGGTCGCGGGGCTGGTGGACGTCGACGCCTCGGGCGCGATCAACGACCAGACGACCGTGATGCAGTCGCTGGCCGGCAACCCGACCCGCATGCCGGTCTTCTCCAGCACGCCGGTGACCGACATGATGGCGGTCAAGCTGTTCCCCGTGGAAATGCTCGAGTCCGTGCGGTTCCAGCCGGAGCTGCGCTCCGGTGAGGACGTCGTGTTCAACTCCGACGTCTTCGAGCCCTTCCACCTGAACTACACCCCACTCGACTCGACCCCCTGTAAGAACGGCGCGCTGTACTACCGCCGGCTCAGCGAGACCTCGGTGTCGCGCCAGCAGGAGTCCTACGACTTCCTGGTCTCCCAGCGGCTGGCCGGCATCCGGGCGATGCTGCGCGGCAAGCAGGCCAGCGTGGAGGAGCGCACCCCGCTCACCCGCCGGCTGGTCGCCGCCCAGCTCGGCTTCGTCGAGCGCTACCTGGCCAAGCACCCCGAGGATCGTCGCCGGGCCCAGGCCGAGGCGGTAGGGCTGGAGGGCATCCGCCTGGCCGACGAGCACCACGACCGGATCTGGCCCGACTACGACTCCGCGGTCGGCCTGGGACGTGCGAAGCAGCCGGTGAAGGAGGTGTCGCTGATCAGCGCCACCACCTCCCAGCTGAACCGGCGCGCGAAGGAGGTCGCGATGATCCGCGCGGCCGGCGTGAAGGTGCGTGCGGCCTACTTATCCGGCGCCTACGACGCGAAGCTGATGCCGATCCCCCGGCACCGGATGGTCGTCATCCCGCCGATGGAACCGGTCGACAAGACCGCGCCGAAGCCCACCGGCCTGCTCGCCAAGGCGTCCAACCGTGGGCGGCGCTACCTGCGCCACGCCGACAAGCTGGCCCGCTTCGCCGCCCTGCACGTGATCCCGAATGCTGCCCTGCCGGCCGTTCTGGCGCGCACGGACAAGGAGGCCAGCGAGTTCCTCGAGGGCAGCCTGCCGATCTCGCTCGGCTCGCATGGTGAGGCCTTGGCCACTTCGCGCGGCCTGGATGGGCAGCCGCCGCAGGTGCTGGCGGCGCTGACGCTGGCTGCCGCCTCCACGCAGAGCCCGGTGCCAGGGCACAACGCGTCCGTGATCCGCCGCAGCGCGCGGGCGGCGCAGGAACTGCCAGAGAGCTCGCCCTTCCGTCCCCCCGCCCCGGTGTGGTCGATGGTCGTCTGGCGCCTGGTCAAGAGCACCCGGCCCGCTGCCGCGGACGAGGTGCTGGAGATCGCCCGGGAACTGTTCGCCGACTCACTCGTCGAGGACGGTTTCGAACTGCTGGGCATGCTCTCCCAGATGGCCCGGACCCCCGGCCTGCCCGAGGGTTGGGAACAGGTGACGACCGCGGCCATTCAGGCTGCGGACCGGGCGCTGGACAATGATGACCTCGCGCGGGTCGTGTGGCTGACCAACCTGGTCTGCGAGGTGCTCTTCCACAACGACGTCCAGACCAATGTCGCCGAGCCGCCGCTGGTGATCGACCCCGACCGACTGCTCGCCCCGCTGCAGGGCTCGCGGGTATGGACCCTGCTGACCACGCCGCGTCAGCGTCAGGCCGACTCGGGTCGCGATGCCGGCGAGCACCGCCCGTCCGTGCTCGTGATCCCGGGCAGTTTCCCGAAGTTTGCCGACGGTGTCGTGGCCTCGGTCGACGACGCCGCGGACGTCGAGGTGTTGCCCCTGCAGGAGATCTCGTCCGCGCTGGGCACCCGTGGCGTCGGGCCGGAGGAGATCGCGGCCCGGCTGCAGGTCGCCCTGGGCGAGCCGCAGACCGTCCGTCCGGACCTGGAGGAGATCCTGCGGGCCCGCGACGTCGTGTTCACCGACTGGGTGGATCGTGGCGCCGTGATGACGAGCCTGATGGCCGAACCGCAGACCCGACTGGTGGTGCGCTTCCACGGCGTGGACTCGTTGAGCATGTGGCAGTTCCTGATGGACTGGTCGCGGGTGGATGACGTCGTGTTCGTCAGCGAGCACCTGCAGGCCTCGGTCAACGCGCTGATCGGCGCGCAGTTGGAGGGCGTGCGCCAGCACGTCATCGGCAACACCGTCGACTTCGACCGCTTCCCGGCCGAGTCGAGCGAGCAGGCACCGCGGACCCTGGCGCTGGTCGGCTGGGCGCAGAAGGTGAAGGACCCGCTGTGGGCCGTCGAGGTGCTGGCTCTGCTGCGTCAGACCGACTCAACCTGGCGGTTGAAGCTGATCGGCGCCGACATGCCCAAGAATGCGCGTCGGGCCAGCGAGGACGCCTATGCCGACGCCTTCCGTGAGCGAGTGCTGCGCGACGACGTCTCGGAGGCCATCGAGTACGTCGGTTTCACCAAGGACCTGCCGCGCCACCTGCGTGATGTCGGCTTTGCGCTGAGCACCAGCCTGCGCGAGTCCTGGCACATCGGGGTCCTGGAGATGGTGGCCGCGCAGGCGGTTCCGGTGATCCGGAACTGGCCCGTGTACGCGCGCCACGGCGGTGCCCGTAAGCTCTACGGCGACTGGGTGGTGGACACCCCGGAGCAGGCGGCGGAGCGCATCCTCGCGCACTCGGACCCGCAGGTGTGGCGGCAGGCCGCCGACGCGGCGCGGGACGAGGTGAAGCGTCGCTTCTCCGAGGACCGCACCGGCGACCTCTACCGGGAGCTGCTCCTGGGCCGGCGGTACTCCTCGTAGTTGATGCCGGCGAGCCCTGCGAGCGTCCCCACTCCGGAGACGACGCGGCGCACGCCCTTGATCCGGCGACCGGGGTCGCGCACGCCTGCGATGGTGAGCGCGACCCCGTTGCCGATCCGAGCCAATCCCATGGCCGCGGCGGTGGCGGTGCCCCTCGCGCCGGGCTGCAGCAGGCGGCGGCTGATCGCGTCCCCGGCGCCGGAGCGGAAGGCGCGCTTCGCCAACCACGGCAGGGATACCCGGCTGGCAGGCACCTCTTCCTCGATCACGGCCTGGTCGTCCCACACGATCGTGAACCCGGCGCGGCGCACCTTCTGGAAGTAGTTCAGGTCGCTGGAACCGGTGAAGCGGAAGGCGGGGTCGAAGCCGGGACGGACGGTGCGGACGACCTGCTGTGACACCAGGGTGTTGTTCGTGTAGGCGTGGGGGAGCTGGTCGCCCGTCGCGTGCTTGCCGACGCTGGTGTAGACGTCGCAGTGGCGGGCCCACTCGGGGGCATCGGCGGGCAGGATCCCGCGGACGGGTCCGGTGACGACGTCGGCACCACTCGTCTGCCAGGCGGTGACCAGGCGGTCGAGCCAGCCGTCGGGAGCGAACTCGTCGTCGTCCACGAAGACCATGGCCTCGTCGTCCTGGCACAGGTCCAGGGAATGTTCGCGCGCGAAGGGGATGCCGGCCTCGGGCTCGATGGCGTAGCTGACGGGCCACGGTCCGGCGGAGGCTTCGACGACCTCGCGGGCGGAGCCCTCGGCATCGTTGTCGACGACGACGATCCGGGCGGTCCAGGCGTCTTCGCTGGCCGGAGTCTGGCGTTGCAGGGACGCGAGCAGTCGGGCCAGCTGCTCGGTGCGGCGGTAGCTGATCACCGCCAGCGCGATGCTCGGTGTCGTCATGGGGAAACCCTAGGGGTTACTGCCTCCCGAGCCGCCGTCCACGTTCCCCGAGCCGGCACCCCGAACGTTCCACGAGCCTGTCGAGAGTTCCCTGCGGCCAGCTTCACCATTGACCGGGTGTCAGACCCCAACCCCGTGGTTGCGCCCGGCCAGCATCGACACCAGATCCGGTTCGGCGAAGTCGACCAGCACCACACCATTACGCTCCCCAACAGTGGGGGCGAGCTCGCAGAAGTGCTGGCGCAGGTGCCGGTGCGCCAGTTTGGCGGCGGGGATCGGCGGCAGGGCCCACCCGGTGGACGAGGTGAAGCAGCTCCACATCCGTCCGTCCCCCTTGGCCGCGCGGGCGCGCCGCAACTGGTCGCTGATCGCGGGCCACTTGCGCGCGGCCCACACCCGGGGACCCGGGATGTGCCAGTCGTCTTGCACGACGAAGGACCCGTGGTCCAGCCCGGTGAAGGCCGGGTCGCGGGTGACGACGATGATGCGTCCGCGGGCTTGGGCGAGCGTTGGCGCGTGCCCGGCCTCGGTGAGCAGGTTGCGGAATCGAGCGCGGTAGGGAGCCCAGCGGCGGCAGAGGTCGGCCGTGCCGAGGCGGCCGCCCTCCTGGTTCAGGCAGACCAGCACCGACTCGGTGGGGTTCGCGCGCAGGAAGCTGGCGCAGGTGGTGAGCACGTCGTCCAGGTCCAGGCGCTGGTGGTGGGCGCCGTGGAAGATCCCCAGGCCACCGCGGTGGGCGCGCACGCGGATGTCGAGGAAGCGGATGCCCATCGCCAGTTGCTCCGCGATCGCGTGGTGCTGGCAGGAGACCCAGCGTCCGCCGTGCGTGGCACCGGCATTGTGTGATCCCGGGATCGTCAGCTCGCTCAGCGGGAGGGCCGGGTCGAGCAGCCCCATCCAGGCGCGGAGGTCGGGCGCGACCTGTGGCGAGGACAGTTCCAAGGGCTCGACGAGGGTGGGCTGCGCCACCGCCACGACATCGCGCACGTCCATCGCCACGCCGCCACCGTTTCGCGTCCGGATTTCACGTCGGTGCAGCGCACGTGACGTGAGCGTGAACTGTTCGGTGCGGGCGCGGCCGATGCCCGGTTCAGTTCCGGCACCTGTGCGACGCCCTCGTCCCCGCGCTCGGCAATGACCTTGCCAGGGCCTACTGCGCCACTGACGGCCGGGTGCCACCTCAGCCCAGCGCGCCGCCCTTCTTCCAGTAGCCCATCAGCGACATCTGGGCGAGCGGACGTCCCGACGCCTTCGCGATCGCCCGGATCTGGCGCACCCAACCCGATTCACCCGCCACCCAGCCGTACCAGTCGCCGCCGGTGCCCTCGTCCCACAAGGGTTCCTCGTCGGGGAACTGCAACGGCGGGCAGGCTCCCAAGGGCAGTGCGTCCAGTGCGCCCTCACCGCGCTCCCGGACGAACCAGTGGACGAGCATCCCGGCGGGGCGGGCGAGGTCCCGGACGTCCCCGGCGGTGGGAACCTCGAGATAGGCCTCCCCGGTGGCGTGATCATCCAAGGTGGCAAGGATGTTCGCGACCGCGGGCAGGGCCGTCTCGTCGGCCACCAGCATGAACTGGTCGGCTCCGGCAGGGTGCCAACCCAACCCGACCTGGTCGTGGCCCTCGAGGGTCCGGTCGCCTGCCACCAGCCCGACCGTCGATCCCAAGGGCGCCGTGGCGGCAAAGGTGGATGCGGGACCCATCGACCCGGGATGCAGCACCACGTCGATGTCGACCTCGCCCGCGCCACCTGGATCGGGACGAATTCCCGACAGTGTGTAGGTGCGGATCGCTGGGGCGGCGGCACCCATCGTCCGCCAGCTCTCGAACCAGTCGTCCGCCGCTGACAGCTCGGCCAGCAGCTGAGGCTCACCCACGACGAGCTTCACCCGCTGGTCCAGCAGGGTGGGGGAAACATCGGCCAGTGGTCCGCTCAGGGTGATGCGGATGAAGGATGGCGTGAGCTGCTCACGGGCTGCCAGGGTGGCGCCGAACAGGCGGTAGCAGCTCATCGGCGGGCCTCTGGGGTGCGCATGCGACGAGGCTAGGGGCAAGCGCCGAATTAGCCAAACCAATCGTTGCGAATATGGTCAAGAGTCTTCCCTTCCCGTCGGGAACCTTGCAAGCTGGAGCATGGCCACGTTGCGAGTGATGTCCGCGAACCTGCGCTGCGAAGTGCCGGGGACGACGCCGGGTGACCCGGACCACTGGGGCGACCGGCTGCCTGCCGTCGCCCGGATGCTGAAGGACCGTCGGCCACACCTGTTGGGGACCCAGGAGCTCAGCTTCGAGCAGCTGACCCAGCTCACCGGGGCGCTCCCGATTGGGCGCGCGACCGGCGCCGGTCGGGAGGGGGGTTCGCGTGGCGAGCACTGCGCGATCCTGCACGACCCCGGCCGGCTGATGCTCCGGTGGTGGCGGCAGGTCTGGCTGTCGGAAACACCGGACCTGATCGGTTCGCGTTCCTGGGATTCGTCCCTGCCCCGCATCGCCACCATCGCCGGCTACGCCATGGATGACGTTGAGTTCGCCCTGGCCAACACCCACTTCGACCATGTCTCGGAGCTGGCTCGAGCGCAGGGGATGCGGGTCCTGCTGGACGCCCTGCCCAAGGGTCCGGTGATCGTCACCGGCGACTTCAACTGCGCCGCGGAATGCTCCACGCCCTGGGAGGTTGCCACCCGGGCGGGGCTGCACGACACCTGGCTCTCGGCCGAACGCCGCGGCCCTGAGGTCGACACCTTCCATGGCTACGCCGAGCCGACGGCGAGCCAGCCGGTGAGAAGGATCGACTGGATCCTTGCCAGTGAGCACTGGCGCACCCTGGCTGCGGAGGTCGTCACCGATCGTCCCGACGGCGTGTGGCCGAGCGACCACTGGCCGGTGCTGGCGGAGCTGGAGTTCGTCCCCGGTCGTTGATCGAGGGTCAGCTGCGCGGCAGCACCAGGGTGCGCAGGACGAGCGCCAGGCGCTCGCCCACCAGGGGTGAGTTCGGGCTCTCGCCGATGATCAGCTGGTCAAGCGCAGTTTGGTCGTAGACGGCGTGCAGCAGGCCGATCACCTGTTCCGGGGTGAGGGTCAGGTCGAGCCCGAAGCGCTCCAGGCCACCGCGGATCATCCGATCGAAGGCTGGCGACAGGCGAGCGTCCACGTCGAGGAAGGCCTGGCGGATCTCCGGCTCGCGCGCTGCGTAGAGCCGCAGTTCGTTCATTGCCAGAATCTGGTCGGCATCATCGGTGACGGCTGCCATGAAGACGCCGATCGCGTTGTCGATCAGTCCGTCCACGGTCCCGGAAGGCTGGTCGAGCTCCTCGACCGCCTTCCGAGCGGCGGCCAGGTAGAACTCGCACTGGGCGTGCAGCACCGCGATGCACAGCTCGTCCCGGCTGGCGAAGTTGGAGTAGAAGGCGCCGCGGGTGAAGCCAGCTGCCTCGCAGATCTCCTCGACGCTCGAGCCGAGAACGCCACGTCGCCCGAAGACCTGCATGGCCGCTTTGACCAGACGCTCGCGCGTCGCTGCGCGGCGCGGGCTGGTGGTCTCGGTCTCGCTCACGTGCGCCTCTCGATTTGTGTCCCAGACCGATGAGAATACACTCCTGTATCGGATACGGAACTGTATCCAACCTGTCCTGTGGGTTCAGGACTGTTCGCGAAGTCGGGGTGGGGCAATGTCGGGGTTCCTGTACGAGGTCGGCCAGTGGTGCTACCGCTTCCACCGGCGCGTGCTCGCGCTGTGGCTGGCGGCGCTCGTCCTGCTGGGCGCCCTCGCGGTGACGATGGGCGGCACCTGGAAGGACCAGTTCTCGATCCCCGGCGCAGCCTCGCAGGAAGCACTCACCAAGCTCCGGATGACCTTCCCCCAGGTCGCGGCACTGGGCGCCACCGCGCTCGTCGAACTGCCCGAGGGCTCGAAGATCACCGACCCCGAGGTCAAGGCCGCCATCACCAGCGGCATCGACAAGCTCAAGGCCACCGGCTTCGTGCAGGGCGCGACCGAGCCGTGGAGCGAATACGTCCACGGCCTGGTCAGCGACGACGGCCGGGCGGGCGTCGTCCAGCTGCAGCTCGAGGGCACGATGGACACATTCAAGGACGACCAGCGCGAGACCCTGGTCAAGGTCTCGGACGAGATCACGGCCGAGCTGCCGGCCGGCTCGACGGTCTCGATGGGTGGCGAGGCCTACTCGGTCAGCGTCCCCACCCTCTCGGTCACCGAGGCCGCCGGCGTGGTCGTTGCCCTCGTCGTGCTCGCCCTCACCCTTGGGTCGCTGGTCGCCGCGGGCCTGCCGATCCTGACCGCGTTGGTCGGCGTCGGCCTGACCGTCTGCATCATGATGGTCTTCGCCCGCTTCACGCCGGTCATGTCCACCACGCCGATGCTGGCTGTGATGCTGGGCCTTGCCGTCGGCATCGACTACGCCCTGTTCATCCTGAGCCGCCACCGCGAGCAACTCTCCCACGGACTGGACGTCGAGGAGTCTGCGGCCCGCGCGGTTGCCACCGCCGGATCGGCGGTCGTCTTCGCCGGCCTGACCGTGATGATCGCCCTGGTCGGCCTCGGCCTGGGCGGGGTGCCCTTCCTCACCGCGATGGGTCTGTTCGCCTCGCTCGGCATCGCCTTCGCCGTCGTCATCGCCCTCACCCTGCTGCCCGCGATGATGGGCTTCCTCGGCGAACGGATGCGTCCCAAGCACGCCGTCGCCGAGGGCGAGGCCCGTCCGAACACCGCCCAGACGCGCTTCTTCCGAGGCTGGGTGCGCGCCGTCACAAAGTTCCCGTGGCTGACGATCCTGGTCGTCCTGGTCGGGGTCGCCGCGCTCAGCTGGCCCGCCCGCAACCTGACCATGGCGCTGCCCAATGCCGGCCAGAGTGCGCTGGGAAGCCCCGCGCGGACGAGCTACGACGCGATGGCCAAGCACTTCGGCGCCGGCTCCAACGGGCCCCTGATTGTCACCGCCGACCTGCTCACCTCCACCGACCCGATGGGGGTGATGAACGGCCTCAAGGCCGACATCGAGAAGCTGCCCGGTGTCGCGTCCGTCCCCGCGGCCCTGCCCAACCAGAACGCCGACACCGGTTTCGTCCAGGTCATCCCGACCACCGCGCCGGACGACCCCGCCACCAAGGACGTCGTCAACGCGCTGATCGCGCAGCACCAGCACTGGCTGGACGCCTATGGCGTCGACACGGGGGTCACCGGCAGTACCGCGATCCAGATTGACATCACCAGCCAGCTGACCAAGGCGCTGCTGCCCTTCGGCATCTTCGTGGTCGGCCTGTCGCTCGTCCTGCTGACGATGGTCTTCCGCTCGATCTACGTGCCGCTGAAGGCGACCATCGGCTACCTGTTCAGCATCGGCGTCGCCTTCGGCCTCACCACGCTGGTCTTCAACGAGGGCTGGGGCAAGGAGCTGGTGAACCTGGAACGCCCGATGCCGGTGATCAGCTTCCTGCCGATCCTGCTGATGGGCATCCTGTTCGGCCTGGCGATGGACTACGAGGTCTTCCTGGTCAGCCGAATCCGTGAGGAGTACGTGCACGGACGCAGCGCCCGTGAGGCGATCGAGGAGGGCTTCATCGGCGCCGGCCCGGTGGTCGCCGCGGCTGCCGTGATCATGTTCGTCGTCTTCGCCTTCTTCGTCCCCGAGGGCGAGGGCCCGATCAAGACGATTGCCTTCTCCCTCGCCGTCGGCGTCGCGGTGGACGCCTTCGTCGTCCGGATGACGCTCGTCCCGGCCGTGCTGCAACTGCTCGGCGACCGCGCCTGGTGGCTGCCCGGCTGGCTGGACCGCCTGCTGCCCAGCCTGGACGTCGAGGGCGAGGGACTGGCGCACCAGCTCGCGCTGGCCGACTGGCCCAGCACCGGGCACGTCGAGCCCGTCCACGCCGAGGCCCTGGCGGTGGACGGCCTGGTCGGACCGGTCGACCTGTCCCTGCAGCCCAGCCAGGTGGCCGCCGTCGTCGGGGACGTCCGCACCCGGTCCGCTGCGCTGTTGGCCCTGTCGGGACGCCTGAAGACGACCGCCGGACGCGCGCGGGTCGCCGGCTCCCTGCTGCCCGACCAGTCGGTCAAGGTGCGCCGCGACACCGACCACCTCGACCTCGCCACCAGCACCGACCCGGCCGGGGACCTGGCCCGGTTGGTCGGACGTCCGGCCGCGGTCGCCTTCGTCGACGGCATCGAGTCGGGCATGGACGAGCGTGCCGTCACCGAGCTCGTCCGCCTGGTCGAGACCCGACGCCAGCAGGGACGGGCCGTCGTGCTCGGCGTCGCGGACGCCGAAGCCGCCGCCGCGCTGACCCCCGACGTCACCTGGCAACCCACGGCCACGGGTACCCCCGTCATTCGCACCGCCGCCGCCCGCGAAGGAGCACTCGCATGAGCAGCACCCACCAGAATCACTCATCTGCCGCAGCCCGAAGCCTGATCGAGCGGACCAGCCGACGCACCTGGGCCAAGATGCTCGGCCTGCTGCTCGTCCCGCTGCTGGTCGCGGGCGTGGTGCTCGCCATCGCCAACCGGCACGACGACAACCTCGGCAAGGTGTCCGGGGCGATCGTCAACCTCGACCAAGCGGTGCAGATCAACGGCCAGACCGTGCCGATGGGACGCCAACTGTCGGCCGCGCTGGTTGACCGGGACGACGTGAACATCGACTGGGTGCTCGCCGACGCCGCCAGCGGCGAGGAGGGCCTGGACTCGGGCGAGTACGCGGTGCTGGTGACGATCCCGGCGAACTTCTCCGCCGCTGCGACGTCGTACTCCAAGACGGCCGCCCAGGCCCACCAGGCGACGATCGACATCCGCACCTCGGACGCCAGCTCGGTGGCCGACGCGGTGGTTGCGAGGCAGATTGCCGAACAGGCGTCCACGGCCCTCAACTCGACTCTGACCAGCGGATACCTTGAGAACATCTACGTCGGCTTCAACACCTTGGGGGAGCAGCTGACCACCATGGCCAATGGCGCCGCCCAGCTCTCGTCCGGGGCCTCGCAGCTCGCGGCCGGCGTGGGCAGCGCGGCGGACGGTGCGCAGCAGGCGGGCAGCGGGATGGCGCAGCTGGACACCGCCGGTGCGGAGCTCGCGACCGGCACCACGGCCCTGGCCGCCGGCGCCGGCCAGCTCTCCACCGGCGTCACGAAGTACACCGACGGCGTGGCGCAGCTGGGCACCGGCATCACCCAGCTGTCTGGCGGGCTCGCCACACTGGACTCGAAGCTGTCCGGTGCCTCGGGTGGCATGTCGAGTGAGCAGCAGGCCCAGCTCGGCCAGCTGAAGACCGGTGCCGCGCAGGTCGCCAGGGGCGCGGACGGCTTGTCGTCCGGTCTGGGCACCTACCAGGCCACCCTCGACCAGTGGGCCGCCGGCAAGAACCTGCCCGCGCAGTTCACCACCGCCCTGGCGAAGCAGTCGGGCGCGGCCGTGACCCAGTGCAAGGTGCAGGGAGCCGAGCAGGTCACCGCCACCACCGAGGCGATCAAGCAGCAGATCGACGACGGCATCACC
>NHCFI05602__coassemble_777_pt1 | contig 44608 bp, 41 predicted proteins | sample NHCFI05602__metabat2_high_PE_006 | metagenome-assembled genome bin NHCFI05602 | reverse complement strand
GACGGTTCCGGGTTGCAGGGGGGCGAGGGAGTTGATCACGCGGGATCCTTCCATGGGGTGGGGGCAAGGTGAGGGGTGGATTCGGCTGGCGGGGAGGATCCCTCGACCGGTTCGGGGTTTGTGCGCGTGGGCCCGGGGAACGTGGAGAGCAGGGCGTGGACCTCGTCCAGGTGGCGGGGGCGACCGGGAAGCCCCAACCGGGACGCTAGCTCCAGGGGCCAGGGGCGGTGGAGTCGGGCCCGGACCAGCAGGTCGGCGTCGTCCAACACCTCGGGGGTGGGGCCTTGGAGCACCCGTCCGTCGGCGACGACCGCCGCCTCGTCTGCCCAGGCCAGCGCCAGGTCGACGTCGTGGGTGGCGAGCACCACGGTCGTGCCGGACCCAACAAGCCGCTCCAGCGCAGCGAGCATCTCGTGGACCCCGACCGGGTCGAGTCCCGCCGTCGGCTCGTCCAGCAGCAGCACCCGCGGCCGCATCGCGACCGCACCCGCCGTCGCGACCCGCTTGCGTTCGCCGTAACTGAGCTGGTGCGTCGGACGAGCGGTCAGATGGGTGACACCGAGCAGGCCCAGCGCCTCCTCCACCCGGTTGCGCACCTCGTCTTCGCCCAGGCCAAGGTTCATCGGACCAAAGGAGACGTCCTGTGCGACGTCCGCGCTGAACAGTTGGTCGTCCGGGTCCTGCAGCACCAGTTGGACGTTACGCCGGTGTTCCCGCAATCCGGTGCGGTCATGGGCCAGCGGACGTCCGTCGACCAGCACTCGGCCAGCGGACGGACGATGCGCCCCTGACAAGCAGCGCAACAGCGTCGTCTTGCCCGACCCATTGGCGCCCAGCAGGGCCAACCGGCAACCTGAGGGCAACCGGAGGTCGGCGCCGGTCAGGACGGATGTGCGTCCGTGCCCTGCCACCAGCCCCGAAGCCTCGAGAGCGAGTGTCATCGCGCCTGCCAACTGATCGTCCACACCAGCGCCAGCACCACCGCGGTTCCTGCTCGCAAGGTCCAGCTGGCAACGCGTTTCGGGGCAAGGGTCGTGAGGCTGGATTCGTACCCGCGGCCGGCCAGCCCGTCCTCAAGTCGGCGGGCGCGCGTCCATGACCGGACGAGCACCGAACCGGCCGCATTCCCGGCGGCCTGCATCCGGCGGCGCAGCGCTCCCGGCCCGCGTGGGGTGTCCCCCAATCGCGCCACCTGCGCCTCGCGGATCGACAGCGTGGTGGCGAGCAGCACCCACAGCATCCGGTAGGTCAGCGAGGCGATCTCCACCAGCTGGTCGGGCAGGTGCAGCCGCCGGGCCCAGGTGAGCAGGTCGACCATCGGGGTGGTGGTGGCCAGCACCATCAGCGCCAGCGTGCCGGCGATCGAGTGCCCGACCAATCCGGCGGCGCGCGCCAGCCCGCCGGGCCCGATCGAGAACGGACCCCAGCGCCACCAGACGTCGGCCGCCGGCACCCCGACCCCGAGCACCACCGAGACCGCGGAGATGGCGATGAAGGCCAGTGGTGCGGCCATCACCAGCAGCAGCACCCGGGCCGGGATCCGCGCGAAACCGACGATGACCACAGCCGCGACCAGGCTCACGAGCATTGTCGTCGGCCATGGGGGCAGCACCAGCGCGGTGAGCACGAGGCCGAGGCTGAGCACGACCTTCTCGCCGACCTGCCGCGCGCGCCAGGGAGAGGCCCAGGCCGCGTCGTCGATCCAGTGCGCGTGCATCAGCCCTCGTCGACCTGGCTGCTTGAGGAGTCGGGGTGCTCGGGATCGTCGGTGCTGGAGGAATGCCCGGCGCGCTCGGCCTGGCGCCCCCGCAGGTTGCCGACGAAGTACCCGAACAGCCCGGCCCCGATCGCCGCCTGCAGCGCGAACAGGCCGGACTCGATCTCGGAGCTGCCGGGTGAGAAGAGGGGCTCGAACCATGGTTCGACGCCCGACTCGGAGAGGGTCTCGGTGACCACGGCGTCCGTCCCGGCGAAACCTTCCTGGTCGTCGTGTGGACGTCCGAGCCACAGCGACGCGGCGAAGATGGCGACGATCGCGACAACCAGCGCAGCAGTGCTCAGCAGGTGGGTGTTCCAGCGACGATCACGCATCGGCCAACACCCCCATCCGGGTGAGGTCGTCAGCCGCAACCCGGGACAGGAAGCGCAGCACCAGCACACCCAGCAGACCCTCCATCACGCAGAGCGGGATCTGTGTCACCGCGAAGATCCCGAGGAACTTGACCATTGCGCCGGCGATGCCGGACGACGCGTCCGGGTAGGCGATCGCGAGCTGCGCCGAGGAGGTGACGTAGGTGGCCAGGTCAGCCAGCGCCATCGCGGCGAAGACCGCCACCGACGTGCCGAATCGACGCAGTGTCCGCCATGCCGCATACCCAGCCCACGGCCCGACGATGGCCATCGAGAAGGCATTGGCGCCCAGCGTCGTGATGCCGCCGTGGGCGAGCAACAAGGCTTGGAAGAGGAGCACGACCGTCCCCAGGAAGGCCATCACCGGTGGACGGAAGAGCACCGAGCCCAGGCCCGTCCCGGTCGGGTGCGAGGACGATCCGGTCACCGAGGGCAGCTTGATCGCCGAAAGGACGAAGGTGAACGCGCCGGCAGCCCCCAGCAGCATGCGGTTCTCGGGGTTCTTGCGGGTCTCCGCGATCACGGCGCGGGCACCGTGGACGACGAAGGGCGCGCTCGCGGCGTACCAGATGGCGCACTGGATGGGGGAGAGGAAGCCCTCGGCGATGTGCATGGTGGTCCCTTCGGGATGACGCGTCCCGGTAGTCGGATTGATTCCATGGCGGGCGAGTTCCTGGCTCCCGTCCCTCGTCGTGCTGGGGACGAACACAGTGGCGCGACCGTGCCGGCTCGTCCGGCTTCCTCGCTCCCGTCATGGGGTGTGGAGTTGTGCTGGCTGACATCCTCGCACAGCGGCTGGCCAGCCCGGCTAGGGTTGGCGCAGCTCGTGGCAAGGAACCCGGTGCGAGTCCGGGGCGGTTCCGCCACTGTGTCCTCTGGGTCTTCCCGGCCGAGGGGCAGCCAGACACTGGCCACGGGTGATCCCACCTGACCATCCGGGGCGAGAACCCCGACGGAGGAGCCACGATGCGTCTCGCGCTGCTGTCCACGTCTGACACCGACCTGCTCTCGGCCCGCGCGAGTGGCGCCGACTATGTGCTCGCGAACCCCTCCCGCCCCGCACACCAGGGCCTGCTGGACGAGCTGCGCGGCTGCGACCTGGTGGTGGCGCGGATCCTGGGTGGGCCGCAGGACCTGTGTTCCGGGTTCACCAAGGTGCTCGCGGCTGGCGTCCCGATGGTGGTGCTGGGCGGGGAACAGGCCCCCAGCGCGGAACTGATGGAGCTGTCGACGGTGCCGATGGGCGTTGCCGCGCAGGCCCACGCCTACCTGGCCGAGGGTGGCCCGGAGAACCTGAAGCAGCTGCACGGCTTCCTGTCCGACACGGTGCTGTTGACCGGCGAGGGTTTCGAGCCACCGGTGTCGGTCCCGAGCTGGGGTTGGGCGCCCAGGCCCATCGACAAGCTCGGGGATCGTGAGGGCATGCCACGCGTCGGCGTCCTGTACTACCGCGCGCAGCACGTCGCCGGGAACGACGCCTTCGCCCACGACCTCGCCGATGCCATCGACGCCACCGGCCTGGCCATCGGGCTGCCGATCCATGCGGGCTCCCTGCGCGCCGCTCCCGACGAACTCTACGAAGCCCTCCAGACGCTGGACGCGCTCGTCGTCACCGTCCTGGCCGCCGGTGGTTCGACCCCGGCCACCGCGTCCGCCGGTGAGGACGACGAGAGCTGGGACGTCGCCCGGATGACCGCGCTCGACATCCCGGTGATCCAGGGGCTGTGCCTGACCAGCTCGCGCGCCGAGTGGGAGGCCAGCGACGACGGCGTCACTCCACTTGATGCCGCCAACCAGATCGCCATCCCGGAGTTCGACGGACGCATCATCGGGCCGCCCTTCTCCTTCAAGGAGTTCGACGCCGACGGGCTGCCCCGCTATGTCGCCGACCCCGAGCGCTGCGCCCGGCTCGCGCAACTCGTCGTCCGGCATGCGCAGTTGCGTCGGATTCCCAACGCCGACAAGAAGCTCGCGCTGGTCTTCTCCGCCTACCCGACCAAGCACGCGCGGATCGGCAACGCCGTCGGGCTCGACACGCCCGTCTCCGCGATCCGGCTGCTGCGCCGGCTGCGGGACGAGGGCTATGACCTGGGTGGCGACAACGACGTCACCCGGCTGCTGGACACAGACGACGACGTCGCCGCGGGCACCGCGCTGATCCACCAGCTCATCGCCGCGGGCGGGCAGGACGAGGAGTGGCTGACCAATGCGCAGCTCACCGACGCGCACGTCCGCATCACGTCCGAGCAGTACCGCGAGTGGACGCGTGACCTGCCCGCCGAACTGCGCGACGCGATGGCCGAGGCCTGGGGTGAGGGGCCGGGGACGCTGTACGTCAACGATGCAGGCGAACTGGTGCTGGCGACGCTGCCGGTCGGCAACATCGTGATCCTGGTGCAGCCGCCGCGCGGTTTCGGGGAGAACCCGGTCGCGATCTACCACGACCCGGACCTCGCGCCGAGCCACCACTACATCGGCGCCTATCGCTGGATCGAGCACGGATTCGGGGCGGACGCGGTCGTCCACCTCGGCAAGCACGGCTCCATGGAGTGGCTGCCCGGCAAGACCGCGGCGCTGTCGGAGGCCTGTGGCCCGGACGCGGCGATCGGTTCGCTGCCGTTCATCTATCCCTTCCTCGTCAACGATCCCGGGGAGGGAGCGCAGGCCAAGCGCCGGGCGCACGCCGTGATCGTCGACCACCTGGTTCCGCCGATGGCCCGTGCCGAGAGCTATGGCGACATCGCCCGGCTTGAGCAGTTGATGGATGAGCACGCCAACATCGCCGCCATGGACCCGGGCAAGCTGCCCGCCGTCCGCGGCGAGATCTGGGCGCTGATGCGCGCCGCCGAGATGCATCGCGACCTCGGACTGGACGAGCGCCCCCAGGACGAGGAGTTCGACGACTTCCTGCTGCACGTCGATGGCTGGCTGTGCGAGGTCAAGGATGCGCAGATCCGCGACGGGCTGCATGTGTTGGGCGCCGCGCCAGTTAGGGAGGCGCGGGTGAATCTGGTGCTGGCGATCCTGCGGGCGACGCAGGTGTGGTCGGGGTCGCGAGGGTCGGTCCCGGGGCTGCGGGTGGCGCTGGGGCTGGGTGTCGATGATCCCTTGACCAGGGTGGACGAGGTGGAGCGGCAGGCCAGGGCCCTGGTTCAAGGGATGGAGGACGCAGGCTGGGATGTCAGCGCCATCGAGTCCGTGATCGCGGGGTCGGGAATCGTCGGTGAGGGCTCGGGGAGCGTCGGTGAGGGCTCGGGCAGTGTCCGGGAGGACGTCGCCAAGGTGCTGCGGTTTGCGGCGCAACAGGTCGTCCCCCGACTGGACAGGACCACCGACGAACTGGACGCCGTGGTGCACGCACTGGCGGGCGGATTCGTCCCTGCCGGACCCTCCGGATCGCCCCTGCGTGGGCTGGTCAACGTCCTGCCCACCGGACGCAACTTCTACACCGTCGACCCACGCGCGGTCCCCAGTCGGCTGGCTTGGCAGACGGGGCAGGCGATGGCCGAGTCCCTGGTCGCGCGGCATCTGGAGGAGACCGGGGAGTACCCCAAGCAGGTCGGGCTCTCGGTCTGGGGCACGTCCGCGATGCGCACCAGCGGCGACGACATCGCCGAAGTGCTTGCCTTGCTGGGCGTCCGTCCAGAATGGGACGAGGCATCGCGTCGGGTGAGCGAGCTGGTCGTCGTCCCGCTGGAGGAACTGGGACGTCCTCGGATCGACGTCACCGTTCGGATCTCGGGCTTCTTCCGCGACGCCTTCCCGCACGTCGTCCGGATGCTCGACGACGCCGTGCAGCTGGTGGCAGCGCTCGCCGAGCCGTCGGAACAGAACTATGTGCGCGCGCACACTGACGCCGACCTGGCTGAGCACGGCGACCTGCGGCGCGCGACGACGCGCATCTTCGGCTCGAAGCCCGGCAGCTATGGCGCCGGGATCCTGCAGGTGGTCGAGTCGGGCAACTGGCGCAGCGACGACGACCTGGCCGAGGTGTACACGACCTGGGGCGGCTACGCCTACGGGCGCGAGCTGGACGGCGTCCCGGCGTCTGACGACATGCGGCAGAACTACCGGCGCATCCAGGTGGCCGCGAAGAATGTCGACAACCTCGAGAGCGACGTGCTCGATTCGGACGACTACTACCAGTTCCACGGCGGCATGGTCGCCACGGTGCGGGCGCTGACCGGGGTCGAACCCAAGGCCTATGTGGGCGACTCGACCAGCCCCGACCGGGTGCGGACCCGCTCCTTGGCAGAGGAGACGGCGCGGGTGTTCCGGGCGCGCGTCGTCAACCCCCGGTGGATTTCCGCGATGCAGCGGCACGGATACAAGGGCGCCTTCGAGTTGGCCGCGACCGTCGACTACATGTTCGGCTTCGACGCGACCGCGGGCGTCGTGCACGACTGGATGTATGACAAGGTGGCGCGCGAATATGTGCTGGACGACACCAACCAGCAGTTCATGCGCGAGGTGAATCCGTGGGCACTGCGCGGGATCGTGGAGCGGTTGCACGAGGCAGCCGGCCGGGGCCTGTGGGCCGAACCGGACGCTGAGTTGATGGCCCAGATGCAGGCGGTCTACCTCGAGCTGGAGGGCGACCTGGAGGAGGGCCAGTGAGCGTCCAACAGTCGTGGGTGCCCGAGCGCCAGGCAACGAACCCACATGCCGAGGCAGCGATCCCCGAGCTGGTCGAGGGGTCCCCCCGGCCGGCCGTCACCAAGATCCGCGTCCTCGGCATGGGGATGGGACCTCGGCACGTGACCCCCGAGGTCTCCGAGGCACTGCGGGATTGCTCGTGCGTGGTCGCTCTGGACAAGTCTGCGACCCCCGGAGCGCACGCCGGGGACGGCCGGGATGAGCAGCTGGCGGTCCGGCAGGCGGTCGCCGACGCCCACGGGGTGCCGGTCGTCGTCGTCCCGGACCCACCGCGGGACCGCAACGACCCCACCGACTACCGTGCCGCCGTCGCCGACTGGCACGCGGCGCGGGTCGAGGCACTGGCGTCCGCGGTGCGCGACCGGTCCGGAACCATTGCCCTGCTGGCCTGGGGCGACCCCTCGCTGTACGACTCCATGGTCCGGTTGGCGGAGCAGTTGGCCGACCGCTTGTCTTGCGACTGGGATGTCCTGCCGGGCATCTCCGCCCCGCAGTTGCTGGCGGCGCGGCACAAGATCGTCCTGCACCGGGTCGGGGAGCCGGTGCACATCACCACCGCACGTCGGCTGCCGGAGGCGCTCGCCCAGGGACAGCGAAATGTCCTGGTGATGTTGACCGGGGCGCGAGTGCTGGACGAGTTGGCGGTGCGCCCCGAGCTGGCCGGATGGCAGCTGTGGTGGTCGGCGAACCTTGGTGCTGCCGGGGAGCGCAATGTGTCCGGTGTGGTGCCCGAGGTGGTCCCGCTGGCCAGGGCAGCGCGGGCCGAGGCGCTCGCATCCGACGGCTGGGTGATGGACCTCTTCCTGCTGCGCGCGCCGGGGCAGTCATCGTGAGGGTGCTGTTGTTGGGCGGTACCGCAGAGGCGCGTGAGCTCGCGGCGCGGCTGGTCGAGGCGGGGGTGGAAGTGACATCGTCCCTTGCGGGACGGGTGTCCCAACCCCGGCTCCCCGTGGGACCGGTGCGGATCGGCGGCTTCGGTGGGGTGGCCGGGCTGCGGAACGCGCTGGCCGACTTCGACCTGGTCGTCGACGCCACCCACCCCTTCGCGCAGGGCATGTCGGCCAATGCTGTCGCGGCGTGCTCTACGGCGCTCCCGGACGGACGACTCATTCCGCTGCTGCGGTTCGAGCGCCCGGGCTGGGCGGCGGACCCGGCATGGCACCTGGTCGCCGGCCACGAGGACGCCGCACGGATCGCGGCCGGGTTGGGCCGGCGTCCGTTCATTACCGTCGGACGCCAGGAACTCGCCCGTTTCGTGCCCGAACTGGGGGCGCGGGAGGCGGTGGCGCGCGTGGTCCAACCACCCGAGATGGAGGTCCCGCAGGCGTGGCGGCTGCTCACCTCGCGCGGCCCCTACACGCTGGAGGGTGAGTTGGCCCTGATGCGCGAACACGCGACGGACGTCCTGATCACGAAGAACTCCGGCGGGTCATTCACCTGGCCGAAGATGCAGGCGGCGGCCCAGCTGGGGGTGCCCTGCGTGGTGGTCCAGCGGCCAGCGGCACCGGTGGGTGTGACCTGCGTCGACACCGTTGACGAGGCCGTCTCGTGCGTGGCCGCACAGGGTCACTGAGCGAGGCCCGCCAATAATGGCGTCAGGGCTGCATCCGGTCCCGTGGCGGGACCGGATCGCTCTGGGCTGGCGATTTTGGCGGTCCGGGGCCCAGTGCTCAGGACCCCAGCTCGATCAGTAGCACCCCGAGCATGATCAGTGCGATCCCGAAGGCCATCAGGCGGGTGAGCGGTTCCTGGAACAGCACCCTCGTCGCGATCGCCGTGAGGGCCACCCCGACCGCCGACCAGATGCCGTAGGCAACGCCCAACGGCAGGCCCTCCCGCAGCGCCAGCGACAAGAAGGTGAACGCCAGCACGTAGCCGGCACCGACCGGGACGTAGAACCAGCGGCGCCCCAGGGCGACCATTCGCAAACAGAGCGTCGCGGCGACCTCGGTGACGATGGCGCTGGACAACAACAGCCAGGTCATGCGGCGATCTCGCGCTCGTGCGCACGCTGGGAGCCCAGTTCGACCGTGAGCACCCCGGCGATCACCAGCGCGATCCCCACGCCCATCAGCGCCGTGAGCGGCTCGCCGAACAACGCTGCCGACGCCAAGGCGGTGGCGATCACACCGAGCGCGCCCCAGATGCCGTAGGCGATGCCGAGGGGCATCCCTGCTTGTAGGCAGCGGGTCAGGAACCAGAAGGATGCGATGTAGCCGACCACCACCACGAGGTAGAGCCAGCGGTCGTCCATCGCCCCCTTCAGGGCCAGGGATGCCGACACCTCGCTGACGATCGCGCCGGCGAGGTTGGTCCACTGCTTCATCGAGATCTCCTGGGAGGGCTGGTCAACCCGGCTACTGTGCCAAGCAGACGGGCAAGCACCAAACCCGCCTCAGCCATCCCCCAATCGGGGGAAACCAGCGCATCGAGACCCCGGTCCACGCTGTTGCCGAAGTGGTGGGCTGAGCAGTCACAACCCTGCGGTTGAAGCGATCAACCCGCCAGTCTTCCCACCATCCGAGCGCGCGGCGGCGTCGGCCAGCCGTTGCGCCAGCCGGGGATGGCCGGCCCAGTGCACGTGCAGGTAGGACGCGTGGACGCTGGGCCCGCTGAAGCCGACGTCCGCTCCGTCGATGGCCCAGGCGGCGTGGAGGCCGTCGGTGCCGGCCGAGGGGTCGGTGGTGGTCCGGTGGAACTCGTGGCCCGTGACGACCTCGCCCGCGCGGCTCAGCAGGTCGTCCCCGACGGCCGTCGCGGACGGGTACCGGAGCGTCAACCGGGGTGCCATTGCGGCGATCGTGGGCAGCGCGCCGACCATCGGCACCCCGTCGAGTTCCCTGCCCAGGTAGAGAAGCCCAGCGCACTCGGCGACCGTCGGCAGGCCGTCCGCGATCGCCTCGCGCACCTGCGCCAGCAGCGGTGCATTGGCCGCCAGCCGGTGGGCGTGCTCCTCGGGGAAGCCACCGCCGAGGTAGAGCGCGCGGGTGCCCTCGGGCAGGGGGTCAGCCAGTGGGTCGAACTCGACGACCCGGCACCCGGCGCCGGTCAGCAGCTCCGCGGTCTCGGGATAGCGGAAGGTGAAGGCCGCGCCGGAGGCCATTGCGACGACCGGCATTCCCGCGACGGGCAGGACCTCGGCGGCAGGCTCCCACGGGGCCTCGCGCAGCACGGGGGCGGTTTTCGCGAGTTCGACCACGGCGGTCAGGTCGACGTGCTGGCCGACGTGCTCGCCCAAACGCTCGACCAGGGCGACGGCGTCGGGGAGCTCCGCCGCGGTGACCAGCCCGAGGTGCCGCGAAGGAGCCACCAGGTCGTCGCGACGAGGGACGATGCCCACAACGGGCAGCCCGACGCCCTCCAGCGCGCGGCAGATCTCGGCGGTGTTCCGCGTGCTGCCAGCTCGGTTGAGGATCACGCCACCGACCCGCACGGCAGGGTCGAAGCCCGCGAGCCCGGCGGCGACGGCGGCGATCGTCCGGCTGGCGCGGCCGACGTCCAGTACCAGCACGACCGGGGTCTGGGTCAGGCGTGCGACGTGCGCGGTGGACGCGAACCCGTCGGTGCCCAGACGCCCGTCGAACAGGCCCATCACACCCTCGACGACGGCGATGTCGGCGCCGCGTGCGCCGTGCAACAGCAGGGGCACGATGCGTTCCTCGCCGACCAGATGGGGGTCCAGGTTCCGTCCGGGACGCCCGGTGGCCAGCGCGTGGAAACCCGGGTCGATGTAGTCGGGGCCGACCTTGTGGCCGCTCACGGTCAGCCCGGAGTTACGCAGCGCCGCCATCAGGCCGGATGAGATGGTCGTCTTGCCCGATCCGGTTGACGGGGCGGCCAGCACGAGGCGAGGCAGATGGGCCACCATCAGCCCGCAGCCGTCATTGGGGAACTTTGGTTCCACTGGTGGTAGCCAAGTTTCCCCAATGATTCGGGGCTGGCGGGGTCGGGGGCGCGCAAGGTGTTGACCGCGCCGGTGAGGGCCTGGGCGGTGACCTCGTCGACGGGCAGATGGTCGGCGCCCAGCCGGGCGGCCAGACCACGGGCCAGACCCAGCCGCATCGGACCGCCTTCCGAGTCGATCACCACCGTCGACACGCCCAGTTGGGCCACCACGTCCGCTGCGGCCAGTGAACGGGCGACCGCATCGGGGCCGGTGGTCGCGCGTCCGTCGGTCACCACGACCAGGAGCGGACGACGACGAGGGTCCCGAAGGCGTTCACGCTCCAGCACGCGGGCGGCCGCGAGAAGTCCCTCGGCCAGCGGGGTGCGTCCGCCGGCCGGGATCTCGTCGAGCCGCGCGGCCGCGATGTCGACCGATCGGGTGGGCGGGAGCACCAGCTCGGCGCCGTTCGCGCGGAAGCTGACCAGACCAACAGTGTCGCGGCGACGGTAGGCATCCAGCAGCAGCGACAGGATCGCGGTCTTCACCTGGACCATCCGGCGACGGGCGGCCATCGACCCCGAGGCGTCGACGCAGAACAGGACGAGGTTCGCCTCACGCCCCTCCCGGATCGCGATCCGCAGGTCGTCCGCGTGCAGTTGCACCCTGATTTCCCGGTTGATCGCGGTTTCCCGGTTGATCGCGGTTCCCCGGGTGATCTCGTATTGGCGGCGTGTGGGCTGGGCGCCGGCGGCGGCGCGAAGGGTCTCGGTGAGGTGGATGGTCCCGGCTTCGCCGGGGGTGGGGATGGTGGCGCCGATGCGGCGTCCGTCGGTGGTGATCGCGCGGGACCTGCGCCCGGACGCGCCCCGGCCGACGCCGCGGACGGCCAGGAGCTTGGGACGAGGGTTGGGGTTGGCGGCCTTGTGGAGCGAGGTGGGCCCGTCCGAATCTGGTGCAGCTGGACGGTGAGACCCCTCGTCAGGCTTGGGGATCGTGGAGGGGTCCGGCTCGGTGACCGGGCTGACGTCGGCCGAGCTTGTCGAGGTGACCTCCGGCCCCGCCACCGGCGAATCAGGCTCGGTCGCAGTATCGGAGCCGTCGGGGGGAGTGCTCGAATCGTCGGGACCCTCGGCAGGCTCGGGGACTGTTGGGGGGTCAGTATCGGGGGGCGTGGAGGGATCGTCTGGATCGTCCCCGTCCCAGTCGTCCCCGTCCCAGTCGTCCTCGTTGAGCACGCGGTCGAGCAGTTCCTCGTCCAGCCCCGGGGCGTCGAAGGGATTGCGGCGCCGACGGTGCGGTAGGGCCAACAGCGCGGCCTGGCGGATGTCGGCCTTGGTGACCTGCGCCCGGCCCGACCAGGCTGCGTGCGTGATCGCGGCGCGGGCGGTGACGATGTCGGCGCGCAGTCCGTCCACCTCGAAGGCGGCGCAGACCTTGGCGACCAGCTCCAACGCCCGGTCACCCAGCCGCACCTGCGGCAGGTTCCGCTGGGCCGCCTCGATCCGGCGGGCCAGTTCTTCCTCCGTGCCAGCAAATCGGGCGGTGAAGGCGTCTGGGTCGGCGTCGTAGCGCAGTCGCCGGCGGACGACCTCAGATCGTGGCGCGGAATCGCGGGGCGCCGCGACCTCGACCGTCAGGCCGAATCGGTCCAACAGCTGGGGACGCAGCTCGCCCTCCTCGGGGTTCATCGTCCCGATCAGCGCGAACTTCGCCTGGTGGCTGAGCGAGATCCCGTCCCGTTCGACCGTGGAGCGTCCCATCGCGGCGGCGTCCAGCAGCAGGTCGACCAGGTGGTCGTGGAGCAGGTTCACCTCGTCCACGTAGAGGATCCCGCGGTGCGCGCGGGCCAGCAGGCCGGGCTCGTAGGTGACCTCGCCAGCGCTCAGGGCCGACTGCAGGTGGATGGATCCGAGCACCCGGTCTTCCGTCGCGCCGACCGGTAGTTCGACCAACCGAACCGGTCGTCGAAGGCGAGCAGAACCCACCTCGAAGGGACCGTCCGGTGAGCTCGCTCGAGCATCAGCGGGGTCAATGGAGAAGCGGTCGTGCTCGTACACCTCGATCGGGGGCAGTACCGCCGCGAGCCCACGCACGGCCGTCGACTTCGCCGTCCCCTTCTCGCCGCGGACCAGTACACCGCCGATCTCGGCATTGATGGTGGCCAGCACCAACGCCAGTCCCATCGGCTCAAGCGCGTCGGGCGCGCAGCCGACGATGGCGGTGAAGGGGTAGTGCTGTGGCATGTGAGGCTCCCGCTCAGGTCCGTCCGGAGCGGCGCGCTGCCGCCCGGTCAGGCGCGAGGCCGGTCTTCGGACTCGCCCCGATCCCTGCGTCGCAGGGCCGGGGTCACCGCAGCGGGCCTGTGCCGGATTCCCACCGGCTTCCCAGATTCTCCCCACCGCCCGGCACCGCCGTTTCCGACCGCGTTGGCTCGTGGGGCACCTCGTGCCAAGTACTGCCCACCCTAGCGAAAGCGGCCCACGGTAGGTTCTGGCCATGGACGCATGCAGGGTTACCGTCGTCGGCATCGGCGCGGACGGATGGGACGGGCTCGGCCTGCGCTCCCAGCAACTGGTGACCGGGGCCGCCGTGCTCATCGGCGCGCCGCGGCAGTTGGCCCTGGTGCCTGAGGTGGGGGTGCCTGAGGTGGGGGTGCCTGAGGTGGGGGTGCCTGAGGTGGGGGTGCCCGAGGTGGGTGGGCAGCGGCGGCTGGAGTGGCCGCGGCCCTTGAAGGCGGGTCTGGGCGAGATGGTGGCCGGGCTCGCTGGGTTGGATGTCGTCGCGCTGGCTTCGGGTGATCCACTGGTATCGGGCATCGGTACGACCCTGGTGATGGCATTGGGGGCAGACCGGGTGCGGATCGTCCCCGCGGTTTCATCGGTCGCGCTCGCCCGGGCTGAACTGCGCTGGCCGGCGGAGTCGTGCGCGGTGGTCTCGGTGGTGGGGCGTCCGGTGTCGCTGGTGGCGCGCGAGCTGGCGCCAGGGCATCGGGTGCTGGTGCTGGGTTCGGACGGGTCCACGGCCGGTTTGGTGGCTGGTCTGTTGTGTGAACAGGGTTTCGGCGCGTCGGTGATGCACCTTCTCGGTGACCTCGGCTCGCAGTCGCAGAGCCACCGCGTGGTGCGGGCGGATGAGTTCACCGGCGAGGGCCCGAGGTTGGGCGTGATCGCGCTGGACCTGGTCGGGCCGCGTCGGCTGGGCTGGGTTCCGGGGCTGCCCGATGACGCCTTCGAGAACGACGGACAGCTCACCAAGAGGGACCTGCGAGCTTCGGCGTTGGCGCGTCTGGCGCCGGTCCCGGGAGAACACCTGTGGGATGTCGGGGCTGGTGCTGGTTCGATCGGCATCGAATGGGCCCGGGCGCACCCGACCTGCCGAACGACGGCGATCGAGGGGGACGTGGAACGCGCCGCCCGCATCGAACGAAATGCTGCGCGGCTGGGGGTCCCAGGTCTGCGGGTGGTCCATGGACGGGTACCCGAGGCCTTGGACGGGCTGGATGCCCCGCACGCGATCTTCATCGGTGGTGGGACGGCGATCCCGGGTCTGCTGGACCAGTGTCTGGCCGCCTTGCAGCCCGGCGGACGTCTGGTGGCCCACGCAGTGACCCTGGAGTCGGAGCAGGCGCTGGCCTCGGCCCACGCCGAGCACGGTGGCGAGCTGACCCGGATCGCGGTCGAGAAGTCGGCGCCGGTCGGACGCTTCACGGGCTGGACGCCTGCTCGCACCGTCACCCAGTGGTCAGTGGAGCTGGGGGGTGAAGCAGGTTCAGCCCGCTGACGCCTGCGGATCGGCCCTCAGGTGTGGCGAGCCCGGCAGCTGTCGTAGAGGTGGCTCTCGCCCGGGTTCGTCGGGGCGAGGGAGCGGCCCACCAGGATCACGGCCGCCTGCTTCAGGGCGGCCTCCTCAACCTTGTCAGCGATGGAATCAACGCTCCCGCGCAGCACCAGCTCGTCCGGCTGGCTGGCCCGGTGGACGACCACCACTGGGCAGTCACCACCCACGTGCGGGCGCACCTCGTCCATCAGTTCCCTGACCCGCGTGATCCCCAGGTGCAGCACCAAGGTCGCCCCGGTCGCCGCGAAGGCCGCCAGCTGCTCACCGTCGGGCATCGCCGTCGAACGCGCCTGCGCGCGGGTGAGCACCACCGACTGCGCCACCAGCGGCACCGTCAGCTCCTTGCCGACCAGCGCCGCGGCGGCCGCGTAGGCGGGGACACCGGGCGTCACATCCCAGTCGACGCCCGCCGCGTCGAGCCGCCGAGTCTGCTCCGACAGAGCCGAATAGACGCTCAGGTCGCCCGAGGCCAGGCGGACGACCGACTCGTGACGCGCGTGGGCGGACACCAGCTCGGAGGTGATCTGGTCGAGGTCCAGGTGCTGGGTGTCGACCAGCCGGGCATCGGGGCTGACATGTTCCAGTACCGCCGGGTCGAGGTAGGTGCCGGGGTACAGGACGACGTCCGCGGCGGCCAGCAGGCGGGTGGCGCGGACGGTGAGCAGGTCGGCCGCGCCGGGTCCGGCCCCGACGAAATGGATGGTCATCGATCCCCCTCGACAGGCTCGGGCGTAACGAAACGGGGGCTCCAGACGCCGTGTTTGTCTACCCTGGTCCCCGTGCAACCGACGATCACAAGGCAGGACATGTCGATGGTTGTCGGGTCCAGCTCGCCAAGAGTGGTGACCTCCAGCCGTTCCCCCTCGCGTCCGACATTGCGTCCGACGATCACGATCGTCCCAGCGTCCTTGTGCTCCATCAGCACCTCGCGGGCGCGAGCGATCTGCTCGGTGCGCGTGCGCGATGCGGGGTTGTAGATGGCGAGCACCAGGTCGGCCTGCGCGACGTGACGCAGCCGGTTCTCGACCACCTCCCACGGCTTCAACCGGTCGGACAGCGAGACGACGGCGAAGTCGGCGCCCACCGGGGCGCCTGCTCGGGCGGCGACGGCCTGCACCGCGCTCACCCCTGGCAGCACCCTGATCGGGACGCCTGCGAACCGCTCGTCCTGCGCGGCTTCGAAGACAGCGGACGCCATCCCGAAGACCCCCGCATCACCGCCCGAGACGACCGCGACCCTCTCGCCGGCCAGTGCCAGCTCGAGGGCCTCGCGGGCGCGGTCGACCTCGACGGTGTTCCCGGACGCGTGTCGCACCAGTCCCGCGCGCTGCGGCACCCGGTTCACATAGAGTGCGTAGCCCATCACGTGGCCAACGGTGGCCAGAGCGTCGGTGACCTCCGGGGTGGTCCAGCGGTCGGGTCCGGGCCCAAGACCGAGGACGAGCAGTTCCGCGGGGGTCGCCTCGACAGGCTCGGACCCTTCCAGGGGTTCGGGGTTCTCGGAGCTGACCATGCGGGACCGCTGCCCGTTGAGCGCGTCCCCCGGGACCACCACCAGCGAGAAGTACGGCACCGACGACTCGTCCACCTCCGCCACCGGCAGCCAGCGCTCTGAGGGCATCGACGCGCGCTCGACGTACAGCGCGCCGTCCAGACGCCCGGCGGCGGCCAAGGCCCGACGGACCGCCGGGAAGGTCCTGCCCAGCTTCATGATCACCGCGCCGTCGGTGTCGGCCAGACGTCGTGCCAGCTCTGGCTCCGGCAGGGTGCCGGGGAGCACCGTCAGCACGTCCTCCTGGCGCACCAGGGCGGTGGCCGTGGTCGCCGTCGCTGCCGCGAAGGCAGGCACGCCCGGCACCACCTCGACCTCGAAGCGCCCGCTCAGCCGGTCATGCAGGTACATGAAGGATGAGTACAACAGCGGGTCACCCTCGGCGAGCAGGACGACGTCCCGGCCGGCCGTCAGGTGGGCCGCCAGGCGCTCCGCAGCCGCGCGGTAGAAGTCCCCGAGGGCGCTCTCGTAGCCGTCCGGGTGGTCAACCGATCCCGTTGTCACGGGGTACTCGAGACGTTCCTCGACCACGCCGGTGGGCAGCATCGAGGACACCACCGATCGCGCATTGGACGAGCGTCCAGGAGCGCAGTGGTAGGCCACCACCGCAGCCCCCAACACCAACCGCGCCGCCTTCACCGTCATCAGGTCGGGGTCGCCAGGGCCCACCCCGACGCCGTACAGCCGTCCCGCCACGCTCACTCCTGTTCCTGGGCCAGCGCGTTGAGCGCCGACGAGGTCATCGCCGAGCCGCCGCGGCGCCCGGTCACGGTCACGAAGGGGATGTCGATGCCGTGGTCGCGCGAGAGGTCGACCAGTGCCTGCTTCGACTCGGCGGCGCCGATGAAGCCGACCGGGCAGCCGACGATCGCGGCCGGACGGGGGGCTCCGGCGATCAGCATCTCCATCAGGTGGAAGAGCGCGGTCGGCGCATTGCCGATCGCGACCACCGCGCCCGCCAGCCGGGATGCCCACAGGGAGACGGCGGCGGCGGTCCGGGTGGTGGCCCATTCGGTGGCCAGCCCGGGGACGCGCGGGTCGTTGAGCAGGCAGAGCACCTCGTTGTCGCGCGGCAACCGGCTGCGCGTCACCCCGGTGGCGACCATGGTGGCGTCGCACAGGATCGGTGCACCGCCTTCCAGCGCCGTGCGTGCCGAGCGCACGAGGTCTGGGTGGACGACCATGTCGTCCGCGAGGTCGACTTGACCGGAGCCGTGGATCATTCGGACGGCCAGTTTCTCTGCTTCGGCAGGGATCCGGCTGAGGTCGGCCTCGGCCCGGATGGTCGCGAAGGAGTCGACGTAGATTGCGGCCCCACGGTCGATGTAGTCATAGGCGCGGGGCGGACGCGTGGGCTCGCTCATTGAGGACCCGTCAGGCTCGGCTGGTTGGTCGGCAGCAGGATGCCGTGCCAAGGGGTGACGACGACATTGGTCGCCTCGCCGCAGAGGGCCTCGATGGCTGCGCGGTCCAGGCCCTGCTCCGGGACATGGTGGTGGACGCCCGCCGGGGTGTCACCGTAGGGGAGCGGACCCTGTGGAGCGGGCAGGTCCGCGTGCGGTGTGGTCGTGGGGACGAAGGGTCGGTCCAGCTCGTCGACGTGCCAGGCGGCGGACGCCGAGGTGCCGCGCGCGATGACGAATTCTTGCGCGAGCCGGGCCAGGTGGTCGGCCGCCTCGATGAGCAGGACGACCTCGCCCCAGCCGGAGCCGATCCGCAGTTGGCCGCGGTCGGCGTCGAGGGCGACCAGGCCCAGGTCGGTCCAGTGGTCGACCAGGTCACCGCGTCCGTCATCGAGACAGAACAGGAACTTGCCGGGCAGCTGGGCCATGGCGGGGCTGGAGGTGATGAGCTCGTCCAGTCGGGACGCGACCGGGCGAAGGTCAGCACGACTGACGGCGAGGTGCGTGGCGGTGGCCGGCCGCGGGGACCCCTCGACAGGCGCGGGAAGCGTCCGGGGTTCGGGGAGCGTCCCGGGGGAGAGCATGATGTTGCGCACCAGGTCATGGGCCAGCGAGCCGACCAGACCGGTGGAGGTCAGAGCCGCGAGGGCATCGTCCGTGAGCTTGTCACCGTCGGCCGGGAAGGCCCGAACCTGGAGGTTGGCTCGGTTGGTGACGTGTACCCGTCCGTCGCCGAAACGCTCGGCCACCTCGGCCAGCGCCAGCAACTGGTCCCGCGTGGTGGCGCCACCGACCAGCCGGATCCGGACCAGCAGTCCGTCTTCGGCGGGCCAGGGGCGGGTCACTCCCGGGCAGCGGTCGGGTCTGGTGCGCTTCATCGATGCTCCAGCGTGAGGTCGCTTGCGGTCCACGGGGGACGACGGCAGGGCTCACGCGACCGCGCCGTCGGGTCTCTCGCCCGCGGGTGGAATCGCCCCTGGAGTTCCTGACTCACGCACTTCGGCGCTCACAGTGGCGGGACCGTCCCGGGTTTGCACCGGGTTCCTCCGCTGGGGACGCGGTCAGTCTCCCACACGCACCCCGATGCTCGACCAGATACCCCCAGGTGTGCCGGTTTTTGCGCAGAGGGCCGCCCAGGAGGTCGTCCAGGCAAGCTCGGCACATCTTGGCTCGCCGCGTGTTGGGATGGAGGCATGTGGCCCCAACTGAACCGCCCGATTGTCGTCGCGCCGATGGCCGGAGGTCCCTCCACCGCGGAACTCGTCGCCGCCGTCTGCACTGCTGGCGGCACGGGATTTCTCGCGGCCGGTTACAAGACGGCCGTGGCGATGGAACGGGAAGTGGTGGCCACCCGCGAGCTCACCGACCGTCCCTTCGGGGTGAACCTCTTCGTGGCGCACGAGCCCTCCCAGCGACGCGATGAGGCGGCAGTGCGGGCCTACGCCGAGCGTATCGGCGCCGACTACTCCCGCGTGAACTGGAGCGACGACGACGGGTGGCACGACAAGCTCGCGGTGCTCACCCAGGTCGACCCGGTGCCGATGGTCAGCTTCACCTTCGGCTGCCCGACGGACGACGACATCGCCGCCCTGCACGCCGTCGGGACAATCTGCCTGGTCACCGTCACCGACCTGGAGGAGGCCCGCGCGGCCGCCGCCGCGGGTGCCGACCTCCTCGTCGTCCAGGGCTTCGATGCCGGCGGACACCGCGGCATCCACGAGGTCAGCAAGGAACCCAACCACCGTGACGCCCTGGCCCTGCTCGACGAACTGCGCGAGGTGGGCCTGCCGATGGTCGCGACCGGCGGCGTCGGCGGCCCGGGCGATGTCAGGCGGATGCTCGACGCTGGCGCTGTGGCGGTGCAGTGCGGCACCGCCTTCCTTCGCTGCCCGGAGGCCGGCACTTCGGCCACCTACCGAGAACTGCTGAGCACCGGCCGCGAAACGGTTGTGACGAGGGCCTTCAGCGGTCGTCCTGCCCGCGGGCTGCGCAACGCCTTCATCGACGCGTACTCGGCCGAGGCGCCGTCGGTGTTCCCGCAGGTGGACCAGCTCACCAAGCCCCTGCGTGCCGAGGCGGCCCGCTGCGGTCGCACGGACGGAATCTCCGGCTGGGCGGGGCTGGGATGGCTGCAGGCGCAGGAGATCCCGGCGGCCGAGGTGGTTGCCCACCTCAGCCAGGGCTGAGACCCAAGCTGGCGAAGATGGTCAGCCTCGACGCGCGTCCAGCCGCTGCACCAGGCGCAACAGCACGGCCATGCCTGCGCAGGCGACGCCGACGATGCCCAGCGAGCTGGCCGCGTAGGCGGTGAAGGTGGTGTCGCGGGTGAACTCGCCCAGGTCGCGCGCCCACCAGATGCCCCAGAAGGCGAGGGCCAATGCCACCAGCCCGCCGGTGAACAGCAGCCCCGGCCAGAAGCGCGATGGGGGTGCGCTCACGGTGCGTTCGGCGGACGTCCGTCCGAGCAGCCGGAAACGCAAGGCCTCGATCGCGAGCGCCATCAACGCCCAGCAGAAACAAACGAGCAGAGCCGCAACCACGTCCGAGGGACGGTGCCAGCTGGACGCGACGGTCGACCAGCCGAAGGCGACCATGCCGAGGGTCCCGAGGCAGGCGGCCAGCACGCGCAGCGCTGGCGGTGCGACCAGGACGGCCGCGACACACGCCGAGGCGGCGGCGGTCGTGTGCCCGCTGGGCAGTGAGTTCACGTTCGCCATCGAGGTTGTCGACCCCATCAGGTCGGACCGGCTGAAGATCGAGTACTTCAGCACCTGCGTGGAGAAGTTCGCTCCGGCGATGACCACGGCCGCCTCCAGGGCGAGCAGCCAACGACGCCGCAACAATGCAGTGGCCGCGACGACGACCATGGCCAGCGCGATGGCCGGCACGGAGACCTTGTTCAGCAGCCAGTAGTTCAGCCGAATGACGTAGTGGGAACCGATTCGCCCGCCCTCGAGGGCCGCGGCGTCCATCACCTGGCCGGAGCGGGTGCCCACGAAGAACCACCACAGCGCGACGATCCCGAACCCGGCCGCGGCCGACAGCAGGAAGGGACGCAGCCACGCCCACGTGGAGTCATGTGTGGTGTGGATGGCGCTCGACATGACCAACATTCTCCCCGACCCAGCCAAGAGCCAGCTGAACGGCGCCACGGCACGACGGCCAGCGGTGGGCGGCTACGGCGCCGTGCCGATCTGCTCGCGCACCGGCTTCGCGAGCCAGTAGCCGAGCAGTCCGATCACGCCGAGCACGGCCAGCGTCCCGAGCGTGAAGACCTCGAACTGGGTGCGGCTGACGCCCCACGCGTCCACGAAGTCGTAGTCGACGCCGAACAGCGGCTCCAGGGTGCCGGGGAAGACGGCCACCCACGAGCCCAGCGCGATCCAGGCGAAGGTGACCACGCCCATCGCCAGCCAGCCGGCATTGCCGACGGGGACGCGGAAGGGGCGCGGGACGTCCGGACGGACGGTGCGCAGCCGGATCGCCGCCGGGAAGACGAGCAGGTAGGCCAGCAGGTAGGTGGTGATCGAGATGATCAGCACCACCTCGAAGACCGAGGCAGCAGAACCGTCCACCTGCATCGCGGTCAGCAGGAAGACCGTCCCGACCACGCCCGAGAGCAGGTTCATCCGGACGGGCGTGCCGAGGCGGCGGTTGAAGTGTCCGAAGAAGCCGCCGTAGAAGGCGCCGTCGGCGGCGGCCATCGCCTGCATCCGGTCGGAGACCATCATCCAGGCCGCGCCCTGTGCGACGAAGGTGAGCACCAGCAGCAGGGAGACGACGCGCATCACGGAGTCGGCGGCGCCGCCGAAGACGCCGAAGACGATCTTGGTGGCGTCGAGGAAGCCGCCCACTCCCGACAGTTGGTCCTTGGGGACGACGGCCAGGATCGCTGCGATCGGCAGGATGTAGCAGGCGGCGGCGATCGCGGTGGAGCGCAGCACGCCGACCGGCACATCGCGCGAGGGGTTCTTCATCTCGGCCGCCGCGGAGCTGCCGGAGTCGAAACCGAGGAAGGCGAACAGCAGCACGGGCGTCGCGCCGAGGAAGCCCATCAGGGTCGGGCTGAAGTCGCCGGCCGACATGGGCGCCATGCCGTTGTTCACCACATAGGCGATCGCCGAGCCGACGAACAGGATCAGGATCAGCACCTTGAGGATCGCGCCCACCGTCGGCAGCCACTTGCCGTAGTGCAGGCTGATGATCGCGGCGAGCACCGTCAGCCAGGTGAAGCCCAACTTGAAGGCGTAGTCAGTGGCGCTTCCGGCGGAGATCTGCCCGAGCCCGGCGTGGTTCCAGGTCTCGGTGGCCAGGAAGCTCATCGTCCCGCCGACCCAGACCGGCTGCGTCACCCAGGTGAGCAGGGACGCGATCGCGGCCCACGGACGTCCGAAGGCGTCGCGCACCCAGGTGTAGGCGCCGCCCTCCTCGGCGAAGGCGGACCCGGTCTCGGCGAAGATCAGGCCGTAGGGGATGAGGAAGGTGACCGCCAGGACGAGGGTCCAGGTGAAGGCCTGGGCGCCGTAGGTCGAGACCTGCCCCAAGTTCTCCAGCCCGATGACGGCTGCGACAAGCAGGAAGATGATGTCGAAGCGTCCCAGGGTCTTGCGCAGGAGGCTGGTCTGCTGCTGCGCGAGCGCGGTGGGCGTCTGGTTGTCCAGCCTGTCGGAGCCTGTCTTGTCGAGGGCTGCCTTGTCGAGGGCGGGGCTGCTCATCTGCCGTCTTTCCGGCGCCCCACCGGAGGGGGCGGCCAGTCCGCAAATCTAGGCGTCGCTGTCCTCGGATGGACGAGGGGTCCGGCCCGCGGATGGCTCCACGGGCTGGGCCGGTGTCGACGCGGTGGCGGACTCGCCCCCGGACACCTCGTCCACGCCCGTGATGCTGCCACCGTCAAGGGAGAGGAAGAGGACGACTTCTCGTCCACCAGCCACACCGCGGGCGACGGCGCGACGTCCGGCGTCGACCAGGTCGACGAGCTCGAAGCCGCGCAGACCGGCCGCCCAGGCGCCAGCGTCGACGGGCAGCCCACCGGAGGTCACCGGGCCCGCGACCAGACCGCCCAGGGCTGCCCCGTCGCCCGACTCCAGCGCTCGCGCCAGCCGGTTCGCGAGCTGCAGGGTGGTGAGCCCGGTACCCGTCCCCGCTGGCACGGAACCCGTGGCAGGCAAGGGGATCGGGATGTGCGGGGGCGCGCCGACGAGCTCGGGCGAGTCGATCTCCGGACCGTCCTGCGCTGGCCCGACCTCGACGCTGACGACCTCGCCATAGCTCGGCACCACGCAGGTGATGCCAAACTCGGTGACGATGCGCTCCTTGAGGGCGGCGGCCGAGTCGGGTTCGCCGTGCACGAGGTATACGGTCCTGGGCTTGCGGGGCAGGTCGCGCAGCCAGTCGAGCAGGTCGGAGCAGTCGGCGTGGACGCTGAACTCCTTGTCTTGCACGATGTCGGCGCGGACGGGGACATAGCGTCCGTGCATCTTGAGTTCCTTGGCGCCGTCCAGCAGTACCCGTCCGCGCGTCCCGACGCCCTGGTATCCGGTCAGGACGACGGAGTGCCGCCGGTCGGGGAGCATGTGCTCGAGGTGGTGCACCACGCGTCCGCCGGTCGCCATGCCGGACGAACTGATGATGATGCAGGGGAACTTCGGGTTGTTGAGTGCCTTGGACTCCTCTGCCGACTTCACCTCGCGCAGGCCCTTGAGGTCGGTGAAGTCATCGACATGGACGTCGGGGCGCAGCTCGTCGGAGTTCCGGTAGACCTTGAGCGCCGCCAGTGCCATCGGCGAGTTCACGAAGACCGGCACCTCGGGGATCCGTCCGGCCTTGCGCAGTTCGGTGATCACCTTGAGCACGGCCTCGGTGCGGTCGACGGCAAAGGCGGGGACGAGCACCGACCCGCCCCGGGCGACGGTCTTGCGGATCGTCTCGGCGAACAGTTCGTGCGGCAAGCCCTCGGGCTCGGGATGCTCGCGGTCGCCGTAGGTCGACTCCATCAGGACGTGGTCGGCGCCCTGTGGGATGCCGCGCGGCTTCAGGACGGGGTGGTCATGGCGTCCGAGGTCGCCGGAGAACAGGAGCGAGCGTCCCTCGTGGGTCATGTTGACGCACGCCGAGCCGAGGATGTGCCCGGCGCGGGTCAGCCGGATCTGCAGTCCCTCGCGCAGGTCGACGTCGGTGTCGAACTCGATCGGGCGGAACAGGCGCATCGTCTCCCGGACGTCGTCCTGGGTGTACAGCGGCAGCGGCGGTTTGTGCTTCGACCAGCCCCCTTCGGCGGCGTCCCTGGCGTCCATCTCCTGCAGGTGCGCGGAGTCCATCAGGACGATCTCGGCCAGTTCGATGGTGTCGGGGGTGCACCAGATCGTGCCGGTGAAACCGTTCTTGACGAGCGCGGGAAGGTAGCCGACGTGGTCGAGGTGGGCGTGGGTGAGGATGAGGTCGCTGATCGAGCCGGGATCGACCGGGAACTTCTTCCAGTTCATCTCCCGCCACACCTTCTCCCCCTGGTAGAGGCCGGCGTCGACCAGTACGTGGCGCTCGCCTATCGTGACGAGGTGCTGGGAGCCGGTGACGGTGCCGGCTGCGCCCAGGAACGTCAGTGTCATCTGTGCCATGGCTCCACTCTGCTGGTGTTCGGGGGCCAGTGGGCGGGATTCGGACGAGAGTTCACCCAACCGAAAGCCTCCGTGGGAGTGTCGAGATCCAGCGAAGGTTGCACGCGGGCCCCGATATGCAGCATAGGAACGACCTGAGAGCCGGGGGCTGCCGGGAACGCCCGGGCTCGGGGCTGCGCGGTGTGCGTGAGCATCCTCTTCCGCCGATGTGGGCGCTTCGGAGGATCGCGCTGCTGATAGCGTCTGGGCATGAAGTTCGGACGGCTGTATTGGTGCTCGGCTCTGGGATGAGCCGCGCATCGCTGCTGCCGTATCGCCCCAGAGCCTTGGTGATGATCCACGTGGATCATCACCATTTCCATTCCTAGGCCGGGGCCACTGAGGTTTACTCGGCCATCGCTACCGGAGAATCCTCATGAACAACCAGCCCATCTCCCAGAGCGTCACCCTGCGAAGCGCCACCCGTGACGACCTGCCCAGCCTCACCGCGCTGTGTCGTGAAGTCCAGGAGATGCATGTCCGTGGCCGGCCCGACCTGTTTGCTGACACCGACCCGCACGACATCGCCTCCTACCTTGCAAGTTGTTTCGACGGCGAAGGCTTCTCCATCACCGTGGCCACACGGCAGGAGCAGGTCTGCGGCTACGTCCTGGTCCAGGACATCCACCGACCCGCGAGTCCCTTCCGCAATGCCGAACACGCCCTCTACATCCACCACATCGGCGTCGCCAAGGACACCCGCCGTTGCGGCGCGGGCAGTGCACTCATGAACTCGGTGAAGACACAGGCAACAGCTGCCCAGTGCACAGCCATCCGACTCGACTCCTGGGCCTTCAACACCGAGGCCCACGACTTCTTCGCCCACCACGGCTACGCACCCATGAACATCGTCTTCGAGAACAGGCTGACGGCACCGTGACGGTCGACCGCGCACTGCTACCGCTGTCCGCTCGTCAGGGTGCAGTTGGTGTGCTGAGACTGCTGCACCGGGAGGCCCTGCTCTTGGGCAGGATTCGTCTATGACGTCGTACGGGTTCCTCCACACCTCTAAGGTTCATGAGGCGACCTTCGATGCGCTCCTTGCCCGTCTTCGCCCGGATGCACAGCGGGTGCACATGGTCGACGAGTCACTCCTGCGCGACGCCCGCCAACGAGGTCCGCAGTCCGTCACGGGTCGCGTCCGCGAGCACCTCGACCGGCTTAAGCACCGGGGCGCTTCGGTCGTGTGCTGTACCTGCTCGACCATCGGCGAGATCGCGGAGCAGAACGCCTTGGCCATCCCCGTGTTCAGGGTCGACCGCCCGATGGGTGCCAAGGCCGTCCGTTCCGGGCCCCGGATCGTTGTCGTCGCAGCCCTGGAGTCGACGCTCGAACCGACCCGTCACTTGCTCGAGCACGAGGCGCGCACCGCCGGGGAAGACATCACCCTCACGCTGATCACGGCGGAGGGCGCTTGGGAACTGTTCGAGGCAGGCGCCCAGGATGGCTACCTCGACGTCATCACCCAGACCGCACGTCACGCGGCAGCGAACGCCAGCGTCATCGTCCTTGCCCAAGCCAGCATGGCCGCCGCAGAGCCCCTGCTGCAGGACCTGACCGTTTCTGTGCTCAGCTCACCCCGCCTGGCCGCTGACCATCTCTCAAGCACGTACTGACAGGCGCGGATCAACTCGCGCATCTGGCCCGATCCGAGGTCAATGGAACTAGTAGCCGCGACCGGCGCGTCAGCGGTAGACGTCGGCGCGGTGCTCGATGGCGGCGATGGTGACGACGTCGCTGATGCGGTAGATGACGCGGTAGTCGCCGCGGCGGGCGCTGTGGAGGCCGTCGAGTTCGAAGCGCAGTGCTTTCCCGACCCGTTGGGGGTTCTCGGCCAGGGGGCCGTAGATGAACTCCACGGCGGCGGTCGCGAGCTTCTCGGGCAGACGGGTGAGGGCCCGGCGTGCTGTGGGTGTCCAGGCGATGTCGTAGGGCGGGGTCGTCACGAGCGCAGCGAGGCCAGGATGTCGTCCTTGCTGAAGACCTGCGTCTGGTCCTCGCGCATCTCGTCGAGGCTGGCGCGGATCTGAGCGACGAGCCTGGGCCGGCTGACGATCTCCAGGGTCTCCTCAAGGGACGCGAGATCGTCCGCGCTGATGACCACGGCTGCGGGCTTGCCGTGCCGGGTGATGACGACGCGGTAGTGCTCGCGCTCGACCTGGTCGACGACCTCCGACAGGTGATTCTTCACGTCGCGCAGCGCCATGGAACCCTCAACACTCATGGCCACAAGCGTAGCCACAAATCGTGTCAGGTCAACGCACCGACACGCCGCTCTGCGCGGCGTCGAAGACGCACGCGACTGCCGCTGGTCGAGCGGGCGGCAAGGTTGCCCTGATGCGGTCCTCGGGGGCCGCAATCCGTAGGTTCCCAGCTTTCTATTTTGAACGGGGACCGCTCCAGGGTCCATCTGTGCAAAGTACGCAGCGGGGAGGCATGCAATCTTCAATGCATCTCGACAGGGAGCTGTGACGGGGCTGGGTGGGCGCTCGGTCAGGCGGGATTCACAGATCCCTCACAGCCCCCTGAGGGTTGATCGAGGGCATTCCCGACAAACACTTGGACCATGCAGAACGAGCAGAATCCCTGGGGAGAGCCGACCCAGCAGATCCCGGCGGTCGACGCGACGCAGCAGATCCCGGCCGTGGAGGCCACCCAGCAGCTTCCGGTCACCGAGCCGACGCTGCAGTTCCTGTTCGAGCCCACCCAGCCGATCCCGGCGCAGGCCGCGGCCGAGGCGACCCAGCAGGTGCCCGCCCAGCCCGTGCACTTCGGGGTGCCCTCGGCGCAGGGTCCTGCCGACTTCGCCGCCCCCGCCGCGCAGCAGGACTACGCCGCCCAGCAGGCGCAACTGTACGAACAGCAGCAGCTCGCCGCCCAGCAGCAGTACGCAGCCCAGCAGCAGTACCCGGCCCAGCAAGGGCAGCAGGCCCAGCAACTCGCCGTGGGAGGTTCGGGCGGTGGCTTTCAACCCCCGGCCAATCCTTGGGGCGCGCCCTCCGGCCAGCCCATCGGCGGGCAGCCCACCGGGCCGATCGCCTTCCAACAGCCCCGCAGGTCGTCCACCGGACGTCGTGCCGGGGTGGCCGCAGCGCTGCTGACCACCATCTTGGGCACGGCTGTCCTGGTTCAGGGTCCGTTGGCGAACTTGGCCGAGTCGCAGCTCCCGGGCACCAGCCAGAGCCAGACCAACCAGGGCTCGGGGACCAGCGGTTCCAATGGGACCGGTGGTTCCAACTCCGGCACCAGCGGGTCGGATAGGACGAGCGGCTCCGACGGGACCTCTGGCACCAACCAGGACCCCACCCAATTCGATCCAAACCAGACCGATCCAAACCAGACCGACCCGAACCAGGGTGGCTGGGGCCAGCAGCCCCAGTCGGGCCAACAGGGTGGCAGCAGCCAGCAGGACCAAGGCACCAACGAGCAGTCCGGAACCACCAATTCGCAAGGGCAGACGTCCGCCACGGACGCCCAGCAGACCGGCGTCGTGCTGATCAACACCAAGACCACCAACGGCTCGGCGGCGGGCACGGGCATGGTGCTCACCACCAATGGCTACGTGCTGACGAACTACCACGTGGTGCAGTCGTCCACCTCGATCGAGGTCGAGATCGCGTCCACCCAGAAGACCTACACCGCGACGGTCGTCGGCCATGACGCCGCGAAGGACGTCGCTCTGCTCAAGCTCGCGGACGCCTCCGGCCTGAGCACCGTCACGCTCGACGACGACAACGACCTCGCGGTCGGCTCCACGGTCACGGCCGTCGGCAACTCGAACGGGCAGGGCTATCTGAGCGCGGCGAAGGGCACGATCACCGATCTGAGCTCGTCCATCACCGTCACCAACGAGGCCTCCTCGAGCGGCTCGGAGCAGCTCGAGAACGTCTACCAGACCAGCGCGCAGGCCGTCTCGGGTGACTCCGGCGGCCCGATGTTGGACTCGGAGGGAGAGGTGGTCGGCATGACCACCGCCGGCCAGTCATCCAGCAGCGGACGCAGCACCCAGTCGGTCACCGTCGCGAGCTTCGCGGTGCCGATCACCCGCGCGCTGCAGATCGTCGATCAGATCGAGGCTGGCAACGAGTCGGGCACCGTGCGGATCGGCCCGAACGCCTACCTCGGCGTCTCGGTGCAGACCAGCCAGTCCGGCGAGCTCGTCGTGAGTTCGGTCGTCGAGGGTCAGGCGGCCGCGAACGCCGGACTCGCTGCGGGCGACGTGATCACCAGCCTCGGGGGCACCGACATCAGCTCGCATGCGGAACTGTCGGCGGCGCTGGCCACCCACGAGCCGGGCGACGAGGTCACCATCACCTGGACCGACTCCCAGGGCAGCACGCACTCCGCCAAGGCGACGCTGGGCGAGAGCCCCGTCAACTGACGGCCTCAGGGGTCGCTCGGGCATGCGCTGGGGGATCTCTCAGCCGCAGGGACCACAATGTGGGGATGGACATTGCCTGGCTGCTGCAGAACGTACCGGGGTACGCCGTGTACCTGGTCATCGGACTGCTGGTCGGGGTCGAGAGCATCGGAATCCCGGTGCCGGGCGAGACGGCGATCATCACCGCGACCATCGCCTCCCGTGTCTCCACCGCGGGCTTCGGACCTGTGGGCATCGGGCTGGCCGCCATCGTTGGTGCCGTCATCGGTGACTCGATCGGCTACTGGGTCGGGCGCGAGAAGGGCGACGTGCTGCTCAACTGGGTGATGCGCAGGTTCCCGAGGCACGTCACCCCGGCGCACCTCGCCTGGGCGAAGGCGCTGATGGGCCGCTACGGCATGGGCACGGTCTTCGGTGGACGTTTCGTCGCGCTCCTGCGGATGCTGGCGGGACCCCTGGCCGGAGCGATGGGAGTGCACTACCCGACCTTCTTGGTCGCCAATGTGCTGGGCGGCATCTGCTGGGCCGGCGGGACCGTCGCGGTGGTGTGGTACCTCGGCGCCGCGGCCGAGCAGTGGCTGGCCCGCGCGGCGTGGCTACTGCTGGCGGTGCTGGTCGTCGGCGGCCTGCTCGCCAGCCGCAAGATGAAGCAGGTGATGGAGGCGCAGGTGGCCGAGTACGCGCGCACCCACCCCGAAAGAATCGACGCGATCGACCCCCGCCAGGGGCACCAGGCCTGACATCGGGCCTAGTCTGGCGGGCATGAAGATCCTGCTGGTCGAGGACGACCGTTCGCTCGCCGAGGTGACCCGGCGAGGGCTGGCCGCCGAGGGACACGTCGTCGAACTTGCCCGTGACGGGCGCGAGGGCGCGATCCGTGCGGTGCACGGCGACTACGACGTCGTCGTCCTGGACATCATGTTGCCGCTGCTCAACGGTTACGACGTGCTCAAGGCCATGCGCTCAGCGGAGGTCTGGACGCCGGTCCTGATGCTGACCGCCAAGGACGGCGAGTACGACCAGGCCGATGCCTTCGACCTGGGCGCGGACGACTACCTGACCAAGCCCTTCAGCTTCGTGGTCCTCAATGCCCGGTTGCGCGCCCTGGCACGGCGCGGGTCGACACCGCGTCCGACCTTGCTCAGCGCGCAAGACCTGACCCTCGACCCGTCCAGCCATCGCGTCACTCGCTTCGGCGAGGAGGTGACGCTCACCCCGCGCGAGTTCAACCTGCTCACCTACCTGCTTGAGCAGAAGGGTGCCGTGGTGACCAAGGCGCAGATCCTGGACGCGGTGTGGGGCGCGCAGCACGAGGGTGACCAGAATGTGGTCGAGGTCTACGTCGGTTACCTGCGCAAGAAGATCGACGTGCCCTTCAAGGCCAACACCATCCAGACCGTGCGGGGCGTCGGGTACCGCGTCGCGGTCGACTGAGCGGGGCTCGCGACAGTGTGGGAGTGGGGCAGGAAGCTGTGGGTCAGGCTGGGGATCCGACGCCAGCTGACGGTCTTCGCAGCCATCGCCGTCTCCCTGCCGTTGGCGTTGGGCGTCTTCGTCTTCGGCAACCTGCTGACGCGATCGCTGACGAATTCGCTGGTGGATTCCACGGGGCAGGTCGCCGAGCGCGTTTCCGACTACGTCGCCGACCACGGCCTGCTGATGATGCCCGGCGAACTCGACGTGGCGCAGGAGTACCGGGTTCAGGTCGTCGACGCGAATGGGGACGTGTTGTGGACCTCCGCGCCGCGCTACAACGAAGCCTTTTCCGACCTGCACCCCGCATCGGGCCAGCAGATGCACGCCGGCGGGCTCATGTACTGGCTTCCGCGCGAGCCGGCCGAGCTCGACCTGGTGGTCGCCGAGGGCGTTGAGAACTCAGAACTCGTGGTGCAGGTCGCGACCAGCCAGCGCGACCAGCAGTCGGCCGTCAATCTGACCGTCGCCCTGCTCGCCTCCGCGATCCCGCTGTTGACGCTGGCAACATCGGTGGTCGCGTGGTGGCTGGTCGGGCGCGCGCTTCGTCCGGTCGAGCGGATGACCGGACGGCTGGCCAGGATCAACTCCCCAATCGGCGAGGAGCGGGTGCCGGTGCCGTCGGCGGACGACTCACTGCGTACCCTCGGCGAGACGATGAACGACATGCTCGACCGGCTGCAGCTGGCCCAGCGCTCCCAGCGCTCCTTCGTCTCGGACGCCAGCCACGAACTCCGCTCCCCGGTCGCGACATTGTCGGGGGCGATCGAGATCGCGTCCATGGCCGACGACCTGGCGACCTGGCGCGAGATGTCGGGGCTGATGGGCTCGGAGGTGAAACGGCTGGACGAGTTGGTCCAGGGCCTGCTCGCGCTCTCCCGGGCGGACGACTCCGGGCTCACGCTCAGCAAGCAGGACGTCGATCTGGACGACCTGGCCGAGGCCGAGGTCGCCCGCCTGCGCAGTTCGGCGACCCGCGAGGTCACGGCCGACGTCCACCCGGCGCGGCTGGTGGCCGACCCCTCGTTGCTTCGCCAGATCCTGGTGAACCTGGGCGACAACGCGATGCGGCACGCCGACTCGGTGGTCCGGGTGACGGTGCGTCAAGAGCCTGACGGTGGTGCTGTACTGCGCGTGGACGACGACGGGGCCGGCATCGCCGTGGCGGACCGGTCGCGCGTCTTCGACCGCTTCGTCCGCTTGCAGGAGTCCCGCAACCGGGACGAGGGCGGCTCCGGCCTGGGGCTGGCGATCGTGGCGCAGATCGTGCGGGCGCACCGGGGCCGGATCGAGATCGTCGATTCCGACCTGGGTGGGGCTGGTTTCGTCGTCCGGCTCCCCGCTGGGGGCTAGCCTGCGCCGGGATTGCCCCTCAGCCGATCAGCTTGGTGACGAGCTTGAACAATTCGGGTGATCCGGCGCCGCGGACCGAGTGGGTGGCGGCGGCGCGGGCGTCCGGGGCTCCGGGGAGCACCGCGATGCTCGTCCCAGCGGCCATCAGCATCGGGACGTCGGTGTCGGAGTCACCGACGGCCAACACGTCCGAGAGCGGGATCTTGAGGGCCTTGCCCAGCGCGACCAGGGCATTGCCCTTGCCGGAGTCGACGTGCCAGATGTCGTTGAGGCCCATGCCCGAATGGGTGAAGACCAGCCCCGGCACGGATTCGACGGCAGTGCGGACCTCCGGAATCGCCCGGTCGTCCCCCTCGGCCATGATCTTGCGCACCCGCAGCCCGAGCAGCTGGTCGGCGCGGATGTTGGCGACGCGCTGGGTGGCCTTCGTCCAGGTGTCATGCTCCTCGCGGTCGAGCAGCTCCTTCTCGCCGATGCCGAGCCAGCGACCGTCCGAGCAGTAGACATTGATCGCGCTGCCGCCGGCGGCGACGAAGTTCGCCAACGCTGCGGCCAGTCGTCCCTCGATCGCGAAGCCGACCTCGCGGACGGGTACGTCATCGGCGTTGAGCACCTCGGCGCCGTTGAAGCCGATCAGGTGCATGGGAACGCCGATCTGGTCACGGACCAGGCGCAGCGACTCGGTCGGACGCGCGCTGGCGAGCGCCAGCTGGGCACCGGTGCCGACCAGCGCGGCGATACGCTCGGCCGTCGCCTCGGCGAGACGTTCGCCCGTGTGCAGCAGCGTGCCGTCGACGTCGAAGACGACCAGTTGGATACCCATGGCCGACACCATATCCAGCGCGGGCGGCGGTGCTGAGGTGTCCGGGATGGGGGAACCCGCGTCAGGCGTCCAGCGTGGTGACCAGCGACTTCAGCTCCTCGGTGCCGCAGGCCAAGGTGCCGCCCGCCAGCTTCTGGGCCTCGGCGCGGGTGATGCTGCCGGTGGGTTGCTGGAGGTGCGGGACCTTCCACGAGACCTTCTCGACATTGTCGATGCAGGCCATCGCCAGCACGGCGCGCTTGCGCAGGGCGGAGTGCGCGGTGGTGTCGGTGAGGCCCTGCGCGGAGGTGTTGAAGTTGATCTTGAGCTCATGGGGCTGCTTGTCGGTCAGCAGCTCGAAGGTCCGGGCGCCGACGACCTCGAGGTGCAGCGCGTCCAGTATCGATGCGTCGGCGGAGTTGTCGCCCACGTAGCGGGTGTGGGCCCGCGCCAGCGCGTCGACGTCAACGGCCTCGGCCAGCGGGGTGCTGACGTCCCTGCTCAGGGCGCTGCTCTCTGGGACGCCGCACCCTGTGGTGGCGAGGACGGCGGCGACGAGCAAGACGCCGCAGGGGTGCAGGGTGCGCGTGGTCAGGGTGCGCGTGGTCATGGTTCCAGTGGTCATGACTCCATGTTCGCCAGCCGAGGTCTCATCGGGCATCCGTCGGCGGGTGCGAGCGCGCGGCGACAGCTACGACTTCGGTCTGAGACGCAGCATCCGGAGGTAGGGGCCTTCCGGGTGGGGGCCTCCCGAAGGGACCTGCCGCGGGGTGCGCCAAACTGGTCCGGTGACCTTCGACCTGGATGCCATCGGACGTGGGCTGCCCGTCCTCGGCGCGGTGGACGAGTTGGTCGCGACATTGCGTGGGGATCGGGGGAATCCGGTTCCGCGAGCGGTACCTTCCTTCACCCAATCTCTTGGCGTCGCCGTCGTCGAGGCTCCCCCTGGCACGGGCAAGACGACCCTGGTCCCGCCGTTGGTGGCCAATCTCACCCCCGGCAGGGTGCTGGTGTCCCAGCCGCGCCGGATCGCCGCCCGCTCCGCCGCCCGCAGGCTGGCCTCGCTGACCGGGACGCGCGTCGGAGAACTGGCCGGGTACGTCGTCCGCGGGGACGTCGTGACCGGCCCTTCGACCAGGGTCGAGTTCTGCACTGCCGGGGTTCTGTTGCGACGACTGCTGACCGATCCGGAGTTGGCCGACGTGGGGGCGGTCCTGCTGGATGAGGTGCACGAGCGGGCGCTGGAGACCGACCTTGCCTTCGGAATGCTGGCCGAACTACGTGAACTGCGCCCCGACCTGGGCCTGGTGGTGATGTCAGCGACGCTGGACGCCGATCGCTGGGCGGGCTTGTTGGGTGGTGCGCCGGTGGTCCGGGTGTCGGCCGACCTGCACCCATTGGAGGTGTGGTGGGCACCGGCGCAGGGGGCCCGTCAGGACGCCCGCGGCGTCACCCCGGCCTTCTTGGACCACCTGGCTTCCGTGGCCGCCGACTGCGTCACCGATGCCCCTGATGGCGGACGGGTCTTGACCTTCGCCCCCGGGGCACGGGAGTGTGACCAGGTGGTGTCACGCCTTGTCAGCCGCGGCATCGACGCGGCAGCGCTGCACGGTTCGCTGGCGCCGCGGGAACAGGACGCGATCCTGTCCGGGGCGCATCGGGTGGTGGTGGCGACCTCGATCGCCGAGTCGTCACTGACGGTGCCGGGGGTGCGGGTGGTCGTCGATTCAGGCCTGTCGCGCGAGCCGCGGCGTGACCGGGCACGGGGGATGTCGGGGCTGGTGACGGTGGCGGAGCCGCGCTCCTCCGCGGAGCAGCGTGCGGGACGTTCGGCGCGGTTGGGGCCGGGTGTCGTCGTGCGCTGTTTCCCGGAGTCGGAGTGGCACCGGTTGCGGCCGTTCACCATGCCGGAGGTGCTGACCGCTGACCTGACCCGCGCTGCATTGGACCTTGCCTGCTGGGGGTCTCCCGCTGGGGTTGGTCTGCCGCTCCCGGATGCCTTGCCCACGGAGGCGTTGGCCGACGCGGTCGAGGTGTTGCGTGGGCTGGGGGCCGTGGACGAGTCCGGATGGGCGACCGCGCGTGGGCGCGCTCTGGCGCTGTTGCCGGTGGAACCGCGGTTGGGTCGGGCCTTGGTGGAGTGCGCCCCGGTGGTGGGACGCCGGCGGGCGGCGGAGGTCGTCGCGCTGTTGTCCGGGGATGAGCGGATGGTGGGTGGCGACCTGCTCGCCGTCTGGCGTTCCACGAAGGGCTCGCCGGTGCTGCGGAGAGAGTCCGACCGGCTGGAGCGGATGATCCCCGGTGATCATGGTGATCCCCGGGCCGGTCGAGGGGTAGGCGACGAGGAGACCGTCTCGCTGGTCGTCGGTTCTGCTTGGCCCGACCGGATCGCCCGTCGTCGTCCCGGCACCGATGACTACCTGACCGTCTCCGGGACCGGCGTGACCCTGCCTTCGGACTCACGGCTGAAGGGCGCCGAGTGGCTGGCCGTGGCGGAGGTCGCCCGGCTCGGTGAGCGAGCTGTCGTCCGCTCCGGGGCGATCGCTTCGCAGGACCTGGCTCAGCGGTGCGCGTCCGAGCTATTGGTGCGCGAGACCATCGGACGCTTCACCGATGGACGCGTGACCGCTCGCGTGGTGACCCGGCTGGGGGCGATCGAACTGACGTCGACCCCGGTCAGCGCAACCCCCGAGGTGGGTCGCGCTGCCGTGGCCGAAGCTCTGCGCACACAGGAATTGCGCGGAGTACTGGACTGGCGTGAGGGCGTCGAGACGCTGCGCCGCAGGTTGGCGGTGCTGCACCACGCCCTCGGGGACCCGTGGCCGGCGATGGACGACGAGTCCCTGATGGACAGGGCCGACGAGTGGCTGGCGCCAGAGCTTGACCGTCTGGCGCAAGGGGGTTCGGCGTCCTCGCTGGACCTGACCTCCGCGCTGCGTCGGCTGTTGCCGTGGCCGGCAGCGGCACGGTTGGACGAGCTGGTGCCGGAGCGCGTCCAGGTGCCCACCGGATCGATGATCCGGTTGGACTACCCCGAAGACCCGGCCGACCGCGTCGTGCTCGCAGCCAAGCTGCAGGAGTGCTTCGGCATGGTCGACACCCCGCGGATCGTGGACGGACGGGTGCCCGTCCTGATGCACCTGCTGTCGCCCGCTCAGCGTCCGTTGGCCGTGACCGACGACCTCGCATCCTTCTGGACGAATGCCTACCCGAGCGTCCGGGCCGAGAACCGTGGCCGCTACATCAAGCACCCTTGGCCCGAGGACCCGCTCACCGCGCCCCCGCGTCGGGGCACCACCAGATCAGGGCGATAGCGGTTGTGAGGGGTAGCCGCTCGGGCGAACCGGAGGCGCTGTTGCTGCAACACGGGCATGCGAGCGACCTGGCACGCGCTGGATCACGCGGACGCGCAACAGGCCTCGCCAAGGAAGGGGAGGCGAGGCCTGTTGGGGGACTTGACGGGAATCGTTCGATCGGGGCTCCTCTCCCAGGGTCGTTGCCGCTCGCGGGGTGACGCGATCAGGCGGCCTTGAGGAGCGTGAGCTTCACCCGGTCGGTGCCCACGTGGTGGATCGAGGCGGAAACGGGGCGGGTCTTGAGCGCCCAGGCGATCGTGGCGGACGAGAGGGTCGCGGCGGGGGTGTGCTGGGTGGTGTCCATGTCGTCTCCTTGGGTTTCCGGGCTGTTCGCCCTGACGAGGAAGACTTTGCTCGGACACCCTTGGCGTCACCTGTGAGCAGCTGAGGTGTTGCCCCAGAAGGTGCTCAGCGGTTCTCGACCACCCAGTCGAAGCACTGGGTGAAGGCGGTCACGTCGTCCGGGTCGATGGCCGGGAACATCGCGACCCGCAGCTGGTTGCGGTGCAGCGCACGGTAGGCGAAGGCGTCCACGATCCCGTTCTCGCGCAGGGTGACCAACACCTCGTCCGCGTTGATCGAGTCGTCCAGATCGATGGTTCCGACGACCTGGGAGCGGTACTTGGGGTCGGTGACGAAGGGGGTCGCCCACTTGCGCTGCTGCGCCCAGTCGTAGAGCCGCCGCGAGGAGTCCGCCGTGCGGGCGACGGCCCAGTCGAGGCCGCCGGACTCGTTCAGCCAGCGCACCTGCTCGTCGGCCAGGATCAGGCTCGCGACGGCCGGGGTGTTGTAGGTCTGGGCGTTGGCGGAGTTGTCGATCGCGGTGGTCAAGCTCAGGAAGTCGGGGATCCAGCGGTCGGTGGACGCGATCTTGCGCGCCCGCTCGATCGCGGTTGGCGACAGGATGGCCACCCACAGACCGCCCTCGGATGCGAAGCCCTTCTGCAGGCTGAAGTAGTAGACATCGCACTGGTTCAGGTCGACGGGCAGACCCGCTGCTCCGGAGGTGGCGTCGATGGCCATCAGCTGCGCGGGTCCGGTGCCGGGGACGCGGTGGACGGGCAGCATCACGCCGGTGGACGTCTCGTTCTGCGGCCAGGCGTAGAGGTCGGCTCCGGCGGAGAACTGGGGATCGGCGCCCTGCCCGGGTTCGATCTGCTGGACCGTCGGCTCCTCCAGGAAGGGCGCCCGCGTGGTCTCCTTGGCGAACTTCTTGCTGAACTCACCGAGGACGAGGTGGTGGGCGCGGTGCTCCACCAGGCCGAAGGCGGCGACATCCCAGAAGGCCGTTGCGCCGCCGTTGCCAAGCACCACCTGGTAGCCCTCGGGCAGGTCGAAGAGTTGGGCAATGCCGTCCTGGAAGGACTTCACGAGGTTCTTCACCGGGGCCTGCCGGTGGGAAGAGCCGAGGAGTTCAGGGCCTTTCGCGGCCAGCGCGGCGAACTGCTCGGCGCGGATCTTCGACGGTCCGGAGCCGAAGTGCCCATCGCGGGGAAGCAGTTCAGCGGGGATCTTCACGGGTCAGGCCTCTCGTCGGGTGCCCACCATTCTCCCAGCAAGTTGTTGACCACCGGTTCCCGTCCGCCCCGATGCCCGGCGTCAGCGCAAGAGCAAGGCCAGCGCCACCCAGAAAGTCGCCGCAGCCGCCTCGATCATGGACCCAAAGGTGTCGCCGGTGAGTCCGCCGAGCCGCTTCACCAGATGCCCGCGCCAGAACGCGGCCACTCCCCAGGCGAGGAGCGCGGCGACCGGCCAGGCGACGAGGTTCCACGTGAAACCGGTCACGAGCCCGCCGATCCCACCGGTCGCGGCGAGCACCAGGCCGGACCACAACAGGCCATCCGCGCGGGTGGTGACCCCGGTGAACAGGGCGCCGAAACCACTCGTCCGTGCTCCCGGCAATCCCGCCCGCGTGGCGTGGACCACCACCGTGCGCGCGACCATCGGGCCGAGAACCAACGCCGCCACCAGACGCCACCCGCCAAGATGGGTCGAGGTCAGCGCACCAAGATCAACCAGCAGCGTGAGGACGAGCGTCGCCACCCCCATCGGCCCGATGTCGGAGCGCCGCATCACATCCAGCGCCTGCTGGGCTGGTTTGCGCGACCCGAGCCCGTCCGCAGTGTCGGCCAGACCGTCCAGGTGCAGTGCCCCCGTGGCTGCGGCGAGCACGGCGAGACCCATGATTCCGGCCAGCCAGTCACCGGCGCCGCACAGTTGCACGACAATCGCTGCGGCGCCCGCAAGTAGCCCCAGCACCAGCCCGACGATGGGCATGCCGGTCACATTCGAGCGGGAGGTGGTGCGGTCTACATCCATCGTCGGGGGGACGGGGAGCAGGGTGAACATCCCGAGGGTGGCGACGATGCGGGGGAGGACGAGCAGGGGTGGCGAGGCGGCGTGGGGATCGGAGAGGGCGGGCGGGGGGAGCGTCGGGTCAGGCTCCGGGATCGGGCCCATCACTTCACCGTCATCGGGATGCCCGCGACGCACAGCAGCACCCTCTCGCAGGCGGCGGCCACCCGCATGTTCAGGATGCCCAGCTGGTCGCGGAAGAAACGCCCCGACCAGTGCTCGGGAACCACCGACATGCCCACCTCATTGCTGACCAGCACCACCTCTCGGGTGGTCGATTCGACGGCGGCCACCAACTCGTCAACGCGCGCCTGCAGGGCTTCTGGGCCACCGGGTTCGTCGGACCAGATGCCGACCTCGTCCATCGTCCGGGTCAACCAGAGCGCGAGGCAGTCGACCAGCGCCAGCGCCGGTTCGTCGCGCCCCAGCACCCCCGCAACGTCCCCGGTCTCGAGCGTGCGCCAACTGGACGGACGCCGCTGCTGGTGCAGGGCGATGCGCTCGGCCCACTCATCGTCCCCGGGACGAGCAGGCGCGGTGGCGACGTAGTCGACGCGGTCGGACGCGGCGGCGAGTGCTTCTGCGTAGGTCGACTTGCCGGAGCGTGCGCCGCCCAGGACGAGGGTCCTCATGCGGATGCCTCGATGGGTTTGGGGGTCTTCGTCGGGGGTTCGGGGGTCGTGGTCGGGGGCTCAGGGGAGTCGGTGACGCCAGCATCGGCGAAGGTGGCCATCTCGCGCAGGATCTTGGCCGCCATCACCACCTGCGGGAGCGCAGCCGCGCCGCCGGAACCCTCCCCGAGCCTCAGCCCGAGGTCCACCAGCGGACGCAGCCCCAATTTCTGGTGCGCCGCCTGGATCGCCGGCTCGGCACCCGCGTGACCACCGACCAGGTAGCCCTGCACCGCCGGGCACAGCGCCACCGCCACCAGGGCTGCCGAACAGGCGATCACACCGTCCAGCACCAGCGGAAGCCGAAGCTCCGCCGCGCCCAGGATCAGCCCAACCATCGCCGCGTGCTCGAAGCCCCCGACTGCTGCCAGCGCTCCCAGTGGATCGTCCGCGGACGCCTGGTTGAACGCGATCCCGGCGTCGATCACCGCTGCCTTGCGAGCCAGCATCACGTCGTCCGCGCCAGCCCCGCGCCCGGTCACCTCGACGGCGGGACGCCCGGTGAACACCGCCACCAGAGCAGCTGCGGGCGTGGTGTTGGCGATACCGACCTCACCGGGGACGAGCACACGAAAGCCCTCGTCAGCGGCCTGTCGGGCGAGCTCACGTCCGGTCTCGATGGCCGCCAGTGCCTGCTCGCGGGTCATCGCCGGCCCCACCGTGAAGTCGGCGGTGCCGGGGGCTATCCGACGGTCGTCGACACCCGGAACCGGCGTCAGCATCCCGAGGTCGACGATGCGCACCTGGGCACCGGCGGCCCGCGCCAGCACGTTCACGCCAGCCCCGCCGGCAGCGATGTTGGCGGCCATCTGGACGGTGATCTCCTGCGGCCACGGCGACACCTTCTGCGCCTGCACACCATGGTCAGCAGCGAACACCACGACCAGCCCAGGCTCCGGAACCGGCGGTGGGCATTCACCGGAGATGGCAGACAACTGGTTGCCCAAGACCTCCAATTCGCCGAGCGCACCGGGGGGCTTGGTCAGGGTCAACTGTCGCTGCTCCGCCTGCTGGCGGGCGTCTTCGTCGACGGGCGCGATCGTGCCCAGATCGAGGGCATCCAGTTCGATGGTCATGCATTCGTCCTTCCTGATGGAGCAAGTGTCGCGAGGGCCTGGGACAGTTCCCGTGCCACCCGGGGGTCGCGGACGGCCAGCCGCAGGTGCTGCTCGCCTAGGCCGGGGAAGCTCTCCCCGCGTCGCACCGAGAATCCCAGCTGGGAGAGGGGTTCGCGCTGCGACCCGGGCCCGATGGCCGAGGTGTCGATGAGCACGAAGGGGGCGGACGAGTCCGCACAGACCCGGACGCCAGCGGCGCTCAGCAGGGTGATCATCTGCTCCCGGTCCCGGACGACCTGCTCGGCGACCTGGTGGGCCCAGGCCACCGCTTGCGGTGATGAGCAGGCGACCATCGCGTCCGCTGCGGGCGCCGACACCGACCACGGCGTCTGTACGGCGGCCAACTGGGCCACCAGCTCAGGGTCGCCGACGACGTAGCCCGCCCGCAGACCGGCCAGGGAGAAGGTCTTGGTCAACGACCGGGTGACGAGAACCCCAGCCATGTCCCTCTTGATCATGGTTTCGGGTTCGCCCGGCACGGCGTCCAGGAAGGCCTCGTCGACCAGCAGCACCCGTTCCGGACGGACCAACTCCTGCAGCACGTCGGCGGGGTGCAGCACGCCGGTCGGGTTGGTGGGGTTGCCGATGACGACCAGGTCCGCGTCATCGGGGATGAGCGAGCAGTCCAGCTCGAAGGGCTCGGACAGCACCACCCGCTCGACCGGCACCCCGGCGACCCGCAGGGCCTGCTCCGGCTCGGTGAACTGGGGGTGCACGACGCACGCACGTCGAACCCCCGAACCCCGTGCCACCCCTAAACCGCGTGCCACCCCCAAACCGCGTGCCACCCCCAAACCGCGTGCCACCCCCAAACCGCGTGCCACCAGTGTGAACGCCTCCGCCGCCCCGGCGCAGGGCAACACCTGCGTCTCGTCCACGCCGTGCCGACGGGCGATCGCCGCCCGCGCCCGCGAGGGGTCTGGGTAGGCGGCCCACCGCTCGGGGCGTGACAACACCTGCACCAGCCACTGCGGTGGCCGCACATCACGGACATTCACCGCGAAGTCCACCAGCCCGGCCACCAGGTCACGGTCGCCATGATGTGTGAGGTCTGGTTCAGGCAGCTCTGTTCCTGGGCTCACCACTCGATTCCCGCCTGGCCCTTCTCGCCCTTGTCGAAGGGGTGCTTGAGCTTGGTCATCTCGGTGGCGACGTCCGCGGCGTCGATCATGGCCGGCGGCATCCGTCGTCCGGTCATCACGACGTGCTGGGTGCCGGGACGCTCGGCCAGCGTCGCCAGCACCTCGTCGGTGTCGAGCCAGCCATTGGCCAGCACATAGCTGAACTCGTCCAGGATGTAGAGGTCATGTGTCTGCGCAGCCATCTGCTCGCACACCTTCTCCCATCCAGCGCGCGCCATGGCGGCGTGGTCGGTGGTGTCGGTGGACCGCAGCCAGGTCCACCCCGCGCCCATCGCATGCCACTCCACCGGGCCGCCGACGCCGGTCTCCCGGTGCACCTGGTCCAACGCTTCATAGGCATTCTTCTCACCGGTGCGCCAGCTCTTGGACTTCACGAACTGGTACACCCCGATCGACCAGCCCTGGTTCCAACCGCGCAGCGCCAGCCCGAAGGCCGCGGTCGACTTTCCCTTGCCATCACCGGTGTGGACGATGAGCCGCGGTTGCAACCTGGCCTGCCGGGTGGTCATCCCGGCGGGCTTGACCAGCGGTGTTCCCTGCATCAGATCTCCTTGGCGTCAGTGGCCGGGGTGCCAGTGATTGGGGTGGCGGTGGTTGGGGGCTCGGATGAACGAGCGAGTTCCAGCAGGCCGTCGACGTCGACCTGCTCCTCGATCGCGTCCGCCAAGGTGTTGATCATGGTCTCGCGCAGGGACGCATATCCCGGCGCCCCCACGGTGGGCGTCCACGGGTGGCCTGCCTGCCGCGCCACCTCGGTGAGCCAGGCCCGGCGGAAGCCATCGTGCTCGAGTGTGCCGTGCCAGATCGTCCCCCAGGTCGCCTCGGACCGGACGCCATCCAGGAAGGTCTCGTCCGCATCGCCCTCGATCGTCACGATGCCGTGGTGGATCTCGTAGCCGGACGTGGTCTCTGCCCGCCACGTGCCACTCGGACGGGCCAGCACCTTCTCGACGCCGAAATCAGTGCGAGACGGGAGCAGGCCCAGGCCCTCGACCGTCCCCACCTCGCCCTCGACCTCGTCGGCGACCTCGCGCCCGAGCATCTGGTAGCCGCCGCAGATCCCCAGCACGGGGCGCCCGGAGCGGTGTCGCTCGCCCAGCACGTCCGCGATCCCGCGCTCCCGCAACCACGCCAGGTCTGCTGCCGTGGAACGGGTTCCGGGGACGACGACCAGGTCGGCCTGCGCGCAGACGGACGCATCGGCGGTCACCTCCACCCGCACGCCCGGCTCGGCGGCCAGGGCGTCGACGTCGGTGGCATTGCTGACCCTTGGCAGCCGGACGACGGCCACTCGCAGCGGGTTCGCGGTGGCGCCGACCGCACTCCAGCCGCCGATCGCCAGCGCGTCCTCCGAGTCCAGCCACACCCCCTGCAACCAGTTCAGGACGCCGAAGCTGCGCAGCCCATTGCGCCGGCTCAGGTCGGCCAGTCCCGGCTCCAGCACCTCCGGGTCGCCGCGGAACTTGTTGATCACGTATCCCTTGAGCAGCGCGCGGTCGTCATCGTCCAACAGCGCCCAGGTGCCGTGGATCGACGCCAGCACCCCACCTCGGTCGATGTCGCCCACCAGCACCACCGGGAGCCCGAACTTCCTGGCCAGACCCATGTTCACATAGTCGCCAGAGCGCAGGTTGATCTCGGCGGGCGATCCAGCGCCCTCGCAGACGATCACGTCATGCGCAGCCGACAACTCTTCGTAGGCGGTGAAGGCGGCCTCCGCCAGGTGTGCCCTTCCGGTGGCGTACTGGCCTGCCTCCAGCACCCCACCCGGGCGGCCGCGGACCACCACGAATGCCCTCCGGTCGGTGCCTGGCTTGATCAACACCGGGTTCATCGCGGTGCTCGGTTCGAGCCCGGCGGCCATCGCCTGCAGGAACTGCGCCCGCCCGATCTCACCGTCGGCAACGACCATGGAGTTGTTGCTCATGTTCTGCGCCTTGAACGGAGCGACGTCGATGCCGCGACGAGCCAGCACCCGGCACAGACCGGTCACCACCAGCGACTTTCCGGCGTCCGAGGACGTCCCGGCGATCAGGATCGCTGCCATTCAGCGCCTCCCATGAATCACTGGGGCGCCTTGGCCACCACCAGTCGAACCACTCTTGCCCACCATCGAGCCGACCCCGGCAAAAAGCACCGTGGCCGCCAGTTGCGCCGCCCGGTTCAGCCGTGCCGCGCGGCGCAGGTCGTCCGCGCCGGGACGGTGGCCATCCCCCAACAGTCCCCGCACCTCCACCCGTCCGCCGGGGTAGACATTGCGCCCACCCAGCTGCACCCCCAGCGCGCCCGCCCACGCGGCCTCACACCAGCCGCCATTGGGGGACGGATGGTTGGACGCATCCCGCCGCACAACTCGCCAGGTCGCTCGCACCGACCCACCGACGACCGGTGCGAGCAGTGCGCCGAGCACGGCCGTGAGTCGGGCCGGCACCCAGCAGGCCAGGTCGTCCAACCGGGCCGCCAAGCAGCCGAAGTTCTCGTACCGCTCGTTGTGGTGGCCGACCATCGCGTCCAGCGTGTTGATGCCGCGGTGCGCCAGCACGCCCGGCACTCCTGCCACCGCCCCCCAGAACAGGCTCGCGACCACGGCGTCCGCAGTGTTCTCGGCCAGCGACTCGATGCCCGCGCGGCACAGCTCATCGGGGCCCAGGTCGTCCGCCAGCCGCCCACACAACCAACCCAGCCGACCGCGAGCGGCGGCCAGGTCGGTCTCGGTCAGGTCGGCCAGCAGCACGCCGGTGTCGGCGAGGTTGCGTCCCCCGACGCAGGCCCAGGTCGCCAGTCCCATCGTTCCCGCGGCGACCACCGGCCGTCCCCGCCCGGCCCGCTCCGCCACCAGCCCCAGCGCCAGCACCGGCGCCAGACAGGCCACGACGTGCACCACCCCTGCAACCCGGGAATCTCGGTAGGTGCGCGACTCCACGGCCGAGGCCCAGCTCCCGAACCACGCCACGGGGTGGTGCTGCTGGGGGTCGCCCAGCACCGCGTCCGCCGCCGACCCGATCGCGAGCCCCCACCCCCGCGGCCCCCATAGGCTCAGGGCATGCACATGGTCATGGTCCGTCACGGACAGTCGGTCTGGAACCTCGAGGGGCGGCTTCAGGGCCAGACCATGGACATCCCGTTGACGGATCTGGGACGGGAGCAGGCCCAGCAGGCCGCCGAACAGGTTGCGGCGCTGGTCGCGCGTCCGCTGCTGGTCTCCAGCGACCAGGTCCGCGCCCTGCAGACGGCCCACATCATCGCCGAGCGGATCGGCGTCGAACCGGTCACCACCGAACTCGCCCGCGAGCACCACTTCGGTGAACTCGAGGGGCGCACCCGCGCCGAACTGCACGCCCAGCCGGTGCCCGAGGGGCAGCACATCAACGAGATCGCGTGGGGCGGTGGTGAGTCGGTGCAGGAGCTGTATGCCCGCTGCACGCGCCTGCTGGACCACCTGCGCACGCTGGCGAATTCGTCCGGTTCGGAGGAACTCGTTCTCGTCAGCCATGGGGACGCCTTGCGCGTGCTGCTGGCCGTGATCGACGACGTCGGCCACCGCGAGGTCGAGTGGCGCCCCATCACCAACGGTGAGGTCATCACGCGCAACCTGTGAGCGCACTGGCTCCCTTTCGCGACGGTGGCGAAGGGACGGAGAGACCGTCCGCCCTTGCGCCGAGGGCGGGTCTGGCGCGCGGCAGCCAGGCGACCGGACTCGTCCACTCCCTGATGGGAGGGGCTTCACCGTTGCGGGACAGCGCCGGGTTCTGACCGGCTTCGCTGGGTGCTGCGCACTGGCGTGGGGGCCAGCACAGATCACCCTAGTGGGTGGCGCCCGCTGAGTCGTGCCTGAGAGCC
>NHCFI05602__coassemble_756_pt1 | contig 64094 bp, 55 predicted proteins | sample NHCFI05602__metabat2_high_PE_006 | metagenome-assembled genome bin NHCFI05602 | reverse complement strand
GCGCCCCACCAGCGCGCGCGGGACATCGTCCGTGGTGTCCAGACCGGCCCACTCCACCAGCGTCGGCAGCGGGGGCTGGTGGACGATGCGCGGGCTGACGTTGAGCCGCAGGAAATCGGGTTGGCGGGGGTCGTAGCCGGCGCCGGTGCCGGGTGGGGTCGGGTCGACGACGCCCACCTGTAGGTCGGTTCGTCCGTTCGCCTGCGCAACGAGTTGTCCGAGGGCCTGCAGCCCCTTGGGGCCAGCTCCCACGATCAGGATCTTCATGACGCCACCTCCGCAACGAGTTCGTCCAGGTCGGTTCTGCTCAGGCCCAGCTCCTGGGCGACCCACGCGTCGTCGTGGACGGTGTCGAGGTAGGCCGAGCCGCCATCATGCAGGATCGCCGCAACCCTGTCGCCGGTGGAGAATCGGGCGTGGGACAGGGCCCAGACCACCGCCCCGCCGGAGGCGCCAGCCAAGATCCCCTCCCGGATCGCCAGGGCGCGGCAGCCGGCGACGGCCTGCCCATCGGTCACGCGGACCACCTCGTCCGGGATCACCAGGCGGGAGAGAGGGCTCACGACGCCGGCGCCCATCCCGGGCAGCAGGCGGGTGCCCTGCTCACCGTCGAAGAGCACCGAACCGACGGCATCGACGGCGACGACCTTGGTCGCCATGTCGTGCTCGCGCAGGTAGTCGGTGCAGCCATTGATGGTGCCCGTGGTGGAGACAGCGACAAAGAGGTGGTCGACGCGATGTTCCAGGGCCTCGGCGACCTCGCGCATCGTCCCGTCGCGGTGGGCTGCGGGATTGGCCGGGTTCGAGTACTGGTCGAGCGAGATGGCGCCGGGGATGGTGCGCAGCAGTTCTGCGACGCGCAGGTGGCGGGCCCGGAGCAGGTCGCCGGTCTCGGGATCGGGGGTGTCGACGAGGCTGACCTCGCCGCCCAGCGCCCGGATGGTCGCGACGGTGGACCGGTTGGCGCGGCTGTCCACGACGCAGATGAAGCGGACCCCGGCCAGGGTGCAGGCGCGCGCCAAGGCCATTCCCAGGTTCCCGGAGCTGGACTCGACGACCGTGCCGCCCGGTTGCAGCCGGCCGACGTCGAGGGCGTCGCGGAGCATGTTGAGGGCTGGGCGGTCCTTGGCGGAGCCACCGGGGTTGAAGGACTCGAGCTTGGCGAAGACCTCGGTGTTGGGGAACAGTCGCGACAGCCGGACGAGTGGGGTGTTGCCGACCACGTCCTGGATCGATGACACAGGCGCGGGCGGCGAGGGGAAGACCATTCGGCGACCGTAACGCGGGGCCCGTGGTCTGACCACCCCTTTTGGTGGGTTCTTCGGGGCGTGCTCGGTCGGTGGTGTTCAGCCGGTGCTGTTCAGCCGGTGCTGTTGAGACGATGGTGTTCAGAAGGTGGTGTTCAGAAGGTGGTGTTCAGGGGGCCAGGCGCTCCTTGTTCCAGTTGCCCCGCTCGTCGAGTCGGTAGCGCAGGCGGTCGTGCAGCCGGGATGTGCGCCCCTGCCAGAACTCCCAGGTATCAGGCACCAGGCGGTAACCGCCCCAGTGGTCGGGGCGTGGCGGGCGCGGGCCGAACTGGGCGCCGTACCGCGCGGCGTTGGCAAGCAGCACGGCGCGGGTGGCGATCACCTGGCTCTGGGGGCTGGCCCAGGCGCCGATCCGCGAGTCGATCGGTCGCATCTGGAAGTACTCGTCCGACTCCTCGGCGCTGACCTTCTCGACGCGCCCCTCGATGCGCACCACCCTTTCCTGCTCGACCCAGTGGAACTGCAACGCGGCCTGCGGGTTGGTCGCCAGTTCCTGGCCCTTGCGCGAGTCGTAGTTGGTGAAGAAGACGATGCCCTGCTCGTCGAAGCTCTTGACCAGCACGATGCGGGTGGACGGGCGCCCACCCTCGCCGACGGTGGCCAGGGTCATGGCATTGGGCTCGGGGATGTTGGCGGCCTTCGCCTGCTCGAACCAGGCGCCGAACTGGTTGACCGGGTTCGCGTGGCTCACCGACTCGTCGAGTTCGCCCTGTTCGTAACTCTTGCGCATGCCCCTGATGTCCATGTCCCGAGCCTATGCCGGGCGCGCCAAGCCGTCCTGGGGGCCCGGCCACTGTCTTCGAGGCCGCGGCACGACGCCGCGCCCGCCAAAATCGCCACCAGAGAGCAATCCGGTCCCGGGGAGGGACCGAAAGTTGCTCACCTGGCGATCTTGGCGGAAGTTGTGGCTGGTCAGGAGCGCGCACAACTCGTTGAGCACCGCTCGAGGGTCCCTGCGGATGCGGCTCGGGGGGAAGTGGAGCACTCGATACCCGTCCGACTCGAAGGCGTTGTGGCGCTCCCAGTCGTGCTCGATGGCCGCGCGGGACCCGTGGTGCGTCCAGCTGTCCACCTCGACGACCACCTTGACGTTGTCGAAGACCAGGTCGCCGATGTAGAACCGGCCGCCGATCTCGACTGGCGCGTTGCCCTTCCATCGGCTGATGCCAGCCCCACGCAGAAGGTCGTGGAAGTCCAGTTCGGCGACCGACCAAGGGTTGTTGCGCACGCGAGTCGCCGTCTTGCGCCAGCTCTCCAGCCGCGCCAATTCCGCCGTCACGCGCAGGTCCGCCGGTGCGAACGCGCCCGTCCGCAACCCGTGGAAGAGGGTGTCCATCTCCCCATGGTCAGCGGCGTCCAGGGCGCTCGCGGCGGGGATGGCGAGCCAGGTGTGCCCATGGGAGCTCGTGAGTTCAGGGGGAAGCGGTCGGGTCATGAGGAGGGTGAGCCCCGCTGGCGGAGCCGTACGCGCCCGGGTCGTTCTTGCGGCAACGGAGCCCACCGGCGCCCCAGACCACCAGCTCAGGGCTGCGGCGGCGGTGCTGGTGAACACGGCGTCCGGTCGCCACAACCACGTTGCCCGGACCATGCTCTGCCACCGGCTGTCGTCGCTGGCCATCACGATCCCCGGCAATGGCCTGCTGACCAGACCATCGGTGACCGCGGACCTGATCGCCCACCTGAGTTGGGGGTGGTCCTTGTCGCGCAGTGCCCCGCCACCGACTTCCAGGGCACGCGCCAGTTCGTCCCGATTCTTCATCGCCCCAGTTGATGGCCTCACCGGTTCATCCGAAAGGGGGGCAACCGTGCCTGTGGACAACCTCGGGCCCCGCGCCGCGTCCTGTGGAAAAGGTTTTCCGCCAAAATCGCCCGCTCAGGGCGATCCGGTCCCGCCATGGGACCACATCGCCCTGGGCTGCGCGTTCTGGCGGAATGCCGCCGCCGCCGGGTTACTGGCCGAGCATCCAGCGCAGCGTGCGGGCATTGCGCACCGCGTTCCCGCCGCCGTCGTTGTTGAAGTAGGCGTGCACCGAGTGCCCTTGTGCGGTCCACTCCCGGAAGCGGTCGGACCACCACCCCATCGAGTCGTCCGAATAGCTGCCGCCGTAGAGCCAGCGCTCGTCCGGCCCGTGGAAGCGCACGTAGACCAGCGGGTGGGTGGCGCGCAACACACACGGGAGCCCAGCCCCCGAGGTCACCACGTAGACGGCCCGATGCCGCTCCAGCAGGGAGAAGACCTCGTCGCAGTGCCAGCTCGGGTGCCGGAACTCCACCGCCGCCGTGATCCATGGCGGAAGATGGCCGAGGAACCAGCCCAGCCGCTCGTCGTCGCGCGCCAACCCGGGCGGCAGCTGGACCAACAGGGTTCCACGCTTGTCGCCGAGCGCGTGCATCCCTACCTCGATGCGCCCGATCCACTCCTCGGGTCGGTGGAGCATGCGCGCGTGCGTCAGCCCCCGCGGGGCCTTCACCGTGAGCAGGAAGCCAGCGGGCAGGCGGCGCTGCCAGGACGCGAAGGTCGCCGGCCTGGGCCAGCGGTAGTGGGACGCATTGAGCTCCACCGTGTCGAACTCCGCGCAGTAGGCGGCCAGACGGTCCTGGGTCGCCATCCCCGGCGGATACAACACTGCGTCCCAGTGGTCGTAGGACCATCCCGAGGTCCCGATCCTCACCTCACCCATGCCCGCGAACCTAGCCCCGCAACCCCCCGGGCCACCCGTGATCCGCCAACGGTGGACCCGTTGGCGGCGCCCCCTCCCGACGCCTACCCTCAGGGCCGTGCGCGACGAGGTTGCTGACACGGCAGAGGGACGACGGCTCACCCACTCGTCCTCTGACGACTCCGCGTGGCGACGCTGGGGCCGCTACTCGAGCGCGCGCCAGTGGGGCACCGTCCGTGAGGACTACACGACAACGGCGATGCCTGGAACGCCTTCCCCTTCCACCACGCCCACCTACCGCTGGGGTGAGGACGGTCTGGGTGGGCGCAGCGACCGGTACGGCTTCCTGAACCTCGCCGTCGCCCTGTGGAACACCCATGGCGACCGCCTCAAGGAGTACTACGGGTCCCTCGACGCCACCCCTACCCACTCCGGGGGACAGTGGCGCTACCGCTACCCGCAGGCGGGCGATCGCGCACGGCGACCGCAGCCTGCTGTCGGACGAGGCCATCGAACAGCGATTGTATGACCTCTTCCGTCCCGGGGCCGCTGGTCGGCGTCCCGGTGCGCAGCGAGACCAGCCCTCGGGGCAGTTGTGGGACGAGCACCCGGTCTTCAGCGAGTACTTCGACGCAGATGTTGGCACCGGTCTGGGTGCCTCGCACCAAACGGGTTGGACGGCGATGGTCGCGCACATGGTGTGCACCCCGCCGATGGGTCCGCCAGCGACTCCGTCCAACTCATCCCCCATCCCGGCGGACGAGTGCACCCAGAGCCCGACCCGAACCCGGCCTGAGGTTCCCCGGGCCGGTCCCTCCCATTCCCTGACACTCCCCGCGCGATCCCTGATGTTCCCCGATCCGATCGAGGGCGCCTGCCTCCACGTTTCGCCAAAAAACGCGCGTGAGAGCGATCCGGTCCCGCAGCAGGACCGGTTCCAGCTGTGGCGCACATCGTGGCGGACCAGGGAGGTGACAGCTGTCATGGCCGGTGCACGACCAGAGACACTGGTTCGATCGGCGTTGGCTCGCGATCGTGGAAGGGAATCGTCCCCACCACTGCGGAGGCAGCCATGACCACGAGCATCGCGAACACCCCCAGCCCGACGGCAACCGCCGCGGACCTTCTCACCGAGCAGGCCCGGCTGCTGGGAATCGCAGGGCGATCGTGGGCGGACCGACGGGTGTCGTGGGCGCTCGGGTCGGTGCTCGTGCTGTCGGTGGCCTCGGCCTGGAATGCCGGGCAAGGCGCGGCAGCCGCGGTCGCCGGCGGCGCCTCGGAGTCCGCGGCCATGCTGTCGGACCCCGGCGTACTGGTGTTGATGTGGACGAAAGGTGGCGCCGGCGCGGTGCTGGTGTTGATGGCGCTGTCGCTGACCCGGCCCTTCGAGACGGGCATGGCGGACGCGGAAAGGCTTGCCGTCCCGCGCGGCTGGCAATGGCCGTTGAGCCGATGGGGTGCGGCGGCCGCATTGCTCGTCGCCGCGACCTTGGTGGTGGCCCCCCTCACCTGGCACGTTGCGCACGTCGCGGGGGGCGTGCAAGGGACTGGCGCTGGGGCCGCGCAGGCGATGGACGCCGCCCGCTGGGCGATGGCTGGACGCTTGGCGCTTGGGCTGGGGCTCGTGACCGCCCTGGTGGCCGGGATCGCATCCCTCGTGCGGAACTCGGCGGTGGTCCTGTCGCTGTGCGGACTGTGGTTCGTCCTGGGGGAGGAGATCGCCGCGATCGCGCCGGTGCTGCACCCGGTGGCGCAATGGTTGCCGCTGGCGAACCTGTGGCACTTCGTCGGCTTCACGATGAGCAGCACCGCCGTCCCCAGTTGGTCGCCGACCACCTCGGGACTGCTGCTCGCGACCACGTCCGCACTGGTCTTTGCCGTGGGCGTGTGGCGCAGCTACCGCTGACGTCGCACAACTGCGTAGGAGCATCCATCCGTCGGAGCCAGAGCCCCGGCGGATGGATTCTTGGTTCCGATTGATGGGCCGGCAGGCGTCCGTCCACGAGTGGGTGCTGGCGTCCAGGCGCGAAGGTTGACGCTCTGAAGCAGACTCCCCGGTGGCGCAGGCGATAACGGGGAACGGGCGGTCAGTCTGGAGGTCGTCGTCTTTCCGCACGCGGTGGGCGGCAGCTATTTCGGTATCGATTGAAGGCTGGGAACCGCCTGCGTCCGTAACTTCTCCAAGACCACGCGCAGCCAGGGCCGGGGATACGGACATGGAGTCACGCCGCGTGCCGCGGCAGCGCCCATTCACAGTGGTGATTTGCCGTTTCGCAGGGCCGGCTACACATCGCTCCGGCCGGTAGGAGAACCGCATTGTGTATGGCGCGACAAGACCTCCCAGTCGCTAGGGTCTGGGAGGTCCAGGCGGGAACCAATGCTGCAGATCTCGTGCGGCGGAGTGGGCCGCTCTCACCAGGGCCGAAAGCCACCCTGCAGGTGAACAAGAGTGTTGGCGTCGGCGGCGCGGTCGCCGCCCCAGTGCGTGGCCAGTCGCATCGTCGACATCCACGGCGAGACGCCGCCGGTGATTGCGGCCACGGCATCGTCATCCTCAATCTCCACCAGCTCATCAGGTGACAGGTCAAAGCTTCTCATCAGTTCTCCTCGAAGGTATTGGCATCAATCCGCAAAGGGGCCAGCGGTCGGTATGTCGTCATCAAGAAGCTAGCCCTTGCACCGGTTCTTCGGAATGGCAACTGCGTGCCGAATGTGAATCGTCATGTTTGTGCATGGCACACCCTTGTCAGGCACGTATGAGTGACACGTGGCACTGTCTTGCCGGCCCGGATTGGTGGCATGAAGGTGTCTCTTTTGTCTGGAGCGACAGTTGGGCAGAGTTCTGGGTGTGGCCAGCAGGGGAGCCTCCCGAAAGAGCAAGACGAGGGGATGCGCCAAGGCGGTGCTGCCGGAGGAATGGCGGGGATGTGCGCACAGGGAGCAAGCATTCCGATTCCCCCAAGCAATTTCCCGGGTCGCGGACGGTGACTCGGATTCATCACGGGGTAATCCCCACGGAAAAGGAGAAGAAAATGGAGAAGTTCGACCCCACCGACCCGAAGGGTCTCGAGGACCTGGCGGCCATCTTCAAGGAGATCGAAGATCAGGCCGCCGATGGCGATCTGGCCGGCGGCCTCTCGTCCGGCTACCTCTGCAGCATCACCAAGGAGTGCCAGAAGATCTGCTGGCTGTGGTGAACGGCCCCGACCCGAAGTAGTTCACCGGTGGTGGAGCGGGAGCTCGTCGTTGGCGAGACCGCTCCACCACAAAGAAGGCAAGAACACGAATTTTCGCCAGCCAAGAAAGGAGATGCCGACAATGATGGCCGCCGCTTTGTTCCCCGAGCTCCAGGACGACGACCGCGAGGCTCTGATCGATCGTTTCGGTGACGAGTCACGCAACGTCTTCGCGTCGCTTGCAGAACACGACAAGGCACTTCCCTGCACCACCGACCTCCCCTCGGCCTGGACCGACGTTCTGGTGCCCAATCTCACGGGATGTCGCGAAGGAGTCTTCGCAGCGTTGCTGGCTCCGATCGCCGCGCCGCACGCCGAGACGGTGGACACGGTGGTCCGCGAGGCTGGGCTCGAGCGAGCCATCACCCGCCAGGCCAGTCAGGCAATCCTCTCGGCACTCGTGCAGACTGCACTTCGTCCCGTGGTGGGCCTGCTGCGTGAGATGTCCGCGGCTGGCGACCTGGAGGGCGACACCCCGGAAGCGCGATTCGATGACTTCGAACGGGCGCTCGGAATCGTGGAAGTCCAGCAGCGGTTGGACGATGCCTATCCGATCCTGCTGCCCACCTTGCACCAGGTCGCCCAGCGAGCTGGTTCCAACATCGTGCGGCTCCTGGAAGATCTCACGACAGACTCAGCTGCCCTGCGCGCGGCGGGTCTTCTGCCCGCCAACGTCGTGGCGCTCGACATCGATGCCGGTGACACGCATGCTGGTGGGCGAGCGGTCGCGATCCTCGACTTGGCTGACGGTTCGCGGCTGGTGTACAAGCCACGCCCCCTGGCCGTCGACATGGCGTTCAATGCTCTTCTTCAGCGCGTCAACGAGCTTGCCGGCACCCGTTTGCTGACTCCGCCCGCCCTGGACCGGGGCGACCACGGCTGGGCCCGCTATCTGAGCACTGAACTACCGGCCGACCGCTCGGCCGAAGATCGCTACTTCGAACAGAGCGGGCAACTGTTGGCGGTCGCGCACCTGTTGGGGGCGGCTGACTTGCACCAGGAGAACCTGGTCTGCCATGCGGGGAGCCCGGTGCTGGTCGATCTCGAGACGGTGATGCACCCGCGGCTGGCCCCGGCCAGTCCCGAGGGAGCCACGGCCATGGACGACCTGGAGGACGGCGTCAGCGCCACCGGGCTACTGCCATATGTGGTTGTCCACGACGGACAGGCAGCCGATGTGGGGGCCTTGGGCACCAGCGAGGGCGTCATGTCCCCGTACAAGTCGCTGGTGGTGCGCAACCCCGGACGCGATGACATGGAAGCCGTCCTCGAACAGGTGCCGATGCCGGCGGGTCATCCGACTCCCACGGTGCCCAGCGACGACGAACGTGCCGTTGAGGTGTGCCTGCTGGTGCAACGCGGCTTCAGCTCCGTGTATCGCGCCTTGTCCGAACACCGGGAATCGCTTGCTGACGAGGTACTGCAGCTGTTCGACGGTGCCCACGTCCGCCTGATCGTCAACCAGACGGCCACCTACTCGCAGCTGCTGCGCATGGCCAGTCATCCACTGATGTTCCGGGACACGCGGCTGCGGCTGGCTGGCCTGCAGCGGATCGGCCTGTGGGGTGGGGACGGCAGGCCCGGCATCAACCGCGCCGAGCTGCGCGACCTCGCCCAGGGCGATGTCCCGTCGTTCACCGTCGCGTGCGGCGACACCGCGGTCCTCGGTTCGGACGGCGTCCCGGTGGGCGAGCACGTTCGCCTTGCTCCGTCACTGGCCGCTGCACGACGCATTCGAAACATGGACGAGGAGGCCCTGCAGCGGCAGCTGTGGCGCATCAGTGACGTCCTGGTTGGCAGGTTCCCGACCGTTCACGAGGAAACGAGGGCGCACCGCGAGGGTGGCGATGGTCGCGACTGGTCATCCGATGCCCTCCGTCTGGTTCGCGAGGTGGCCGATGCCCTGACCCGAGACCAGCGCGCGGCCCTTCGTGTCGGGGAGCCCGCAACATGGGTTGGTCCTCGGCTCGACCACGCGGTCAGCGGATGGCTACCGGACATCTTGCTTCCCGACCTGTACGCCGGCAGCCTCGGACCCGCCATCTTGCTGGCTCATGCCGCTCGGGTCACGGGCGATCCTCGCCACGCCGATGCAGCGCTGCGAGTGTTGGACCCCTTGGCTGAGGCTCTGGCCGACGGTCGGTTGCTCGAGGAGTCCCGCCGCACGGCCCGGGTCGGCGTCTACTCCGGCCTCGCCGGCAGTCACCTGGCGCTCGCTCTTGCGGCCCGCGCCATGGACAGACCGGATTGGAGGCGGGCCGTCGACCTGCAGCTGGACAGCCTTGCAGGCGAGGTCGCCAACGCGGAGGCTCTGGACCACCTCGATGGCGCCGCGGGAACTCTGGCGCTGGCCGTCCTGCTCGGCCAGGGCAGCACGGGCCCAGCCGCCTCTGCCGCCCGCCGACTGGCCATCACCTGCCAGGCGCGTCTGGACGAGCGCTTGGGAACCAGCACCGCGGATGGGCTGTTGCGCTACGGCGGATTCGCCCATGGTGTGGCCGGTGCCCGATTGGCACTGGCCCGGGCTGTCCAGCGGTTCGGCCTTCCCGACGGTGGCCTGGACGCGCAGCTGCTGGGGGAGCTGGAGCTCTTCCATGACGACGAGCACGACATCTACACCGCAACGCGCGAATCGGTTGGCGCCCCCGTCGGGTGGTGCCACGGGGTGGTGGGGGTCGCAATGGCGCATGCGGTCGCCGATCGGCACGGGCTGCAGGCCTCGCCCACCGCCGAACGCGACCTGCGTCGCGCGGCACAGATGGTGCTCGACCACGGCCTTGGATCGTCGATGACCTATTGCCATGGGGATGTGGGCAATGTCGAGGTGCTGGGGTCAGTCGCGCAGAGTCTGGATGATGCATCGCTTGCCCTCGATGCGCGGCGTCTCACCGGTCACCTCCTTCGCGACGTGCTGCCGGTTGCCCTGCGTGACCAGCTCAATCGAAACGCCCATTCTCCGGGCCTGATGCTCGGCTCCAGCGGCGTCGCCTGGTTCGCGCTGCGAGCTCTCGATCCGGATCTGGCACCAGACCTGTTGAGCCTCGACTGGACACCATGACCGGGCGCCGACGGCAACTCCCAAGGCCAATGAGCGCCGAAAGGAACACCCCATGCAAACCAACCAGAGATCTGCTCACAAAGGCGGACGAGAAAGAGCTCGTCGAGGCCGAGGGCAGCCAAGCCGGCGGATGAATGAGGCTGCCGACCCTCCCGACCTGGTGCGCGAACACCTACTGCACCCAGGCCAAGACCTGCTGAGGCAGGACCAGAAACTTCCACCCGGAAGAAACAACGCACGACGGCTCTACGCAGGAAATGAACTAACCAACCCAGGGCTGCCAGCAGGCAGTACCCAACCAACCGAGAAGTACCAACCGAAAGGACGAAGCAATGCCGAACAAGGATGAACTGATCGCCGAGATCAACGAGCTGGTTGCGAAGGTCGACGAGGACCAGCTGGTGGAGACCGATGGTGAGGAGGCCGGTGGCTGGACCTGGACCATCCCGCTGGCCACGATCTCGATCTGCCCGACCTCCGCCTGCACCCAGGTGTGCCACCGATGAGCGACGGCCAGCAGGTCATCCCCGCCGTTGACGAGGACGAGCTCGTCGAGGCCGAGGGCCAGCAGGCCGGTGGCGTCTGGATCGGGATCAACCCGACCAACCTGTGCTGGCCGCAGCGAATCAACTGAGGCCGACCAGACCAACCGAACTCCCGACCCGGGTTCGACGTCCCAATGGGGCGAGGAACGGCCCGGCACAGAGGAACGAGGCGGTGCCATGCGGCCCGGTCACATGACTCGGCCAGCGAGCACCAGGTCACAACGTGGGCGATGCACGATGCGCCGCCCACACACCAAGGAATCCAACCAACAAGAAGGAGCAGTCAGTGGCTGATCTCAATGACCATTCGGGTCTGCTGAGTGGACCCTGAGCTCCCGCTGGCGGAATGCAGTTCCAACCGCACAACGCCGCAGCACCAACAGGCATGACCCACCCGAGAAAAAACCAACCGAGAAGTACCAACCGAAAGGACGAAGCAATGACGAACAAGGATGAACTGATCGCCGAGATCAACGAGCTGGTTGCGAAGGTCGACGAGGACCAGCTGGTGGAGACCGATGGTGAGGAGGCCGGTGGCTGGACCTGGACCATCCCGCTGGCCACGATCTCGATCTGCCCGACCTCCGCCTGCACCCAGGTGTGCCACCGATGAGCGACAACAAGGCCCGTAAGAGGACTGACCAGAAGCGCCACGGAGTCAAGTACTGGTCCATCGTCGCGGCCACCGTCAGCGCGATCCTCGGCTTCGGTCGCTGAGTCGAGCCATGGCGGCCCGATCGGGCCGTCCCCAGGGGGTGGGATCGCGCATCGCATCCCACCCCCAAGAAACCCTCACCACAGCAGCTGGCTCCCTGCGGGAGCCCCCACCAAGGAGTCATGATGGAGATCGCAACCCTGATCTCGGGGCCCGTGCTCACCCCGGCAACCGCCGCCCGGCTGGCGAGCCGGGCGGCCACCGAGCGTGTCGGCCTCTTCCCCCAGGCCATCACTCCATTGCTTGAGGACTTCGTCGTCCGACTGGGCGCCATCATCGGCCAGCTGGCACCGTCGCTCGATCTGGGTCTCGATCTCGAGGAACTCGGACGTCAGGCCGCCCTCGACCTGGCCGACGAGCTGAGCGGCTTGAGCCTGCGGGCGCTGGTGGCCGACTTCCATCTTCAGCGGGCACAGCAAGGACGCAGCTTCGACACCGCGAGTTCGGCCGCTTGGGCCGAGTATGAGGCCACCACTCACGCCGACGAGTTCACCGCGAGCCTGTTCGAACGGTTTCCGGTGCTGGGGCGGCTCGTGGCCCAGAGCGTCGACTTCCGCCTGCGCCTGCTGCACGAGGCAGTGCAGCACCTTGTTGCAGACCAGCAGGACCTTCGCGAGGCGGGTCTTCTTCCTGAAGGCTCCCTGCTGAGGCTGCGGGTGTCCGACGGCGACCTGCACAATGGTGGACGCGCCGTTGTGCTGGCGGACTTCACCGAGGGTTCCATCGTCCACAAGCCCCGTTCCTTGGGATGTGAGGATCTCGCGTCCCGACTGCTTGATCTGGTCAACCCCGGCCTGCGTGCGGACTGTTCACTGCGGGTTCCGCGTCTGCTCGATCGTGGCGACCACGGTTGGCAGGAGTTCGTCGCAACTGCCCCGGCTGCCGACCTGGCCGCCGCCGGTCGCTTCGCCTACCGCATGGGCGCCTTCGCGGTGGTCTTCGCAGCACTCGGCACCACGGACCTGCACTGCGGCAATGTGCTGGCGTGCGGCGAGGAACCGATGTTCGTCGACCTGGAGACCATCACCCAGCTGCGCAACCGCATCGACCGGGCCGCCATGGTCGAGGCCGGCCCGCGGATGGCCGTTCTGGAGACCGGTCTGCTGCCCTTTCAGGTCAGCGGCGCCCTGGTCGACATCGACATCTCCGGCATCGGACGTGCGGATGTCCAGGAGTCGCGCCACCAGTCCACCAGCCTGGTCGACCTCGGTACCGATGGCGTGCGCCTTGGCACGGTGCCGAGCACCTTGCTCCAGTCGGACAACCTGTTGCACCTGGCCGGGCGTCCGGTCGCGATCCGTGACTTCGAGACCGACTTCGACGCGGGCCTGCAGGATGCGCTCGCCGCAATCCGTTCGGTGAGCGTGCCCTTGCGCGACGCCATTCGCGCCAGCCGATTCCAGGTCCGGCAGGTGATGCGTCCCACCATGCGCTACGCCCGCCTTCTGCAGGCAGCCACCCACCCCGACTATCTCGGCCAGGAGGAGGAGCGCAGCCGCTTGATGAGCAGGTTGCACCCTGTGCCGGGCCTGCCGCAGACGATGGCGAGCGCGGTCCATGCCCTCGAGGTTCATGCGCTGGAGCGCGGGGACGTGCCGTGCTTCGTCGTCGACTCCCACTCGACCAGCCTCTGGGCCCCGATCGATGGCGAAGTGCCCGGGGTCTTCGACTTGACACCGGTGGAGGACATGCTGGAGGTGCTTCGGCGCTTCCTCGAGGTGCCGGACCAGCAGCACCGCTACCTTGCCCTTGCCTCGCTGAGCGGTTCGGTCCCGACCGTCGCCACCACCGAACGCGACGATGCACCCCATCCCTGTGGGCTCTTCAGCGACATCGTGGCCGGCGGTGCGACGCTCCTGCCTGCCCGCGTCACCCACCTGCTGGACCAGCTGGACATCTCGCCCTCGTCCAACGAGAGCAGCTGGCTGATCCCGCAGGTCACCGGGCACGGTCGGCTCGGCCTGGGAGCTGCCACCGCCAGCCTTTACGACGGCGGCGGGATACCGCTGTTGCTCGCCCACACCGGCGCCGCGGGATCGGCCGAACGAGCCCTCAGCGACAACTTCCTGAAGGCGGTCGCGGAACCGGCTGCGCCGCTCGGCCGCTCCCTCTTCTCCGGCCCCGCAGCTGCGGCCTTCCTACTCGACGAAATGGCAGGTGTCACCCGTGGGGCGCACTGGTCGGGCAGACGTGACGCGCTGCTTCACCAGCTCCTCAGTACACCGGCCGTCGAGGGGGCACCTGCCGACCTGATCGGGGGCATCGCCGGCGTCGCGGCATATCTGGCCCAACCGGGCCGATCCGACCTGGTCGATGCCCACCGGCGCCTGCTCGACGAGGCGCTCCCGGAACTCGTCGCCGTCCTCGAGTCCGGATTCCTCCCACCACACGAGACGGCGCATGGCGCGCTCGGCGTCGCTTGGTCACTGGCCCGGTTGGGACAGGCGCTGGGCGACGAACACGCTCTCGACGTCGCTCGAGCCCGGCTCGCCGATTCCCGGGACCACTGGCGAGGGATGCGAGCCGACTGGCCGCACGTGCACGACGCGAGCTGGTGCAAGGGTCACGCCGGAGCATTGCTGTGCATCGCTGAAGGACTGGTGCTGACCGGCGACCAGCCCACCCAGGTGCTGGCCGAGGTGGCCCCACTCATCGGCCTCACCGAGCAGGCGGCCCTTGGACGAGGTCGGGACCTCACCCCGTGCCACGGGATCAGCGGCTCGGTCCAGGTGTTCGTGCACCTGTCTCGGGTGCTTGGTGCGCCGGAGCTTGCGGTTCGTGGCGCCCGGATCCTCGACGAACGGCTGGCGCGGGTGGGGCAGATCGGTTTCAACGGCGGCCTGCACCGCAGCCAGACGTCCTTGTCGTACATGACCGGTCTCACCGGCCTGGCCCACACCGCCCTGATCGCATCGGGAGCCCCCGTCGGGATTCCGCTCGCCCTGACCACCACTGCCCCCCTGCGGGACCTCGTTCCAGAAGGAGAATGCTGATGCCGCTGATGCTTCGCCGAGCACCGAAAGTGCCCCAGGTGCAGCAGCTCACCCAGACCGAGTGTGGCTTGGCCGCCACGCTCATGGTGATGCAGCTGTATGGATCCAAGGAATCCCTGCGGGACCTGCGGGACGAGTTCGATCCCGGCAGGGACGGGCTGACCGTCCGCCAGCTCCGCGGGATCTTCCGGTCGCGTGGCTTCGAGTCGCAGATGTACCGGGCCGGCAACAAGGCGCTGCGTCGCATCCAGCTGCCGGCTGTCATCTACTGGCAGGACTACCACTTCGTCGTGCTGGAGCAGGTGACGGATCGGTACGCCGTCATCGTCGACCCGGCCAGCGGGCGACGCCGCGTCCCCATCGCCGACTTCGTTGACTCGTTCAGCGGGGTCGTCATCACCGCCGAACCACGCGATGACTTCGTCCCGCTGGTCTCCACGACCAAGAATCCCTGGCCGGAATACCTCAAGCCGATGCTGGGCGTCGGGGGCAGGCTCTCTCTGGTCTTGTTGATGTCGCTGCTGCTGTTCGCCACCTCCATGGTGGTGCCGTTGATCACGCGCTACGCGGTGGACGCACGGACCGGGCACGCGCAGGACCTGTTCGTGGGGGGTTCCTTCTCGGTGCTGGCCTTCGGGGTGAGCTACCTGCTCATGATGCTGATCCGGACCCTGGTGGTGTCACAGGTGACCGCTCACATCGGACGCGAGACGATGGACCGGATCTTCAGCCACCTGCTCTACCTGCCGTACAAGTTCTTCGCCACCCGCGCCCCGGGGGAGCTGCTCTTCCGGCTGAGTTCCGTGAACCAGGTCAGGGACCTGATGTCGAGCCAGCTGGCCCAGGGCGCCCTGGACGTGATGTTGAGCATCTGCATGGTGGGCATGATGTTCTTCCTCGACCCGGTGCTCGCTGTCGTGGCGGTGCTCTGCTACCTCGTGGTCTTCGGGCTGTTGCTGGGCACCAGACGGCTGCTGGGGGAGGCACTCGACGCCGAGATCAGCCAAACGGCCAAGAGCCAGTCCATGCAGTTGGAGTCGGTTGTGTCAGTGACAGCGCTGAAGCTCTCGGGCTCGGAGGGCCGCTACCTGCAGGAGTGGCGGGAGACCTACGAGCGCGCCATCCAGGCCAGCATGCGCAACAACAACCTGCGCGGCATGATCGCCGCGGGCACCTCCGCCACCCAGGTGGTGGCCCCGCTGCTGATCCTGCTGGTGGGCTTGCGCGAGGTGGTCAATGGCGATGCGACGATCGGTACGGTCGTCGCCTTCCAATCGGTGGTGAGCACCTTCTTCGGCCTGGCCAACAGCGTCTTCTCGTGCTGGACGCTGACCGTGCAGACCCGAACCTACCTCGATCGGCTGAGCGACATCACCAACACCCCGGTCATCAGGGATGACGGGCAGTGCACCGAACCCATCACCGGCGACATCGAGCTGCGGGGAGTTTCCTACCGGTACTCCAAGCACGCCCCTGCCTCGCTCGAGAATGTTGACCTCCAGGTGCTGCCTGGCGAGAAGATCGCCGTCGTCGGCCGATCCGGTTCCGGCAAGTCGACGCTGGGTCGGGTTCTCTGCGGACTGCTCGAGCCCACCAGCGGTGAGGTGCTCTACAACGGCCGTCCGCTGAGCGAATACCCGCGGCCCCACTTCTACGACCACGTGGGTTATGTTCCGCAGGAGGTGCACCTGCTGAACCGCTCCGTCCTCGACAACATCACCATGGGCCATCCGGCGCTGGGCGAGGACGACGTGCGGATGGCGGCGCGCGAATCGCAGGTTGCCGCTGACATCCAGGCCCTCCCGATGCAGTACCAGACGCTGGTCTCGGAGATGGGGGGCAACTTCTCGGGCGGTCAGCGCCAGCGGATCGCGCTTGCTCGAGCCTTGGTGCGCCGCCCCAGGGTGCTCATCATGGATGAGGCCACCAGCGCGCTGGACACCGTGAACGAGGCACGCATCTCCACGACCTTGGCGGAGCGCTCCTGCACGGTCATCGTCATCGCCCACCGTCTGTCGACCGTCGTCGACTGTGACCGGATCTACGTGATGGACGAGGGACGCATCGTGCAGGTCGGCAGGCACGAGGAGTTGCTTGCCGAGCAGGGCATCTACCAGCAGCTGTTCGCCTCGGCGATGACGGAGGCGGTCTGACGTCGGGCCTGCTGTACTCGTGCCCCGCGGCCTCGGCCGCCGGTGACACCAGTCACCCGCAGCCGGGGTCGTCTGCCACTGCCGTCTGGAGGGGATCAGCGACAGCATGGTGAGCATGACGGAACACGCGACGACCCGCCCCGAGGCCCTGCTGCCGGCCATGGAGGCCCTGGCCTCCATCCCCGCCCGCGCCCGGCATCGGGTGGCGGCGCTGCTCAACGAGCGCGGCGAGACGGAGGAGTGCCTGCCGATGCTGCAGTCGCTGCTCGACTCGATCTCGGTGGACGACCTGGTCACCGCCCTGAGCTGCGGCCTCGGCTGGGAGCGGCTCTGCCGCCCGGTGCCGAGTAAGGACTGTGGCGATCCCCTGCACCAGGAGGTGCTTGCTGCCCTGCACGCCCACGGCGGCACCGTCCCGCTGCAGGAGTTGCGCCGTCGCTTGCCCGAGGAGGCGCTGGCCGCGAGCCGGCAGCACCTGGAGCAGGAGGGCTGGCTGCGGGTCATGCGCACCGCGGAGGGTGTTGGGCACCGCTGGGTGGTCCCTCTGCACGCGGCGGGAGTGGCCGCCCATGCTTGGGAGAACCACCGGGCAGCCCTGCCCGAGGTGTGGCACGACGACCGTGAGCGGATCGAGGTGCAGGACTACCGCAACGGCTTCCGCGCCCTACTGCGCCGCCTCGAGACCGCCCCCCGGCGCGACCCGCTTGCCGTGCGGCTGTTGCTGGCACTGTGCCCCGCAGCCCTCGCCAGCGGCGACGCGTGGACCGTCGCCAACCTGGCGAGGCGCCATCTCGGCGGCCACGGGCCTGAGGCCGCCGAAGCATCGGTGGCCACCGCCCGACTGATGTGGAGCGCTGGTCTGCCCGAGCTCGCCCGCGCCACCCTGCGCCTCGGCGGGGCCAGCCGGGGCGGGGGAGTCGTGGAGGCCGTCACCGCCACCTTGGTGGACGCGCCCGGTTCGGGGGAGCGCCGGCTCGAGGCGATCTTTGACCTGGGTCGACGGTGCGTCGAGGACGAGGGTGGCGGCAGCCTGGTGGCGCTCACCGTCCTCGACGCCGCCGTCGAGGCGGCCGCCACCGGGCACCGCACCCTGGCCCGCGAACTGGTGCAGGTGGCCTACGGACTAGCCCTCACGAGTGCCGAGGACCACCTCACCGGCCGCTGCTGTCTGGTGGAGGGCCTGTTGCATTTGCTGCGTGACGACCCCGGCGCGGCGGCCCGATCCCTGGACGCTGGGCTGGGCCTGCTGGAACCATTCGGCGTGGCCGTGATGGTCTCGGCCATCGTGGATGTCTTTGCGCCAGCACCCCTGGTCGGGCCCAGCCCGTCGCTGCGGGCCCGTCAGTTGGTCGCGGGCCACCTGAGTCGGCGGGTGGGGCCGCGCGCCGCTTGGTGCCACCTCGCCCGGCACGCCCCTTTGGCCGATGGCCCGGAGGCTTTCGACGAAGGCGTCGGGCTCGACCCGGTGGCGTTGCTCCACCGGCTGCTCGGTCTCAACTGCGCCACTCCCTCCGACGCGGTGAGCACCGTTCGCGTCCCGCTGCCCTCGGCCGGCGCCCTTCGAGTGGAGGCCGATGGCCCCGGACAAGTGGCCGTCCCCGCGGTGGGCGTCCAACTGGAGGGCATCGGCTGCGAGGGCCTCACCCAGCGGGAGTCGGAGGTGGCCGGGCTCGTCTCCTTGGGGTTCACCAACGAGCAGGTCGCCCGTCGGCTGGGCATCTCGCGCTGGACTGTGGTGAACCACCTGCGCAACATCATGCGCAAGCTGGGCTGCTCGACCCGGGTGGAGGTGGCCCGGGAGGTGATCCGCGCCCAGACGGAGCCGGTGCCGGTCAGCGCCTGAGGCCACGAATCGTCGCTCCCCTCCATCGGGGATCACCAGCACGGCCGTCCGGCATGTGGACGTCCGGCGACAATGACCCCCCATGACCCTGCCCGCGCAGAGCATGTGTGCTGTGGACCTCCGTTACCTCGCCTGTTCGACCGGCCATCCGCTGTTCTACGACGTCCCCTGGGGCGACCCCCGGGAGGAGCTGAGCCTCGTCGCGGCCGTGGGGGAACTCCCTGCGGGTTGGGGTCTCACGAGCCGGGGGCCGTGGACCATCGTGGCCTCACCGAACCCCCTGCCCTCGGCTGGATGGAAGGTCCATGTGGCTTGCCGCCCCGAACACGCGGAGCAAGTGCTGCGCAGGGTGGCCGAGACATGTTTCGCGAGCGGCACCGCCTTCAAGTTCCTCAGCAGCACCCGCCTGGTGCAGGACACGCAGGCGAAGTACGCCGAGGCCACAGCTGCGGGCAAGGTGGTGGTGGCCTACCCGCCTGACCCCGAGGCCTGCGAACGCCTGGTGGACTTCCTGCGCCCGGCGCTCGCCGAGTTCCCCGGGGCTCGCATCCCCGGTGACGTGGCCGTGATGGGCACGGCCATGGGGGTGCGGTACGGGGCCTACTTCCAAGAGTGGACGCGTGACGAGCGCGGGGCGCTGGTGCCGGCAATTCGGACCGCGGGGGGCTCCGTGCACGACGACCGGCGCCGCTTCGCCCCCATCCCGGACGAGCCGGCCTTCGTCCGGCGGCTGCGGGAAGAGGCCGCCCTCCACGACGCGCAGTTGGTGCTGCCCATCAGCGACGTGTCGCTGCTGCACCGGTCAAATGCCGGCGGTGTATACCGGGCCCGGTGGCAGGATGGGACCACCGTCGTGATCAAGGAGGCGCGCCATCACACGGGCTTCGACGCCAGCGGCAGTGATGCCGTCACCCGGCTGGCCCACGAGTACGCGGTGCTGGCGCGCCTCGCCGACAGCGGACACGCGCCCCGGCCGCGGGAACTGCTCACCGTCGGCGCGAGCGACTTCCTCGTCATGGAGCACCTCGATGGCCCCACCTGCCAGCAGGTCGCGGCCCGGAACCATCCGCTGTCCATTTCCGGGGCCACGGCGCGTGAGGTGGACGACTACCTCACCTGGTGCGAGCAGGTGGCGCGGGCCGGACGCGTGGCCCTGAAGGCCTTGCACTCCCAGGGCGTCACCCATGGCGACGTGATGCCTGCCAATGCCGTTTGGCAGGACGATCGGATCGTCTTCATCGACCTGGAGTCGGCCTCGCTGGACGGCCGGCGGGCGGCGGGCGAGATGGGCACGCCAGGCTTCCAGCTGGTCCCGCCCGGCTCGCCGGAGGCCGACCTGGTCTCCTGGCGGGTGGTGGAGGAGTTCCTGCTTCGCCCAGAGACAAGCCTGGCGCCCACCGACGAGGGGGTACGGGAGGCCATCCTCGCAGACACCGCCACCGTGAATGCGAATTCCGTAGCGACCGCCCAGGTCGCCGGACCCCGGCAGCAGGCCGCCATCGCTGCCCATGCAGAGGAGCTCTGGAGGGGGATCGAATGGTCCATGGAGATGCTTGACGATTCGGGACCAAGGCTTTTTCCGGGCGACATCGCGGGCATCCTGCATCCTGGCGCCGGCGTGGGGCTCCTGCACGGCGCCGCGGGAGTGGTGCTGGCAGCGCAAGCCGCTGGGCGGGAGGTGTCCCCCTCCTGGCTGGACTGGATCGAGGACCATCTGCCAACCATTCCTGGGCCGAGTGACGGTCTCGCGGACGGCAGCGCGGGGGTGTCGATGGTGCTGGGGCTCACTGGCCGCTTCGACGCGGCCAGGCGGGCCTGGCCCAAGGAGCGCCCGGCGGTCGTGCCATGGTGGTCGAACGGCGCCGCCGGCCACCTGGTCGCCGCGGCCGAACTGTGGCAGATCACCGGCGACGCCCACTGGCGGCGGCGACTCGTGGATGCGTGGCGCCAGCTGGACGCCTTCGTGGGTGAACCCGGGCAGGCGCCTGGCTGGTCGGCGGGTCTGGTGGACGGCTGGGGCGGCGTGTCCCTGGCCCTGCTGCGAGCCGCAGAGGTGCTCGAGGCCGCGCCCGTGGGCGGGGCGTCCGTCGATGGCGTGCGCAGCACTGCCCTGAAGGCCTGGTGCCGCGACGAGGCAGCACTCGTGCCGCGCGGCGCCGGTCTGGTATTGCGGTCGGGCCCGGTGCTGATGCCCTATCTCGGGGGCGGGACGGCCGCGATGGCTTGGGCGGCCCACGAGCTGTCGCGCCACGGGGTATTGGACAGGCCGGGTCTGGTCGAGGCCTGCACGGCCACCCTTGGGGGTCCCATGACCATGGGGGTGTCACTCCTGCGGGGCCGGGCCGGCATGCTGGCCGCCCTTGACCTGTTGCGACCCGGGGACCCCGCGATGGTTCGGCAGCAGGAACGGATGGCCTGGCACACGGTGCCCGCTGCCCACGTGCAGGACCCCGGGCGTCCCGGGCCCACCCGATCCCTGGGCCAGCACCTGGCCCCTGACCTGGCCCCTCCGCACGGCATCCGGCTGTGCCCGGGGGAGATGGGGCTCCGTTACTCGAGCGACGTGGCCACTGGTGCGGCGGGTGTCGTAGCGGCCCTCATGCCAGACCCGGCGCGCGCCGTGGCGCATCTCCTGCGGCTCCCGATTGGTGACGAGTACAGCGCGTGACATGACAGGAGTCATGCCCACCTCGTGACCGGACGCCCTGCCGGTCAGCCCTGGGAACGACAAGACTGTGAGCCGTAGACGAAAGTCGTCGACCGCCTCGCAAAGGAGCACTTCATGTCCGTCGATCAGCTGCAGAACCTGACCCAGCCGCAGACCGCCACCTACGACACCGTCCCGATGGGTACCTTCATGTCCGTGATGGGGCTCTGTCTCCACTCGAAATGATCAAACCGGCCGGGGGTCGGCTCGGCTGTCGGCCGTCGCCTGTAGCTTGGGCATGCGCTCCCCGGGTGCTGCCGAGCAAGACCGGCCCTGGCCGGGGGAGACCAGATGAGAGGGGGTCAGGATGCGGGTCAACCAGCAACAGTCAGACACCGCCATCGCCCACGCTGCCACGTGGCTGGTCGTGGGGCTTCTGGCTGCCCTCGGTATCGCGGAAGTGAGCCTGAACGACTGGCACAACAGGCTCCCTCGGGTGGCATACATCGTTGCGTGCCTCGTGTCGACGGGTCTATGGCTCTGGTACCACCGGCTGGTGACGGTTCGGCGGTTCTCGCGGACGCGCACGGTGCTCATGGTCGTGCTGGCGGGCCTCGCAGTCTTTCTCGCTGGCGGCTGGATGTGGCTCATGCCCGCACTGGGCCTGAGTGCCCTCATGCTCTGGCGGGGACGGTGGCGGTGGCCTGCCCTCGCCCTCCTGCTCGTCCTCACCGCAGGGGTCACCTCGCTCGACAACCCACTGCCCACCACGATCATCATGGCGACGGTGTCGCTGATCATGGCGGGCGTGCTCGTCGCCTTCACCAGGATGGTCCTCGTGGTCCGGGAGCTCATGGCCACGCGTGAGCAGGTGGCCCGGCTGCGCGTCGACGAGGAACGCATGCGCATCCAGCGCGACCTCCATGACCTGCTCGGACGCACCCTGGTGACGGTGAACATGCGCACCCAGACCGCGGCCCGCCTGCTCGACCGCAACCCCCAGGCAGCCCGGGAGCAACTCGAGGAGTCGACGGCGCTGCTGACCTCCGGCCAGGCGCAGCTGCGCGAACTGGTGGCGGGGCGCTCCATCGTCGGGCTGGACCAGGAACTGCAGAGCGCACGAGAGCTCTGCGCGCGTCTGGGCATCCGCCTCGACGTGCAGGTCGAGCCCCTTGACGACGATTCCGCCGACGACCTAGCCGCCCGGGTGGTGCGCGAGGCCATGACCAACATGCTCAAGCACGCCCGCCCGACCCACGCCTCGATCACGGTGGACGACGAGGCGGGCTGCACGGTGGCGCGGGTGACCAACGACGGGGCGCTGGGCCTTCCGCCCTCCCCCTCGCATGGCACCGGCCTGCGTGACCTCCGCTCCCGGATCGATGACCACCTCGGCGGCACCCTGGGGGTCTTCCAGCGCCCGGGGGGTGTGTTCGTCGTCGAGGCTCGGATCCCGCGTACTGTTGCGGCCTCCCACCAGTTGGCCGCCACCCCTGAACCGACTCCCTCGGGTGGGAGGATCGCCCGGTGACCACGATCTTGATCGCCGAGGACATCGACCTCATCGCCGAGGCCTTCACCGCGCTGCTCAACACCGAGGACGACTTCGAGGTCGTCGCCCGGGTTCGCCGTGGTGACGAGGTTGTGGGCGCCATCGAGGCCTTCTCACCCGATGTGGCCGTGCTGGACGTCGGAATGCCCGGCTGCACGGGCATCGAGGCAACCGAGCGGGCCCGGGCCCGGGGCCTGCGCTGCCCGATCCTGCTGCTCACTGCTCTGGAGGGTGCCGGCCACCTGCAGCAGGCGTTGCAGGCCGGCGCCAATGGCTACCTGGTGAAGACCACCACCGCCGACCGTCTGATCGACGGGATCCGTTCCGTGGTCGCAGGCGGCACGGTGATCGACCCCCAGCTCGCCGCCGACGCGCTACGGCTGGGCCCCAACCCGCTCACCGAACGCGAGCGCGACCTGCTCCGGCTCGTCGAGCAGAACCTCAGCACGGACGAGATCGCCGCCAGACTCTTCCTGAGTCGCGGGACCGTCCGCAACTATGTGTCCGCCGTGCTGGACAAGCTGGGCACCCATACCCGCACCGAGGCCGTCACCCTGGCCCGCCGACGCGGCTGGCTGTGATCCGTCCGTCGTCCAGCCGCCCGTCCGACTGACCTACATCACCCCGACGCCATGACAGCTGTCACATCGCACCCATGACCCCGGACAATGGTGCCGCCACTGGCCCGTGACTAGCGTTTTTGTCATGATCCAGACCAAGCACCTGACGAAGCGCTATGGCGCAACCACCGTCGTGGACGACCTCTCGCTCGACGTCCGTCCCGGCATCGTCACCGGCTTCCTCGGCCCGAACGGTGCCGGCAAGTCGACGACGATGCGCATGATCCTCGGCCTCGAGGATCCCACCAGCGGCACCGCCACCATCGACGGCCAGCCGTACCGCTCCATCGCCACCCCGCTGCGCACCGTGGGCGCCATGCTGGACGCCAGCTGGGTGAACCCCAAGCGCTCCGGACGCGACCACCTGCGGTGGCTGGCTGCCAGCAACGGCATCGCCCGTCCTCGCGTCGACGAGGTGCTCGATTCCGTCGGACTCACCGATGCGGCCGGCAAGGCCGTCGGCGCCTACTCCCTCGGCATGCGCCAGCGGCTCGGACTGGCCGGAGCCATGCTCGGCGAACCCCGCTACTACGTCTTCGACGAGCCGGTCAACGGACTCGACCCGGAGGGCATCGTCTGGATCCGCCAGATCATGCGTCGGCTGGCGAGCGAGGGAAACACCGTCCTGGTGTCCAGCCACCTGCTCTCGGAGATGGCCCTGACCGCCGATCACCTGCTGGTCATCGCCCGCGGGCGACTGGTGGCCGACACCTCCGTCGCCGACTTCATCACCGAGCACTCCGGCGGGTCCACCTGCGTCCGCGCGAAGGACCCGGGAGGCCTGGCCACCGCACTGCGCGCCCTCGGCGGCGGCGTCGACGTCGTCCGGGACGACGGAACGGTGCGACTGGTCGTCACCGGGCTGTCCACCGAACAGATCGGGGACGCAGCGGCCTCGGCCGGCATCGCCGTCCACGAGATCAGCGAGGAGCACGCATCCCTGGAGGAGGCCTTCATGGCCATGACCCGCGACGGTGTCGAGTTCCGCGCCGACCGCAACCTCGAGCCGATGGCGGTGGCCCGATGATCAACGCACTCAATGCCGAACGCATCAAGTTCCTCACCACCCGCGGCTGGATCTTCGGCACTTTCGCCTTCGTCGCGCTGGCCTTCCTGCTCCCGGTCGCCAATGCAATGACCGGCAGCGACCCGGTGCGGGCGGACGGGTCCTATGGCGGCGTGCTCGGCTTCGCGATGATCGCCGCGATGGTGGTCGGGGCGACGCTGGTCACCCAGGAGTACCGCTACCGGATGGTGCTGGTCTCGCACCAGGCAGCCCCGAAGCGCTGGCAGCCGCTGGCGTCCAAAGCCGTCCTGGCTGCCGTCTACGGCGCGGTCATGTCCGCGCTGATGACGGTTGTCGTTGCGCTGGTGGTCAACCTGATGGTCGCCTCGAACCGACGCGCGGACTTCGACCCGTCCGCGCAGGCCGGCACCATCGCGACCACGGCCCTGACGGTCGCGCTGATGTGCGTCTTCGCTGTGGGGCTGGGAGCGCTCGTGCGCAGCACCTCCGCAGCGGTCGCGCTGGTGGTGCTGTGGCAGACCCCGATCGAACTGGTGCTGGGGATGCTGCCCGGCATCGGCAAGCAGCTGCAGCCCTACCTGCTGTTCAACAACACCATGGTCGCGGCCGTTGGCCAGACTCCGGGCGGCGTGCAGCTGCACTGGGGCCAGGCCGGAGCCCTGCTCTACCTGGCGGCCATCGCAGCGGTGGCGATGGTGCTGGGGCTGTGGCGCACACATCGTCCCGTCGCCGACTGATCCCGTCCCGCCGCGTCACCGAGGAGTCAGGAGAGCCGGGTCGCCCGCACCACGTGGTCGCAGGTGTGACCGGCTCCCCGGCCCTCGGTGACGCTGCGTTGGCGCTCCTCGTCCGTCTCGATGCGCCAGCCCTCGTCGGCGGCGAGCACCGAGACGACCTGCTCCGTTGAGAGGAACTCGTCCGGGTCGAAGCCATGGGACCGCTGCTGCTCCGGGTCGAGGACGTGGTGGACGAAGACCAGCGCACCGCCAGGTGCGACCAGCCCCGACAGCTTGGGCCAGGCCATACCGCCGGCGAGCGGGATGACCGGGTACAGGCAGCTGACGAGGTCGAAAGGACCCTCCACGGCGGCATCCGAGAAGGAACCGACCACACCCGTGACCGGTAGGTCGCCAGCTGCGGCGAGTGTCCGTTCGACGGCATTGGACGAGATGTCGAGCGCGGTCACCTGCCAGCCCCGCCGGGCCAGCCAGACCGCGTCCGCGCCCTCGCCGCATCCCACGTCCAGCGCCCGTCCTGGTGCGAGCACTGAGACCTCGTCCACCAGGGCCTGGTTGGGATTCCCGCTCCACACCTGCTCGCCGGAATAGCGCTCGTCCCAGTGCTCCACCGAGTGCGGGTCGAAGGCGATCATTGGTGCGTCGTGCTGGTGCCAGTGGTCGTGGCAGGCGTGCTCGCTCATGGTGGGCAGGGTACCCAGCAGGTGCAACGGTTGAACGCCCAATACCTTGGGTTTGCTGTGTCCACACGAAAACCGTGTTTTGTCGTAGGGCCCGCGGATGGGAAAATGGTGGCTCACGTCTTTCAGGGAAGGGTGGCCATGGCCGGTCCGAAGCGCGCACTGGACGCGGAACAGCCGCGACCCCGTCGTGCTCTGGACGCGGAGTACCCCGCCGCTCCTCCCGCTGCCGGGGACGATCACAAGGAGGCCGAGCCGACCCCCACCCCGGTCCCGGAAGCCGCGCAGCAGAAGGGTTCGCGGCTGGGACGTCTGGCGGTGGCCACCGGGGTTCTGGCCGTTGCGCTCGTGGGCGCTGCCAACCGGGCTCCGGCCATCGCACCGCTGGGGCTGCTGTCCACCGCGCCGGTGGCGATCACGTCGCCCATCCCCACCCCGATCGCCAGCCCGGCTCCTGCCCAGCGGGCCGATGAAACCCAGGTCAAGCAGACCATCAAGCCCGTCAGCCGCAGCAGTGCTCGTCCAGCGGTCACCGTCAGCCCCGCCGACCCCGCCACGCCGCGAGCCGTCGCCGGGATCCCGCAGCCCTGCGCAGCCCAGCACCCCTACCCGGCCGCCGCCACCCCCGCCGAGGTCAAGGCCCAGCTCCAGCGCTGGTCTGGCATCAGGCTCACCGGCCCAGGCTGGGCAGAGCCGCAGAACCACACGCTCGTCCGCATCACCTGGGAGACCCTGGACGGCCTCGGTTGCACCGATTACGTCGATGACGCGAAGAAGGCGTACCCCGGGTTCGCGCTCTACGCCGGGCCCACCCGCAGCTGGGCCTGGGGTGACTGGGGCCTCACCCATCCAGGGGCGGTGACGCTCGATTTCGCGAAGTGGCGCACGGCGCAGTCCGACGACCCGGGACGACTCGTCCGCATCCTCGTCCACGAGATCGGGCACGCCTGGTCGCTGGTGCCTGCCAACCGGACGGTCTACTCAGGGTTCGCGTCTCGCTACGCCAAGCTGGGCAACTTCGGCCCCTATGCGTACAGCAGCAACGAGACCTTCAGCGAGATCATCGGGTACTACGTCGCCCGCTGCGCCAACGACAATCCCTACGACGCCAAAAAGTACGCGCCCTACTACTCCTACGTCCGTGAGCACGTCTTCGGCGGACGAGAATTCGGCCCGGCGCCCGGCGAGACGGTTTCCTGCGGTTGAACCGCGCGCAAGAATGGCCGGGCCATCCCTTTCCTAGGAGGATCCCATGCCTGAAGTCCTGGCCTACGCCACCGACGACAAGTCCTGCCAGTTCCACAAGACCACCATCACGCGCCGCGAGCCCGGACCCACGGAGGTCTTCTTCGAGGTCAAGTACGCGGGCATCTGCCACTCCGACATCCACACCGCCCGGGAGGAGTGGGGCCCTGTGCACTTCCCACTGGTGCCCGGCCACGAGCTGGCCGGCATCGTCACGATGGTCGGCAGCGAAGTGACCAAGCACAAGGTCGGCGACAAGGTGGGCGTCGGTTGCTTCGTTGACTCATGCGGCGAGTGCGAGATGTGCCAGGCCGGCCGCGAGAACTTCTGTACCAGCCGGGAGAAGCCCACCGTTTGGACCTACGGCTCGATGGGCCGCGACGGCAAGTACACCGACGGCGGCTACTCCCAGGGCATCACCGTCGAGCAGGACTACGTCTGCCGCATCCCCGACGAGATCCCCTTCGAAAAGGCCGCGCCGTTGCTGTGCGCCGGCATCACCACCTACTCCCCGCTCAAGCGCTGGGGCGCCGGCCCCGGCAAGAAGGTTGCCGTCGTCGGTATGGGTGGCCTGGGCCACATGGGCGTGCAGATCGCTGCGGCCATGGGTGCCGAGGTCAGCGTGATCTCACAAACGATGAGCAAGGAGGCGGACGGCAAGAAGTTCGGCGCCACCAACTACTACGCGATGAGCGAGGATGGCATCCTCAAGAAGCTGCGCGGCAGCTTCGATCTCATCCTGTCGACCATCTCGGCGGAAAGTGACCTGGACGCCCTGCTGGGCACCCTGAGGGTGGACGGGGTGCTTGTCGACGTCGGCCTGCCCGAGCACCCGTCCACCTTCCGCTTCGGCAGCCTGATCGGCGGCAACAAGGCGATGGCCGGCTCGAACATCGGCGGCATCGCCGAGACCCAGGAGATGCTCGACTTCTGCGCCGAGCACGGCCTCGCGCCGCAGGTGGAGATCATCTCGGGCGAGGACATCACCGAGGCCTACGACAAGGTCGTTGGCTCCAAGGTGCGCTACCGCTACGTGATCGACACGTCCACCTTCTGATCCCAGAATCGGCACGGAAGGCGCTCGGCTGGGTTCGCCCAGTCGAGCGTCTTGCGTGGTCGGCGGTCGAGGCGCTGGGCCCACGAGCTCGAGGTCTTCAGGGCTGCGCAGTCCCATCTCGTCGACGGCCAAGGACCTGCGTTCGACTGGTTCTTGTTGCGTTGTGCGTTGCGCTCAGCCCGCCTTGCGGCGCCCAGCTGGTTGGGTGCGACCGGCCAACGAGTGGGCCAGTTCCTCGCGGTAGAGCTCGCAGGCGCGCTCAAGGCGCGAGATCACCCTCGACACAGTGCCCAGCTCGTCTGCCTCGAACTCCGCCAGGGCCACCCGGGACAGGCTGTCCAACGGACCGACATAGCCCTGCGACACCTCGCGGCCCTGGGCGGAACGCACCAACAGCACCTTGCGACGGTCGTTCGGGTCGCTCTGGCGCTCGACATGGCCCGACGCGACCAGGCGCTCCACCAGATAGGTGACTGCACCCGAGGAGAGGCTCAGCTGCTGAGCCAGCTCGCCGGCAGTGAGCTGCAGACCAGACCGCTCGGCGGCGTCCATCATGCACAGTGCCCGGAAGTCGTTTCCGTAGAGCCCCTTGGCCTCGGCGTAGAGATGGGCGGCGCGGTCGAGATGACAGGCGAGTTCGCGCACTTGGGCTGCCAACTGGGTGTCGAGTTCAAGAGTCTGGTTGGGCACTGAAGCACTCTAGTGGCCGATGATGGCAGTCCGGCCCACCCCAACGCGCGTGGAGAAGCCCGAACCCAAAGACAAGCCCGCACCCAATGAGAAGCCCGAACCCAAGAACAAACCCGAACCCAAGAACAAGCCCGAACCCAAAGACAAGGGTTTGGTGTGGGCAGTCATCCGACCCGATAGGTCGCGACCATCGCGTGGCGTTCCCCCGGCTGGAGGGTGACCGCGTGCTCCTTCGCATTTGCGGTCTCGACGCAGCAGAACACACGCGCCTGGTCAGCTCCGAGGTCTTGCATCGTGCCGGCCAGTTCGGGCCCGGGGTTCCACACGACCGTGGTCCTGGAGTTCTGCTTGCCGACGGTGATCGTCCGCTCGCCGTCGACCAGGACTGCTTGCGCGGTGGAGGAGTAGACGCGGTCCAGTTCGCCGTCGAAGGTGATCTCGCCGGTCTGGGTGCGCTGGGTGGGCTCCCCAACGGTGTCGAGGTAGTCGTCCCCGTCCAGGCCCTCGATGCGGACCTTCGAGATCTCGTCCACCGCCAGGTAGGTGTGCAGCGCCTCCTCGAACTCGACCGGCTCTGCGCCCGCTGTCACGACGAGTCGGACGACGAGTTCGGCGCCGAATTCCGCCTCAAGTCGAGCCACCACGTCGGTCGGGAAGCCATGCGTGTTGACGTCGAAGCCGGTGAGTTCGTGGGCGATGGTCGCGACGCCGTCGGTGACGGACGCGTCGACCAGTCGCCAGTCGGCGGTGCGTGCGAAGCCGTGCCGGACGGGGGCCTGCCCCTCCTTGCCGGAGTCGAACCAGGGCCAGCAGACGGGGATCCCGCCGCGGATCGCCTTGCCTGCGGTGAAGACCGCGCGGTCACTGGTGAACAAGACCTCGGCCTGTCCGGACGGGGCCCAGCTCAGGATGTGCGCGCCCTGGTCGAGCACCAGGCCGGTGCAGGCCTCGGTCTGGATCAGGACTCCGGGCATGGGGTGAGTGGTCCGGCTGATGCCGGTGGGCAGGTCAACGCTCATGCTCCGATCCTCTCCGATGGCGGGTCCAGCCGGAAGTGCGGTGGCCACAGGCGCATGGCCAGCGTGACCACCTGGGGGGAACACGACGAAATCATCGGGCCGGACAACCGGGGACTCGACGTTACGGCGACGCACGGGCTTTTCGGCGAAGTGGGCGTTTCAGTGATGGTGGAACAATGCTTGACGTGTCAACTCTTGTCTTCGTCCACGCCCATCCCGACGACGAGGCCACGCAGACCTCCGGGACCATGGCTCGTGCGGTCGCCGAGGGGCACCGTGTCGTCCTTGTCCTGTGCACCGATGGTTCACAGGGTGAAGTACCCGACGACCTGGCCGAGGGGGAGGACGTCGTGGCCCGTCGGCGCGCGGAGTCGGCGGAATCTGCCCGGGTGCTGGGCACTCATCGCGTCGCCTGGCTCGGCTACCGAGACTCCGGAATGACCGGTTGGGACGCCAACGAGCACAACGACTCCTTCCACCTCGCCGACCTGGAGGAGGCTGCCCGGCGACTGGCAGACATCCTGGACGAGGAGGACGCTGACGTCGTCAGTGGCTACGACTGGCACGGGAACTACGGCCACCCTGACCACGTGAAGGTGCACCCGGTCACCTGGCGCGCGGCGGCCCTGGCCAAGCGTCGTCCGCGGGTGTTGGAGAGCACGATGAACCGGGACCTGATGCGGCGCGTCTACGAGCAGGCCAAGGCGGCCGGTAGCGACCTGCACTTCGACCCGGACGCCATGGGCGACGATGGCAACCCGATTGGCACCCCCGAGGCGGAACTGCACTGGCGCGTCGACATCAGCGGTTACCTGGAGCAGAAGCGCCAGGCCCTGCTCTCGCACGCGTCCCAGGCCACCGACATCGGCGGCCTGACCGGCATGCCGGAGGATGCGTTCGCCACCGCGATGGGCCTGGAGCACTTCCGCGAGCACGGGCGTCCGAATGGCATGGTGCTGGGCTGGCCCTTCGGCGATTCCGCCTGAGCAGGCCCTCTGTCAACGTCACCGGTACGGGCTGGCCAGTCGCACTGAAAATCGGACGAAATCATTCACTTGCACGGTCAACGCGCCGATCTGGTCCACTCGCGTCCGGTTTTCAGCCGCCCACGCGAGTTTCCTGCGACAAGCTCGGGGAACTCAGGCGGGCAGCCCGGGGGTCGGCTGCACCCCCTCAGATCACCAAAGACCCTCGGGAGCGGGCGGTGGCGCGTACTTGGGATCGACGCCGCGGAAGAGCTTGCTGACACTCTTGCCCTGGTGGGTGCGCGCGATCGCCTCGGCGAACAAGGGGGCGACGGTACGCACCTCGAGCTCAGGCCAGTCGGTCGGGCTGGGGACGGTGTTGGTGGTGACCACCTCGGTGATCATCGGGTGCTTGCGCAGGTTCTCGACGGCGCTGCCGGAGAACAGACCGTGCGTCGTGGCGACCGAGGCCTCCACGCAGCCGAAGTCGCGTAGGCGGTTCATCAGCTCGATGATCGAGCCGCCGGTGGCGATCTCGTCGTCCAGGACGATGGCCTTGCGACCCACCACGTCACCAACGATGGAGTCGATGACGACCTTGTCGTCCGCCAGTCGCTTCTTCGACCCAGCGGCCACCGGAACGCCGAGCAGGCGCGCGAAGACCGACGCCTCCTTGGCATTTCCCAGGTCGGGGGAGACGACCACGCAGTTGGTCAAGTCCTGGCCGCGGTAGTGCTCGGCGAGCACGCCGATCGCGGTCAGCTGGTCGACCGGAACCGAGAAGAAACCCTGCACCTGGGGGGAGTGCAGGGTCATGGTGAGGATGCGGGTCACGCCGGCGGTTTGCAACAGGTCGGCGACCAGACGGCCACCTAGCGAGATGCGGGAGGCGTCCTTCTTGTCGCTGCGCGCGTAGGCGTAGTGCGGGATGACGGCGGTGATGTACTCGGCGGACGCACCACGCGCCGCGTCGATCATCAACAGCAGCTCCATCAGGTGCTCCTGCGTCGGCGGCACCAAGGGCTGGATGATGTAGACGTCCCGACGACGACAGTTGGCACCCAACTGTGCCTGCAGGCAGTCATTGCTGAAGCGCTTGATGTCGGTCCAGCTGAGGGGCACTTCCAGCCCGGCACAGATCTCCTCCGCGAGTTCGCGGTGGGCCGAGCCGGAGAAAACGACGAGGTCCTTCATGGTTCTCCCGATTGTGCTGCCTGACACCCGTCCCGCCAGACGACGTGCGGGGTCAACAGTAACGCCTCGAGCCACGGCTAGGCTGAGGGCATGGCTTCCACGAACACCCCCGCCCTGTCCCGACTGTCCGCGACCGCGGGTGGCCTGGTGCTGCTGATGCTCCTCCAGCTCGGCATGGGCATCGGCATCCTGTCCAGCGGCAATGGCCTGCGCGATGCCCACGGCGGCATCGGCTACCTCTTCTTCCTGGTCTCCGCGGTCGCCGCCTTCTTCGCGTGGCAGCTGTCCAAGGTCGACGCCTCGGCCAAGGGGGTCTTCTTCCACGCGCTCAGCCTGCCGGTGCTGGCGATCCTGCAGATCGGTCTGGCCGAGATGGACGGGATGAAGTGGGTGCACGTCGTGCTCGGCATCGCCCTGCTCGTCGACGCCCTCGGCCTGTTCATGATGACCCGCAAGCGCTCCGGCGCCACCGTCTGAGCATCCCCCGGCCACCGAGTCCCCGGCCACCGGGGGCCACACCGGCCCCCACACCAAGGCCCACGGGACCGCCTCAGCGGACCCGCAACCAGACCGTCGTCTCGCCCGGCAGCTCCTCGCTGACCGGGCCGGACGACAGCAGCACGTCCCCGGTTGGCATCGGCACCGGCGTCGTCCCGAAGTTGGACACCACCTGGAAGCCGCCCGGACGGACGAAGTGCAGCACGGTGGCGTCCTGCGAGGGCACCCACTCGAGCGATTCCGCAGCGCCCAGCGCGCGGCGGATCCGCAGCGCCCGCTGGTAGAGCGTCAAGGTCGAGTCGTCCACCCCATGCTGCGCCTGGACGCTGTAGTGCCCGAACCACAAGGGCTGCGGCAGGTGTGACCCCGCCGCTCCGAAGCCGTAGGACGGGCCACTACGCGTCCACGGGATCGGCACCCGGCAGCCGTCGCGGCCGACCTCCACGCTGCGGTTGCGGAAGAAGGAGGGGTCCTGGCGCTGATGGTCGGCGATCTCGGCGACCTCCTGCAGGCCCAGTTCCTCGCCCTGGTAGATGTAGGCCGAGCCGGGCAGGGCCAGCATGAACAGCGCCGCGGCGCGCGCCCTGCGCAGGCCCCGCGCAGCGTCCAGCATGGTCGGGTCGCCGCCGGCCAGCAGCCAGTCGCCGCCGTACTTGCGCAGCGGGAAGCCGGTGTGGTCGAGGCCGGGGAAGGGGGTTCCGTAGCGGCTCGCGGTGCGGATCGTGTCGTGGTTGTTCAGCGTCCACGTCACCGACGAACCCGAGCGGGCAGCCACCTGCAGGCACTCGTCCACCACGGCGTGGAAGACGGGCGCGTCGTACTCGGCCAGCAGCAGGTCGAAGAAGAAGCTCTGGCCCAGGGTCTCGGGGCTGGCGTAACGAGGGACGCGTTCGGAGGCGACCGAGGCCTCCGCGACGGCGGTACGGGGCGGGTCGTAGGAGTCGAAGACCTGGCGCCACTCGCCGTAGATCTCGGCCAGTTCGTCGCGGTCGGCCAGCGGGTGGTTGCCGTCCATCGGCAGCTCGAGCAGCTGGGCCTGTGTGGGCAGCTCGTCGGCCAGGTCCTTGGCGAGCATGTGCGCCGCGTCCACCCGGAAGCCGTCGACGCCCCGGTCGGCCCAGAACCTCAGTACGTCCAGGAAGTGTGCCCTGACCTCCGGGTTTGCCCAGTTCAGGTCGGGCTGTTCCGTGGCGAAGGTGTGCAGGTACCACTGGGCGCGTTCACCATCGTTGCCCTCGACGCGCGTCCACGCGGAACCGCCGAACAGGGAGGTCCAGTCCGAGGGTGGCTGGGTGCCGTCCGGGCCGGACCCGTCGCGGAAGTGGTAGCGCTCCCGCGCGGGCGATCCAGGGGCCGACGCCAGTGCCTCGACGAACCAGGGGTGCTCGTCGGAGGAGTGGTTGGGGACGATGTCGACCAGTAGCCGGATGCCATTGCCGTGCAGGTCGGCGACCAGCTCGTCGAAGTCGGCCAGGGTGCCGATCCGGGGGTCGACGTCACGGTGGTCGACGACGTCGTAGCCGCCATCGGCCAGCGGGGAGGGGTAGAAGGGGCTCATCCATAGCGCGTCCACACCCAGCTCGACGAGATGCTTGATGCGGGAGCGGATCCCTTGCAGGTCACCGATCCCGTCACCATTCGCGTCCGCGAAGGAGCGCGGGTAGATCTGGTAGACCACGGCCTGGCGCCACCAGTCGGGGTCGGCGGCGATCGTCGCCAGTTCATTGGTGGGGGTGGGCTGCTCGTCAGATGACCGTGCGAGGCCGAAGCTCATGATGGTGCTCATCACGTCCTGGGTCTGCCCACCGACGTGGACGATCGTCGTGCCGTCGGGCTGCAGGGTCAGTTGGGTCGCGTGCCGGCGTAGGGCGGCTTGGACGCGGGGCAGGTCGTACGGGAGTTCGAACCACTCCACCCCGGGACCCTTCTCGCCACGCACCTCGGCGACCGGCGTACTGGTGCGCTGCGCGGCAGCGTGGACGACCTCGTGCATCCGCACGTGGTCGGGGTGGCCGTAGCCGCCGGCCGCGTCGTAGCTGACCAGCAGGTCATAGGGACGTCCATCGGCAGCCGCCGCATCCAGCAGCGCACACAGGTCGTCCACCTGCTCGTCGAGCGGGCTGACGGAGAACGCGCGCTCGTCGGTGGCATCGGCGGGGCCGGCCACCTCGGGTGTCACCCACTGCATGCCGGAGTCGCGGTAGCGGCGGGGCTCCCGGCCGGCGACGCGGGCTGGCCCGGTTCCCAGGAAGTAGTGGTTCTCGACGCCCAGTTCGGCGATCGCGGCGCGCAGTTCCCCCTCACGGACCGAGGTCAGTTCGTCCGTTCCGAACAGGTCGCGCCACGGTCCCTCGGTTGTCTCGCCCATCTCGCCGCGGGTGGCGGTCAGCACATCCGCCGGGATTCCGACGTCGTGCAGGTGGGCCAGTAGCCCGCCCGTCGACAGGGTTTCGTCGTCGGGGTGGGCGTGACAGCACAACACCCGGGTGGCCGCTTCGAGAATCATGCTGGCCATCCTTTCAGTCAGCTGCCGAAGGTGCCGTTCTCGGGGGCAGCGGCGGGGCTCTCGATGCCGAGCAGCCGGCGATAGTGGCTGTCCAACTGCTCCGCTGCGCGCTCCCAGCTGAACCCCAGCGCACGGCGTCGCGCCGCTTGGCCCATCGCCTCCAGCTGGGACGGGTGGCGCAGCAAGTCGGTCAGGGCAGCGGACCAGTCCTCCGCGTTCCGGGACTTCAGCAGTACTGCGGTGACGCCGTCCTGCACCGCCTCGACGAGCCCGCCCTCGGCCTCGGCAAGCACCGGGACCCCGGCGGCATTGGCCTCCAGCGCGATCAGCCCGAAGGTCTCCGAATAGGAGGGGACCATGACAACGCGCGCACCGCGCACCAGCCGGGCGAGGTCATTGCGGCTCTGCGAACCCAACCAGCACACGCGATCGTTGATGCCGAGGTTGGCCGCAAGATCGACCAGTTCGTCCCGATAGCCCTGGAAATCCTGGCTGGTCTCGCCGGCGATCACCAGCGTGGGGCGCAGCTCGGCCGGGACGCCGGCCACGGTCATCATCGCCAGGTCGGGGGCCTTGAGGGGCTGCAGTCGGGCTGCGAACAGGACGTAGCCGTTCGGGTTCGACTTGATGCAGGGGCCGAACTGCTTCGGCTCGTCCTCGCCGTTCAGCTCCGGGCGCCAGGGGCGGTGCGGGTCTCCTGGCTCGTGGCACTCGCAGCTGCCCTCGGGACGGAAGAGGTCGGTGTCGACGCCCGGGTGCACGACCACGACCCTTTTCGAGTCGGCGCCACAGCGATCGATGATCGTCCGAGCCTCGGCGTGCGAGACGGCCACCACCAGGTCGGATTCCTGCGCGATCACGCGCTCGCCCTCCACCCGTCCGGGTGATTCGGGCGGCTCACCCTCACCGAGCGGACGATGGGGCAACGCGGCCACGGAGTGGAAGCTCTGGACGTGCGGGACGCCCCACTCATGAGCAGCGCGCAGGGCGGCGACACCGGACATCCAGTGGTGGGAGTGGACGATGTCGTAGGGCTCCAGGTCGGCGACCATCGCGTCGGCGAAGGCGCCGATCCACTCCTCCTGCGCGCTCTTGGCCAGCGGTTCGGTGGGCCCGGCCACCAGGTGGCGCACCTGGACATTGGGTGCGATCTCCACCACCACAGGGGTCTGGTCGTCGCTGCGACGGGTGACGATCTCGACCTGGTGTCCGAGTTCACCCAGTGCCAGTGCCTGGGCCACCTCGACGACGTTCATGCCACCTGCGTCCTTCGACCCTGGAGCGTCCAATGGGGAGGTGTGCAGGCTGATGAAGCCGATGCGTGACATGCAAAAACGCTAGCATCCGCGGAAAATTTGGACCCTAGGGATGGAGCGTGATGAGCGTCACTTGTGCAGGGTCCAGGAAACGCAGGGGGGCGGTCTGTCCCGCGCCCGAGTCGATGTAGAGCCTCGAGTTGCCGACCGTGAACAGTCCCTTGTCGTAGTCGGGCAGGAAGCCCTGCCCGGGAGCGTAGAGCGCGCCGATGAGGGGCAGTCGCACCTGGCCACCGTGCGTGTGGCCGCAGATCGCCAGTTCGGCGTTGGAAGCGGCCAGGTCGTCGACGATTCCGGGGTCGTGCGTGAGCACGAGCTGGAAGGCGTTCGGACGGGTGCCGGCCATCGCGTCCGGAAGGCTCGCGTCCGAGTCGTAGTAGTCGGTGGTACCGACCACGTCGAGGTTGCCCCAGGCGCCGTCGAGGGTGGCGTGGTTGTTCGCCAGCACCGTGACGCCGTGCTTCTCGAGCGTCGCGGTCACCGCTGGCAGGTGTCCCTCCCAGTGGTCGTGGTTGCCCTGCACGTAGTAGGTGGGGATCTGGAGCGCGGCGAGTTCGGCCATGAAGGCATCGAGCCGGCCGTAGTCGGAGGTGAAGGTGTTCACGACGTCGCCGGTCAACGCGATCAGGTCGGGACGCGTTTCCCTGGCGTGCGCGACCACCTGCTGCCAACGAGCGGCGTCCTGGTCGTGGGTGTCGGTGATCTGGAGCACGCGCAGGGAGCCGTCCAGCTTGTCGGAGGCCAGGTCGAGCGTCGCCAGCTTCACGGTGGCGATTTCGCGCCGCGACTCCAGCACCAGGCCGGCCAGCAACAGGGCGCCGACCAGCGTGAGTGCGGCGAGTCGGCGGAGCCAGCGATGAGTGCGGTGCATGGTTCCAAAGGTAGCCATCGGCCCGAAAACCCATCCCTTGGTGGTCCTCGGATCAGCGCGGGCGCGCCACCGATCGCCAGCAGTTACGGGAGGTCTTGCGCGACCGGCTCGCATCCCGTGTGGGGCAGGCACCGTCTTCGTGGAGCGGGCGCCGGGAATTGCACCAGGCTCTCCCACCAGGAAGGTGGGTGTTCTGCTACTGAACTACGCCCGCAAGGAGACCAACGATACCGGACCGTGCAGCCGTACAGCCTGTACGCCGCGCAGCAGCCCCCGTCAGCACGGTTCAGCCAACCAAGGCCCTCCAGAGGATGAGCACGAGCACTGACCTGAGGACGGGGTCAAGCTCACACGGCGCGCACGGCGGCGAGCACGTCGAGTCGTCCCGCCCCCGTGCAGCTGTTGGCCTTCGCCGTGCCCCGGCAACCGGCGCCGGCGGTCTTGGCCGAGATCCCGCTGGCGGTGGCCTTCAGGGTGGCGATCAGCTGCGCCGGGGTGGCCGAGGGACGCTTCGATTTCATCAGCGCGAGGGCACCGGACACCTGGGGCGCGGCCTGCGAAGTGCCCGTTCGGGAGGCATAGCCGCCGATCGAGTCGGAGTAGACGTTCTCGCCCAACGCCACCACGTCGACGACCTTGGTGCCGCGAGAGCTGAACCAGCTGACCCGGCTGGCTGCGGTCACCGAACCGACCTGGACGACGTCCGAGCGTCCGGCCAGCGGGTCGAAGCATGAGCCACCCAGCTGCCAGGAGTCGTCCTCGCCGGAGTTGCCGGCCGACTGGACGTGTGTGACCCCGCGTTTGGTCGCGTACCCGACGGCCCGCTGCACGGCGAGCAGCCCGCCGCGGTCGATGCCGAGACCACACCAGTAGTCGAAGACATTGATGGACGCATTGGTCACGGCCACCCCGCGTTGCGCCGCCCACAGGTAGGCGCAGACGAGGTACTCGGGATAGGTGGCGCCGCTGGCGTCCACCACCTTGATCGAGGCCACCTTGACGCGCGGGGCGACGCCCGTGACGCCCATCCCGTTGCGGGCCGCTGCGATGGTCCCGGCGACGTGGGTGCCGTGGGAGTCCGTTCCTCGCCACGCATTCGTGGCGGTGTTCGGGCGTCCGCCCGCGGTGCAGTCGACCGAGTCGGCGCGGGAGAAGTTCGCGGCCAGATCGCGGTGTCGGTCGTCCACACCGGTGTCGAGGACGGCCACGACGACCGCGGGGGAGCCGCCTGTGATCCGCTGGGCGGAGGTGGCCTTGATCGTGGAGAGCCAACCCTGCTTCGACTGCAGCGGGTCGGTTCCGCTGACCGGGGCGCTGGTTCCCGTGCGCGCGGGCACGGACTGCGCGCTGACCGTCGAGGTCGCGAGCCGGTCGGTGACGGTCTGCCCGCCGTGCGCGTCCGCGAAGGACGCGACCGCAACGGACCTCTGCGCAGTGAGCATGCGTCCGAAGTCGGACCGGGTGGTGCGCACCACGACGACGCCGATCTGCGGCCAGCTCTGCACGACCCTTCCGCCGGCCTTGGAGGCAGCCGCGGCGGCCTGCGCGGTGGCGCTCGGCGAGGTCGCGTTGACCAACCAGGTGTGGGTGCCGCCTGCGGCCTGCGCCGGTACGGACGTGAACCAGCCAGACAAGGCGATGACAAGGGCGGACGCTGCTGCGATCGTGATGCGCATGGTGGACTTCACGGCTTCTCCTCGGCTCACCCCCATTGGATGTCGCCGATGGCCCAAACCGAACCATTGCACGCCCAGAATCACCGAAGGCTTCGCTGAGGTTGTCTCAGCGACGAAGCTGCTTACCCGGAGACGGAGCTGCTTGCCGGAGACGGAGCTGCTTGCCCGGAGACGGAGCAGGGGGCCGGACCACGTGGTCCGACCCCCTGCTGGGTGGTGCTTGTTCGAGCTCAGATCACTGGGCGTCGAGGTCCTTCTCGATGAGGGCGGCGATGGTCTCGACGGCCTCCTCGTTGTCGGACTCGATCGTGACCTGGGCGCCCTTCTCGGCACCGAGGGTCATGATCAGCAGTGGTGACGTGGCGTCAACGCCCTCCTCGCCGTCGACCGACAGCAAGATCTCGTCGTCGTACTCACCAGCGGCCTCGGCGATCAGTGCAGCGGGACGAGCGTGCAGGCCGACGCTCGAACCGACGGAAACAGTCTTGCTAGCCATGGATGGTTCCTTTCAATGGGCGTGGGTCAATTGTGACCGATGTCAGGCCGTTACGGCAGAGGGGGTCTCCACAAGGGGCTTGCGAGTTGACTTCAGCAGCACCACGAGCGCCCCCGAGACCATCGCGCCGACGATGATCGAGAGCAGGAAGCCCCAGAACTTGTCGATGGCGAAGAATACGAAGACACCACCGTGGGGAGCCTTGGAAGCAGCCCCCAGGGCCATGCTCATGGCACCGGTGACGGCGCCGCCGACCATGGTCGCGGGGATGATGCGGAAGGGATCGCCAGCTGCGAACGGGATCGCACCCTCGGAGATGAAGCTCGCTCCAAGCAGCCAGCACGCACGTCCGTTCTCCTTCTCGTTCTCGGTGAACAGCTTCGGACGCACGGCCGTCGCGATCGCCAGCGCGATCGGGGGCACCATGCCGGCGGCCATCACGGCGGCCATGATCTTCATCGAGGCCGGGTTGGAGACGTCCAGGCCAGCGGTGGCGAAGAGGTAGGCGGCCTTGTTGACCGGGCCACCAAGGTCGAAGCACATCATGAGGCCCAGCAGCACGCCCAGCAGGATGGCCGAGGAACCACTCATGCCATTCAGGCCATTGGTCATCATCTCCATCAAACGGGCGATCGGCTTGGCCAGCAGCAGGTACATCAAGCCGCCGGTGACCAGGGTCGCGCCGAGTGGGATGATCATCACCGGCATCAGGCCGCGCAGCCAGCGGGGGACGCGCCAGCCACCGATCCAAGCGGCGACCGCACCGGCGATCAGGCCGCCGATCAGGGCGCCGAGGAAGCCTGCGCCGGTCGCACCCGCCACGGCACCGGCAACGAAGCCGGGGACGATGCCGGGGCGGTCGGCCATCGCGAAGGCGATGTAGCCAGCCAGCGCGGGCAGCAGGAAGCTGAAGGCCAGCGAGCCCAGCTTGAACAGCATGGCGCCGAAGTACAGCAAGATCCCCGAGCTGGGCAGGTGGTCCACCTGGTTGGCCGGGAACAGCGCCGCACCGGTTGAATCCATTGCCGCCTTCAGGTCGCTGAGCACCGGCAGGTTGGTGATGGACGAGTTGCCCAGGATGTGATCGGCCACGAAGGGGATCTGGTAGCCGCCGAGCAGGAAGCCCAAGGCGATCAGGAGGCCACCGGCCGCGACGAAGGGGACCATGTACGAGACGCCGGTCATCAGCGCCTGCTGGATCCGCTTGCCGAAGCCCAGCTGGCTCTTGCCGCGGGCGCCGGTGCCAGCAGTGGCCGCAGCGGCGGCATCACCCGAGACGCGCGGTGCGTTGGGGTTCTTGGCCGCAGCCAGGGCCTCTTCCAGCATCACCTTGGGCTCGTTGATGGCGCGCTTGACGCCTGACTCGATGACGGGCAGACCGGCGAAGCGCTCCCGGCCCTTCACACCGACGTCCGTGGCGAAGATGACCGCGGTGGCGGCCTTGATCTGGTCGGCGGTGACCGGGTCGGTGGCCGACGACCCCTGCGGCTCGGTGATGACGTCGACGCCCATCTCCTTGCCCGCGTTCGTCAGGTAGTCGGCTGCCATGTAGGTGTGCGCAATGCCGGTCGGGCAAGCGGTGATGGCGATCACGGAAGGTCGTCCGGTGGCGCTGGAAGCAGCGACGGGCACGGCGGCATCAGCGGCCGCCTTGTCGGCCTCCACCTTGGCCGAGTCGGGCTCGACGACGTCGCGGACGAGCGCCACGACCTCGTCCTGGGTCTGCGCGGAACGCAGGGCGGCCAGGAACTCCGGACGCACCAGCGCCCGGGCCAGCTTGGTCAGCAGCTTCATGTGGTCGGCGCCACCGGAGGCGGCGGCCGCGATCAGGAAGACGATGTCGGCCGGGCCCTGCTTGTCGCCGAAGTCGACGGGGCTGGCCAGACGGGCGAACCCGAGCGAGGCGGTGTTCACCGCCTCGGAACGGCAGTGGGGGATGGCGAACCCGCCGGGCATCCCGGTGGGCGACTTCGCCTCCCGGTCGAGCGCGTCGGCGGCCAGGCCGTCGGCCTCAGCGCGCCCGGTAGCGGCGACGACCCTGGCGAGGCCGCGGATGACCTCGTCCTTGGTCTGGCCGAGATCGACGTCCAGGGCGACGAGCCCCGGTTCGATGAGTGACGTCATGTCACGTCCTTTCTGTGGTGGACGCTCATCAGAGCGCTGTGACGGCGACGCCGTCGGGGTTGGTCTGGCTGGGGGCAGGAATCTGGGAGCCAGGCAGCGAGGCGGCCGCGGAACCATAGGCGACGGCGCGACGCAGGCGGGCCTCGGGGGCCAAGCCCTCACGGTCGGCCAGCAGGTAGCCGGTCAGGGAAGAGTCGCCCGCGCCCACGGTGGAGGCCACGGTGATCGGGGGCGGGGTGGCGCGCCAGGCGCCCTCGGGTGTGACGAGCAGCGCACCTGCGCCACCGAGCGTCACCAGCACCGCACCGATGCCCTTGCCGATGAGTTCGCGGGCGGCCTCCAACACCGGGCCCCAGTCGCCGTTCTCGGCGGCCTGCTCGAGCGCCAGTCCGTCCCGTCCGCACAGCTGTCCCAACTCCTCGGAATTGGGCTTGATCAGGTCGGGTGCCGCACCGGGCAGGGCGTCGGCGAGTGCCTGCAGCGGGGCGTCGGACGTGTCGACGGCGATCCGGGTGCCGAGGGTACGTAGCTCGCGCACCAGTTGCGCGTACCAGGCCGCGGGCGCTCCCGGCGGCAGCGAGCCGGCCAGCACGACCCAGTGTGCCTCTCGGGCGGCGGCGACCAAGGTGTTGGTGAGGGCGGCCAGGTGCTCCTCGGTGAGGGTGGCGCCCGGCTCGTTGAACTTGCTGGTGGTTCCGTCCGACTCGGTGATCGTCAGGTTGGAGCGCACCGGCTGCCCGACCGGAACATTGCGGTAGGGGACGTCGATCGCGTCCAGCCCGGTGAGCAGGGGGTCGCGGTCGTCGGCGGGGACGACGGCAATCGTGGGGACGCCGGCCAGGGCGACGCAGCGCGAGACGTTGACGCCCTTTCCACCCGGTTCGGCCGTGGAGGCGCCCAGACGGTGGACGCCGCCGCGGGTTACTGCCCCCTCGACCGGCGCGGTGCGGTCCAGGGAGGGGTTGGCGGTGAAGGTGACGATCATGCGGTCACTACCTCGATTCCTAGCTTGGTGAGCTTCTCGCTCTGGGTTGCGGTGATGGCATCGGTGACCAGGACGTCCATCTCGTCCAGGCTGGCAAAACGGGTGGTGGTCTCGGCGCCGAGCTTGCGGGCGTCCGCGAGGAGGACGACCTTGCGCGCGCTGCGCATCATCTGGCGCTTGACCTGAGCCTCGTCTCCGTCGGGCGTGGACAGCCCGTGTTCGAGGCTGACGCCGTTGGCGCCGAGGAAGGCGAGGTCGACGCGGATGCTGCCCAGGCGTTCGACGGCATGCCCGCCCACGCAGGCCTGGGTGAGACCGCGGACCCGGCCGCCGACCAGTTCGACGGCCACCTGGGTGTGGGACGACAGTGCGGACGCGATCGGCAGGGAGTTGGTGAAGACGGTCCAGCGTGCGGACGCGGGGAAGAGTTCGGCCAGGCGGGCGGTGGTGGTGCCGGCGTCGAGGATGATGGCGCGGTTCACGTCCTCGGTGTCGGCGGGGAGCAGCGTTGCGGCGGCGCGGGCGATCAGGTCCTTCTCGGCGCTGGCGGAGGCATCCCGCTCACCCAGGCCGAGGTCGCCGAGGAAGTTGGAGTTGGGGAGCATCGCCCCGCCGTGGACGCGCTGCAGCAGACCTGCCCGGTCGAGCGCCTCGAGGTCGCGCCGGATGGTCTCCGGGGTCACCTCGAAGCGCTTGGCGGCGACAGTTACGGCAACCCGCCCGTCCTCGCGCGCCAGCTGCACCAGCTGCTGGCGACGTTCCTCCGCGTACATTTCCCACCTCATCGGGGCTAAAACAACATAAGCAGATGTTGGATTGTGTTGGATCCTACGGCATGGGGTGGGCCTTGGGAAGGGGGTGAGAGTTTTCTGTTCCTGGACACCGACATCGGCTGCGGGGTGTTTCGATGGAGGCATGCAGCAGTTCACCTCCCCGCCCGGCGGGGTCATGACGCGCGAAGTCGGCGCGATCACCGGCGACCTCGAGATCACCTACTACCCCGAGCAGCGCACCGCGATCATCACCCATGTGGGGTCCAGCGACCAGTACGTGGTGGAGGGCAATGCGCCGCTCGGCTGGTCCGAGGCGGACGCGGTGGCGTGGTTGTCCGCGGACCTTGGCGCCGACGCGGACGGGAATGCGGTGGCCACCACCTTCAAGGGCAGCGACCTCGAGGCCCAAGGCCGCCAGCGCTAGGACGTTCCCCGGGCTTGTGGAAAGGCCCCTCCGGCCAGCTCAGTCCCCAGTGGGGTCCTGCTCCGGCTCCGGCTTTGGACGGTTCGGCATCACGAGCCGGACCTTGCCCGAGTCCAGGTCCAGGGGCTTGGGACCGCGTCCGCCCTTCTTCTGGTCGACGACCAGCACCTTCTCCAGGTCCCGCTGCTCGCGCCAGTGCCGCATGCCCGGCGCAAAGGTCTCGAAGAACTCGCTCATGGTCGCCCCCTCCGGGCCAGCGTAGGCCGACGCGTCCGCCAAGATCGCCAGCTGAGGGCAAATCCGGTCCTGCGACGGGACCGGATCGCTCTCTCGTGGCGATTTTGGCGGAAACGCAGTCCTGCCCACCGACCCGAAGGCCGATGGGCAGGCTGCGCGGGAGGTAATGCGTCAGATTGACGACGGGACCTCCACCTCCGTCACCGGCATCGTCGGACGGATGACCAGCACCTCGCAGGTTGCCTTCTTCACCACCTCGGTGGCGACATTGCCCAGGAAGCGGTCCGCGATGGACGTGTCACGGATCGCGCCGATGACGATCAGGTCGGCATCGTGCGTGCCGGCGGTCTGCAGCAGGGCCGCTGCCGGTTCCCCGTCCACCAGCAGTGCTGCGCTCACCGGCGACATAGGCCGCCCGCAGCAGCGCCTCCTCGGCGGCCTCCCGTCCGTGCACCTGCTGGGCCGTCGAGACGTCCCCGCCGAGGGTCTGGGTGTTGATGGCCTCCACGCGCTGCGACAGGCTCGACCAGGCGCAGACGACCACCAGCTCCGCCTCCTCTCGTGCGGCCAGCCATGCAGCCCGGGCGACGGTCGGTTCGGCCAGGCTCGAGCCGTCCGTTCCAACCACGATGGTGTTGTAGTCGTTCATCTGTGCCATGTCAGTGCCCTCCAGCCACGGGAACGGTGATGTTGTCGACGTCCTTGACGATCGGCGGCTCCTTGATGAGCAGCATCACCACGCCGGCGATGGCCAGGAAGATGCCGGCGAAGGTCATCGCCGTGTTCGGGTTGTCACCCAGCAGGTGCTTGTAGACCCAGCCGAAGGTCAGCGTCTGGATGAGCATCGGAATGACGATCATCATGTTGACCAGCCCCATGTACACGCCGTACCGGGTTGACGGGACCATCCTGACGATCATGATGTACGGCACCCCCATGATGGACGCCCAGGCCACGCCGAGGCCGACGATGGAGACGATCTGCATCAACTGGTTGGGCATGTGCGGGAAGACCAGCAGGCTGGCCGTGGCGCACCACAGGCAGATGGCGTGCACCCACTTGGCACCCAGCTTTTTCGCCAGCGCCACCAGACCGAAGGCGACGCAGAAGGTGACGATGTTGTAGGCGCCATTCACGCGTCCGGTCTGGGCCACCGCGAGCTGGTAGGCCTCGGTGGAGGTGTCGGTGGTGCCGTACAGGGATTTCGAGATGCTCAGGCTGACGAACTGCCAGTAGACGTTCATCGCGTACCACTGGAAGAAGTAGACCCCGGCCAGGATCTTCATCGCCAAGGGCATGTCGACGACGGCTTCCCCGATCTCGCGGAAGAAGGCGCCCAACCCGCCCTTCTTCGCCTTGAGTTCGGCCAGTTCCTCGGGGCTCGGAGGGATCTCCGGGGTCGACAGGACCGACACCAGCACGGACGCGATCGAACACACCGAGCCGAGCATGAAGGCGCCGAAGACCCACTTGGGCAGGCCCGCGCCGGTGCCCAGCCCGAAGATCATCTGGAAGAAGCTCAGGGACAGGTTGGCCAAGGTGATGCCGAGGCCGGTGAAGAAGGACTGCGCCAGGAATCCCTTGCCCAGCTGGGAGGGCGGGAGCTTGTCGGCAATGAAGGCGCGGTAGGGCTCCATCGCGGTGTTGTTGCTCGCGTCGAGCAGCCACAGCAGCAGCGCTGCCATCCAGACGGCCCACACGAACGGGAACAGGAACAGGCAGACAGCGCAACCGATGGCACCGATCAGGAAGAAGGGACGCCGGCGCCCACGGAAGAAGCCCTTCTCCACCCAGGTGCGGTCGCTCATGGCGCCGATCAGTGGCTGGATGAGCAGGCCGGTGATCGGTCCGGCCAGGTTGAGCAGCGGCAGGTCCTCGGGGCTGGCGCCGAGCATGGAGTAGATCGGGTTGATGGCCGTCTGCTGCATGCCGAAGGAGTACTGGATGCCGAAGAAGCCCAGGTTCATCAACAAGATCTGCTTCATCGTCATCAGCGACTTGTGACGCACCGTCGTCACGGTGGCGGTGTCTGCGGTTGCGGCGCTCATGCGCGTCCTCCGGTTCCGGGCACGGGCGTGCGGTTGGTGTTCAGCCAGTCGGCGAGGCGTTGCATCTCGGCCTCCCAGCCGGTGGAGTGGTCCTTCGCCTCTTCGGGGTCATAGGGGCCCTGGACGACGCGGACGAGCGTCCCTGTCTTGCCCATCTTCGTGAACTCGACCCGCAGTTCCAGCGGCACCTCGGGGTTGATCCCCTCGTCCCCGGTGATGCGCTGCTTCGCGACGAAGACATCCGGACGGAAGTACTCGGTGAACACGGCGTCGGTGCTGACGACGTGCCCATCGGACTCGCGTACCTTGTCGTGGTGGTGGCGGCCCCCGGCCTTCAGTTCGCTGGTGACCGTGCTCGGGTCGACGTGCCAGCCGGGTGAGCCGCGCCACTGGCTCATCTGTTCCGGGATGGTCCAGGCATCGAAGACGTCATCGCGGGCGAAGGGGTACTCCCTCTCCACCACGAGGATCATGTTTGCTGTCACTTCCGCTCCCCTCGATGGCCGCGGCAACGGCGCCGCGGTTGGCCCATTCTTAACCTCTCAAGTCCCTTGTGTCTGTAGGAATTGCCGAAATGTGGGCGGACTGCTTGCTGGCACGCACTGCGGATGCACAGACCTGTGCGCGGCCCTGCACAGCAGCCACACAGACTCGGGGTCGAGCGTGGAACCGTACCGATCTCCTGTGAAGGGACCCCCTGATGACCACTGCACCACTGCTTGCCGAAAGGGCGGCCCCACCCGCCAGCCCCGAGGTCGCGTCCGCGGCCGTCGAGGGGGAACGCGGCAGGGTGGGTCGCACCTTCCTGGGACACCGCACCGATCCGGCCTGGGCCCGCCCAGCGCTGTGGGGGCTGCTGGCCCTCGCCGCGATCACCTACCTGTGGAACCTCACCAACTCCGGCTACGCCAACAGCTTCTATGCCGCTGCGGTGAAGTCGGGGACGCAGAGCTGGACGGCCTGGCTGTTCGGCTCGCTCGACTCCGCCAACTCGATCACCGTCGACAAGCCCCCGGCCGCCTTGTGGGTGATGGGCCTGTCGGCCCGCCTGTTCGGCTTCTCGTCCTTCTCGCTGCTGCTCCCACAAGCGCTGATGGGCGTCGGCACGATGGCACTCGTCCACGCGTCCGTCCGTCGCTGGTACGGCCATGCGGCCGCCCTGGTCGCCGGGGCACTGGTGGTCGCCGCGCCGGTCGCCGCGATGATGTTCCGGTTCGACAACCCGGACGCGATGCTGACCATCCTGATGGCCGCCGCTGCCTACTTCGTCACCCGCGCCATCGAGACCGAACGCGGTCGCCAGGCGCTGTGGTGGATGGTCGCCGCCGGTGCGGCCATCGGCTTCGCCTTCCTCACCAAGATGCTGCAGGGCATGCTCGTGCTGCCCGGCTTCGTGCTGGCCTACCTGATCGCCGCCCCGCGCAGCTGGAAGACCCGGATCGGCCACCTCTTCGCTGCCCTCGCCTCGCTGATCGTCTCGGCCGGTTGGTTCGTGCTGCTCGTCGAGTTGTGGCCCGAATCGGCCCGTGCCTACATCGGCGGTTCAACCAACAACTCCGAGTGGGAGCTGGCCCTGGGCTACAACGGCCTGGGACGCCTGTTCGGCGGCTCCGGCAATGCCGGCGGGGGCGGTGGTGGTGGCGGCTTCGGCGGTACCGCGGGACTGTTCCGCATGTTCAACTCCCAGTTCGGCACCGAGGTCAGCTGGCTGCTGCCCGGCTCGCTGATCCTGCTGGTCGCCGGCCTGGTGGCCCGGGGACGCGCTCCCCGCACCGACCTGCGTCGCGCCGGTCTGGTCATCTGGGGCGGCTGGCTGCTGTCCACCGCGGCCGTGCTGAGCTTCATGTCCGGCACCGTGCACTCCTACTACGCGATCGCACTGGTGCCCGGAATCGCCGCCACCATTGCGATCGGCGCCTCCGAGGCCTACCGCGCCGCGGCCTGCTCGACCAAGGTCTGGGCGGCCACCGCCTACCGCAGCGCCATCGGTTTGGCCATCGCCGTCAGCGCCGGCTGGGGGTACCACTTGCTGGCCACCACTGCCCCGAGCTGGCACCCGTGGATCAAGTGGGTCGCCCTGATCGGCGGCATCCTCGGCGCGATGGCCTACGTCCTGCTGGACACGCTGGCCCGCACGGCGACCATGAAGAAGCTCGCCATCGCGGCCCTGGTCGTCGGATCGCTCGCCGCCGTGGCACCCACGGCCTCGTGGACGGCTGCGACCGTGGCGATCGGCCACACCGGCTCGTCCCCGGCGGCTGGCCCCTCGAGTGCCTCGGTCGGTGGTGGCATGGGCGGTGGCATGGGTGGTGGCGGTGGCCGGATGGGCAATCCGCCCAGCGGCACCGACGGCCAGCAGACCGACGGCCAGGCGCCCTCGGGCACCTCGGCTGGCTCCACGGACGAGACCTCCGGGACCTCGACCAACGAGACCGCCACCAATGAGTCAGCCGGCACGTCGACCGCTGGCCAGCCCCAGGACGGTGGCCAGGGCGGCGGGATGGACTCGGCCAGCACCAACAGCGAGCTGGTCGGGGCCCTGAACGCCACCACCAGCAAGTGGTCGGCCGCCGTGATCGGTGACCAGACGGCTGCGGGCTACATCCTCAGCTCCGACACGGCCGTGATGTCGATCGGTGGCTGGAGCGGCACCGACGACAACGTCACCCTCGAGCAGTTCAAGCAGTATGTGGCCGACGGCTACATCACCTACTTCATCGCCGGTGGCGGCATGGGTGGTGGCCAGGGTGGCCAGAACGGCTCGGCGAGCGAGATCACCACCTGGGTGCAGGAGAACTTCACCAGCACGACGATCGGCGGCACCACCGTCTACGTGCTGAACTCCTGAGATCAAGAACACAAGGGGCCGCGACGCATCGGGCGTCGCGGCCCCTGGACGTCCGCAGGCGCTGGATGTGTCGCCAAGGTTCTGCAGTCGGGCCCTGGGGCACTTCTGCGGAAGCGGGGGGTGACGATTCCAGAGCCCACCCGATGCCACGGGCCGGAACTCGCGAAAACTGTCAGTGCTGGGATGCAGGCTTGAGTCATGACCACCCCCAGAACCGTCTGCTCGATCATCCCGCCCTACCTGCTGGAGCACCTGGCGCGCTCCGGCGACGACGACCTCGCCGCGGTGGCCCAGCGCACCCGCGCCCATGACGAGGCCTTCCGCGCCGACCGGGAGCCCCAGGCCGAGCGGCTGCAGATCGAGCAGAAGTCCCGCACCACGGCGAAGTCCAAGGCCAAGAATGCCGCGGCGGACGACGGCTCGAGCCCGCTGCGCACGATCGGCGACGCCGAGAACACCGAGAAGCTCCCGGGCAGGACCGTCCGCGCCGAGGGCGAGAAGGCCACCGGTGATGCCGCCGTGGACGAGGCCTACGACGCGCTGGGCGCCACTTGGCAGTTGTACGACCAGGCCTTCGGACGCGACTCGATCGACGACTCCGGGCTGGCGCTGCTTGGGACGGTGCACTATGGAACCGACTACGACAATGCCTTCTGGGACGGCGAGCAGATGGTCTTCGGTGACGGGGACGGCACCATCTTCAATCGCTTCACCGCCAGCGTCGACGTGATCGGCCACGAGCTCACCCATGGGGTCACCCAGTACACCGCCGCGCTGGTCTACCAGGACCAGCCGGGCGCGCTGAACGAGTCGCTCTCGGATGTCTTCGGCGTGATGGTGGCGCAGCACGCGGCGGGCCAGAGCGTCGAGGAGGCGGACTGGCTGGTGGGCGCAGACCTGCTCGCCGCTGGCGTCAAGGGGCGCGCCCTGCGCGACATGGAGAACCCGGGCACCGCCTACGACGATCCTCGGCTGGGCAAGGATCCCCAGCCCGCGCACATGGATGACTATGACGACACCACCGACGACAACGGCGGCGTCCACATCAACTCCGGCATCCCCAACCGCGCCTTCGTGATCGCCGCCAAGGCCTTCGGCGGCAACTCTTGGGAGGGCGCTGGGCTGGTCTGGTACGACGTCCTCACCGGCGACCGCATCCAGGCCCGCTGCGACTTCGCCACCTTCGCCCAGCTGACCGTCGACGCCGCGACCCAGCGCTTCGGCGAGGAGGGGGCGCAGAAGGTCTCCGCCGCATGGCAGGCGGTGGGCGTCACTCCCTCGGCCACGAAGAAGGCCAAGGCGCGCAAGGCGACCAAGAAGTCGGAGAAGGAGAAGCCCTCCGACTCGTCCACGACGCAGACCGAGGCGGCGGCCGACCCCGCCACCCCGGTGCAGGTGACCCGTTCGGGCGGGTTCGCTGGTCTGGTCCGGCGCCGGGAGACCACGCTGGGGGAGTTGCCGGATGACGACCGCGAGCACTGGCGACACCTGCTCGGCCGTCCCGGGTTGCGGGAGTTCGCCGCGGAACGTGTTCGTCCCGATGCCTTTCAGTACCGCGTGTGCTGCGACCCGGTCGACCTGGACGTGACGATGGCCGAGCACGCGCTGCCAAAGACGGTCCGGTCGCTGCTGGACCGGACGCTGTCCGAGGGCGAAGAGCGTTAGTCAGGCGGCGATGACGGCCGCTGGCCGCACCGAGGCGAGGTAGAGCCGCTCGCGGCGGCGTCGGGCCAGGAGCATCGCGCCGGCCAGGAAGGGCCCGACGACGACATAGCAGGCCCACGCGGCGGTGAGGTGGCCACCGAAGCCGAACAGCACGATGGCGATCAGCCCGGCGGCGGTCCAGTTGGACACTCCCTCGATCACCAGCGGGCTGACGGTGTCGCGCATGCCGCGCATCGCGCCGGACTGCTGGATCGCGATCGCCCAGAAGGGCTGGGTGAACACCATGACGTGCATGGTGCGCACCCCGAGGTCGACCAGCGCCGGATCGTCCAGGAAGAGCCGGACGATCGGCTCGGCGAACACCCACAGCGCCACCGCCACGATGCACACCAGGGCGACGCCGTCGCGGGTCGCCATCCGAGTGATGGTCATCGCGCGGGGTACGTCGCCGGCGCCCAGCGCCCGTCCGAGCATGGACGTGTGGGCGATCTGCACCCCGAAGCCAACCAGGAAGGCCATGCTCATCAGCTGGTTGACGACGCGGTGCACGGCCAGCTCGTCGGTGCCGACGTGGCTGATCATCATCGTCACCGCCAGCCACGCGGTGGAGATCAACAGCTGCTCACCGGCCGCCGGGATCCCCAGCCGCAGCACCTCGCTGATCAGTTCGCGGCGAGGGCGCCAGCCCTGACGCCCGGCGATGGTCATGCCGCGACGTCCCTGCCACAGCGCCGCCACCAGCAAGCAGAGCCCGACACCGCGCGAGACGAAGGTGGCCCAGGCAGCACCCGAGACGCCGAGTTCCGGGAAGGGTCCGCGTCCCTCGATCAGCGCCCAGGCCAGCGGGACGTTCAGCACCGCCGCCACCAGCGTCGCCACCATCGGCGTCTTCGAGTCACCGGCACCGCGCAGCGCACCGCCCAGCACGTCCAGGCCGACGATCACGCCGGCGGTGCCCATGGTGATCCGCAGGTAGCTGATCGCCAGCGGGGCCGCCTCGGCGTCCAGGCCGAAGCCCGCGACGATCACCGGGGCGCCGACGATCCCGATCGCCACGAAGGGCAGCGCCAGAATCCCCGACCAGACCAGCGCCTGGCGGGCCAACTGGGAGGCCCGATGCGTGTCCCCGGCCCCGATGGTGTGCGCCACCAGGATCGAGCACCCGACGCTCAGCGCAGCCAGAGAGCTGAGGACGATGAACATCACCTGCAGCGACGCGCCCACGGCGGCCAGGGCGGCCGCCCCGAGCCCTGCGACCAGCGCGGTGTTGGCGAGGTCGAGGCTGAGCTGCAGCACCTGTTCGGCGATGATCGGGCCGGCCAGCCGGTGCAGGCGTCCTCGCAGGCCATCCATGGGAGGCGGCTGCGTCGGGTCCGGTGCGGCGTCCAAGGACGGGCCGGTCGAGACGTCGTAGGAAGGGGAGGAGCTCACTGGGGCAATCCAACCACCGATACCGCGCTCCTCCCAGCGACAGCCAGCGACCCCTCACCCCGCGCGCGTGCCTCACCAACCCTCAAGTGAAGATCATGTTTCGGTGCGCAAGATGCTTGCACAACAGGGTGAGGAACCCTGAGGGTGTCCGCATGACCTCTGTAGCCCCCAACACCGAGGGTCGCTCCGGCGAACCCGCACTGAACCGCGTCATCGGCCCGGGCTTGTTGTTGCTGTTCATCATCGGCGACATCCTGGGCACCGGTGTCTACGCCCTGACCGGCAAGGTGGCTGCCCAGGTGGGCGGCATCGTCTGGCTACCCTTCCTGTGCGCGTTCATCGTCGCGCTGCTCACCGCCTTCAGCTATCTCGAGCTCGTCACCAAGTACCCCCAGGCCGCCGGCGCTGCCCTGTACACGCACCGTGCGTTCAAGAGCAGCTTGTTCACCTTCATCATCACCTTCACCGTCATGTGCTCCGGCCTGACCTCGGCCGCGTCCGCGTCCAAGGCCTTCGCCGGCAACCTCGCCCACGTCATGGGTTGGACGAGTGCCGAGACCGGCAACGGCCTCAAGATGCTGGCCGCAGGCTTCATACTGTTGGTGATGGCGGTGAACCTGCGCGGTGTCTCCGAGTCGGTGAAGATCAACGTCGTCCTCACCGTGATCGAGCTCTCGGGCCTGGTTCTGGTGCTGGTGGTCGGCGCCTGGGCCATATCCCACGGGCAGGGCGACTTCTCCCGGCTGAACGACATCAACATCCCCGACGGCAAGACGGCCTTCAGCTCCGTGACCGCGGCCACCGCCCTGGCCTTCTTCGCGATGGTCGGTTTCGAGGACTCGGTGAACATGGCCGAGGAGACCAAGGATCCGGTGCGCACCTTCCCGAAGATCCTGCTGACCGGTCTGTGCCTGACCGGCGTGGTCTACGTCCTCGTGGCGATCACCTCCATCGCGCTGGTTTCTCCCAGCAAGCTCGGCGAGGGTTCCACCCCGCTGCTGCAGGTGATCCAGGCCGGCGCCCCCAACTTCCCGACCGGCCTCTTCGCCCTGATCACGATGTTCGCGGTGTCGAACACCGCCCTGCTGAACATGCTGATGGCCTCCCGTTTGCTCTACGGCATGGCCCACGAGCGGGTGCTGCCGGCCCAGCTCGGCAAGGTGAGCGCGACCCGCAAGACGCCGTGGGTGGCCATCATCTTCACCACGCTGGTCTGCCTCGGCCTGATCTGGTTCAGCAACCTGACCGCCCTGGGTGGCACCACCGCCCTGCTGCTGTTGTGCGTGTTCACCGTCGTGAACGTCGCCGTGCTGGTGCTGCGCAAGGACGTCAAGGACGTCAAGCACTTCAAGACGCCGACCATCGCCGCCGTCCTGGGCGCCATCACCGCCTTCTTCCTGGCCAGCCCCTTCTCGGGTCGCGCGAGCGCCGACTACAAGGTGGCCGGGTGGCTGCTGCTGGTGGGCGTCGTTCTCGGTGTGATCACCTACCTGATCAACAAGTACGTGTACCACCAGGACACGCGCTTCCACGACGTCGAGCACCTCGGCGACATCGAGTGGGAGGAAGAGCACCCCATCAAGTGATGACGGTCTCGCTCGCGGTCGCCACACGCGACGTAGCCAGCGAACGGGCCGGACGAGTGTCGTCCGGCCCGTTCCGCATTCCTGGCCGCGACGAACAACTGGCCCCAAGAGTCCCTATTGTGCGTCCATGACCACCCCGAAGCTTGGGCTGCTCCCCAAGATCCTCATCGCGATCATCCTGGGCATCATCTGCGGACTGTTCTTCCCCACCTGGCTCGTGCGGGTCTTCGTGACCTTCAACGGCCTGTTCGGGAACTTCTTGTCCTTCATGATCCCGCTGATCATCCTCGGCCTGATCGCCCCCGCCATCTCCGAGCTCGGCACCGGCGCCGGGAAGTGGCTGGGCATCACGGCCGCCATCGCCTACGGATCCACACTCTTCGCGGGCTTCATGGGCTGGGCGGCCGCGTCAGCCTTCCTGCCGAGCCTGCTGCGCGGACGTGAGGCGGCCTCCTTCGACAACCCGGAGGACGCGCTGCTTGCCCCATACTTCACCGTCGAGATGCCCCCGGCGCTGAGCGTGATGACCGCGCTGGTGCTGGCCTTCGTGGTCGGCGTGGCCCTCACCGTCGTGAAGGGCGACACATTGCTGAAGGGCTTCGTGGAGTTCCGCGAGATCGTCAACAAGGTGATCGTCGCGATCATCATCCCGCTGCTGCCCCTGTACATCTTCGGCATCTTCCTGAACATGACCAAGGTGGGCGAGGTGTGGACCATCATCACGACCTTCCTCGGCGTCATAGTGATGGTCTTCGCGCTCACGGTGATCCTGCTGCTGATCCAGTACTCGGTGGCGGGCGCGATCGCGCACCGCAACCCGCTGACCATGCTCAAGACGCTGCTGCCGGCCTACATGACCGCGCTCGGCACCTCCTCCTCGGCGGCGACCATCCCGGTCACGCTGCGCCAGACCATCAAGTCCGGCGTCGCGGAACCGATTGCCTCCTTCGTCATCCCGCTGTGCGCCACGGTCCACCTGGCGGGGTCCACCATCAAGATCACCGTCTTCTCTCTCGCAGTGATGATGCTCTACGGCATGGAGATCCGTCCGATGGCCATCGTCGGCTTCATCTTCATGCTGGGCATCACCATGGTCGCCGCCCCCGGTGTGCCCGGTGGCGCGATCATGACCGCGGCTGGCCTGTTGGCGTCCATGCTGGGCTTCAACGAGGCGCAGGTCGGCCTGATGATCGCCATCTACATCGCGATCGACTCCTTCGGGACGGCGACCAATGTCACCGGTGACGCGGCCATCGCCCATGTCGTCGCCACTCTGGCCCGTCGAGCCAACCATCCGGGCGCCACGTCAGCCACCCCTGCCTGACCCCACCAACACCGACCCGACAAGCGCCGACCTGGCCGGCGCCGACCTGGCCGGCACGAAGAACGCCCGCCCAGCGCGAAACGGCCCTCAACAAGGGCCGGATCGCCCTGGGCGGGCGTTCTTGGCGGGCGCGGCAAGCTCAGCCAGCGGCGCGCACCTCGGCCAACGTCCGGTCGAACTCGTCCTCGATCTCTGGGTTCGGCCGCCACGTCACGCGGCTCACCAGCCAGGCCACCAGCAGGTTGCCGAGGAAGCCGGGGACGATCTCGTAGAGGTCGAAGATGTGGCCCGGACCACCGGCGATGTTGCCCCAGATGCCCACCAGCACGGCTCCGGTCACCATGCCGGCGAGTGCACCCATGGCGGAGAGCCGGCGCCAGAACAGGGTCAGCAGGGTGATCGGGCCGAAGGAGGCGCCGAAACCAGCCCACGCGAAGGCCACCAGCGACAGGATCGTGTCGTTCTGCGTCCACGCCATCAGCATCGCGACCAGCGAGACGATCAGCACGGCCAGTCGTCCGAGGGCCACGAAGTGCTTGTCGGAACGCTGGTCACGCCCCAGTGCCTTGTAGATGTCCTCGACCAGCGCGGACGAGGTGACCAGCAGCTGGCTTGAGATCGTGGACATGATCGCCGCCAGCACCGCCGCCAGCATGAAACCGGCGATCAGCGGGTGGAACAGGATCTGGCCCATCTTGATGTAGATGGTCTCTGGGTCCTCCAGCTGCATGCCCTGCTTCTGGTACCAGGCGGCGCCCACCATGGCCGTCGCGACCGCACCGAGGACGGCGAACAGCATCCAGCCGATGCCGATCCGGCGCCCCATCTTCGCCTCGCCCGTGGTCCGCAGGGCCATGAAGCGGACGATGATGTGTGGCTGGCCGAAGTAGCCCAGCCCCCACGCGAGGGCCGAGACGATGCCCAGCAGCGCGACGCCCGTCATCGGGTGCGGCAGCAGGGCCAGTCGGTCGATGTTCGCAGCTCGGTCGGATTCACCCACCAGGCGCGAGAGCTCCCCAAAACCACCCAGACGTACCAGGCCGACCACCGGGACGGCGATCAGTGCGAGCGCCATCATCGCGCCCTGCACGAAGTCGGTGTAGCTCACCGCGAGGAAGCCGCCGAACAGGGTGTAGGCCACCGTCACGCCGGCGACCACGAGCATCCCGGTGCGATAGCTCATGCCGTAGGAGGATTCGAAGAAGACGCCACCGGCGACCATGCCGGAGCTGACGTAGAAGGTGAAGAAGACCAGGATGATCACGCCGGAGGCGATGCGCAGCAGGCGGCTGGAGTCCCGCAACCGGTTCTCGAGGAAGCTCGGGATCGTGATGGAGTCGTTCGCGACCTGGGTGTAGGCGCGCAACCGGGGGGCCACGAACTTCCAGTTGAGCCAGGCGCCAACGGTCAGGCCGACGGCGATCCACGCCTCCACCAGACCGGCGGCGTAGATGGCGCCCGGAAGGCCCATCAACAGCCAGCCCGACATGTCTGCGGCTCCGGCCGACAGCGCGGCGACGGCGGGGGAGAGCTCACGTCCGCCGAGCATGTAGTCCGACAGGTTGTGCGTCTTGCGGTAGGAGTACCAACCGATGGCCAGCATGGCGGCCATGTAGGCCACCATGGCCAGGGTCTGGAAGGCGGTGTCACTCATGTGGGGCACCTTTCGCGTCCAATGGTCCCGGGGGTCGGGATGGCGAAAACCTACCGGAGTTGGCTTCGCGGGGGGCGCGTATGCTCACGCGAGTGACTTTCGCCCCCCAGCACGCGTTCCCCGGTCCGTCCAGCGCGCCGCAAGGGGCGGAACCGCTGGAGTTCGAGTACCTGGGGCTGGCGGACGAGCCGCCCACGCTGGTCGAGTACCACCGCGCTTGGGACATCCAGAAGAATCGCCACGCCCGCGTCGCCGCCCGCGAGATCCCCGGCCGGGTGCTGTTCGTGGAGCACGTGTCGGTCTACACGGCGGGCCGCCAGACCCGCCCCGATGAACGTCCCTTCGACGGCACGCCCGTGGTCGACGTCGACCGCGGTGGCAACATCACCTGGCATGGCCCCGGCCAGCTGGTCGGCTATCCGATCGTGCGGCTACCCGACCGGGTCGGCGTCGTCGACCACGTCCGGCGCGTCGAGCAGGCCGTGATCGAACTGTTGGCCGACTACGGCATCGAAGCCGGACGCGTGCCCGGTCGCACGGGCGTCTGGCTGCCCGCGGACGACCCCGCGTCCGTGCCGGTCGTCGTCCCGCCGACCCACCACCACGCCGCCAGCACCGAACGGACGGGCAACTACGTGCCCGGCCTCGCCGGCGCGCCCGGTGCTCCCGGCCTGCGGATCGCGGGCGTCGAGGGTCACACGCCCGACGTCCTGGTGCCGCAGCACGTGGGTGTGGTGGGGGCTCGTCCGTTGCGTCCGGAGCGCAAGATCTGCGCCATCGGCATCCGCGTCACCCAGCGCACCACCCTGCACGGCTTCGCGCTGAACGTCACCAATTCCTCGTCGGGCTTCGACAACATCGTCCCCTGCGGCATTGCGGACGCCGGGGTAACCTCCATGGAGCAGGAGCTGGACGGGCCCGCTCCGACGCTGCTCGAGGTGGCCCGCCGCCTCCAACCACTGCTCGCGCAACACCTGACCCGTCAAGGGCACCTCACCTCGGAAGGACCCCTCTCGTGACCATCGCTCCCGAAGGACGCCGGCTGCTGCGCGTCGAGGTCAAGAACTCCCAGACTCCGATCGAGCGCAAGCCGGAGTGGATCAAGACGACGGCCACGATGGGGCCCGAGTACAAGGACCTGCAGCAACTGGTGAAGGGCAACGACCTGCACACCGTCTGCCAGGAGGCGGGCTGCCCCAACATCTTCGAGTGCTGGGAAGACCGTGAGGCCACCTTCCTGATCGGCGGCGACCAGTGCACCCGTCGCTGCGACTTCTGCCAGATCGAGTCCGCCAAGCCCGAGGGCTACGACACCGGCGAGCCCTTGCGCGTCGCCGAGAGCGTCCGGACGATGGGCCTGAGGTACGCCACCATCACCGGCGTTTGCCGCGACGACCTCGAGGACGAGGGTGCCTGGCTGTACGCGGAGACCATCCGCAAGGTGCACGAGCTCAACCCCGGCGTCGGGGTGGAGATGCTGGCGCCCGACTTCAGCGGACGCCCGGAGCTGCTCGGCCAGCTCTTCGATGCTGCTCCCGAGGTCTTCGCGCACAACGTCGAGACCGTCCCGCGCATCTTCAAGCGCATCCGTCCGGGCTTCCGCTACGACCGCTCACTGGACGTGATCACCCAGGCGCGTGCGCGTGGCCTGGTCACCAAGTCGAACCTGATCCTGGGCATGGGCGAGACGCGTGAGGAGATCTCCGAAGCGCTGCAGGATCTCTTCGATGCTGGTTGTGAGCTGATCACGATCACCCAGTACCTGCGCCCTGCCGTGACCTTGCTGCCGATCGACCGTTGGGTGACCCCGCAGGAGTTCGACGAGTTGGCCGAGGAGGCGGAGGAGATCGGTTTCTCCGGGGTGCTGTCGGGGCCGCTGGTTCGTTCGTCCTACCGAGCCGGACGCCTCTACCGCCAGGCCGTCGCGGCCCGCTGACCCTTTGCGCCCAAAGGGGTGTCAGGCGGGGGCCCTGAGCGCGAGCTCGGTGCCCGCGTCGAAGGTCTCCCGGCCGATCCGGGCGCTGGCTGCCCAGAAGCCGACCCCAATCGCCAGGTAGAACAGGCCGATGCCGGCCAGCAGGGCGCGCGAGGCGCCGTCGGCGGGCAGCAGTGCGGCAGCGGTGACCGCGCCGACCACCACGCCGGCGTTGAACAGCGCGTCGTAGACCACGAAGACGCGGCCCTTGAACTCGTCGTCCGTGTGCGCCTGGACGATGGTGTCGATGCACACCTTGAGTGATTGGGCGAGCAGTCCGATCAGCGGGGACGCGATCAGCAGCACCGTCGGGTGAAGGACGCTGCCCGGCCCCATCTGCACGGCGGCGGACACGAGCAGGGTGACGACCACGGTGGCGCGCATCCCGATCCGGTGCGCCACTGGGGGGACGACCGCCACCGAGAGCGCGAAGCCAGCGGCGCTCAGCGCCATCCAGCCGCCCACGCCGGCCATCGCGCCGCCCAACTGCGTGGCGTCGTGGAAGTGGTTGCGGAACAACAGGATCACCGTCGTCAGCGTGGCGCCATAGCCGGCCCGGACGAGCGTGATGGTCGCCACCCCCAGCGCCGCGGGTTGGCGTTCGCGCAGGTGACGCAGGCCACCGGCCAGTGCATTCCAGGTCTCGGACGCGCGGGTGACCCGCGAGATCGTCAGTGGTCCAAAGGCGTGCCGCGGTACCCGGCTGGCGAGTGCCACGGACCCGGCCCACAGCAGGGCCGCGAACAGGAAGATGCCCGCGTCGGCGCGATCGGTGGACGTGAACTGTGCCCCGACCACCCGGATCGTCGCCGCGACGGCACCGCTGGCCAGCAGGCCCAGCGGGCCCACCATCGGCATCAGCGCGCTGGCCGTGAGGAACTCGTCCTCGCCGATGGTGTGCTGGAGGGCGGCTGCGAGCCCCGCCAGCAGGAAGCGGTTCAGTGCCAGCGCGACCATCAGTGCGGCGAAGAGGGCGGCCTGTGACGAGGAACCGTTCGCATCGCTCCCGACTAGCACGGCGACGACCACGGCCAGCGCGCAGCGGGCCGCGTCGACGACAACGGCCACCTGTCGGCGCTTCCAATGGTCGAGCAGGCCGCTGACGAAGGGGCCGACGACCGAGAAGGGCAGCAGCGTGATTGCGAGCATAGCGGCCACCGACCAGGCGTCCGGCTGGTCGGCCGGGTTGAACAGGATGTGGCTGGCCATGCCGACCTGCAGCGCGCCATCGGCGCTCTGGGTCAGTATTCGGACGCCGAGCAGGGTGCGGAAGCGGGGGTGGCGCAGCAGGCGCCGCAGGTTCGAGAAGGTCGAGTTCACCCCGCGTCCAACCGCCACTGGAGGAATTCCGACAGGTCGCCGGTCTCTCCGTCGCGTCCACCTCGGCCGACCTGCAGGGACGGCGGGGTGGGCGTCAGCTTGACGCCGCGGAAACGGGACAGCGCGCCCCCGCCAGGGACCGTCATGACGTAGTACTCACCGCCGGTGCCGATTGCGAGTGAGTGGTTGCGGCGCAGGTACCAGCCGGACTGGTCGGTCTTCACCTCGCCGCCTCCGATCAGGGTTGCGCGCAAGGGTTCGGGGCGGACGCCGCGAGCATTGGCCTCGGCGACGAATTCGTCGATGAGCTTCTGTGCGGCGATGGCCTCGTTGCGGGCTGCCGCTTCGGTCAGCTCGACCCGTCGGCGGGCATCATCCTGGCGCTGGTTGGACATGGGCCTGAGCCTAACTCTCGCCGAACATGGCACCAGGGGGCTGCTGGTCACCCCCAGCAACCCCCTGGGCGCTTTTGGATCGCTCAAATCGGGGTCCTCAGGACCTCTCCGACGTGATGTCTGCGATGTGTTGAGTATGGCACCAACCGAGCGGTCAGCAAAGCGGAACTTGAGAAAATCCGGAGAATGGACTTCGGCTACACCCAGACCTCACGCGACGTCCCCAGCATCTGATGTGTGGGCACGAATTCGCGCGATCGCACGGCGACACCTGTCTCGAACTGCGTCGCCACTGAGACCACGCATCCCACCTGCTTGGGAGCTCGTGATCCCCAGCACGTACACATCGCGTAGTAGTTCGACGGTGTAGGCGTCGATGATTCCCACCCGGAAGGCGTCCGCGAGAAGATCCTCCGCGTGCGCGTCATGGTCGCCGGTCACTGTTCGCAGGTGCCTCTCGTCGTGCGCGAGCGAGTCCAGGCCAGCCAGCGGGAGCTGCCGCCGATGGTCCAGCTCGGTGGCCGCGTGCCGACGGCAGGCGCGGGCGAGGTTCTCCAGCACATTCCCGGTCGAGCAAGGGCGGTGGCGCAGGACCCTTTCCCAGGCCATTCCGAGGTGGTCGCCGACCTGTTCGCCCCGGCGCAGGGTCAGGCCCAGATGGGGCAGCAAGGCCTGCAGCACCACCCGCGCTGCCGCGACGTCCCCGTGCCGGGCCAGCCCGAGCAGGCGCAACGCCAACAGGTCGTCCCCGCTCTCCAATCGCCCCAGGCAGACGACCGGCGAGCCCACCTCGGCACACCAGCAGTTCTCCGCCACCTGGCACCAGCACTCCAGCTCGCCGGCCTGCTCGATCGCCATCCATTCGCGCGCCAACCGCGCCTGCACCACGTCCATGGCCCCCACTCCACCGAACAGGTGTTGTCCGGGGTGTTGTCCGGACCCTCGCGGCTGTCGATCCCTCGGCAGGTTCGGGGAACGGAAGGGATCGCCCGGGGAGCGCCGCCGGCTCGGGGCAGAGAGGTGCCCACCCCCAAGTGGGGGTGGGCACCGTGTTGCGTGGGATCTCCAGGGCGGTGGTCAGGCCTCTGCGAGCGCCTCGGTGGGCGTCGCGTTGGCGGCGCGGCGTCCCGGCATCAGTGAGGCCAGGGCAGCGGCGACGACGGCGATCAGCACCATCCCGGTCGTCTGTACCCAGTTGATCGCGAACATCGGGCCGGAGGCCATGCCGGCCTGCTTCAGCACTGCCGAGACGCCCAGCCAGCCGAAGAAGGATCCGGCGAGCACGCCCACGATGACACCGGCCAGGGCAAGCATCAGCGCCTCGATCAGCAGCATCCAGCGCAGCGATGACTTCTGCATGCCGAGCGCACGCAGCAGGGCCGATTCACGCGCCCGCTCGATCACCGACAGGCCCAGGGTGTTGCCGACGCCGATCAGGGCGATCAGCACGGCCACCCCCAGCAGGGCTGTGGTGACCATCAGCAGGATGTTCAGCACCTGCTTGATCATGGAGCTCATAATCGCGGAGCCGTCGACATTGATGCCGGCGTTGGACGCCTGCAACTGCTGCAGTTCCATCATGTTGCCGCCGAACTGTTCCATGTCCTCGATCTGCACCCAGTAGCCCTGCAGCGCCGGCTTCGCGACGAGCTTGGTCAGGGTCGCCTGATTGACCATGTACTGGTCGTAGCCCAGTGCATTGGACTTGATCGGCTTCAGGGTCACATCCTTGCCCCCCAGACCCTTGAGCGTGATCGCGTCGGTGCCGTTGTCGGCGCCGGTGAGCACCTGACCGTCGGTGATGGTGGGCAGCTTGCCCATCTGGTCGGCGGCCGGGTCCTTGAGCAGCACCAGGTTGCGCTGGTCGAACTCCCCTTCGACGAAACCACCGGTCAGCTTCACCCGGTCGGCCACATTGCCCATCGCGTCGACCTTCGCGGCCACGGCGATGGGCAGCGAGTTCAGGGGCTTGGCCTCGCCGTCCGCGCTCCAGGCATAGGCCGAGGTGGCGACGCTCAGGTCGATCGGGTAGGTGCGCTCGATCTCGGTCAGGGCTGTCTTCTCGGCGGTCGCGGTGCCGACCTGGAGGGTGACGATCAAGCCGATCGCCAGCATCAGGGCCGTGGCCGTGGCCGCGGCACGGCGTGGATTGCGCACGGAGTTGCCGGCCGCAAGCTTGGCCGTCGGACCGAAGCCGAAGACCTTGCCCATCACCTTGAGCAGGGTGGGGATGAACAGTTCCGCACCCGCCAGAATACCGACGCTGAGCAGCATGGCGCCCAGCACCGCGCTGGCCACGGGGCCCGTTGCGACGTTGCCCGACGAGATTGCCTCGCTCGACATCGTCAGTGCGCGGGCGGCCAGGGCGCCGCCAGCCAGCACCAGCAGGCCGCAGACCACGGCCCGGATGATGGACGCCTTGCGCACCTGCTCGCTCGTGGCGACCGGCTGCAGTGCCTCCAGCGGGGCCACCCGGGTGGCACGCAGCGAGGGCAGCATGCCGGCCAGCACCGTCAGCACGACGCCGACGGCGAACTCGATCGCCAGCTCTCGCCAAGGGATCGTCAAGCCGAAGTACAGGGCCTTGGTGTAAGCGGCACCCAAGGTGCCGATCCCCAGACCCAGCAGGACGCCGAGCGCCGAGCCGAGCGCACCGATGATGACCGCCTCGGCGAGGAACTGGCGTCGCACCTGCGACCCCGAGGCGCCGACGGCGCGCAGCAGGCCGATCTGGCGGCGACGTTGCGCCAGCAGGATGGTGAAGGTGTTGGCGATGATGATCATGCCGACCAGGGCCGCGATGCCGGAGAAGACCAGCAGCATGTACTTGATGACGTCGAACTCTCCGGTCATGCCCTGTGCGGCCGACTTGCGGATGTCGGCCCCCGCGCCGACCTCGAGTGGGGTGTTGCCGTCGGCGTCCTTGACGTCGGGGTCGATGAGCAGCGGTGCGATGGCGGCGTGGATCTTCGTCGCGATGGCGGCATTGTCAGCGCCCTGACCGGTGGCGACGGCCCACGTCCCGATCGGGGAGGAAACCATCTTGTCCACGATCGCGCGATCCAGGTAGCCGGTCTTGAAGGCCAGGCTGGGGGCGTCGTTGGTGATGCCCGAGACCGTCAGCTTCTTGTCCTCGAGGTTGACGGTGTCACCCACCGCCACCTTGAGCTTGTCCGCGACCTGGTTGCTCAGGGCGACCTGGTTGGGGCCCTTGGGCCACTCGCCCGAGGAGAGGTCGGCCCAGCGGAAGCGTTCGCCGGGGGCGCCGTAGAGATACAGCTGGGACGACTCGGTGTCGGTGGTCAGCACCCCGAAGGTGTTGATGACCTGCTCGGCGTCCTCGACGCCAGGCACCGCCTTGATCTTGGCGGTGATGGCATCGCCGGTGGCCTTCTCGTCCTTGGGGGCGGCGTTGTTGGAGACGGCGATGTCGGCCGTCGACAGGCCGATCGAGCTCATCTTGCCGATCGCATCCCCTTGGGTGGTGATGAAGGTCGACACCCCGGACATGAAGCCGACGCTGATCGCGATGGCGATCAAGGTGGCGATGATGCGCCCGGGGTGGAAGCGCACCTCATTGATGGCGTTGCGGAACATCAGGCATCAACCCGCGCCAGCTCGGTGTTCAGCAGCTCAGGGGTGGGGTGGGCGATGTCGGCGACGATGTGCCCGTCCAGCAGGATCAGCGCCCGGTCGGCATAGGCGGCGGCCTTCGCGTCGTGGGTGACCATGATGATCGTCTGGCCCAGGTCGTCCACACAGCGGCGCAGGTAGGTGAGCAGGCTGGTGCCGGTCTTGGAGTCCAGGGCGCCGGTCGGCTCGTCGGCGAAGATGACGTCCGGACGGCTGATCAGCGCCCGCGCGACGGCGACGCGCTGTTGCTGGCCACCCGAAAGCTCGGACGGACGGTGCTCGAGGCGGTCGGCGAGGCCGAGGGAGTTCACCAGCTGGTCGAAGAAGGCCTGGTCGGGCTTGCGTCCGGCCAGCTCCAGCGGAAGC